>ERZ1027221.884-NODE-884-length-17542-cov-7.069995_pt1 | contig 17542 bp, 7 predicted proteins | sample MGYA00519267_ERZ1027221 | MGnify/ENA primary metagenome ERZ1027221 (study PRJEB26926, sample SAMN06164533) | human gut metagenome | biome: ENVO:00009003; feature: ENVO:2100002; material: ENVO:00002003 | host: Homo sapiens | place: USA | collected 2012 ...
CGATGATTTTAGAAGCTATAGACGATAACTTTGCATTGCGGATAAGTTATGAATCTATTTTAGACACGGATTACACGGATTACACTGTTGCAGTATATAAAAACAACAGTGTAATCCGTGTCTAAAATCTCAATTATCCTTTGCCTCCTTTCTGCACTGTTATGAATGAAATGATTATTTATCAGCTCGTCCTGACGAATTACAAATCCGATTGAATCGGAAATTGCTGAAAGTGCACGGAATGGCTTCGAATAAATTCATGGTTGTTGCTTGGATTTCAACATTTTCCCTTTACCTTTGTTGTTATGAAAACAAAACAAGAGAAAGGAGACGGACTTATGGCAAATACTTATATTCGTTTCGATTGGGCAATGAAGCGCCTTTTGCGCAACAAGGCCAATTTCGGAGTGCTCGAAGGCCTCCTGACCACCCTGCTTAAGGAGACTATCACGATTCAGAAACTGCTGGAAAGCGAAAGCAATCAGGAAGATGAATTTGATAAGTATAACCGTGTGGACATACTCGCCGAGGACTCCAAAGGCGAACTCATCCTGATTGAAGTGCAGAATAACAACGAATACGCTTACTTCCAGCGCATGCTGTTCGGCACCTCAAAACTGGTAACCGAATATATCAACCGTGGTGAAGGCTACGACAAGGTGCGTAAAGTGTACAGTGTCAATATCGTATACTTCGCCTTGGGTAGTGGGAAGGATACCGTGTATCATGGAAAAACAGAGTTCCGGGGGATACACGACGGCGACATCCTTGAGCTGACTCCTTTCCAGAAACAAACCTTTAAAGTGGACAGTGTGAGCCAGCTATATCCCGAGTTTTATATCCTGAAAGTGAATGACTTTAACCAAGTAGCCAAAAGCCCGCTCGAAGAGTGGATTTACTACCTGAACACAGGTGACATTCCTGATACCGCCACCGCTCCGGGTTTGCATGAAGCCCGCGAGCGATTGAAACTGGACCGGATGACCAAAACGGAGCTGGATGCTTATTATCGCCATCTGGATAATGTTGTCATCCTGCGGAGCAATATCTATACGGAACGCGAGGAAGGGCGCTGGGAAGGCCGTGAAGAAGAGCGTATGGCCAATGCCCGTAAAATGAAAATGAAAGGGCTGGATAATCAGCTGATTTCTGACATTACCGGTCTGACGATTGACGAGATAGATAAGCTGTAGAAATAAAGAAAATACCTCCATAACAAGAATCCCGCAAACTGATAATAATCATCGTTTGCGGGATTCATTCGTATAAATCAGTTACGAGCTACAGGCTACGAGCTACAAGTAGCTGCGCTATATACCGAAAGGCACTTGTAGCTTGTAGCCTGTAGCTCGTAACTTAATTTAGCGCAAAGCGCTAAATTATCATGAGTACAAACTTCCCTCTCTTCCGTCTTCTCTTTACGGAATCCGGTTCTTCTCTTTTGGGGATGCTCATCCCTGAACTCTGTGAGAGCCCTAAATATACAACGATGAAAAACTTAATAGCTACAGCAGGCACCGCACTTGCTACTTTTCTATTTGCAGTTTGCCTGTCAACTCATGCAGAAGTGCACCTGCCTGCCATCTTCTCGGATGGCATGGTGATGCAGCAACAGACCCATGCCAATCTCTGGGGGACGGCAACTCCCAATAAGAAAGTAACCGTCCGCACCAGCTGGGATGGAAAACTGTATGCAGTAACAGCCGACGCACAAGGTACGTGGAAACTAGCCGTTTCCACTCCCGAAGCAGGCGGACCTTACACTGTTACTTTTGATGATGGAACTCCGAAAGTCCTGAGCAATATTCTGATAGGGGAATTATGGCTTTGCTCCGGTCAAAGCAATATGGAGATGCCTATGAAAGGCTTTAAAAACCAGCCTGTAGAGAACGCTAATATGGATATTCTCCGTAGCAGGAACCCTGAGATAAGACTGTTCACAGTGAAACGTACCTCCACGCTCACTCCGCAAAATGATGTGACAGGCTCCTGGAAAGAGGCAAGTCCGGCGGCAGTGCGCGATTTCAGTGCGACAGCCTATTACTTCGGGCGGTTGGTAAATGAAATATTAGATGTTCCGGTGGGCTTGATAGTGGCAGCCTGGGGCGGTTCGGCTTGCGAAGCCTGGATGACTGCCGACTGGTTGAAGGCTTTTCCGGATGCAAAGATACCCCGGTCGGAGGCAGATATCAAATCAAAGAACCGTACTCCAACCGTACTGTACAATGGTATGCTGCACCCATTGATTGGACTGACCATGAAAGGAGTCATCTGGTATCAGGGTGAGGATAACTGGAATCGTGCCCATACCTATGCGGATATGTTTACGACACTCATTAACGGATGGCGTGCCGAATGGAAACAAGGTGATTTCCCTTTTTATTACTGCCAGATAGCTCCATACGATTATGGAATTATCACGGAACGCGGAAAGGAAGTAATCAATACAGCCTATCTCCGCGAAGCGCAGGCGCAAGTAGAGCACCGTGTACCCAATACCGGTATGGCCGTACTGCTGGATGCAGGGATGGAAAAAGGCATTCATCCCGCCCGCAAGCAAGTTGCCGGTGAGCGATTGGCACTTCTTGCCCTGACGAAGACTTATGGGATAGAAGGAGTAAACGGTGAAAGCCCTTATTATAAAAGCATTGAAATAAAGAATGACACGGTTATTGTGAGTTTCGAACGTGCCGGCATGTGGATTAGTGGCAAGAACTGTTTTGAATCGAAGAATTTCCAGGTAGCGGGCGAAGACAAAGTATTCTATCCGGCCAAGGCATGGATAGAACGCAGCAAGATACTTGTAAAAAGTGAGAGGGTACCACATCCTGTGGCCGTACGATATGGTTTTGTGAATTATGTGGAAGGAGATGTCTATTGTGACGGTTTGCCGCTGGGTTCTTTCCGTTCGGATGACTGGTGATGCGTGTGAAATATGAAAAGAATTTATCTGATTATAATCCTGATTCTTGTTGGCGTGTCGGCTCTTTGGAGCCAACATGCCAATGTTGTTTGGAATACCCCCAGTCGTAATTCTTCCGAATCAATGCCGTGTGGAGGTGGAGATATCGGTATGAATGTGTGGGTGGAAGAGGGTGATGTGCTGTTTTATCTGAGTCGTAGCGGTACTTTTGATGAGAATAACTGCCTGCTGAAACAGGGGCGTTTCCGTATCCGCCTGTCTCCCAATCCTTTTAAAGATACCAAAGACTTCCGGCAGGAATTAATGCTTAATGACGGATTCGTGGAGATTTCGGCAGAAGGTACACGCATTCAAATTTGGGCGGATGTGTTCCATCCCGTAGTTCATGTAGAGATTGTCAACGCCCGTCCCTTGCAGGCGGAAATCTTTTATGAGAATTGGAGATACCGGGACCGGCCGATCCGGAAAGGAGAGGGGCAACAATGTTCCTACAAATGGGCTCCTCCCCAGGGAGCGGTGACAAGTGCCGACGTCATCCGTCCCCTCCCAAACTCTCCATTCTCCACTCTCCGCTCTCCACTTATTACGTTTTATCACCGTAATCCGGAAGAGACTGTTTTTGATGTAGCGGTATCTCAGCAAGGCATGGATACAGTCAAATCCCGGTTGATGAATCCTTTAAAGAACCTGACGTTCGGAGGATGCCTGTCAGGTGAGAATCTGGAATATGCCGGAATCTCAGATGCGGTATATGCCGGAACTGATTATCGGGCCTGGAAGTTTCGTTCATCGAAAGCATCCCGGAAACAACACTTTTTCGTTGTACTGCATACAGATCAGACGGAGACAGAAGAACAGTGGGCGCAGGACTTACAAGTCGGTCTGAGGAGAATAATGCCACACGGAAAAGTTTCTATGAAAGCACTTTCGCAAGATAAGAAACAAACCCGCCAATGGTGGAACGCTTTCTGGCAACGTAGTTTCATTGTGGCAGAAGGAGAGGCCGGGGAGATAACCCGGAATTACACTCTTTTCCGCTATATGCTGGGCTGCAATGCTTATGGCAATGCTCCTACCAAGTTCAATGGTGGCTTGTTCACCTTTGATCCTTTACATATAGATCCGAAGCAGGCGTTTACTCCTGATTATCGGAAATGGGGAGGCGGCACGATGACCGCGCAGAATCAACGTCTGGTATATTGGCCGATGTTGAAAAGCGGTGACTCTGACATGATGCCTGCCCAGTTCGATTTCTATAACCGGATGCTGAAGAATGCCGAATTGCGCAGCCGTGTGTATTGGCAGCACGGGGGAGCCTGCTTCTGCGAACAGATTGAGAATTTCGGTTTACCCAATCCTGCCGAATATGGTTTTAAACGTCCGGAAGGGTTCGATAAAGGACTGGAATACAACGCGTGGCTGGAATACGAATGGGATACCGTACTCGAATTCTGTCAGATGATACTTGAGACGAATAATTATGCCGATGCGGATATCGCTTCCTATCTGCCTCTGATTGAAAGTTCATTGACTTTCTTTGATGAGCATTATCGTATGCTTGCTTCCCGCCGTGGACGGAAGGAGTTGGATGGAGAGGGACACCTGATTCTCTTTCCGGGTTCTGCCTGTGAAACCTATAAAATGACTAATAACGCCAGCAGCACTATTGCCGCATTGCGGACCGTGCTGGAAACTTACGGACGGAAGAACGAAATGCTGGAAGTAATCCCACCGATACCATTGCGTTATATCGAAGTGCAGGATTCTGCGAATTCCATAACTATGCCGGTGCTGAAACAAACGATTGCCCCTGCTAAGAGTTGGGAGCGTATTAATAATGTGGAGACTCCACAACTCTATTCCGTATTTCCGTGGCGTGTTTACGGCATTGGCAAAGAGAAATTGGAGGTTGCCCGCGATACCTATTTTTATGATCCCGATGCGATTAAATTCCGTTCGCACATCGGATGGAAACAAGATAATATCTGGGCTGCATGTTTGGGATTGACTGAAGAATCCCGACGGCTTAATTTGGCTAAATTATCCAACGGCCCGCATCGCTTTCCAGCTTTCTGGGGCCCCGGCTATGACTGGACGCCTGATCACAACTGGGGAGGAAGCGGCATGATAGGACTTCAGGAGATGCTGTTGCAGACAAACGGAGAACTGATACTCCTGTTTCCGGCTTGGCCTATAGAATGGAATGTACACTTCAAACTTCATGCACCCGGCAATACAACGGTAGAGGCTACTTTGAAAGAGGGGAAAGTGACAGATTTAAAAGTGTTGCCGGAAAGTAGGAAGAAGGATGTGGTGATAATGATAGGTGGCTAAATGATGATTTAGCGGCGAGGGGAATCAGGATACTCCTACAATAAATATCGAGAAAAAAGTCCGCGTTCGTCCGCCTTATCCGCGTCGTCCGCATACCCAGTGATTGTGCCGAAAGGATACTTGTCACTCGTAGCAGGTAGCTCGTAACTAAATAAAACTAAGAATATATGAATAAGAACTTGTTTTTAACCTTGTCAGCCTTTTTGTTTTTATTCCCATTATCAGGGAAAGCGACAGGAACTTACCGTCCCGAGACCTCAGTTGCCGGTTTCATTCAGCTTCCCGGAAGCGGACGGCAGGTATATGATTTCAATCCGGGCTGGCGCTTCTTCAAAGGCGACATATCTGGAGCGGAAACAGTGAACTTCGATGATCGTTCATGGGAAGTTGTCTCCACCCCTCACACTGTGGAACTAATGCCTGCTGAGGCCAGTGGATGCCGGAACTATCAGGGAGCTGTCTGGTATCGCAAGCATTTCGTCGTTCCGGCAGAGACTAAAGGACGGCGGGTATCCATCCATTTTGAAGGAGCGATGGGGAAACAGATTCTTTATCTGAACGGAAAGCGTATTCAGGAGCATATAGGCGGTTATCTGCCTTTCACACTGGACTTGACAACCCATGGAGTGCAAGCTGGAGACTCCTGCCTGCTTGCTGTTTTTGCAGATAACAGCGATGATAAATCCTATCCTCCGGGCAAGCGTCAGTATACCTTGGATTTCACCTATCATGGAGGCATCTATCGGGATGTATGGATGATTGCCAAATCTCCTGTATCCATTACTGATGCCATCGAATCGCAGACTGCTGCCGGAGGTGGTGTGTTTGTTCACTTCGATCAGATCAGTGAAAAGAGTGCGCAAGTCTGTGTCAATACGGAAGTACAGAATGAAAATACCCGTTCTGAATCTGTGATTGTAGAGACGACACTGACAGATGCTGACGGCAAAATAATCAGGCGCATATCCGGTAAACTCTCCTTGCAATCGGGAGAGAAGAAAATAATCCGTCAGCAAATGGAAGTGAAGAATCCGAAGCTATGGTCGCCGGATACACCTTATTTATATAGAGTACAGTCTCGCCTTAAAAAAGGCAATCAGTCCGTAGATGGCGGAGTCACCCGTGTCGGAATTCGTCTGGCGGAATTCCGTGGTAAAGATGGCTTTTGGCTGAATGGCAAACCTTTCGGCCAGTTGGTGGGAGCCAACCGTCATCAGGATTTCGCTTATGTGGGCAATGCCTTACCAAACTCTCAGCAATGGCGTGATGCCAAGCGCTTGCGTGATGCAGGATGCACTATTATCCGTACAGCCCATTATCCGCAGGACCCGTCTTTCATGGATGCATGTGACGAACTTGGCCTGTTTGTAATTGTCGCTACACCGGGGTGGCAATATTGGAACAAAGATCCGCAATTTGGAGAGCTTGTCCATCGGAATACACGTGAAATGATTCGTCGTGACCGCAATCATCCTTCTGTTTTGATGTGGGAACCTATCTTGAATGAAACCCGTTACCCGCTTGATTTTGCTTTGAAGGCTCTTGATATTACCAAAGAAGAATATCCGTATCCGGGGCGTCCGGTAGCTGCGGCTGATGTGCATTCGGCAGGAGTAAAAGAGCATTATGATGTGGTCTATGGTTGGCCCGGTGATGATGAAAAGGAAGACAGGCCGGAGCAATGTATCTTTACCCGTGAGTTCGGGGAGAATGTGGATGACTGGTATGCCCACAATAATGATAACCGTGCAAGCCGCAGCTGGGGAGAACGTCCGTTGCTGGTGCAGGCACTTTCTCTGGCTAAGAGTTATGATGAGATGTATCGCACTACGGGCCTGTTTATCGGTGGTGCCCAGTGGCATCCGTTCGATCACCAACGGGGGTATCACCCTGATCCATATTGGGGAGGTATTTATGATGCTTTTCGTCAGAAAAAATATGCATACGAGATGTTCCGCAGTCAGTCTTCAGCCAGTATGCGGCATCCTTTGGCTGAGTGTGGACCCATGGTTTTCATTGCTCATGAAATGTCGCAGTTCTCTGATAAAGATGTAGTTGTTTTCAGTAATTGCGATTCGGTCAGGCTTTCTGTCTATGATGGAACAAAGATATGGACGAAGCCGGTGGTTCATGCCAAAGGCCATCTGCCGAATGCCCCTGTCGTTTTTGAAAATGTATGGGATTTCTGGGAAGCCCGCAGTTATAGTTATACTCAGAAGAATTGGCAAAAAGTGAATATGATTGTAGAAGGCATTATAAATGGGAAAGTGGTATGCACTCAGAGGAAGATGCCTTCACGACGTTCCACTAAATTGAGGCTATATGTGGATACAGGGAATGTGAGCCTGGTGGCGGATGGTTCTGATTTCATTGTAGTGGTGGCTGAGGTGACTGATGACAATGGAAATGTGAGACGCCTGGCTAAAGAGAATATCATCTTTACCGTAGAAGGGGAAGGAGATATTATTGGCGATGCGGCTATCGGTGCGAATCCCCGTGCAGTGGAGTTCGGTTCTGCCCCTGTACTGATTCGTTCTACCAGAAAAGCCGGAAAGATCAAAGTGAAAGCCCGTGTGCAATTTGAGGGTACACAAGCTCCGACAGCTGCGGAGCTGGAGTTCGAAAGTGTTCCTACGGAATATCCTTTTTGTTATGAGGAGCGGGAAATAGCTTCTGCGGCTGTGAAAACAAGGTTACAAAAAGATACAACTGACAAGAAAACACAGTTGACAGAAGAAGAACGCCAAAAGGTGTTGGATGAGGTAGAACGTCAGCAGACGGAGTTCGGAACAAAAGAATAATCTAAAATAAGGGAGTGATAATTTTAGTCACTGTTAGAAAAAGCTTATCTTTGGATACATTTTATATCAACTGTTGTTATAAATGAAGAAACGATCTATTCTAATACTATTTCTATCGGTGATAGGGCTTACAAGCTTTGCCTATCCCAGCATGATTGTGGAACACTACACGGCCGAACGAGGGTTACCTAATAATATTGTAAACTGTACTTTAAAGGGTAGCGAGGGCTTTGTCTGGTTCGGCACTTGGTATGGCTTATGTAGCTTTGACGGTACTAAGTTTCGTTCGTACGATAACCGTGACGGATTTTATTCGGCTGACATTCCTCCACGTAAGATTCAGCGTATCGTAGAAGATAAGAATGGCTTTCTTTGGCTCAAGACCATTGATCGTAAACTGTATCTGTTTGATAAGAAACATGAAAGTTTTCATGCGGTTTATGACGATGTGAAGGAATACTCTGAGAATATTCAGATTATCAAGATTCAGACTACTGCGGATGGGGATGTCCTATTACTGACCAAAGATAAGAGTCTGCTTCGTGCGCATACTGATAAAGAGGGCAAAATTACAATGAAGCAATTGCACGATTCACGCCCTAATATTAACCACTACGATATGCGTTTGAAGCATAATGTGTTATGCGAGACTTCCGAATTTATCAATTGGGTGGGTATGGATTATCAGATACTTTCGTTAAGGAAAGGAGCGGGGTTGAAAGATAAGCCTGCCGATTTCATTCAGAAGAAGATAGCCGGTAGCCCCGACCAGTTCACCTGTGCGTCTTATAATTCCAGATGTTTATGGTTAGGCGACCGGAACGGCCACATCTATAGTATTGATCCGGAGAATGGAGTGGTCAATCGTTATGAAATACCGGGAATGGATCAGCCGGTTGTAAATTTGCTGGTAACAGAGACAGGGTTGGTGTATATTACTACAAGTGAAGGAGTATACGAGTATAATATCGGTTATAAGCAATTGACAAAATTACCGCTTTCCATCGACGGGAGAGAAACAGGAACTATATTCATTGACAAATATGATAAAATCTGGTTTCAGGAAGGTAATAATGCATTGGTATACTATGATCCTTTAAATAAAGCCAATCGTCGCTTTACATTTTCTAAACAGAATTCCATAGGAAATTTTGAAATGCAAGATGCCGGTGAACAGGGTATGTTTTTTCTGACTCCGGGCGGAGAGATTCTTTTGTTCGACCGGGAGGAACTGGAGATGGTTCGCCTGAATCAATCAAAGCCTTTTGTCGATGATGCTCCCGGACAACTGTTTTTTCATCTATTGCTGGATAAAGACGAGATTCTCTGGTTGGCTTCTACAGATAATGGGGTGTACAGGGTTAACTTTCCCAAGAAGCAGTTCCAGGTACTTAAAGAAGTGTCGCCGGTGCCGGTTGGTGATGAAAAACCTAATTCCTGGAATCAGGGGATACGCGCTCTGTATCAGGCAAAGAATGGCGATATCTGGGCAGGAACCCGTTGGCAGGCCCTTTATCGCCTTGATAGTAACGGACAGGTAAAGCAGGTTTTCTCGGAAAAGAATTATCTGGTGGGAGCTGTATATCATATCATGGAAGATAAAGATGGGAATCTTTGGTTCTCTACCAAAGGCAATGGTCTTGTGAAGGCTGAACCGGATATGAATTCTCCGCAAGGGTTACGCTTCATACGTTATAAAAATGATCCTAAGAATCCGAATTCAATCAGTAGTAATGATGTGTATTTCACTTATCAGGATAGCCAGGGACGTATCTGGGTTGGTTTGTTAGGTGGTGGTCTGAATCTGATCAGTGAAGCGAACGGGACAATTGCCTTCAAGCATAAGTATAATGGTTTGAAGCAATATCCGCTTTATGGGCTTTATATGGAAGTGCGTACAATGACGGAGGATAATGACGGACGTATCTGGGTAGGAACAATGGATGGTCTGATGTCTTTTGATGGTCATTTCACCAATCCCGAAGAGATTCAATTTGAAACTTACCGCCAGGTGAGTGAACGTTCGAATGTTGCTGACAATGATATTTATGTATTGTACAAAGATTCCGAATCACAAATCTGGGTAAGCGTATTTGGGGGAGGATTGAATAAACTGGTACACTATGATAAAGAAAGGCGGGTACCTGTCTTTAAATCTTACGGCATCCGTGAAGGTATGAATAATGATGTAGTAAAATCAATAGTAGAAGATAAAGACGGAAATCTCTGGTTTACTACAGAAATAGGATTGTCTTGTTTCAATAAAGACACCGAACAGTTCCGTAATTACGACAGGTACGATGGATTCCTGAACGTTGAGTTGGAAGAAAGCAGCGCGCTCCGTACTTTGAACGGTGACTTATGGCTTGGTTCCAGGCAAGGTATTCTCACATTTTCACCTAATAAACTGGAAACGCAGAATATGAACTATGATACACGCATAGTCGACTTTAAAATCTCCAATCGTGATTTGCGTAGTTTTCATGAAGATCCTGTATTGAAAGAATCGATTACATTTGCCGATGCAATCAGGCTAAAGTATAATCAGTCTATGTTTACCATTGAATTTGCTGCATTGAACTTCTATAATCCCAATCGTGTGTTTTATCGATATATCCTTGAAGGATACGAGAATGAATGGCATTACAATGGCAAAAACCGTATTGCTTCTTACACGAATGTGCCGCCCGGATCCTATACTTTCCGGGTGGAAACAATAGATGAAGCCAATCCGGAGCTCGTTTCCAATCGTACGTTGGCCATCACTATTCTTCCGCCCTGGTGGTTAAGCTGGTGGGCTATTGTGATTTATGTAGTCTTGGGTATTATAGCCCTTTATTTCAGTTTGCGTCTGGCTTTCTTTATGATTAAAATGAAGAATGACATCTACATCGAGCAGAAGGTTTCGGAAATGAAGATCAAGTTCTTTACAAATATTTCTCATGAACTACGCACTCCTCTGACTTTAATAAAAGGTCCGATACAGGAATTGAGAGAGCGTGAGACACTTTCACCAAAAGGTGTGCAATATGTGGAACTGATGGAGAAGAACACTAACCAGATGTTACAACTTGTCAATCAGATACTTGATTTCCGAAAGATACAGAACGGAAAGATGCGTTTGCATGTGTCGTTGATTGATTTTAATGAGTTGGTAGTCTCTTTCCAGAAGGAATTCCGTGTTCTTTCCGAAGAAAATGAAGTTAGCTTTACTTTCCAGTTGCCGGATGCGGCTATTATGATATGGGCGGATAAGGAGAAGCTGAGTATTGTTATTCGGAACATCATATCCAATGCCTTCAAATTTACCCCTTCCGGTGGCAGCATCCATGTCGTTGCCGGACTGACAGAAGATGGAGAACACTGTTTCCTGAGAGTGGAAGATAACGGGATCGGAATCCCCCAGAATAAATTGACCGAGATTTTTGAACGCTTCTCACAAGGAGAGAATGCCCAAAACTCGTATTATCAGGGTACAGGTATCGGACTGGCACTTTCCAAAGAAATCGTGAATCTGCATCATGGAGTGATTCGTGCTGAAAGTCCTGAAGGAAAGGGAACCGTATTTATTGTAGAACTATTGCTCGGAAAGGAACATTATCGCATTTCGGAAGTCGATTTTTATGTCAGTGACACTGAAACTGCTCCTGCCGGAGGTGTGTCTTCTGCTGATATCATGGCAGAGGAAGATTCCGAAGAGCAGACGGAAATTGACGCTTCATTGCCGAATCTTTTGTTGGTGGAAGACAATAAAGACCTCTGCCAGCTGATTAAGCTGCAATTGGAAGACAAGTTTAATATTCATATAGCCAATAATGGAGTAGAGGGATTGAAGAAAGTTCATCTGTATCATCCCGATATCGTGGTCACCGACCAGATGATGCCTGAAATGGATGGTTTGGAAATGTTGCAGTCTATTCGTAAGGATTTCCAGATCAGTCATATTCCGGTTATCATCCTGACCGCGAAGAATGATGAAGACGCCAAGACGAAAGCAATCACTTTAGGAGCCAATGCTTACATAACGAAGCCTTTTAGCAAGGAATATTTGTTGGCACGCATTGATCAGTTGCTATCTGAGCGGCTGCTTTTCCGGGAACGGATCCGCCTGCAAATGGAGAATCAGAAAACAACGGAGGAAGATAGTTATGAGCAATATCTTGTGAAGAAGGATGTGCAGTTCCTTGAAAAGATACATCAGGTGATTGAGGAGAACATGGACGACAGCGATTTTAATATCGACACCATAGCTTCCGGAATAGGATTAAGCCGCTCGGCATTCTTTAAGAAATTGAAGAGCCTTACCGGACTGGCACCTGTCGACCTGGTTAAAGAGATTCGTTTGAATAAATCTGTCGAACTGATTAAGAACACGGACTTAAGTATCTCGGAGATTGCCTTTGCCGTCGGATTCAAAGACTCGGGCTATTATAGCAAGTGTTTCCGGAAGAAATATAACCAGACTCCCCGCGAATATATGAGTGAATGGCGGAAAGGGGAGAAATAACCGATTACAAAATGTTTTCTTAACCGTCTTCTTAGAAAACCTATTAAGATTCGAAAGAATGAACAACATTAAGAAAGTATTATCAGTATGGATGCTGGCTACGTGCGTATTGCCAGTGGCAGCACAGTATCCTGTCATTCCCGACTCGGTGAAAGCGAGAGCAGCAAAACAAGAAGCGGAGTTTGACCGGAAATCGGATGCGGCATGGAAGAAAGCCCTGCCGGTTGTTATGGAGGAAGCACAAAAAGGACGTCCTTATAAACCGTGGGCTTCCAAACCGGAAGATTTGATGAAAAGTAACATTCCGGCTTTTCCCGGTGCGGAAGGTGGAGGTATGTATACTCCCGGTGGGCGTGGTGGTAAAGTGATCGTGGTCACTTCTTTGGAAGACTCAGGACCCGGAACTTTGCGTGAGGCTTGTGAAACGGGAGGTGCTCGTGTCATTGTGTTTAATGTTTCCGGAGTTATCCGTTTGAAAGCACCTATCAGCCTGCGTGCTCCTTATGTTACAATTGCCGGACAGACCGCTCCGGGAGATGGTATCTGTGTTACCGGACATTCTTTTCTGATTGATACGCATGATGTTGTGATCAGGCACATGCGCTTCCGCCGTGGAGCGCAGGACGTAGCTTTCCGTGACGATGCATTGGGAGGAAATGCCGTAGGGAATATCATTATAGACCACTGCTCGGCCAGTTGGGGATTGGATGAGAATATGTCTATCTACCGCCATGTATATAACCGGGGAGCGGATGGACATGGACTGAAATTGCCGACTGTAAATATCACGATTCAGAATTCAATATTTTCGGAAGCATTGGATGCCTACAATCATGCTTTCGGAGCTACAATCGGTGGTCATAACAGCATGTTCTGCCGGAATCTTTTTGCCTCAAATATCAGTCGTAACAGCTCGGTAGGTATGGACGGAGACTTTAACTTTGTCAATAATGTTGTTTTCAACTGGTGGAATCGCTCCATTGACGGTGGTGATAATAAGAGTTTCTATAACATTATAAATAACTATTTCAAACCCGGACCTATCACACCATTGGATAAACCAATATCTTATCGTATTCTGAAGCCGGAGGCCGGACGTGACAAAAGTCAGCCGATGTCCTTTGGTAAGGCTTATGTAAATGGAAATATCGTCCATGGAAATGCAAAGGTTACAAAAGACAACTGGGATGGTGGTGTACAACTAGCCAATGAAGTGGATGCCGGAAAATTTATTCCGCAGATCAGGGTGGACGAACCTTTCAAAACATCTCCTGTAACCATTATGGATACTCAAAAGGCTTATAATTTCGTGTTAAGTAATGTGGGAGCGACTTTCCCGAAGCGGGATGCTGTTGATACGAGAGTCATCAAAACAGTGAAGACAGGAAAAGCCATCTATGTGAAAGACGCTCCGGAGTTCATTTCTCCTTATGTGAAAAGACGTTTGCCTGCGGACTCCTATAAACAAGGCATCATTACGGATATCCGTCAGGTGGGTGGACTGCCCGAGTACAAAGGAGAATCTTATGTGGACTCCGATGGTGACGGTATGCCGGATGCGTGGGAGCTAGCTAATGGACTGAATCCGAATGATCCGAGTGATGCTGTGAAGGATTGCAATGGAGATGGTTACACTAATATTGAGAAATACATCAACGGTATGGATACGAAGACGAAAGTGGACTGGACGGATTTGAAGAACAACTACGATACATTATCCAAACGGAAAAGTTTGCTATAAAAGTATGTGTTGAAAATAAAGTTTATTGTAATGAATATGCAATTGAGAACAATCCTTTTGGGATTATTGAGTATAGGGTTTGTGCAGGGATATGCGCAAACCTTTGCTTTACAGGTTAAGAATGAAGGAATTACTTACCTGAATGATGAACGGGGAAACCGGATACTCGATTTCTCCTATTGCGGCTACCATGCTTCCGGGCAGGATATTCCTTCTGTGGACAATGCAGTGTTTGTACCCTGGAAGGCGGGTGATAATACTGCGCGAATCCAGCGTGCCATTGACTATGTAGCGTCATTGACTCCCAATGCTTCTGGTTTCCGTGGAGCCGTATTGCTGGATCGTGGAGAATTCAGCTTATCCGGGGAACTTCGTATTTCCGCGTCCGGCATTGTTCTGCGTGGTATGGATAGAGAAAAAACTATTCTGTTAAAGAAAGGTGTAGACAGAGGAGCACTTATCTATATGGAAGGAATAGATAATTTGAATGCAAAAGATACCTTACAGATTCTTTCAGCTTATGTCCCTGTGAATGAAAGGACATTACAAGTTGCCTCGGGCACTTCTTTAAAGAAAGGAGATCGGATAATGGTGACTCGCCCTTCCGGTAAGGAGTGGATTACCGCTTTAGGGTGTGATATCTTTGGAGGAGGCATCGGTGCTTTAGGATGGAAGCCGGGTGATATGGACCTGACATGGGATCGGACAATCAGCGAAGTAAACGGTAATCAGATTACTCTGGATGCACCATTGACGGTGGCATTGGATGCTCAATATGGGGCTTCTTCTCTCATTCTTTATCAATGGAACGGTCGCATTCAGGAGTGTGGAATTGAAAATATGACATTGGTTTCCGATTATGACAGGCGTTATTCTAAAGATGAAGACCATTGCTGGACAGGTATTTCTATCGGAGAGGCGGAGAACTGTTGGGTGAGACAAGTGAGTTTCAGACATTTTTCAGGTAGTGCGGTTATTGTCCAGCGTACCGGATCAAGAATTACGGTTGAGGACTGTATTTCTCGGGAACCGGTATCTGAAATAGGAGGAATGCGCCGTTGTACTTTCCATACATTGGGACAGCAGACTTTATTTCAGCGTTGTTATTCTGAGCAGGGCATTCACGACTTTGCTGCCGGATATTGTGCTGCCGGACCCAATGCCTTTGTGCAATGCGATTCGTATGAATCATTGGGATTCAGCGGATCTATTGATTCCTGGGCGTGCGGATTGCTGTTTGATGTGGTTAATATCGATGGTCATAATCTTACATTTAAGAATCTGGGACAAGATAAGAATGGAGCAGGTTGGAATACAGCGAATAGTTTATTCTGGCAATGTACAGCCGCTGAGATAGAGTGTTATACTCCGGCAAAAGATGCGAAAAACCGCGCGTATGGGTGTTGGGCACAATTCTCCGGCGACGGTGAATGGGCGGAATCCAATAATCATGTGCAACCTCGTAGCATCTTTTATGCCCAGTTGGAAGCGCGTTTGCAGAAGAAATGTGCTGAGCGTGCCCGTATTCTGCCCAGAAATACAAGTGCAACGAGCAGTCCTACTGTAGAAGTGGCAATGGAACTTGCCAAAGAAGCTTATGAGCCACGTCTGACATTGGAACATTGGATTGAGGAGAGGGAATTTGCTCCTTCAGTGTCAGTTGCCGGCTTGAAATCTATTGAGGATATTAAAGAGAAAAAGACAATTCAGGGCGAAACGCGAAACCTACCGGAAATGGTTATTGCAAATGGGCGTGTTCAAATGGATGGGGTCTTGTTGGTGGGAAAAAGCCGCACTACTCCTTGGTGGAATGGTAAGCTCAGAACCAACTATTTGAAGAAGGCAAGTCCAGCAATTACCCGCTTTGTCCCCGGGCGTGAGGGGCTGGGACTGACAGACCGTATAGATTCAGTCGTTAACTTTATGAAGCGGAATAATATACTCGTATTTGACCAGAATTACGGACTTTGGTATGATCGTCGCCGGGATGACCATGAACGTATCCGTCGGCGCGATGGAGATGTATGGGGCCCCTTTTATGAACAACCTTTCGGACGTAGCGGTCAAGGTATTGCCTGGGAAGGATTGAGTAAATATGATCTGAACCGTCCTAATGCATGGTATTGGGCACGTCTGAAAGAGTTTGCGGAAAAGGGAGAAGGATTGCTCTTGTTCCATGAGAACTATTTTCAGCATAATATTTTGGAAGCCGGTGCACATTGGGTGGACTGTCCTTGGAGAAGCAGTAATAATATTAATGAAACGGACTTCCCGGAACCTGTTCCGTTTGCAGGCGATAAACGCATTTTTGTTGCGGATATGTTTTATGATATCAATCATCCTGTGCGACGTGAGCTGCATAGACGATACATTCGTCAGTGCCTGGACAACTTTGCCGATAATCCTAATGTGATTCAGTTGACCAGTGCAGAGTTTACCGGTCCTTTACATTTTGTACAGTTCTGGCTGGATGTAATAGCAGAATGGGAGGTGGAAACCGGTAAGAAGGCTAAAGTAGCATTAAGTACAACGAAAGATGTGCAGGACGCTATTCTTGCTGATCCGAAGCGTGCAGCTGTAGTAGATATTATTGATATTCGATATTGGCATTATAAAACGGATGGCATTTTTGCTCCGGAAGGGGGAAAGAATATGGCTCCCCGCCAGCACATGCGTAAAATGAAGGTAGGAAAGGTGACCTTTGATGAAGCATATAAAGCTGTGAGTGAGTATCGCCGGAAGTTTCCGGATAAGGCGGTTACTTTCTATGCACAAAATTATCCGGCTATGGGATGGGCAGTATTCATGGCAAGTGGCTCGTGTCCTGTTATTCCGTGTAAAGACAAGGCTTTCTTAAGGGATGCGGCAGCTATGGAAGTGGAAGAGACCAATACTGATCAATATAAGAAATTGGTAAAATCTGATACAGGAAATATCATTTATTCCAAGTCTGGAACAGAAATTCCCATTCATTTATCGTCCGGGAAATATGTACTAAAGTACATTCACCCTAATTCCGGGGAAGTGAACACAATAAATAAATCACTGAAAATAAAAGGATTATATACTTTAAGGGTACCAGATAAGAAAGAAGGCATTTATTGGTTTCATAAGCTATAAGATAGAAAATCCCGTTGAATGATCTTCAACGGGATTTTTGTTTTATATAGGTAAATTCTAATAAAAGAGTGTTATAAAACATGATACTTGTTTTTTCAATCCACAAACCAGATTTT
>ERZ1027221.918-NODE-918-length-16922-cov-6.782000_pt1 | contig 16922 bp, 14 predicted proteins | sample MGYA00519267_ERZ1027221 | MGnify/ENA primary metagenome ERZ1027221 (study PRJEB26926, sample SAMN06164533) | human gut metagenome | biome: ENVO:00009003; feature: ENVO:2100002; material: ENVO:00002003 | host: Homo sapiens | place: USA | collected 2012 ...
GAGATTTCTGCCTGTCTCGTGGGCTCGGAGATGTGTATAAGAGACAGCTCCAATGCTCCATCCCGCAGGCGTAGCATCCCCTACCATATAAATCATCTCATAAGGAACAAATTCACTCATCATCATACGCTCTTTCCCTGCACGGATATCGACACATATCTTATAGGCCTTACCACATTCGGCATCTTTCAGCACCCATTTATTGTCAGGATCAAACCCTTTCACAAATACCATTTCCGTATCGGTGTAAGCGGCGTCGGCATTCTTTGCCTTATACATGCTCTCCCAGCTTCCTTCCGAAGTTCCGAACTTGAATTCCCCGCCCTGGCCTGCATCGAACAAACGGGCATAGCGGAACAGGAACGGATCGAGCACATCCTTTTTCATCGGCACAAATCCCCAGTCGTTCATACCTCCAACGAAATAAAGCTGATCGTAAGCCGGTCTGAGGTTCTCGGTCTGAGTCAGGGTGACAACACCGGTAAACAGATTCGCTTCAACAACATAGTTGAACTCTTCTTCAATCGTAAACGGTTCGTCCGGCTGATCGGCACTGGTACGAAGCACCAGCTTTCCGTCAGTTCCTTTGTTGTACGATGGCAAGAAAGACCCCGGCGTAGTGATAAACTTGAAGGAACCCGCAGTCATTTTTCCCGTCCATGTAAAGATACCATTGTCTTTCCGGATCATTTCCGTTGCATCGTCCGCACTCCAACCACCGGGAGTGGCATCACCTATCAGGTAAAGAGTGGAAGTCAACGGTTTGTAGGCAGTGACACTAAAAGAGGTGGTGGCTACCTGCGTCTCTTCCCGATCCATTACTTTGGCTGTCAGGCGTGCTTCCAGAGAGATGTTTTCAGTTGCTTCCGCACCGAAATGCTCACGAAGGATGCTATTCAATTCCTCCACGCTCTTCTTCCAGGTATATTCCTGCACAACGTTCTCCAAAGCCACATAAGGAGCGGCAAAATTACTGCCCGCCTTGGCTAGTTCCAGTGTATAGGAAATCTTATTTCCCGTACCATAATTCGTGCCCGTTGTCCAGAAAAGTTCCAGGGCATCATCGCCATGCGCCTGTTCGACCAAAACGACTTCCGTGTTGCTGGTGGAAAGCACCAGTTCATTGTGCCCCTTGTCCAGTTCCATATAGTCATTGTCCACGCATGCAGACAATGCCATGCAACCCAGCAATGCAAATACTAGATGTGAGATATATCTTTTCATATTCTTCTTCTGATTTAAGTGATTAATAACCCGGATTCTGTGTCATCAGTATATTCGCATCCATTTCCGTCTGCGGAATGGGGAACAACAGGCGATTCTTGTTCACACTGTTCTTCCCGATGGATTGCAGGAAGCGGATGGCATACTCTCCATTATTGACGCGGATCATATCGAACCAGCGATGTCCTTCGAAAGCCAGTTCCATGCGCCGCTCGTGAATAATCTTCTCACGCATAGCCTCCTGCGACAGGCCCGAAACTTCAGGCAATCCGGCACGTTTGCGAACTATATTCAGGGGGGTGGCAGCCTGGCCCGGTTGTCCCATTTCATTCAGCGCTTCCGCCTTCTTCAGCAAGACATCCGCATAGCGGTACACAACAAAGTTATTGGGGTTCGTATTGTATTCCGGCGAAATAGTCTTGGACACCAGAAATTTGCGCACGTTATATCCGGTATTGGAATAAGAACTCTTGTAAGTCTTCCCGTCGAAGTCCGGACAACCTGCATAAAGAACCGTCAGCTCCTTCCGTTTGTCACCTTCTTCATACTGACTCACAAATTCCTCCGTAGGCTGGTTCCAGCCGTAGCTGCCTGCAACAAAGTCCGAGTTACGGGGGCCCATGAAAGTGGAAAGCCAGGAAGACTGCCCGTCCGTTCCCCAGAAATCATATTCCGTGCTTCCGGAATACTGCACCTCAAACAGAGATTCAGGACCGTTATTGATGGTAGCATCGAAGTTGTTTTCATACTTGCAGGTGGAAAGGTCGTAACCCAGGTTCGTAATCTCATTGCACAGTTCCACCACATCTTCATAATAGCTCGTATGGTTGGGAGCCAGTGTCAGGTAGATATCCGCCAGCATGGCAAGGGCAGCATCCTTACAGGCACGTCCTTTTTCTTCTTCATTATATTCCGCTTTCGCCGGAAGCAAATCGACCGCATTCTTACAGTCCGAAATGATCTGCTCATAAGTCTGATCCAACGTAGTGCGTGCTATTGCAGTAGATCCACCCGGATTATAAGGTTCCAGACGCAAAGGAACGCCGCCATACAAACGGGCTAAAATATAATAGTAATGGGCACGAAGGAAATATGCCTCACCCATACAACGGTTCTTTATGCTTTCCGATACGGCTTCGGCCTGCGGAAGACTGGTCAGCACAATGTTGCACTGCCCGATGCCTACCCACGGAGAACGCCACATATACAGAGCCATCCCATTATCACTCTGCGTGATAAAGTTGGATGCCTGTATGGTTTCCAGACCGTCCGTACCACCGCCTGCACCTACCAGACTGTTGCCCGCAACAATATCCAGCGACCACATACGCTGATTGTAGAGATTGGAAGACTGAAGCGCCTTGTAGCAAGCGTTTGTCAGTGCCACGGCCACATCATCGGTCACGGTTGTTTCAGGATCAACGGCATATTTGGGCGACTTATCCAGGAAGTCGTTACATGATACCAGCATCAATACAGCCAGCACGTATAGTAAGTTTGTTATCTTTTTCATATCCGAATCTATTTAAAAGTTAAAGTTTAATCCTACACTGAATGTACGGGAAATGGGATAGCGGGATAAATCAATACCGTTGATATCCACCTCCGGATCGAAGCCGGAATATCCGGTAATGGTAGCCACATTCTCACAGGAAAGGGAAAGGCGTGCATTCTCTATCTGTAACTTCTGCAACCATTGTTTCGGGAAAGTATAAGAGAGTGTGATGTTCTTCACACGCAAGTAAGATCCGTCTTCTGCAAAGCGGTCGGATACACGGCAGTTCTGATTAGGATCACCGAACACGGCACGCGGCATGGAGTAGCTTGTCCCCTCCCCGCGCCAACGGTTCAGCACGTCAGTCGTCTGGTTGTATGCGGCAGCCATACCGACGTTGTCAATATTGTTGGCGTTATAAATCTTATTGCCGGCCACTCCCTGAAGGAATACGGAAAGCTCAAATCCTTTATAAGACAAGTTATTGTTCATTGAGAAGAACCAACTGGGATTGGGATTGCCAATCACCGTGCGGTCACTGTCGTTGATGACACCGTCGTTGTTCAAATCCCTGAAACGGATATCGCCCGGTTCAGCTCCCGGCTGTACGGCATGCGCATCCACTTCCGCCTGATTTTGGAACAAGCCGTCCGTCACGTAGCCGTAGAAGGCATTAATCGGATAGTCTTTTGCCAGCATCGTCACATACGAGTTATTGATCTGGTTGATATAGTAAGGAACCGCGCTGTTCAAGTCCTTAATCTTATTCTTATTGTACGTGGCGGTCACGTTCGTTTCCCAACCCAGTTCTCCGGTCAGGTTGATAGTGTGCAGACTCATTTCCAAGCCTTGATTGCGCACTTTACCGGCATTCGTATAAGTGGTGGTGGTATCTTCAAATCCCGATGTGATGGGGATGGATGCCTTTACCAGCATATCCCTTGTCTCTTTCAGATAAGCATCCAGTGAGAATACGATCCGTGAATTGAACAGGGAAGCATCAAAACCGATATTCGTCTGTGCCACCTCTTCCCAATGAATGTAAGGATTGGCAAGCGTAGAGGAAACCAATGCGGTCTGATTGCCGCTCGTTGTTCCGAATGGATATACACTGGTATTGTAAGATGCCAGGTAACTATAATTACCGACACTTGCCTGACTACCCGTCACTCCATATCCTGCACGTATTTTCAGGTCGTTCACAACGTCGTTCTTCGGGAACCAGCTTTCCTGCGAAATGCGCCATGCGGCAGATACAGAAGGGAAAGTACCCCAGCGGTTCTTTTTACCGAAACGACTGGAACCATCACGACGGACAGTTGCCGTCAGCATATAGCGGTCTTCGTAAGAGTAGTTGATACGTGCCATGTAAGAGAGCAACGCCCATTCATTGGAACTGCCGCCAATGGCGTACATCTCCTGACCGTTATCCATTTCATGCACATTGTCGAACATGAAGACGTTCTTCTGCGCATTCAGGTAATCATTCTCATTCCACTGTGCAGACGAACCCGCCATTACTCCCACACGATGCTTTTCTGCAAAGGTATGGTCGAACAGGAAATAGTTATCCCACAGATAAGTGAATGATTTATTATCGCTCTTGTAGCGTGAAGTTTCTTCCGTCGGAATAGGTTTCCAGTTATATTTCGGCGTGAAGTTATCGATGAACCAGAATTTGGCATCGTAACCGAAAGTACTCTTGAATTTCAACCATTTGGTAAAAGTCAGTTCCGCCGTCAGGTTGGCAAGGAAGTTATAACCTTTCGTCTGACTCTTGTTCAGTTGCGTAGGCCCTATCGGATTGCGGATGCTACCGTACCATTCCGAATTACCTTCCGGACCACTCCATGAACCGTCTTCATTCTTCACCGGAAGAACGGGAAGAGCCTTCAATGCATCACCGATATTGTAGCTGCCCGAATCCTTCGTATCAGTACTGAAAGTGATATTATTGGAGAACTTCAACCACTTCAGCACCTGTGCGTCGCTGTTGGACTGAAACGTAAAACGGCGATAGTTTACACTGCGCACTGTACCCGACTGATCGAGAAAACCACCGGACACATAATAATGAGACTTCTCATTTCCTCCGGAATAACTTACCGTATAGTTCTGCATCACACCCATGCGCAGCAATTCGTCCATCCAGTCGGTACCTGCACCCAGTTCCGAAGGATTTGCCCAATTCGGGTTCGGGTTGCGACCGCTGTTCACCATCATATCATTACTCAAATCGGCATACTGGCTTGCGTTCAGCAAAGAAGGAACGTTCGTGGCATTCTGGAAAGCACAATTAGCGGATACCGACAATTTGCCTTTCCCTTCCGTTCCGCGCTTAGTGGTAATCATCACTACCCCATTGGCTCCACGCGAACCGTAAATGGCTGTAGCCGATGCATCTTTCAATACGTCCAAGCGTTCCACATCCGCCATGTTCAGTGAAGACAGTCCCAGGTCGGTAGGCACACCGTCAATCACCACCAGCGGATCGCAGTTGTTAATGGAACCCAGACCACGAATCTTGATAGATACATTGTCACCGGGCTTTCCGGCATCCACTACCTGCACACCGGAGATGCGGCCCTGAATGGCTTGTCCCAGATTAGAAACGGGAGCATCTTTGATGTCCTTGCTTCCCAAGGAGGAAACAGCACCGGTGAGGTCACTTTTCTTCATGGTTCCATAACCGATAACCACCACTTCGTCCAGCATCTCACTGTCTTCCGAGAGTGTTACCATAATCTGCTTCTGTCCTTTTACGGGAACTTCCAAAGACTTATAGCCCACGAATGAAACTACTATAACGGCATCCGAAGGCACATTCAGCGAGAAGTCGCCATCAATACCCGTTATCGTACCGTTCGTTGTGTTCTTCTGCACCACACTGGCCCCGATAACCGTTTCTCCGGTCTGGTCTTTCACTACACCTTGTACTGCGATTTGCTGTGCGAACATGCACATCGGAAGTAACATTCCTATCAGACAAACCATGATTCGAAGCCTGATCGGCATTTTGTACTTTTGCATAATATAAGAGTTTAAAGTTAGTAATAAAAATATAGATTCACATGCATTTGTCCCCTCCGTGGAAGGAACAATGCAAATGTATCGGATAAGAGGAAGCAATAAGGGGGAAAAGAGTGAAAAAGTAGTAGCTTAAGACGTTTTACAAGGCATAAAACACTAATAATCAACACTATCAAAAAGATGCATTGTACCAAAAAAGTAGTAAAAATATAAGCGTAAAAAAGACACTTATATGCCTTAAAAGTGTGGTTTTAGTCTCTCGACTTACCTATTTTCATTACTTCCTGTTCCAGTTGGTCACGGTCGCCCGCAGCTTTATTACGAACTTTGGTACGGTAATTATAAATGGTAGTCACAGAATAGCGCAGGAATTGGGCAATCTTCACACTGTCGGTAATTCCCAAACGGATAAGGGCGAAGATACGCAGTTCGGTACTCATTCGTTCGTTGGCCTTGGGGTAAATCTGCTCCCCTTCAGCAAGCAGGGTGTTGAAGTCTTCTACAAAAGTGGGAAACAGTTGCAAGAAGGTATTATCAAAATTGGCATAAAACTCTTTCAACTCCTCTTCTATGAACTTAGAAGATTTGATGTTTTTGTATAGCTCATCTACCTTGCCCGTAGCGGCTATCTTGCCCAGCGAACGGCGATAGTTGTCCATCTTTTCCAGATATACGGAACACTGGTCCATATAGCGGCCGATGTATTCCTCTTTCAGGTAGGAGTTTTCGGCAATGATGTGGTTGGCTTCTTTCAGTTGCAGATTGTAGCGGTGGAGTTCTTCATTCAATTCTTTCAGACGCTTGTTGGCATTTATCACTTCATGGCGTGCAGCTGCTACGCGTTTCATCTGCTTATACACATAGAAGATTGCGATCAGTAGGAAAATGGACAGCAGGCTGATAGAGATTAACGCCCATTTCATTTGTTCCTGTTGTTTTTCAGCCTTTTGCTGGTAAGTGTCGTTGATGAGGGGGAAGATTTGCAGGATTTCCAGAATACGTAACCGGGCGTTGCAGAACACGGCATCGTCCATACACAGTTTCAGATACGAATAGGCACGGTCTATGTCTCCTTCCTGATAGAGCAACACAGCCAGTTTCCTCAAAGAAATATATTCGCGCACTGCGGACTTCATGTCTGCAATGGAGGAAAGAATCAAATACTCCTTCTCTTTTTCAGTGTCTTCTTTCAGGCGATATGACTCTGATAAAGTGTAGGCACAGATTGCCACATCGTGCACATTGTCTATCTGTCCCGCCAGATAGTCGGTCAATAACTGGATAGCTTTATCGAACTCGCCCCGCACATTGTGCTGGTCGGACTGAATCAGCGTGTACACCAGAAGATTGTTTTTGTTGACCAGTAGCAGGGAGTCACGGTATCTATCCGTGATCTCGGCATAGAGTTTCTTCTCCTGTTCCGTAACGGCGTAATCGGCCATGAGCCCATAGACTGTACGGTAAATATGGTAATAATACGGGTGCAGGTCATCCGATAGATGATTGATTTGTACGTTGTGCATCAGGTCAACTGCTTCTTTATACATGCCTGCCGTGCCCATAATCTCGGCTGTGTTCATGAGGGCGTTGTCCTGATGTTCCTTGTTTTTCAGTCGCAGGGCTACCTGGTATCTCTCGCGTGAGATGTAAAGCGAAGAATCAGTGTTGTAGGAACGGTATTCATCCAAATATTCCCCCAACAGGGTAAAGCGGTTTTCATCAGAAATGCGTTGTCTCAAGGCTTGTCTCAGGTCGTTCAGCTTCTTTTCTTTTTGCTCAATGTATACATGGCGGTTTTGAATTACATGGTCCAGTTGGGATAAGAGGGAGTCTACAACATTGTTGGCGGCATGGAGCTGACACATACATACACAACATAATAGATATAAGGATGTGACTATTTTCTTCATCTGAGTTTCGATTGGTTAAAGGTTACTTCTGCAAGAAGTTCTATGCAAAAATAAGTAAAATTTGATAGATTCCCATGCAGATAGCACTTAAATCACAATATCTTTAAAGCAAAGACGATACTTTTTTAAAAGATGAAGACACTTACATGTACATGTAAGTATAGCCAACATGTATATGTAAATAGCACCGACATGCGGGTATTAGTAAGGGGATTCTTTAAAAACAGAGAGATTAAAATCCCCGCAAGACAAATATTCATTTAATTAATCTAAAAAATAACCGTATTTATTTTGCTATTTCAAATATTGTTCGTTGTTTTGCGAACAACAAATAAAAGAGATATAAAGTGAAAACCAAACAGTACACAACAGAGCAGGAACAGATAGCTCGCTTTGCAAAAGCACTGGGACACCCTGCAAGAATGGCTATCCTTAATTTTTTAGCCAGGCAGGAAAGTTGCTACTTCGGAGATATTCACGAAGAACTGCCAATAGCCAAAGCGACAGTTTCCCAACACCTGAAAGAGCTGAAAGATGCCGGACTGATTCAAGGTGAAATAGAAACACCGAAAGTCAAGTATTGCATTAACCGTGAAAACTGGGAACTTGCCCGCAAGTTGTTTACCGGATTCTTCAATGAGTGTAAATGTACTTCGTGCTGTGAATAAACAGCACCTTTTTTTATAAACAATGTTCGTTATTCTACGAACTACGATTATATATATTATTCATTTTAAAGCTATCTGATAATGGAAATTAAAGTATTAGGTACAGGTTGCCCCAGTTGCAAAACTTTGTACGAAACCACCCAACAGGCTATTGCAGAATTAGGAAGTGATGCCACTTTGGTAAAAGAGGAAGATTTATTGAAAATCATCGAATATAATATATTAAGCCTTCCGGCCTTGGTTATAGACGGGAAAGTCGTTTCGGCAGGTAAACAGCTGTCATTGAAAGAGGTAAAAGAATTACTAACCCAATAATTACATGCCATGAAAAAGTTATTCCATGTATTCATTGCAGGAATTATTTTAATTTCCTGCGGAAATGGAGCCAAAGAGAAAACAGAAACAGCAAACAGCGAAACTATGCAGAATGACCGCGTGGAAGTGCTTTATTTTCATGGAGCACAACGATGTATAACCTGCCGGGCTATTGAAACTAACACAAAAGCACTTTTAGACAGTCTTTATTCAAAGGAAATAGTATCGGGAAGAATCGTCTATAGGATAATTGATATTTCTCAAAAGAAGAATGAGCCGATCGCAGATAAGTACGAAGTGACATGGTCGTCCTTGTTTGTAAATGGATGGAAGAGCGGTCAGGAGAAGGTCAATAATATGACAGAGTTTAGTTTTGCCAATGCAAAAAGTCATCCCGGCAAATTTAAGAATGGTATAAAAGATAAAATTGATGAATTGCTAAAATAAGATACCAATGGACTTTCTTCAATCAATATTAGACAGTACTTCCATTCCTGCCATAACAGCTTTTATACTTGGAATATTAACAGCTATAAGCCCATGCCCGTTAGCTACCAATATAACAGCGATAGGATTTATCGGCAAGGATATTGAAAACCACCACCGGATATTTATTAATGGTTTGCTTTATACTTTAGGCCGAATAATAACTTATACGGTTCTTGGGTTTATCCTTATTCCCATTCTCCGCGAAGGTGCAAGTATGTTTTCCGTACAAAAGGTTGTAAGCAAGTATGGAGAAATGCTAATTGCCCCGCTATTAATAATGATTGGTGTTTATATGCTCGACATCATCAAGTTCAATTTACCTAAAATAAACTTTAGCGGGAATAAGCTGAAGAGAAAAACAAAAGGAAGCTGGGGTGCACTATTCTTAGGAATCTTATTTTCCCTTGCTTTCTGCCCTACAAGCGGAATATTCTATTTCGGCATGCTTATGCCAATGTCGGCAGCAGAAACAGGCGGCTATCTTTTACCGGTGGTTTATGCGATTGCAACCGGATTACCTGTTATCCTCGTAGCCTGGGTATTGGCATATAGTGTTGCCGGATTAGGCAAGCTCTATAACAGAATACAAGTATTCGAGAAATGGTTTCGTAAAGTGGTCGCCATCCTCTTTATTGCGGTGGGGATTTATTATGCAGTCATGTATTATCTATAAAGTAAGTTTTAACAATCAAATCAACAGTAAAGATGAAAAAGATAGAAATTTTCGACCCGGCGATGTGTTGTCCTACGGGTTTGTGTGGAACAAACATCAATCCTGAATTAATGCGGATTGCTGTCGTTATAGAAACATTAAAAAGACAAGGAATAACGGTTATCCGCCATAATCTGAGGGACGAGCCTCAGATATATGTAAGCAATCAGACCATAAATGATTATCTTCAAAAATACGGTGCAGAAGCATTGCCCATTACCCTGGTGGATGGTGAAGTAACTATATCTAAAACCTACCCCACCACCCGACAGATGAGTGAATGGACCGGCATAAATTTAGACTTCATGTCTACAAAATAATATTTGAAAGAAAAAAACATAACATCACAATGAAAGCATTTAATTTATCAGATATTGACCTTACAAAATATCTCTTTTTCACAGGAAAAGGAGGGGTTGGAAAAACATCTATCGCTTGCGCTACGGCTGTGGGATTAGCAGACAAGGGTAAGAAAATACTTCTTATCAGTACCGACCCTGCTTCCAACTTACAGGACGTCTTCAACCAATCACTTAACGGGCACGGTTCAGAGATTACAGAAATACCGGGCTTGACAGTTGTCAATCTTGATCCAGAACAGGCGGCGGCAGAATATCGGGAAAGGGTGATCGCACCTTTCAGAGGAAAATTGCCTGAAAGTGTTATCCAAAACATGGAAGAGCAACTGTCAGGATCATGTACGGTTGAGATTGCTGCTTTCAATGAGTTCTCGGATTTCATTACCGATGCTCAAAAGCAATTAGAGTTCGACCATATAATCTTTGATACTGCTCCCACAGGGCATACTTTACGGATGCTGCAACTACCATCAGCATGGAGCACATTCATTAGTGAAAGTACTCATGGCGCATCTTGTCTAGGCCAGTTATCAGGATTGGAAGAACGAAAAGAAATTTATAAAAAGGCTGTTGGAACACTTTCCGATACGGGCACAACCCGGCTAATGTTGGTGAGTCGTCCCGAAATCGCGCCATTGAAAGAAGCCGCCCGTTCTTCTCACGAACTGCAATTATTAGGAATTAAAAATCAGATACTAATAATAAACGGTGTTTTGAAACAGTTGGATAAAAACGACAGCGTTTCCAGTCAGCTACATGAAAGACAACAGAAAGCCCTGCAAAGTATGCCTGCGGAACTATCCGGTTATCCGTTGTATCATGTTCCTTTGCGATCATACAATTTATCCAGCATAGCGAATATCCGGCGGATGCTGTATAGTGACAGCCTTTCCAATGAGGTAAATTATAAGCCTGTGGTAGCCCCCAAAGATGTGGACGAAATGGTGGATGATCTTTATACATCCGGAAAAAGGGTTATTTTTACAATGGGAAAAGGTGGCGTAGGCAAAACTACATTAGCTACTGAAATTGCTTTAAAATTAACCCGGCTCGGTGCCAAAGTGCATTTGACAACTACCGATCCGGCAAACCATCTGAATTATGAACTTGCCATAAAAGCCGGTATCACGGTAAGCCGGATTGATGAAGCTGAGGTTTTAGAGAAGTACAAGAACGAAGTCCGCAGCAAAGCAGCCGAAGCAGTCACCGCTGAAGACATGGAGTACATAGAGGAAGATTTACGTTCTCCCTGCACACAAGAGATTGCAGTATTCAAGGCTTTTGCCGAGATTGTGGATAAGGCTGAAACTGAGATTGTTGTGATTGATACCGCACCAACAGGGCATACTTTATTGCTTTTGGACGCCACTCAAAGTTATCATAAAGAGGTTGAACGTACCCAAGGAGAAGTCACGGGGGCAGTAGCCAATCTGTTACCTCGCCTACGTAATTCAAAGGAGACGGAAGTAGTGATTGTTACTTTACCCGAAGCAACCCCTGTCTTCGAAGCGGAACGCCTTCAGATGGATTTACAACGTGCCGGGATAAACAATAAATGGTGGGTGGTAAATGCTTGCCTCTCATTAACAGAGACTCAAAATTCGTTCCTGAAAGCGATAGCGCAAAACGAATTAGCTTGGATTAAGAAAGTAGAGCAATTATCACAGGGCAATACAGCCCTAATAGAATGGAGAAACGTATAATGGAAAAGGAGCAAGGAATTGGATTTTTTGAACGATATCTTACCCTATGGGTTACCTTGTGTATTATTGCCGGAATTGCCGTGGGCCAACGGCTTCCGGTGATACCGCAAACCTTGAGCAAATTTGAATACGCCAATGTTTCTATACCTGTGGCAATTCTAATATGGTTGATGATCTATCCCATGATGCTGAAAGTAGATTTTCAGAGCGTTAAGAATGTGGGTAAACGCCCTAAAGGGATAATCGTTACTTGCGTTACGAACTGGCTTATAAAGCCTTTTACAATGTTTGGAATAGCCTATCTATTCTTTTATGCCATCTTCAAGGTTTTTATACCCGAAGATTTAGCTAAAGAATATCTGGCAGGTGCGGTCTTGCTTGGGGCAGCTCCTTGTACGGCGATGGTCTTTGTATGGAGTCATTTAACAAAAGGTGACGCCGCCTACACGCTGGTGCAGGTAGCTGTAAACGACTTGATAATATTAGTTGCTTTTGCTCCTATTGTTGCCTTATTATTGGGTGTCGGCGGTGTCATAATTCCGTGGGATACACTGTTTCTATCCGTATTGTTGTTCGTTGTCATTCCGCTTTCAGCGGGAGTGATAACCCGGACATGGGTTATCAGACGAAAAGGAATAGAATACTTCAACCATGTATTTATCCGTAAATTTGATAACTATACGGTTGGAGGATTACTTTTGACGCTTATTATCCTGTTTTCTTTTCAAGGGGAAACAATATTGAATAACCCCTTACATATTCTCTTGATAGCCATCCCGCTTGTCCTGCAAACAATCCTGATTTTCTTTGTCGCTTATGGATGGGCGAAATGGTGGAAATTACCCCACAATGTGGCTGCTCCGGCCGGAATGATCGGTGCAAGTAATTTCTTTGAACTGGCTGTGGCTGTGGCCATATCTCTTTTTGGCTTACAATCCGGTGCTGCATTGGCCACTGTTGTGGGTGTACTTGTGGAGGTTCCGGTAATGCTTATGCTGGTACGGATGGCAAATAATACCAAAAAGTGGTTTCCCGAATGAACTTCTGACCGTACACAAGCCTTCCAGAAAACAGGCGTAGTCTGATCTGTAGACAGCATGTGGAATTACTTGTCAAAAAACATTCATCACTCCCCGTTATTAGTAAACCATCCTCCTAGCAGGGCTACACCCTTTCCCCCGGATGGCTACACCCTTTGAAGGTGATGGCTACACCATCCACAAAAAAGGGTGTAGCCCTACAAAAGTTGTGTCACAGCTATCTCCTGAGCGGGTACAGACCGATTTTACTACATTCCGTCCCGACATTGTCATGTAACATTTTCATACTTCCGAAAGTTCTTTTAAAAAGTGCTTCTTTAAATGATTATTAGTTGGTACGGAATTAGGAAATTCAAAACCACCAGAATGCGCCCTTCACTCCTATCCGGTTATCTCTATCCTTTTGATGATCCGTGCAGGATTGCCGGCCACAATTGTCATAGCAGGAACATCCTTTGTCACCACACTACCAGCGCCCACAATGGCTCCGTAACCAATCTTAACGCCCGGTAGTATCGTGGAATTTATACCTATCCAAACCTTGTCTTCAATCACAATCGGGCGACCGTATGTAGCACGTCCATACATACAACTTAATTAAATACAGTCTGCACAAATTACAATATAAATCTTTTCAATATCAGAATATAGCCCTACCTTTACGCAAAAATATTATTATGGCAAGATTAATGATATTAATCATTAACGTAAATAATGAAGATCAGATATGCCTTACAGATATCTTAAAAAGCCAAAGATGTTTTTTATTTTCGATTAGCTAAGAAATAGGAATACAATAAAAAGTTACTAAATAATATGGAACAACAAATTCAACTCAACGATCACAACAAACAGGAATACCCACCTATGCACACCTGCGAGCATATAGTGAACCGTACCATGATGAATCTTTTCGGTTGTGGACGGTCAATATCCGCACATATAGAGAGAAAAAAAAGTAAACTGGACTATGCTTTGGAAACTGCTCCTACCGAAGAAGATGTAAAACGACTGGAAGAAGCTGTAAATGCAGTGATTGCGCAAGGATTGGATGTTACCACAGAATTCATCACACAGGAAGAAGCACAAGGACGCTTTGACTTGAAACGACTGCCGGAAGATGCTTCGGAAACCGTACGCATAGTGAAAGTAGGCGATTATGACGAATGTCTTTGTTTGGGAACGCACGTAAAAAACACCTCTGAAGTAGGAACCTTCAAAGTCATCAGCCACGACTGGAATGAAGAAGCCAAACGATGGAGAATGCGTTTCAAACTGCAATAAACATTCTCATCTGTTTCCAATTGGGTATGCTAATGTTGCATTTGCACGTAAAGTGCTAATTTCCATTTGCCTGTTGCCTATAAAGATTTTATCTTTGCCTGTGAAGGTACAGCTAAATCTAATAATATCATATTAATATGAAGAAAATCATCTTATCCATCTTTATTATGATGGGACTGGCAAATCTCTCGCATGCTCAACAAGGATATCAAAATCCAATCATTCCGGGCTTCCATCCTGACCCGAGTGTTTGCCGTGTTGGCGAAGACTATTACCTGGTCAACAGCAGTTTCTGTTATTTCCCCGGAGTACCCCTGTTTCATAGTAAGGATCTGGTCAACTGGGAACAGATTGGAAATTGCCTGACGCGGGAATCACAGGTAAAGTTAACCAATGCCGGCACATGGGGCGGAATCTACGCCCCTACCATCCGCTACAATGAGGGAGTGTTTTACATGATTACCACCAATGTTTCGGACAAGGGGAATTTCCTGGTTCACACCACTGATCCACGTGGTGAATGGTCAGAACCTGTTTGGATAAAACAAGGAGGCATCGATCCATCCCTTTATTTTGAAAATGGGAAGTGCTATTTGGTCAGCAATCCGGATGTAGGCATCTATCTGTGCGAAATAAATCCGATGACCGGAGAGCAGTTAAGTGAATCCAAACGTATCTGGAACGGTACGGGCGGACGCCATCCGGAAGGACCACATATTTATAAGAAAGATGGTTGGTACTATCTGCTGATTTCCGAAGGAGGTACTGAATATGGGCACAAGGTAACCATTGCCCGTAGCCGGGATATTGACGGCCCGTATGAGGGTAATCCCGCCAACCCCATCCTGACGCATATAAACAAAAACGCACAGAACAGTCCGATACAGGGAACCGGTCATGCCGATCTGATAGAAGCTCACGATGGTTCGTGGTGGATGGTATGTCTCGCATTCCGTCCACAAACCGGCTCGCATCATCTGCTGGGGCGCGAAACGTTTATTGCACCTGTACGATGGGATAAGAATGCCTGGCCTGTGGTAAACGGAGATGGAACCATAGCCTTACAGATGGATGCCCCCACTCTTCCACAGCAACCTTTTGTATCGAAAGCTCCCCGCACCACCTTCAATACCGAGAAACTGGGACCGGAATGGATCTATCTGCGCAATCCCAAACAAGAGAACTACATCCTGAATGGTAAGACACTCCGATTGAAAGCAACTTCCACCAATCTGAACAGTATGGACTCTCCCACTTTCATCGGCCGCAGACAGCAACATATCGGCTTCACAGCCGGAACATCCGTTGAACTACAGAAAGGACAACCGCAGGACGAAGCCGGAATAACGGTATTCATGGAAAATCATTCGCACTATGACCTTTTTGTAAGGCAGGATGCTAAGGAACAGCAGTCTATCATCCTGAGATATCAGTTGGGAGAGCTGAAACATATAGAAAAGGAAATCAATATCCCTCAAGGAAAAGTGCAGCTGCAGGTCAAGGGGAATAATGAGTTCTACTCATTCGGCTATTCCACCGCCGGAAATAAATTCCAGGAAATAGCCAAAATGAACACGCGCTACCTCAGTACCGAAACTGCCGGCGGATTTACCGGTATCATATTGGGCTTGTATGCCGTATCCGCCTCCTCAAAGGCACAGGCTGACTTTGATTATTTCGACTATCAGGGAAACGAATAAGCCGGAGGCGAAACATTTCACATTCATAGTATTCGAAAGCAATTTTATATAACAAACATACAAAACGGCATAAAACAAGTAATTTTGTCAGAACTTTAGTGACATTTTGTTAATCAGCGAAACTAAAATCAATTGGCATACGTTTTGCGATTATGTTTGTGAACGACGGTTCAAGAACCGCATGGGAGTGATTAAGAAACGGCTCCCGAAAGCAGTTCAAGACCGGAAGTTCAGAACTAACCGAATGTTTAACTTAAAGGATAGGAGACTAAAATTATGATGCCTGTTAGAAGAACTCAAAATTGGTTACCAAGTATCTTCAATGATTTCTTTGATAACGAATGGATGGAAAAAGCCAATGCAACCGCTCCGGCTATCAATGTGCTGGAAACGGAAAAGGAGTACAAAGTAGAATTGGCTGCTCCGGGAATGACCAAAGATGACTTCAATGTTCATATCGACGAAGACAACAATCTGGTTATCAGCATGGAAAAGAAGACTGAAAACAAGGAGGAAAAGAAAGACGGTCGCTATCTGCGTCGCGAATTCTCATACTCTAAGTTCCAACAGACCATGATATTGCCGGACAATGTGGACAAGGAAAAGATTGCAGCACAAGTAGAAAATGGCGTGCTGAACATTAATCTACCGAAGTTCTCAGCCGAAGAAAAACAGAAGAATAAGAAATCTATTGAAGTGAAATAAGGTTTCCGGTGAACCCAACAGATGTATTAACCAGAACGGGCAGCTTCTCGCAAGAGAGGTTGCCCGTTTCTTTTTATATCTCCGGATGTATTTATTTCGCCTTACGCGCTCCTTTCAGAAAACGATTGGTCAGCCATTTGCGTACCGGTTCGTCATAGAGTTTCAGGCAGGCATAAGCAAGGACGAAAGCTCCGACAAAGGTCAGTATCATATAAGGAAGACCTTCGGTGATGGTCGCATTATTGTTGCATGCCCAGGCTGTATATGTGTATATCAACGGATAATGAG
>ERZ1027221.936-NODE-936-length-16707-cov-5.448895_pt1 | contig 16707 bp, 10 predicted proteins | sample MGYA00519267_ERZ1027221 | MGnify/ENA primary metagenome ERZ1027221 (study PRJEB26926, sample SAMN06164533) | human gut metagenome | biome: ENVO:00009003; feature: ENVO:2100002; material: ENVO:00002003 | host: Homo sapiens | place: USA | collected 2012 ...
CGTCAGATGTGTATAAGAGACAGCTTCTTACCGGTTTCTACATATTTCCCCATCCGGATCAAATCTTCCCTGCGCTTTCCTTCATACCAGAACTCCCAGCCTCTTTCTTTCAGAATCCAGTCTCTCAACGACTCCTTATCCGGGAAATCGGATAATTGCTTTATGATAGCGTCTCCACCATCAGCAGCCTGTTCCATTGCTGTAAACTCGATTTCATCAATCCAAAGTTCATATCCGCTTCCGGAATTTCCCAAGGCAAGGAACAGAGCACAATTTTGATCTTCCGTAGCTTTACCTGTCTGTGTGGAGAATTCCTTTACTTCGCCTGCTTTCAAAGAGATGGATTCCATGTGGCTCAATGGTCCTTCAACGCGTATTTCAAACTGAATGTCTTTCGAGGCTTTCAACTTCATCTTTATTGAATACTTACGCCCTTTTGCAACCAAAGGTTCTGTTCGCATCTGCAAAGTCCAGAATTCCGTACCCGAAGATTCAACTTCCACATGTAAGCTGTTTCCGTTATTCAACGTGTTGTTTTTATCCACATCATACTTCCAGGCAGATCCACCGGCCTGATCGTAGTTATTCATCGAGAATATCCCTATAACATTGTCAACAAACTCTCCGTCAAAGTTCTCTTTAAAAACGGGTATTGCAGGCAGAGAGGTGCCAAAGCCAAAAGCACGTTTCCGGATATCATTAATCAGATCGACACTCCCCTGATTAGGACCATTCAGTTCATTCAATGCTTCCGCCTTAAATAACAACACTTCTGCATATCGGTCGAGTACCTTGTCATTGCCTGCCCATGTGCCTGTAGCTTCAGGATCAATCCCATATTTCAAAGGCAAAGCACCTACATCACCACTGGCCCTCAAATCAACTGTAGCACCGGACTTTGATGTATATTCGGCCTGTGCCAAAGCTCTTCGCCGGTCATTTTCATCAAACGTATCATAGAATTCCCACGGCATCCGGTGTCCGGACCATCCTTCTACGATGTTTCCATAAGGTGAAGCGTAGTCACCCGGCAAAATATTTGCATATGTATGATTACCATAATCTGCCAGTGGTTCAGCCCTCACAACAAACATCAGTTCTTTATTACCTTCGTTCTGAGCTGAAAATATACTTGCATAATCCTTCTCCAGTTCATAGTAATTCAGACCGATAATCTCATTTGCCGTTTCGAGAGCATTCTGCCACTGCTTTTCATGCATATAATATTTCAGTAAATAATGCAGGGCAGCTCCCTTTGTGATACGTCCGTATTCTGCTTGTTCTACCGGAAGTACGTCGGCAGCAGCACGCAGTTCTGTCGTCAGGAAAGTTCCGACTTCTTCAGACGTAGGTCTGTAAGGTTTATAATCCGGGTCCGGATTGATTGCCTGGTCGGCTTCCAGAATCATTGGCATAGGACCATAAAGCCGATATAAATCGAACATGAAAAAGGCTCTGAGCGCCCGGACCTCCGCAATATACAAGTCTTTCACTGACTGGGTTACCGGAGACTCTTCCATTTTCGCTATCGTATAAGTGCAACGGGTGATATTAGGAGCAGTCCAGTTATAGAATCCTTTCACCATCTGGTCAGCATCCGTCCACGAACCATTCAGAAAAGCAACCCATGACCATTTGGTAGTCCATTCTTCGGTTGAAACCTCATCCATTACAAAAGAACTTCCATCACAAAACAAATAAGGTCCCCAGCCTTTTTGGCGTAATTCATAATAAAGGGCAACCGTTGCAGCCGAAAGGTCTGCAGGAGTATTAAACGCATTTCCAGTATCTACAACTCCATACAAGTGAGGTTCCAAGCTCCCCTCACAGGCTACAAACTGAATGCTTATAAATAGTAATAATAGTTTTTTAGCTAATTTCTTCATGACATTCCAGTTTAAAATTTCACATCAAGTCCAAATGAAAAAGTCTTCTGTTGAGGATATGACGCCCGGTCGTTTTCAACTTCCGGATCGAGTCCTTTATATCCGGTAAACGTCAGCAGATTCTGACCGGAAAAGTAAAATCTTACTTTCAACTTATCAGCTTTAAACAGTCTGCTCAAATCATATCCCAACGTTACGCTCTTCAGACGTAAATATGTATTCTTCTCCCAGTTCGGAGCACCGTAGCTATCATAGCTGTTCACTTCGCCACTAGGCATAGCGGAACTCATGTTGTCGGAAGTCCAACGATTTTTTATATCCGCCAAAAAGTTATTATTGTCTTTCAGCCTCTGGATGCCGTTTCCACCATACACCCCGTGTTCTACCTGAGTGTAAGGATAGGAGTATCCGCCAACCGAAGCATAAAGATAGATATTCAGATCAAATCCTTTGTACCGGAAATCATTCGAGAATCCCATAGTAAACTTCGGTGCACGTGTCCCCAGATATACGACATCTGCCTGATCTATTTTCCCATCAGGCTTTCCTGTCAGATTCCCTTCCTCGTCGAGTCCGTTCACATCTTTATATTTGCGCTGTCCCGGTAACAAGTCCGGCATAGCCGGCGTATCTTCACCCGCCTGCTTTATACCGTCCGGAATCAGCGTATAGATAGCACTTACCGGATCGTTTTCTTTGACATAAGGAGCCAGAATTACTTTCGGATCACGTTCTTTCCATCTGTCACGATAGGAAGTATACGTTAATGTCGATTCCCAATGTAACGGTCCTTCCAGGTTCACTGTATTCAGCGTCAGTTCAAAACCGGTACTTTTTGTTTTTCCAATGTTGGACCATATACCGGTAGTGACAGCTGTATGCGGCAGCGAACGCCAGCTCAGCAGGTCTTTTACCTCTTTAAAGAAAACATCTACACTACCATTGATACGATTCCGGAAGAAACCGAAATCCAGTCCGAAGTTAACTTCTGTAGTCGTTTCCCACTTTAAATCAGGATTACCGAACTTTCCCAGATTTACTCCTCTCTTTTCTGTATCTCCCAGATAATAATTTCTGCCGTCAAAGGCAAAGTACTCGGAAGCAGCATCGTTAGGCAGATTTTCATTACCCACCTGTCCCATGCTGACACGCAACTTGGCATCGGAGAGCCAGTTGACATCTTTCAGAAAATCTTCCTGATTCATTCTCCACGCAAATGCTCCCGAAGGAAAGAAAGCATAACGGTTGTTCTTTCCAAAACGGTCGCTACCATCGATACGGGCAGTAAAAGTAAACAGATACTTGTCTTTGAAAGAGTATTGGGCACGACCAAAATAAGAAGCCAACACGTGTTTATTTTTATAAGAACTGACCACCGGACGCGTTTCACCTGCCTGTAGTTTATAATACATCAACGCATCAGACATAAATCCCATAGCACGTGCATACGCTCCGTCATCATTCTGCACCTGATACGAATATCCCAGTAATGCAAGAAGTTTATGTCTCTCCTTGAAAGTCTTCTGAAAATTGAAAACCATATCTGCCACATAGTCTTCACGGTTGGCGGAATTGATATTCGCATCTCCATTCACACTACTTCCATATTTCGTAGTCATCGGATAGTAGCTATGGCGGGACCCGTCGCGAATATCCGCACCGGCAGACAGTTTCAACCAAAACACATCTTTTATAAAATAGAAATTAGTGAATGCTGTTGCCAGAAAACGCTTGGTCTTTGTCTCATCTTCAATGTCGAGATAGGACAAAGGATGATTGAGCAATGCCTGCTTAGGATCTTCCATCCATTTACCGGTCGTCGGATCTCGTTCCGCCTTCACTGTCGGACTATAACTTAACGCCGATTCAATAATACCTGCCGTACTGTCATATCCTCCCCCCAGTGTCGCATTCTGATCGACTACATAAGAGGCTGTGGCAGAAATACCATAATCCCACCATTTCGTTATTTTATGGTCCAGATTATAACGGAAGCTGTAGCGTTTATAGCCGGATGTTTTCACCACTCCTTTCTGATCGAAGTAGTTCAGCGAAATCAATGATCTCATCTTTTCATTACCATAAGTCACTGTGAGGTTATGTTGCTGGATAAGACCTGTACGGGTAATCATATCATACCAGTTGGTCCCTTTTCCGGCTTTTGCTATTTCTTCATCCGTGTACATAGGCACATAAGGGCTGACAGCACCCGGATCTGTATTCCCATAAGGATATACCAGATTCTGCATTAAATACTGTTCTTTATAGTAACTGTTCTGAGTAGTCATTAACTCTCCGGCCGTCAATAATTCCGGTCGTTTATTTATAGTCTGAAACGACATATTCATGTTATACTCTACTTTCGTATCCTGAGTACCTCTTTTTGTCGTAATCAGAACAACTCCATTAGCACCCCGCGCACCATAAATGGCAGTTGCCGAAGCGTCCTTCAAAATCTCTATGGATTCGATATCGTTAGGGTTAATACTGCTCAAAGGGCTGTTGCTTCCTGCCGTCCACTGATTACCGCTTCCCGGATTGACACCGGCATTCACTATGGGGAAACCATCGACCACATACAGCGGATCATTCCCCGCACCGGTAGAAGCCGCACCCCGAATCAGAACTTCAATACCACCACCGGGCTGTGCACTCCCCTGTTTTACAGTAAGTCCTGCCGCACGTCCCATCAACATTTCAGAGAAGTTCGGTGAAGCTGCTTTATTGAGTTTCTCAGACTTTACAGAAACAATCGAAGCATTCAAGTCACTTTTCTTCATTGTACCGTATCCCACTACCACAACTTCATCCAGCAATTCTTGCTTTTCATACAAAACGATGGATAAATCTGTCTGATTTCCAACTTTCACTTCCAGAGGCTGATAGCCGATGTAAGACAGTTCCAATACCGCTCCCGGTGATACTTCCAACGTAAACTTCGCATTTATATCCGATACCGTTCCGTTAGTTGTCCCTTTCTCCTTGATGGTAACACCGATAATAGGCTCGCCGTTAACATCATTCACCACACCTGTGATCTTACGCTTTTTACCATCCTTTGAAGTATTCTGCCTGGCTTGTCCTTTCTGAACAATTACATTCTTCCCTTTCACTTCATAGACAACGTCTTGTCCGTACAATATCTGATCGATAGCCTCATTCAGCTCTTTCGCCTTTACAGTTATAATCTTCTTTGTATCCAGATCTCCGACTTTATAAACGAAAGAATATCCGCTTTTATTCTTCAACTGGGTCATTGCTTCTTTCACTGAAACGTTATCCATTTTCAATGAAACAGCCTGGGCTAGTATTGCTATGTTAAGGCAAAACAGAGCCATGACCATTAATATGGCCTTCTTCCTGTAATTCATAAAATAAACAAATTATTAATTAAAACTTGAATAACTCGTTTTAAAAGAGATGTATTTTGCTAACTTTGCACATTCTCTTTTGAAAACATATTCACACTAGATGATTGTTGAAAGAAGAGATTCAAGGAGCCGGGAGATGTCCGAAATCTTCCGGTTTTTTATTTGTCTCTCCTTATTTGTCAGCTAAAGATTATTCTGTATTTTTCTCTTTATTCATACTTTTCAATTTTTAAGGTTAAACAATCATAGCATTATAATCTCTGGTAACCGGTTAGTAGATAGTTATATTACGTTCTTCAATCTTATATTGCATTTTTTCCGTAGAAGCCAGTGCTTCCAGTACTTCCTGGATATTTTGTTCGCGACGAACGAAGTTGCCATAGAAGCGGAATGTTTTTAAGGAATCATTGGCTATGTGAATCTTCACATTATAGCTGCGTTCCAGTTCTTTAGCGATATCCGGCAAGAGTTCTTCATCAAAAAACAAGTAACCGTCCGTCCACTGAGACGCATTGGATGCGGTAACCGACTCTACAGTCAAAAGCCCGTTCGCCTTATTTAATACGGCCCTTTCATCAGGTGAAAGGACAGCTTCTTTTTCTTCTCTCAACAAGTTGTTCAATCCGACCTTACCTTCCAACAAAGAAACGACCACTTCATGATCTTCCGGATAGTCACGGAAATTGAATTTTGTTCCCAACACCTGTAATTGCAGATCTTTAGTCTTTACGAAAAAGGGAATCTTCTCATTCCGCTTTACCTCAAAATATCCTTCCCCTTCCAGTTCTACTTTTCGGTTATCGACACCAAACCCCTGCGAGTATGTCATGCGTGAACCGGCATTAAGCCAGACCAATGTGCCATCCGGCAAATAAAGTTTTGTTTTTGATCCTAAAGGGGCTTCTACTGAAATATCTGCAAAAGTATCTTTCACATTCACCTCTCCCTGCCAATAAGAAATACATCCCACCGCTATTATGATTGCAACAACCGCAGCATAACGCCACAACGCTGACAGGCTAAAACCTCGACGGGAAGTGCTCTGAATTTCCTTCTGACTTTCGACACGGTTTCTAAAATTCTCAAACGCTTTATCCTTATCATAGACAGATGCGGCCTCACGACTTACAGCTGAAAACCAGATCTCCCGCTGACGAATAAAATATTGCTGATTTTCAGCCGATGCGGCAATCCATGTTTTTAGTTCATCTAAAGCGTTCTTATCCAGACCTTCAGTCAGATAGTTGGCAATCAGTTCATCAATATGTTTATTTTCTTCTTCCATATTTATGCTTTCTATAAAGGAGACAGTTGTTTTTTAATTAAGGGTAGTCAGAAAATGATTTTTTTTCGCTTTACCTGAAAAAAAATAGTAATAGAGAAATCAGGTACTTACTCAAATGAGCGTGTAAAGATGCTAAAGCATTCTTTATATGATACTTAACTGTATTAATAGATATTCCCAGTTCACCGGAAATTTCTTCGTATGATTTTCCTTCAAAGCGACTTTTAGCAAAAACCCGACGGCATTCGTCCGGCAATTTATCGATAGCCTTATATATTTCGTTTTCAAGTTCACGTTCCAGTAAAATACCTAACGGATGCGAATCGGACAGTATGATTTTATCATCCGTTATCTCATCGGGCATAAGAGCAGAAAATGCTATTTCTCTCTTTTCACGTTCCGAATTAAGATAGTTAATGCAACGATTACGGACAGCTCTCAGCAGGTAACTACGGATAGAGACTGAAATATCCAAAGTCTCACGTATCTCCCATAAATGAAAGATAGTATCTCCTACAATGGTTTCGGAAAGGAACTGATCTTTTAGATAACCATTGGCAACATAACAGAGCAGGGCATAGTGATGATCATATATGTAACGATAAGCATTTTCATTGCCTATCTTCAGTTGTTCCACTATTAAAGTTTCAGTATTCTCCATGAATGTACCAGTCAGATTAATAGCACAAATTTAGAGAATTATTCGAATTTAAAGCATATAAAGCCAAAAATCCCTCCAAAGAAAAAAACTTTGGAGGGATCTTCTTTATACTACTCTGTATACAGTCTATTTCATCTTATATACGAGTGTACCACCTTTCAGAATATCTTCATGAGAAATCGTATTCTTTGTATAAGGTTCGCCATTCAGCGTGATACTATCCACATATTTATGTTCCTTCGATAAGTTTTCAGCGATCACAGTAAAGGTCTTTCCATCAGCCAGATGTAGCACAATCTTCGGTAACTGAGGAGCTCCGAATACATAATCACCGCTTACCGGATCTACCGGATAGAAACCCATTGCACTGAACATATACCATGCGGACATCTGACCACAGTCATCATTACCACAAAGTCCGTCAGGCTTGTTCTTATATTGAGTATCAAAGATTTCACGGATTAGTTCCTGTGTACGTTCCGGACGCCCTGCCAAAGCATATAAATAAGTAACATGATGACTGGGCTCATTACCATGTGCATACTGTCCGATCAAACCTGTCACATCAGCCTGGGTTGTTTCCAGTTTCACTGTAAACAGGGAATCCAGCTTGTTCAGGAAAGGTTCTTCTCCACCGAAGAGAGCAATCAAACCGGGAACATCGTGTTGCACATGCCAGGTATATTGCCATGCATTTCCTTCCGTATAGTCACCGCCTGTACTTTCCGCATGTCCTACATCACTAGGATTAAACGGAGATTTCCAGGTTCCGTCAGCTTTACGCGGACGCATAAAATTCGTCTGTGAATCGAATAAGTTCTTATAATAATCTGCACGTTTCGCAAAGTAAGCAGCATCTTCTTCTTTTCCCATACGACGGGCCATGTCAGCTGCCGCATAATCGTCATATACCGATTCCAGAGTTGAAGAGACGGATTCCGCTTTTGTCAGATCTGTCGGGAAATATCCGTATTTCGTATACACTTCCCAGTCGGACTTCAACGGATGAGATACAGTCTGTGTCTTCTTCACCATATTGAAAGCACGTTCCGCATCAAAACCACGGAAACCTTTTCGGTAGGCTTCAGCAATAACAGATACACCATGATTGCCGATCATACAGAAGTTTTCTTTTCCCCACAATGCCCAAATAGGCAGGAAGCCTTGTACTTCACCTTGTTCTATCAATGAATTAACAAAACCATCCACACGTTCGGGAACCATTAATGTATAGAATGGATGAGCGGCACGATAAGTATCCCATAAAGAGAAGGTTGAATAGAATGTTCCTGTTCCGGCCTTCACAATCGAATCGGCAGCATTACGATACATACCGTCTACGTCTGAAATCTGGTTAGGCTGAATCAGTGCGTGATAGAAACAAGTATAGAAATTCGTCTTTTCATCATCCGTACCCTCTACGTCAATGCGACTCAGATAGCTGTTCCATTCGTCATGGGCAGCCAGCTTCACACCGTCAAAGTTCCAGTCTGGTATTTCAGCCTGCAAGTTCTTCTTTGCTCCCTCTACGCTGGTAGTCGAAAGGGCCACCTTCATCATCAGTTCATCTCCCGGCTTCAAGTCGAAAGTAGCAATGATTCGCTTTCCTTTCTCAGTTTCTCCCATCGGAAGGTAAAGCGAATCTATTACCGGACGATTAAACTTCATCACAAAGAAGTAGTCCTGATCAACCCAGACCGTGTTATTCACGTGTCCGGTCAGCGTCTGAGCATCTTCCCAGTTCACTTCGCAACTATTCACTTGTGAATGATATTGTTCTTCTCTCCAGGCAGGTCCGTGCTGCAAGTCAATCAGCAGAGAAGCTGAATCCGCTTTATGATATGTATAACGATGAAGAGCTGCATGGATAGAAGCAGTCAGTTCCGCCTTTACCTGCGGATCGGATAATTCGACTGTATAATATCCCGGAGTAGCAGCTTCCTTGTCTTTCGGGAAATGGCTACGGTAAGCATCCCATGCACGGGCACGGGTACCGGTAACCGGCATCACCAGAATATCCCCCAAATCCATACATCCGGTTCCGTTCAGATGAGTCTGAGTGAAGCCCCAGATCAGAGAGTCCTGATAAGTATATTCCGAACAATATCTCCAACCTACTGCACCCGTCACCGGACTGGTCTGTATCATTCCGAAAGGATAGCAAGCTCCGGGGAATGTATGCCCATTGTCAGCAGCACCAATAAAGGTATTCACATACTGAGTGTAATCTTTCGTTTCCGCTTGCTCCGTCGGAGAACAGGAAGTGTACATAAACAGTCCCGCCAAAGCAACGGCCATCACAGGGGATTTTCTTTTCATGATAATCATAATGTTAAGTTAATGCTACAAATTTAGAGAATAATTCTCAATGCTACACTAAAATACAATAGAAAAATGGTCCCCAAGTCCGATCATTCAAAATTTATATCTACCCTGTTCCGGGCAGCATTCTAAAAGCAAATAAACCTGATTCATTGTGACAAAACAAAAATTCGCACGACTTATTGAATAAATATCAACTCAATTATTTATCTTTGTTAGCTTTAAAACAAGCTGACTCAAAAAAACAATAGTATAATGAAAGATTTCTTGAAATTTACGCTCGCCACTGTGACCGGTATCATCCTGTCAAGCATTGTATTATTTATTATCGGCATGGTAACATTGTTCGGCATTGTATCAACCGCGGATACAGAAACAATAGTGAAAAAGAATTCTGTGATGATGCTCGACCTGAACGGTGTATTAGTCGAACGCACTCAGGAGAGTCCGTTAGGTATCTTATCACAGTTGTTCAGCGACGACTCCAATACATACGGGCTGGACGATATTCTTTCTTCCATCAAAAAAGCAAAAGAAAATGAAAATATCAAAGGAATTTATCTGCAGGCAAGTATGCTCGGAACTTCGTATGCATCTTTGCAGGAAATCCGTAACGCATTGCTCGACTTTAAAGAAAGCGGAAAGTTCATCATAGCCTACGGAGATAGCTATACACAAGGACTTTATTATCTTTCCAGTGTAGCGGACAAGGTATTGCTCAATCCGAAAGGAATGATTGAGTGGAAAGGCATCGCTTCCGCTCCTCTGTTTTATAAAGACTTACTGCAAAAGATCGGGGTAGAAATGCAGATATTTAAAGTAGGTACTTATAAATCCGCCGTAGAACCGTTTATTTCTACAGAAATGAGTCCTGCCAATCGTGAACAGGTGACAGCTTTTATCAACTCGATCTGGGGACAGGTTACCGAAGGGGTATCTGCTTCCCGCAGCCTCCCCGTAGATTCACTGAATGCTTTAGCTGACCGTATGCTGATGTTTTATCCGGCAGAGGAAAGTGTGCAATGTGGCTTGGCGGACACATTGATTTACCGCAATGATGTTCGCAATTATCTTAAACAGTGGGTGGACTTGAAAGAAGATGACCGCCTTCCGGTGCTAGGGTTGAGTGATATGATCAATGTGAAAAAAAACATGCCGAAAGATAAAAGCGGTAACATCGTAGCGGTCTATTATGCCTCCGGAGAAATCACAGATTACAGCGGTTCTTCAACTTCTGAAGAGGGAATTGTAGGCACAAAAGTTATTCGTGACTTGCGTAAGCTAAAAGATGACGAGGATGTAAAAGCTGTCGTTCTCCGTGTTAATTCACCGGGTGGAAGTGCTTTTGCATCCGAACAAATCTGGCATGCCGTGAAAGAACTGAAAACAGAGAAACCTGTAATTGTTTCTATGGGTGATTATGCCGCATCAGGTGGTTATTATATCTCTTGTGTAGCCGATACAATCGTTGCAGAGCCGACTACATTGACGGGATCCATCGGAATTTTCGGTATGGTACCGAATGTTAAGGAATTATCAGAAAAGATCGGTTTGACCTACGATGTGGTAAAAACAAATAAATTTTCAGATTTTGGAAATATCATGCGTCCTTTCAATCAGGATGAGAAGACACTGATGCAGATGATGATTACCCAAGGTTATGATACATTCGTCAATCGCTGCGCTGAGGGGCGCCATATGAGCAAAGAGGCCATTGAGAAAATAGCTGAAGGTCGTGTATGGACAGGAGAAGCTGCTAAAGAACTTGGACTGGTAGACGTACTCGGAGGTATTGATACAGCTTTGGAGATTGCTGTCAGGAAAGCAGGAATCGAAGGATATACAGTTGTTTCTTATCCGGCAAAACAAGACCTCCTTTCTTCACTGCTCAATACGAAACCCACTAATTATGTGGAGTCACAAATATTGAAAAGCAAGTTAGGAGAGTATTATCAACAATTCGGTATGCTGAAAAATTTAAAAGAGCGTTCCATGATTCAGGCACGCATTCCGTTTGAACTAAATATCAAGTAAACTGTACTGCATGGACGAACACTTTATCAAGATACATAAGTGGCTTTACCCTATCTCATGGATTTACGGGGCAGTGGTAACAGTAAGAAACAAACTCTTTGACTGGGGATTCCTCCGGTCAAAGAGTTTTGGTGTTCCTGTCATCTGCATCGGCAACCTGTCTGTAGGCGGCACGGGAAAGACGCCGCACACCGAATATCTGATAAAGCTGCTTCGTGATAACTATCATGTGGCAGTATTAAGCCGGGGATATAAAAGGCATAGCCGAGGATATGTGCTTGCCACTCCCCAAAGTACTGCACGCAGCATCGGTGACGAGCCTTACCAGATGCATACCAAGTTCCCGTCTGTCACACTAGCTGTCGATGAGAACCGCTGCCATGGCATAGAACAATTACTATCCATCAAAGAACCGTCCATTGAAGTTGTATTGCTGGATGATGCTTTCCAGCACCGTTACGTCAAGCCGGGACTAAGCATCCTGCTGACGGATTATCACCGCCTCTTCTGCGACGATACTTTACTTCCGGCAGGTCGTCTGCGCGAGTCTGTCAACGGTAAAAACCGGGCACAAATCGTCATTGTCACAAAGTGTCCGCAGGATATTAAGCCGATTGACTATAATATTATCACAAAACGACTGAACCTTTATCCTTATCAGCAGTTATACTTCTCATCGTTTCGTTATGGAAATCTGCAACCGGTATTTCCATCAGCAAATTCAGAGATTGATTCTACAGTGAATGAGTTACCGCTGAGTGCTTTAACGAATACGGATATTTTGCTGGTAACGGGCATTGCATCACCTGCGCCTATTCTCGAAGAGTTGAAAATATATACCGATCAGATTGATTCGCTTTCATTCGACGACCATCATCATTTCAGTCATCGGGACATACAACAGATCAAGGAACGATTCGGAAAACTGAAAGGTGAACATAAACTGATTGTCACCACCGAGAAAGATGCAACCCGCCTGATTCATCATCCGGCATTGAGCGAGGAACTGAAACCGTTTATTTACGCCTTGCCGATTGAGATTGAGATATTACAAAATCAACAAGATAAATTTAACCAACACATTATTGGCTATGTTAGAGAAAATACAAGAAACAGCAGCTTTTCTGAAAGGGAAAATGCACACCAGTCCTGAAACAGCCATCATCCTTGGCACCGGACTTGGCAGTTTGGCAGACGAGATCACCGAGAAGTATGAAATAAAGTATTCGGATATTCCTAACTTCCCGGTGTCTACTGTCGAAGGTCATAGCGGTAAACTGATTTTCGGCAAGTTGGGCAACAAAGACATCATGGCAATGCAGGGGCGTTTTCATTATTATGAAGGTTATTCCATGAAGGAAGTAACTTTCCCTGTACGTGTAATGCGTGAGCTGGGTATCAAAACATTGTTTGTATCCAACGCCAGCGGTGGTACAAACGAAGCTTTTGAAATCGGTGACCTGATGATTATCACCGATCATATCAACTACTTCCCCGAACATCCGCTTCGTGGCAAGAATATTCCTTATGGTCCACGCTTCCCGGATATGAGCGAAGCATATGATAAGGAACTGATTCGTAAAGCTGACGAGATTGCTCAGGAAAAAGGCATTAAGGTACAACATGGAATTTATATCGGTACGCAAGGCCCTACTTTCGAGACTCCTGCTGAATATAAACTATTCCACATTCTGGGTGCCGATGCAGTCGGTATGTCTACCGTTCCCGAAGTGATCGTAGCCAACCACTGCGGAATCAAGGTATTCGGAATCTCCGTCATCACTGACTTGGGAGTAGAAGGAAAAATTGTAGAAGTATCGCATGAAGAAGTTCAGAAGGCAGCGGACGCAGCTCAACCTAAAATGACCACTATCATGCGTGAACTTATCAACCGTGCTTAATACTAAACTCTATTTATGCGAACTGAAATAGCAACTCTCGGCGAGTTCGGTCTGATCGACCGCCTCACCGAGGGAATTAAACCAGAAAACGAATCAACCAAATACGGAGTGGGTGATGATGCCGCCGTCCTCTCCTACCCTTCGGAGAAACAACTATTAGTAACAACCGACTTATTAATGGAAGGTGTTCATTTCGACCTGACTTATGTCCCTCTGAAACATTTGGGATATAAATCGGCCGTAGTCAATTTCTCCGATATTTATGCAATGAATGGTACCCCCCGACAGATTACCGTTTCACTCGCTCTCTCCAAACGCTTCAGCGTAGAGGACATGGAAGAGCTTTACTCAGGCATTCGTCTGGCATGCCAACAGTATCATGTTGACATTATCGGAGGCGATACATCCTCTTCTCTTACGGGACTTGCCATCAGCATCACCTGTATCGGAGATGCCGATAAAGACAAAGTGGTCTACCGCAACGGAGCCAAAGACACTGACTTAATCTGTGTCAGCGGTGACTTGGGCGCCGCCTATATGGGTCTGCAACTCCTGGAACGTGAGAAAACAGTACTGAAGGGTGAAAAAGATATCCAACCGGACTTCACCGGCAAAGAATACTTACTGGAACGCCAGTTGAAACCGGAAGCCCGTAAAGATATCATCGAAAAACTGGCGGCTGCCAATATTGTCCCCACATCCATGATGGACATCTCCGATGGTCTGTCGTCCGAATTAATGCATATCTGCAAACAAAGTAATACGGGATGCCGTGTCTATGAGGAACATATTCCTATTGACTATCAGACGGCTGTCATGGCAGAAGAATTCAACATGAACCTGACCACTTGTGCCATGAATGGCGGTGAAGATTATGAATTGCTTTTCACTGTCCCCATCGCCGATCATGAGAAAGTATCACAGATGGAGGGAATCCGCCTCATCGGGCATATCACCAAACCCGAACTCGGTTGCGCATTGATTACCCGTGACGGACAAGAATTTGAATTGAAGGCTCAGGGATGGAATCCGCTAAAAGAAGATAAATAGATTTTCTCAGTTATATACTGAAAAATATTTCATTCCATACAACACTGATAATAAGCAAAGTAGCTTTTTATCAGTGTTTTTTATTTATAGAAGCCTTGCAGAATCCAAAACTTTAACTACCTTTGCAACCGCAAAAGAGAAACAACTGAGTTGAATTAGCCTTACGGTGCCATAGCTCAGTTGGTAGAGCAAAGGACTGAAAATCCTTGTGTCCCCGGTTCGATTCCTGGTGGCACCACTATCAACTCAGTAACAAAAATCCCTTGAACTTTTGAAGTTCAAGGGATTTTTGTTTTATCTCTTTTCTTATTCACTCTATCGGTGTTTAAGTACACACATAGCTTCCATCAGCATACAACCGGTCAGATGCGATGTCAATCCCACACTCTCATCATCAGCAGGTGCTTTTCTCCAACGACCGCTATATAACATAGTCTTCTGATTCACTCCTTGCTCTGCCATAACCGTAGCACAATGAGTTATGTAGTCGCGAAACTTATTATAATTGGCACTATCCAGTGCAGGGTCATTAATCAGTTTCACAAAATAACGGAAGAAGATGCCATGAAACAAGCCACCGTCACCACCTTCTGCATCGGAGAGTACACCTTCATTGGTCGACAAATGGTCAATCACAAAATTGGCCGCTTTTACTGCATCTGCCAGATATTGCTTATCACCGGTAATCTTATACAGTTCATGAGCTGCTCCCAGGAAAGTACCCGAGTTGTACGAAAATACCCATTTGGTAATCTTGCCTTCTCCATTCATGCTGTCATACACTGCCCCCGTCTGACGGTCGAACAAGTTATTCTTCTCCCATGTATATATTTTAATGGCCTCATTCAGATAAGCCTGTTTGGGTTTTCCGGCCTTTTTACCCATAGCATCGTAAAAATTATACAACCGGGCAGCAATAAGGGCAGCAGGACCATTGGAACAAGCGTTCTTAGATTTTGCCACATCCGTCTTCCAGGTAATGCCACCAAACCACGGAGCCTCATCTTCCGGTCCCCAAGTAGACCAAACCCAATCATCGTAGGTCTGTCTCGCCTTTTTCAGATACTTGGTATTCTTAGTGCTTTCAAACATGCGAATCTGTGCCAGAGCAATCCATTCCATATCGTCTACAAACACATTCCACCACGGGTCTTCCTCTCTGCCCGCAAAATTGAATTTCGGTGCACCTTCCCACCATAACGGGTATATATTCAAATACTGTTTGCTTCCGGTACGCATATATGCATCTACCATGACATCCATAGCATGTGCCTGTGGCCAATAATGATTGGTAGTCATATTGGAAAGATCACTACCATAATTAAAATAAAACCGATTCTCATACCCTTTGAAGTTTGCGCCCCAAAAATGCTTGATAAGGGCTTGCGACATACCATCTGCCATTTTCTGCCAATAAACAGGCGTCTTTTCCGCCAGACTTGCTGTAGTTTTTTCTACAATTACAGGATTGCTTCCCCCTGTCTCCGCAGAGAGCTGCAAAGTCAAGCTGAGAAAAAATACCGTAATCAATAAGTTCTTCATGTTTTCTGCGTTTAAAAGTTAATAATATTTCAGACTCAGCGGGCAAAGGTATGAAATAGTAGAGATAATGAATCATTATTTCTTGCCATTTTTGTACGATATGCTGCATTCTTCTTCCGGTTACCCTCCGTTCCCCTGTCTACCTGCAATACTATTTTTACGCATAAAAAATCCCTTGAACCTCTGAGACTCAAGGGATTTTTATTTTATCATATTACACTTAAGCAAATGAATATCTAAAAATAAGTTTCAATACTTACATTTTTTGTTTTAATTCTCCACCGGTTTCTTTTCGAGACAGATATTGACCGCATTCATTCCTTTCACACCACGTTCAAGATCGAATGTTACAATATTACCTTCCGAGATATTACCAACGACATTATTAACATGGAAAAAGTACTTATCAACTCCGGCAAGGTCCTTTATAAAACCAAAGCCTCTTGCCTCATTAAAGAATTCAACTCTCCCTCTCAATATAACGGGTTCCTCGTCTTCTTTCTTCGGAGTTGCAATGATTATCTCATCCAGGTTTATCTCTTCCTTTTTAATGTTTTCAGCCGGAGGAGTCGAAGTTATCATTCCATTCTCGTCCACATAAGCAATCATATCATCGAAGCTGCTTTTACTGGATAACTTCTTGCTATCCTTTTTC
>ERZ1027221.945-NODE-945-length-16592-cov-7.355264_pt1 | contig 16592 bp, 6 predicted proteins | sample MGYA00519267_ERZ1027221 | MGnify/ENA primary metagenome ERZ1027221 (study PRJEB26926, sample SAMN06164533) | human gut metagenome | biome: ENVO:00009003; feature: ENVO:2100002; material: ENVO:00002003 | host: Homo sapiens | place: USA | collected 2012 ...
ACGAGATTTCTGCCTGTCTCGTGGGCTCGGAGATGTGTATAAGAGACAGCCTCCGTATTTTGCTAGAAAAGGTCGAGATAATGCTACACCAAGGGTTAGATTTGAAGCTTTATCTGTTGGAATACACCTAGCATTACGTAAAAATCCTAAACTTGTCGTCGATTCTATGGATTGGCTTTATTCTAAAGAATTTAAAAAACATACAACTTCTGATGCAAGTAATAACCAAGGAAAATTGAAAGCAAGAATAGAGTTTGTAAGAGATTGTCTTCTTGGCAATATTAAAAAAGAACAACTTAGCTATGAATGAGACTAGGAAAGAATTCTCGAAATATTTAAAAGAGGTTGATAAATATTTTGAAATTATATCAATCTTAGATGAAGGATCATGTAAGTTAGTTATTATCAATATACTTGGACAAGAAAAAATAAAAATTATTGATGATAGTCTTATAAAAATATTAAAAGCTAATTGTTTTCTTCTTTTATACAACCTCATTGAGGCTACCATAAGAAACTCCATTCAAGCTATTATTCGATCAATACACACAGAAAAAATGACTTTTAAAAATATATCTGAAAATTTACGTTCCATATGGATAAATCAGGAATTGAAAAACTTAAATGAAAATAGCGTAAGAAAAAATATAACAGATATAGCCAAAAAAATTTTAAATGATGAACTGTTAAACTTTGAAGATACATGTATAAAAATAAGTGGCAATTTAGATGCTCAGAAAATTCGAGAGATTGCCAAGAGCTTCGGATACAAAGAATCAAAAAATGGATCAGGCTTACTCACAATAAAGAAAAAACGAAATGATCTTGCTCATGGAGCAGTTACATTTTCGGATATAGGAAAAGAATATTCATCAAAAGATTTGATTAAATATAAAGAAGAGACAACAAAGTACCTTGATGATGTACTTTGTAAAATAGATGAATATATAAATAAAAAATTGTTTTACTTGCCATCAATCAGATAGAAACAAATTTTAAATAATAATTCTATTGTTAGTCCATATAAAATTATACCTTAACTCATTGAGAGAAATGATAAATCCAATATGTCCTATCAAGTATGAGAAATCATTAAGAACATACCAAGAAAGTGTCATTAAGAAATAGCTGAAATTCTTCGCGCTGTTCTATCCTTGACACGAAAAGAACTCTTATTGAAGTCATTTCAAGGCATAATTTGCATAGTGATGCAAAAAATATTATGACTCTATCAATCGGAGTAAGGTGAACCCTATAAAGAAATTCGACCTATTAAAATAGCTGATTCTTCCATTCGGACAGCGTCCATTGAAACTCTCCTATCCCGGGCCACGATAATGACAATGCCCCCCACTATCTTACAGCTCAGGTACGGGATGCTATTGAAGCTGCAGGTGGAACCTGGGAAGATTAACACCTCCCTTTACTATATTCAGGAGCTGCCTCTATCGGGACAGCTCCTTTTGTTGGACACAGCCCCTTCATAACAATTCCAGTACGCATTTTTACATAATAATACTGAAACAATGATTTAGGAGTTGTTTTTTCTGAGAAGAGAGGCTATTATTTGGCCTCTTTACGTTAGAATGCTTCGCCCCTTGGCCTCCGGGCCAGGGGCTTTTTTGTTGTTCTTCGTGAAAAAACAAAATACTCTTTTCGCGTGTGGATGCCTTTCTTAACATACTGATGACTATTCTGAAGGTGACCGGGTTTATCATCCTCATCATCCTCGGATTACTATTTCGCTCGTACCTTTATCGCAATAGGTATTGGAAATAATTAAAATATTAAATCAAATAATCCATTAAATAATCCCAAGAAAAAAACCTACAGCGTAAATAATAAATGCAATGCTAATGCACTACTCAAGATATTTTGTAAATAAATATAAAAAAGGTATAGCTATCAGAATACAAATAACTGGAGCAAATATAACAAATATAATGGATTTCCATATAGGAACTCCAGAACCATAAGAAAGAATTGAAGCTAACGCTAATACGAAGCAGAAGAGGCCAAATATATACCACTTTCCGTTTTTTTTATCACGTTCTTCTCGTTCTTTCCTCCTCATATCATCGATTTTCAATATTCGAACCTCTTTCTCTTTGCAATCCGGACACAACCCTATTAAACGCCAGTCCTCTTCTGATTCACTGTACTGACTAGTACAAAGCCTGTCGCATTTTTTGCAGTTCCAAATAAGCATTCGATAATTATGAAACATTTATTTTTTTTTACAATACACTTTCTGTGTGAATTACTCGGAAAATCATTGAAGTGTTCGTAGTTTTCTCATGAGCGGATGTGAAGTGAAAATTAACTACTTCCGGTTCCCAACCCACTTATCCCAGTCCGCACCGTTCTCCTGAACGCTGCGGACTGTTTTAAGGGCAAACTCCGTCACATTCAGCAGAAGCGCCATCGTCAGGGCGGCTCCTACAGCAGCGGCGCCCCCCTTGGTTGTCCGTGGAGAAAAAGCCACCGTCCCCGCTACTGCGGTGCGTAAAAGCTCGTGGAAAGAAAGGGCGTCATCCTCCCAGGGCCGTTCCTTGCCGTCAAACAACTTCCAGGCGTTGGAAAACGCCTTCCCGATATCCGCCGCATTAGAAAACGGCACCAGCAAATTATTCCCCGGCATAAAAGCATGATACCCGCACAGCTTCGCAAGCTGCCTCACGCCCTCACCAGCCAGCCCGCTTACTACAGGAATCCCCATCACGGGCCCCATCACCACATCAAACAGGGCGTGCCACCACTCCCGCTTCCGGCGGCGCTTCTCGTCATCGGTCATGAAATTAAGCAGGCCATTCAGAATCGCAAGCACCACCCCGTGAGAAACCCACATCAACCCGGCCTTCCCCCATTGCCCGCTGCGGGCCAGGGAAAACACATTGCCCATCGTATTGATTGACTCGCCGCCCAGGAACAACATCCCCGCCTGCATCCAGGTCCGGTGCTGCGCGGCCAGGGACTTCTGCAGCTGCGTCATCGGCTGACCCTTGCGGGACAGGGAGCGCCGCACCTCCGCCATGGCGGCCGCGTCAAGCTCGGCCTCCGTAGCGTCCGGCGTCTCACGCTTCATCTTCCGGTAAACCGCATCGTACAAAATAGCCGCGGAAATCGCATTCCCCTTCATATCCACCCGCTCCAGCAAATCCATCCCCTCCCGGTTCCAGCGTTCCAGGCGGGACACCCGGCGCCCGGCCTCGTCGGCCCCCATGGCAGCCAGCGTAGCGCTGAACCGCGTCTTGTCGCGGCTGTCCAGCTCCGGCAGAGCCTCTATCTCGCGCACAGGCTTCACCAGCTTCCCGGCGTGATACCGGCGGACGGCCCCCAGCCACTCGGCAAGGCCAATCTCGTCGGAAGCATACATCGCGTTAATCACCGTCGTCACCTGCTTGGTCAGCGTCCCCACGCGCCCGGCCAGCAGCACCCGCGCCGCCGCGCCGGAAAGCCGGTTTATCAGGCGGTTCATATCCAGGTGCCCCCGGATACTCTCCGCCCCGGCGCGGTCAAACGCATCCGCCCAGGCCATCAGCTTGCCCACGGCATCCCGCCCCAACAGCTCCTCCAGGCTCCGGCCCGCCTCGCCATCCTCACCCTTAAAATTCAGCAGGGCCCGCAAATCACGGCTGATCTCGGAACCATACAGGTAAAGATCCTGCTCGGTCATGGCCGCCATAAACGCCGTGCAAACATCCATCTCCAAATCCAGGTGTGCCTGATGCTTCCGGCGGGCGTGAATCAACCCGAACTTCCCGCCTGTGGCCGCTTCCCCGTAAGACGCCGCATCAGCAATCGACTTATCAATCGCCTCCATCGTCACATCGAAAAACGCCCGAAAATAATTCTCCGTCAGCGGAAACGGCGTGCCGTAGCGCCTCTCGGTCATCTCCTGCACCTGTCCGCTCCGTTCATTCAATTTCTCTCTCAAGGCGTAAGCAAACCGCATCACCTCATCCCCGGCAAACCCGCGCAGCTGGTCCATCACCTCCGCGTCAAACCCGCGTTCCGCTAGGGCCTCGGTATAATCCGCCTGCTCGGACAACAGCACCAAATACGCCGCCTCCATCCGGGACAGGCCATCCAGCCGGAAACTCTTCGGCTGATACCCCTCTTTGGCGTATTTCGTCTTGGAGCGCAGCATCTCCGCCCGCTCCCTCGCAAAAACCTTCTGGTCCCCGTACCGCTCCCACTCCTTCTGCGTAAACACGCGCTCCATGTGCTCCAATGCCTTCTTCGCCTGCTTGGCGGAAATCTCCTTGCGGCGGTGCCCGAACAGGGCGTTCACCTCCTTCTTCAAATCCTCGGAAAGCTTAAACTCCCTCAAATAAAGCTGCACCGCTTCCAGCCCGTGGGACTTCACCTTCCGGCGCAGCAAATGAAGAAGGCGTTCCCGGTACAGGGCGTTTGCCTTCCTGTTCCAATCCGGTTCCCGCTCCACAACGGAAATCCCCGTATCCTGCTTCATGCGCCCCTCATAAATCCACTCGGCAATATCATACCGGTCCGCGGCCCCCGCAATCTCCGCTACGGTATGATGCACAAAACGCAGCATCTCCTTCTCGCTCGCCTGCCGCTGCACATTAAACCGCGCCGCCCGTTCCTCAAACTGGCGGGCAACCCCGGCAAACGGCTCCACGGAAGAAAGCGCCTGCATATACTGATTAAAATTCATCAGGTAATCAAACAGGGAAAGGGGCTTCTTGGGGAGGGCCCGCAGCCTCGCCTTCCGGCGGAACATCGCCATCCTGTTATCATCCAACTCCCCGGTGGCCTGCAGCAGTGGGGCGGCCATGGCGGCAACCTCCAGCTTCTTCTTCTCCGCTGCGTTCTCCCAGGCATGGCGGGACGTGGCAATCAATTCTCCAAGGGCCGCGCCGCACTTCTCCGCGGTATTCACGTCCATCCGTTCATAACAGGCGTAAACCTCAAACTCCCGCTCCGTTACGGCCACCTCTTCCAGCCTCCCTTCCGCGTCGGGCAGCGTCACCAGCACCAGCGCATCCGGGGCCAGATCCTCCCACCTCTTCCCCTCCTCGGCATCCTCCGGAAAATTCTTCTGGAAAAACTCATCGTACTGGCTCTCGGTCATCTCCAGCAGGCGCAAGCACCTCTCCAGCCTCCGGTAACTCTCCGCGTCCATCTTCCCGCGCATCGGCTTCCCCTGCGGACTCGTCCGCGGAGCCACGGAAGCCGCCACGCGGCGGATGCGCCCCAGCGTCCGGTCCTTCCGGAAGCGGTCAATCTGCTCCACCACGCGCTCCATAAACTTCCCCACAAGCCGGAACACCTTCTGCTCCCCGTACTCCTCCAGAAACTCGGCCCCGTGCTCCTCAAACAACCGGCGCCACACCTCCTGTTCCACCCCCTTGCGGGCCGCCAGGGCGGCCCTGTTATCCGCGTCCGGAGCAGAATCCAGCTCGTAATCGGCCTGCCGTTCGGCAATCTCCCTCCGGGCCTCCTCCACCACATCCTCCAGCTCCGGCCTCTTCTCCGCCCAATTGACAAAACTCCTGCCAATGCTCCCCTCCATAATCTCCGGCCACCTCCTCATAGGAATCGCTTCCAACGCGCTGGCCACCGCATCACCCGGCGCCATCTTCCCGCTATTCCCGTAAAGCAGGGAAAACACATTCAGCCAGATCTTGTAAGGTTCCAGCCCGAACCCGTAAGAATCAGGCAAATACCGCTCCACCGTGGAAATCAGCTCCTGCGCCTCCGCCAGCAGCTCAAGGCCGCGCTCCCGGTCCCCGGTCTCAAACAGGCGCAGCTTACTCACGGACCGCTGCGTGGCGGCCCGCATCCTGAACACCATCTCATCGTAAAGCCAATCCCCGTTCGGAGCCAGAACCCTGCCGGCCATCCGTCCAAACCTCCCGGCCCCGAACGTAATGCCGCCAAGCTCCGTAATATCCCCCGTCAGCGGAATCGAAAACTGCGGAGCGTCCAGCAGCCGGAACCCGTTCAGCCCGCTCATCAAGACCCCCTCGCTATTCTTCTCAAACGTCCCGGCCAGCCGCGCCTCCTGCTCCCCGTGGGAAAAAACATACACAAACGCCGGCTGCAACGTCCCAGACTCCAGCTCCCGCTTCATCCGCGCCAGGCGGGGCAGGGCCGCCTTCGCCCAGTCGTCGCCCCGGCCCGCCAGCTGGTTCATGCTCCCGCCCAGATAAGCAAGCGCCTGCTCCCGGCTCATGCTCCCGGCCCCCTGGGCAAACCCCTCATACCCCTGAATCACATGCTGCACCTCGTGTAAAATCGTATCCAGCACCATGCCGGGAGGCGCGTTCTTCCCGCCCCGTGCCACATTCACGGCAATATAATGTTCCTGCGGATCGGTAAACCCTCCCGTGCCGCTCCCGCTGTCCCGGTAAAAATCCACCCGCAGCCTCCGCAGCTCCGGGTAGGCCCGGAACAACTCCGGAAAATCCAGGGCCGCGGCCAGGGAAACATTCACATGCCCCCCCTCGCTCACGCTGACGTGCTCCTTCCTCAACCGCACCCCGCGGGAATCAATGATCGCCTTCCGCTTCCCGTCCGCCGGATCCGTGTAGGAAAGGCCGTTATTGTGGTACTCCTGGAAGGATTCAGCCTTCTCCCCAATAATGGAAAACGTAATATCCGGACTATCTGAATCAAACGTCCCGCGGTTATCGACAGCGCTCTTCACCTGCCGGGAATCCGTAGCCATCCCCCACACCTCCGGACTCCCGTCATAAGCATTCCTGCCCTTCAAAACAACACCGTCATAACCTGCGCCATGAGCATTCCCCTCATCAAACCCTCTCCTCAACTCGTGAGGAAACAAATACCACGCCATCGGGGAACCCTTCACGTTCTCCGGCACACCCTCCCCGGAAAACGGGCGCTGTGAAGCATCGCCAAGGTCCAGCATAAACGGACGCCTCAACCTCATAAAACACGCATACAGCCGCGCACTCTCCAACCCGGTCCCCGGAAAACGGCCCTCTAAATCATGAAGCACATCTTCCGCCGTCTCCGGCAGGGAAGAAAAAAACAACAACCCTCCATCCTCCCGGCTCCGGTTAAAATTCTCTCCGGAACGCTCCACGTCAAACACGGTAAAAACATGCGGAGAACCATGATACACCACCAGCGGCTCCCCATTCTCGTCCACTACCTTGGAAGCGTTCTCCGGGTCATGCTCCCAATCGCCAAACCAACTCTTAAACGCCTCCGTGCGCACGGAAAGCCACTGGTCTTCCGTCAGGTTCGTATCCTTCCCATTCGGAGCCTTCATGAACGTCCCGTCAGACTCCGCCTTCTTCCTGACAGCCGCCTTTTCCTTCTCGACAAAAGAACGGTAAGAAGATAAATTACGGGTAGAAACCCCGTCCTTGAAGGGTGTAGGTAGGCGGCCTTCCCGGCTAGCAGCTCCCCTAGTGGCGGGGTTTTCTATGGTCAATTCCAGCGTGTAAAGAACGTTACCTTCCTGTTCCTTAACGTATTTGATTGCTGTAACATTAACATCAAACGCTCCTATCCCTTCAATATCTACTGTATTGAAAAAATGATAGGCTCCGGCTTTTGAGGCATCTTGTTTATACGCCTCTTCAAAAAATCCATCCTCCGCATTCTCAAACAACTCATGAATGCGGGTGGCCGCCGTATAATGAACCCTCCGGGCCTCCTCCGCGGAAAACCCAAGCGCCTTCAAATTCGCCACGGACATTTGTGAAGCCCCGGCCTTGCCCACCGTCTTGCCGGAAACGCGCGCCTCAATCACGGCCTGGATCCCCGTATTCTTATTAACGAACACCTTGCCCTGCAACGGCTTCAACCTCGCCCGCATCCCGGCGGCGGAACTCACCACATCCCCGGAAGAAATGGACACCAGGGAAAAATTCGCTGCGGGAGCCTCATCTTCCGCAGGGGCGGCCCCCCTCGTCAGCGCCGCGTCCAGCATCCGGCTCACATCCTGGGAAAGCTGCAACATCCCCGTATCGGCGGACCCCGCCTCCTGTTCCGGCGCCTCCAAAGGAAGAACGCCGTTCTCCCGGTCCACCTCCTCCCGCGTCTTCACCCCCAGCTCCACCATCACGGCGTCATTGGCCTCCTTAATCAACTCCTCATGCAGGCCGAAATTCTGCCATCGGGCCCTCTGCGCCTTCAAATCCTTCACCACCGCCTCCAGCGCGGCGGCATCCCTCACATCCACGCCATACTTCCTGGCCGTCTCCGGGCGTCTGCTCGCCCCGCTAATGGAAGAAATCTCCCTCGTCAGCTCGCTCACGCGGGCGGCGGCGTACTGGGCCAGCCTTGAAAAATACTCCTCCGCGTGGGAATTGCCGAACAAATCCGTCTCAAACGTCATCCCGGCCGCCTCCGCCAGCCCGCGGATGCGGTCCATATTCGCGGCCACCTGCATCACGGCCAAAGCGGCCTGCCAGCTCTTCCCCTCCATCAGGGCACGCAGCCCGGCCCGCTGCACCTCGTTCTGATTGCGGAACGCCATCGCCACGCGCCAGGCGTCATCCGGAGAAACAAGCTCATTCCCCAGCGCGTCCAGCAAATCGGAACAGCCGTACAGGCCCAGTTCCACCCCGCGGCGGGACTGCCCCTTGCGGAAAATCCCCCTCTCCACCGCCTCCTCCTTCGTCAAACGCTTCCGGCTCACATAACGGGCAATCTCAAACAGGGAAGCCTGCCCGTCCCGGATATTATTCTCCACATCATGCGTCTGCGCCCAATCCAAATCAAACCCGGCCGCCTCATCATACACCGTGCAATTAATATCCTCATCCGTGCAGGCGTTAAAACGGTGCCGGCCGCTGATCACCTGCAGGGCGCCATCCTTCCGCCTCCACACGGAAATCGGCGCGGCATTGCGCTGCCACGCCCCCACAATCGGATTCACCACCCCGGTCTGTTCATCCGCCCCCTGCTTAAACTGGGGCACATCCGGGCAAAGCGTCAGCCGGGACTTCTCAATAAACCCCTGGCGCACCCCCTCCTGAACCTCAATAAAAGCCCCGTTAAACACCCCTGACCCATCCGGCTCGCCCAGCGCCTCCACGCGGGCCTGCTCCCGCTCGCGCCGCGCCTCCTGCGCCTCCGGAGAATTCTCTTCTGCGGCAGCCTCATCCGCTGCCGCCTGCGCGTCGGCCTCATCCTGCGCCTTGCTCTCCGCAAGCTCATCCTCCAGCGTCCGGGCCTCCGTCGCCACGCCCGCGCCAAACATCGCGTCCAGCCCCGCCTGCGCTCTGGCCCGCTCCATGGACAACTCCATCAAATCCCCCTGCTGGTCCCGGTACAGGGCATTCCCCGCATCCAGCATCACCGCCAGGGCCTGACGCACCGGCAGGGAAAACACGCCCTGTTCCTCCGCCTGGCGCACCATCTCGCCCAACTCCACGCGCGCCTTAAAATACCCCAGGAACCTCACCAGGTGATTCAGCAACTTCCGCAGCCAGGAGGGCAGGGACGTACTCCGCACCGCGTCCGCCAGCCAGCGGGAACGCCCGATTTTGGAAAACGCCTCAATCGCGTCATGACCCGTCACCGGCTTCCCGGCGTCCAGGTGAATAAACTGCATCTCCTCCCCCCGCGCCTCCGGAAACAACTCATTCATCACCCTCTGCGCCTCCTGGAGCATCGCGCAGAACTCGTCCCAGGACAAACCCTGCTCCGCCTGCCAGGAAATGACCGCCTGTTCCATCGTCTCCTCCATCAAATCCTCCACCGTCGCGATCCCGCGGGCATACCTCAACACCCGGCGGAACGTATCCCCCCGGCGCACCTTCGTCACATAAGCGTTGGAAAACGGGGCATCCATGGCAGGAGCCTTAAACTCCGGATTCCGGGCCTGTTCCGTCCTGATGCGTTCCTGGGCTTCCTCCCATGTCTGCACAAGGGTCCCCAGCGGAATATGTTCGCTCAACGCAACATCCATGCGGGCGGCGGCCTCCTCATAACTCACCCCCTCCGCCTCCAGGGCGCGGATAGCGGCCATTGCCATATCCGCGCGGGCCTTCATCTGCCCCAGCGTCTCCGGGGCAATCACCACCCGTTCGGCTCCGGTCTTCTCATCCTTCACCGTACGCGTAATCACCTCCGCCGCGTCAAAACGCCCCTGGGCCAGGGCCTGGCCCACGGTCACATCCCCGGCCAGCAAATGTTGTGCCCCGACAATGGCATGTTCCATATCGGCATCCACAAACGCCTGCAAATAAGCCGTCATCTGCTCGCCGTCCATCAGCGTGCAGGAGGGGGTTCCCTCTTCCTGCCCCTCTCTGGAAACGGAAGCATCCTCCCGCGGCGCTTCCGTGCCGCGCGCCGGAGCATACACCCGGAACATCCCCTCCTGTTCCGCCGGCTCCACCCTGGGAACCATGTCGGCATCCTCGGCGGCCCGCCACGCGTCCAGCTCCCGCAAAGACTCAATGCGTTCCCCGGAAAGGCGTTCTCCGGCAGCCGCGCTCGCCCGCTCCATGGAAGCCTGCGGATCCTCCATCCAGGAATCATGCAAATTGGAAAGAGCTCTTTCCAGCACACCTTTCCTGTCAGGCTGATTCATGGCATCCAACAATCCGGCTTCCGTTCCCCCGGAAGCCTTATAAGCCGCCAGCATATCCCGGAACCGTGCGCTATCCCTGCTCAACTGTCCGTAATTCAGGGAGGACATGCCGATGGAAAACAGGGCAAGAGCCGCGAACTGGTCAGGCTCCAGCATGGCTTGCATATCCTGAAGATATCCTGAAAAAGTGGCCTTCCCTCGCTCGTCATTCAAAAAAAGGTCTGTCGCGAAATTCATGATGTATTCGGCGGTAGGTTCAAGAAACGCCTCTTCCGTCATACCCATCACCGCATGCCCCGCCACCTGCGCTTTGGGAGAAGATGCAAACCTTGCCCTCCATGAAGCGGCATTCCCGCGTCCGGCCCATTGCTGGATTTGACGAAACCCCGGAACCATCTTGCCAAGACCTCCGAAGGCTATCTTTTCGACACTTGCCGCAGAAGCTCCACGGAACAGGGAGCGCCACTCGCGTTCATCTCCCTCCAGCCCCATATTGCTCCCCTCCATGCGGGCTCTCTGTGCGGCGCTTCCGAACATGAGATGCCACCCGGCATAAGGCACCGCCATGGGAACCCAGTCCCCGACCAGCCCCCCCAGCTTATAAGAAGTCCTGTTCAGAAAAGAAGAATTCTCTAACAACTCCCTTTCGCCGCCTTCCAGCGCGGCGGCCATCAGGGACTCTATCTCAATGCGGGCCTCTTTCCTCTTCTCTCTCTCAAACTGAATATCTACAACACGCCTCGCTATTTCCTTGCTGCTCAACCCCTGTTTCCTGAAATGTTCCCGAAGCCGGTCAGATTCAAAAGGATTCATTTCTTCTCTGCCCGTGTTCTTCAAATTCTGCCTGTAGGTCTCAAGACTTCGGGTAAAATGATCCCACGCCCCTGACGGGGCAGCAGGAATCGCGGCCGCGGCCCTTGCCATATATTCCCCCGTTTTAGCCAGCGCGCCAGCCCCCTCCGCGATTCGGGGAGCCTCTGTCACGCCCATCCTTTTCCCGGCGGTATCCTTGGACATCTCAAATAGAATACGCCCAAACATGGTGCGGGCATCCTCATCCCTTCCCAGAATCTCCACCAGCTCGTCCGCCATCTGATCGTTAAACAAATTTCCGCCCTGAACATAACGGTCTATATAAGAAGCCGCCCGGCGGGCACGGTTGAGAGAAGCAAAATCCACTCCGGCGTTGAACAATCCCAGCCTCTCTTCTGCTTTAAGAGCATTCTCGCCCCCCAATACGTATCTTTTGGCTGCCTCTGACAGATTGACATGTTCCCGTTCCCGGAGCTCCCTCATCCTCTTTTCTGCCAGAACCATGGAATCAACATTCTTTTTGAAATGGTTCCATATACCGGAAACGTTCACAGCCTCTTTATCTCGCCACAAATCATTATCGGACAAATAATCATCCCCCCCTCTCCTGTAGTCTCCGTCTCCGTAGGTTTCAAGAAGACGTAGGGAAAGTTCCGGCAACTTCTCTTCCTGATCAAGCATATCCAGCCGTTCCATATCTACATCCCCCCATATCTGGCGCAGCCGTTCCTTGGCCCCTTTGTCTCCATCGTAATACAACACGATGTCTCTCATGGTGTGCAACTTCTTTTCCCTGGCCTTCTCGCGTTCTGCGATCCCGGCGTTGAACGCATAAGAGGCAAATCGCCTCAAACTCTCCTCCGGATTGGAAAAATCGGGTAGCTCTTCTGCGCCATGGTCGAACAAATCGGAAGAAGCATCCCATTGGCTCATATCCGGGTTGAAAGAAGGATCAATCTTTTCAACCAGTTCGTCACGGCTGCGCAAATCATCCGTATTTTGCATATCCAACGGGAGTTCGGAACTCACGCTAAGGGCAGAAGAAAAAAAGGAGGTATTCATCATTCAGGTAAGGAAATAAAAATTAAAGGGGAGGCAGCAGGGCATCTGTCGTGCCCGCTTCATTGGTGTAAACGGAAGAAACAGGCTCTGCTGTTTCTGCGGGAAGAAGCCCGTAATCCGTCGGCAGTACGCCATCATCGGATTCGGACATGTATTCGGACTTCAAATAACTCTGCATGGCTTGTGTGGCGGGGTGTACGATGATATTCCCGTTCAAACGCTGATACAGGGTGATCCTCATTCTGGAGGCGGCTCTCGGCGTTATCCTGATTCCGTTTCCTTTTCGGAAACCAACTACCGGCAAAAGTCGCCCCTGCTTGGAATTCCCCAGTGCCGGAACCATAACGGCCAGTCTCCCGGTATCGTCCCCCACCTTACCTTTCATACTCTCTGGCAAGAGAACTCCGGCAGGCAAACTGGAACTTTCTTGGTCCACACTGACACTTCCGGAGAAAGTCATCGGGCTGATGAATCTGTCTTTTGCCGATGCTTCCACATTACTTTTTGTCAGAATTGTTTTGCCGAGGCGTTTTTCTGCATCATAACCCTTTATCTTTTCTTGATGCAGAGTAGATTGAACGAGAGCATCCACAGCCGCCCCCATTCTGGGAATAACAAGATCCTGCCGCCCTGTGACATCTCGGATAATGCGTTGAAGATTCAACTCCTGCGTTACCATGTTAGGCGGTTCCCCCTGTTTGCGGGCTGCGGCGTCCGCCAGCCAAGCGTCAAACTGCGTCTTAATCTCAAGGCTGGACTGCGCGGCAAGATTTTTTTCAAGAGAAGCCAGACGTTCCATCTTGTCTTTTTTCATCCAGTCATCTTTGCTTTCGGCTTCTTGACCGGAGGCTACGGCACTTTGCTTGTATAAAGCATAAGCCGCTTCGGACTCCTTGTGCATCACTCCTACTTCATTGTTATAATCGCTCTGCCTGTACAACTTTATGCCGTTCATGCGCTGGAGGCGGTCTCCCACATTCAGCAAAGGCAAATCCTTATTCATGGCGGCTCTTTTGTCCATGCGTTGGAGAAGCCTGGTCTTTATCTCGGAAGGCACATCATAAAATTGGCACAGGGCTATCAGTTCTTCCTGACATTCTGCATAATCGGGACCTTGGTCACCTGGGACGACCCGTTCTGTCAGGTCATATAACAGGTTGTGGATCTGTGACCGAACTCCTTCAAAATGTCCGTTCTGGGCAAAATACTGATTAATTTCCAACTGGGCTGGGTACTTGGAAATGCGTTGTAATTCATTATATTTCTCCTGCAAATCTTCCTGTTTGCCTTTCCCTTTCGTTTTAGCGGGAATGGATGAAAACTGTTTCATGGATAAATAACCTGCTTTGTCATCCCGGCGTCTTAGGGACCGCATCATCTCATCCTGCTCGGCAGCGGAAAAAAGCCCGTCCAACTCCCCGCGGTTAATCTTCTCGGCGGCAAGATCCGGGTTGGTTGCGGCCAGGTTCTCAAAATGATGGAGTTCAGCCTTCTTCCTCCCTCTCAATAAACGCAGCTCTCCTTCATCATGTGAAATCGTGCCGGAAGCTACGGCGTCATCAATAGACCTCTCATAACCGCCCCAATCCTGCTTCTCCTCGGCCAGCTTCAAACTCGTATCGAAAGCCTGTCTGGCAATGCCCAGCTGATGCTTGGCAGCCAAGCCCCAATAACGTTCCGGCAGGCTTGACCGCACGGAAGCCCTGACAGCCTCCGCCTTCATGGCGCTCTCCGGGTGGAAAAAACTGCCTCCCAGCGCTTCAATCTTCTGGCCGAACTCGTAAGCCAAATCGTCCAGCTTGCCCTTCCGGATAGAACCGTCCTTCTCAAAAACGCTCTCCTTCGCGCCTGGCGCGAAAGCCAGCATCCTGGAAAACTTCGCGTCGGACTCGTCCCGGATGCGGCGCAACTCCACCTCCTGACGCTGCATCTCCCCGAAATCGGAAATCCTGGCAAACGCCTCCGCGCTCCCCTGAACAGCCTCTTCGGCTTTCTGGACGGACGCGCCCAACACCTGCCCCTGATCGCCATTGGCGGCCCGTGCCGCGACACCGGGATCAGCCTTGGCCGTCTGCAGGGACGGCCCGCCGTATAAAGAAAACTCTCTCATCGTGACGAAAAACTGATAAGTTGATCAATGGAAAAAACATGCACCTTCGGCCCGCGCAAAAACCGTTGCCAGGCCACATACGTAAAACCTCTGCGGGAAAACTGCCGGGCCAGTCGGGCCAGCTCACGCGGCTTCCCGGCCGCCCACCATACAAACAAGCACCTCTCCGGAAGAACCGGCATATCCACAGGAGGAAAACACATCTCCCCCAGCCTCTCGGCAGGCAAAGCAAGGCACACCTCATCCGGGGAAACGAACGCCAGCCCCAGGGACGCGCAATCCTTCACATCAGACCACAAATCCCGTCCCACCTCCGCATAAGCGCTCACGGTCGCATCAAACGCATTCATCGCCACACGCTCCTGTAAGGATTCCACTTCTGGCCGCCCAGGTAATCGTAAAAAGAAAACCCGCTCTTCTCCGGACTCGCCGCCCAGGCCCCCAGCGTCATCATCCCCTGGCGGGGATCCGCCGTAGACCCGGGAAACACGCTCCCGGCCAAACCGCCCAGATTATAACCGGCAAAAGCCCCCTGGGCGGCCGTCGTCGAACCGAAAGCCCCCATTCCGGCGCCAATGCCGCCGACTAAAGCCCCGCCAAGCTGAAGCCCTGTGGACACCAGGGCCCCGGAAGCGGCGGACTTATAAGCCGCCGCCTGATTCTGCGCGCTCACCAATGCGGCATCCCCCTCCCAGCGTTGCATTGCCGCCTCATGGCGCTTGCTCTGGTCACTAATCGCCGCGCCCAGGGACAAATCGGAAATCTGCTTCTCCAGCACTTCGGCCGTGGCAAGCTCCGCCTGGCTGCCGGATCCCTCGGAAGTAACCCCGGAAGCGCCTCGCCCAGCCCGCACGGAAGCCGTGGCGGCCGTCTGATTACGCCTGGCTGTCGCCATATTCTCGGCGGCAAGACGCAAAGCGGAAGCGGACTCCGCCTCGGTATTGGCCGCATTCACATACGCGGCATCCCGCGCCGCCCGTCCCTGTGCCAGCGCGCTCTTCGCGTTGGCCCTGTTCGTCACATAAGAACCGATACTGCCCATAACCCTACAAAATGGAACGATCTAAAATATCCTTCAACGGATGCTGGTCATTGCTCCCGCGCTGGCTCACATCGTGATAAAGGGCGTCGGAAGCATAACGTCTGTACAACTCCAAAAACACGCTCACATTCTGCGGCTTGCCCGTCACCGTGGCTGCTACCTTGGAAGCCAGCAAACACTTCACGGCCTCCACAAACAAAGGCTCATGATCCGGCAGCATCTCCGCCAAAGCCACATCATTGGACAAAAACCGCACCTGCAGGAGGGAAGGGGCTTCCTCGCAAACCACCTCGCGGCCGGCCATGCGCCAGCGCCCGGCCTCCACCTTCAACAACTTCAAGCAATCCTCCGGAAGCGGAAACCGGCCGTTCCCCTCCGGGCACTCCAGCACGGCTTCTTTCGTAGCAAACGACCACGGGCCATAGGAAACGGCCTCCAGCATCACGGAAGGAAACCACAACTCGCAAGCCCTGGCCGCCGGGGAATCCATCACAAACTCCTGATCCCCCAGCAGGGAAAGGCACTGTGAAAAAAACGTCAGCTTGTCCATTCCTCAACAATCGCATGAGGGCGGACTTCCTTCAAGTTGGCGAGAATCACTACTTTTCGCCTAAAAGAAAAGGCCTCTGAATGTTGGCGTATCCAGAGGCCTAAGCCGTGAACATTGAACCTATTCTTTTTCTATATAGAAAAAGAATTAGAAAATCGAACAGATGGAGAGTCTGACACGATTTCTGGCCCATATTTCACAATATGGATGCAATCTATTATCACAGCTTTCTTTTTATATTTGTTGAGATATCAGAGTCATGAGGACATCCGATAGCGGCATTATCGACTAAATTAAAAATATGTCAAGCGACGAATAAGTAAAAAAATGCCTGCCCCGAAGGAGAGGCAGGCATCCCCTTTAAAAACGGGAAAAGAACAAAAGTATCCCATGAATTAGCCATAAAATAAACTCTTGATCTATCTGTCTCTTATACACATCTCCGAGCCCACGAGACAGGCAGAAATCTCGT
>ERZ1027221.954-NODE-954-length-16420-cov-5.677238_pt1 | contig 16420 bp, 9 predicted proteins | sample MGYA00519267_ERZ1027221 | MGnify/ENA primary metagenome ERZ1027221 (study PRJEB26926, sample SAMN06164533) | human gut metagenome | biome: ENVO:00009003; feature: ENVO:2100002; material: ENVO:00002003 | host: Homo sapiens | place: USA | collected 2012 ...
GAGATTTCTGCCTGTCTCGTGGGCTCGGAGATGTGTATAAGAGACAGTTCTCATATCGGGCGTCTGACCTATGATTATAAAGGCAAATATCTGGCAGAGCTTGCTTGCAGATACGACGGTTCTTATCGATATGCTCCGGGCAGCAGATGGGCATTCTTTCCGTCCGCTTCCGTAGGATGGAGAATTTCGGAAGAGAGCTTTATCAAAGACAACTTCAAGTTTGTCGATAATCTGAAACTTCGTTTCTCTGCCGGTCGTTCGGGGCAAGATGCCGGTGATCCGTTCCAATACTTCTCCGGTTACACGTTGAACAGTGGCGGATATGTATTCAGCCAGGGAAATTATACCAATGGAGTAGCTTCTCCTGTGATGATCAATAAGAATCTGACCTGGATTAAAGTGAATATGTATAATATTGGTATTGACTTTTCAATCTTTAACCGGCTGATCGCAGTAGAGTTTGATATTTATCAGCGTGACCGCAGCGGCCTGTTGGCCGACCGTTACGGTTCTCTTCCCAATACGTTCGGTTCCAAGTTGCCACAGGAAAACCTGAACGGCGACCGTACGAGGGGTATTGAATTTACATTGACTCATACCAACAAAATCGGTGATTTCCACTACAGTGTATCCGGTAACTTTAACTTGGCGCGTACCCAACGCCGTTATATAGAGAGCGGTCCTTACAAGAGCAGTATGGAAAGATGGAGAAACCAGGTATCCAACCGCTGGGGAGATTTTATCTGGGGGTATCAGACGGACGGACGTTTCCAGAACTTTGACGAGATTAATACATATCCGATTCAGAATGGGGATAACGGAAATTCCAAGGAACTTCCCGGTGACTACATCCTGAAAGACGTAAACGGTGACGGAGTGGTGAATGATCTGGACAAGACCCCTTTATTCTGGTCCGGCAGCCCGTTGATTCACTATGGTTTCAATGTGGAAGCATCCTGGAAGAACTTCGACTTCTATGCTCTTTTTCAAGGTTCTGCCCTGTACACGGTGCAGTTTGACGAGGTATACGCAAAGATGCTCTGTTTCAAGGGTGGCAATACCCCCGAATACTTCTACGACCGTTGGCATCTGTCCGACCCGTATGATGCGAACAGTGAATGGATACCGGGAGAATGGCCGGCCATCCGTCTGGAGCAGGACATGGGATCGTTCTATACGAGGGATTCGCAGATATGGCGTAAGAACGCTTCTTATCTGAGACTGAAAACAATTGAGATCGGCTACACCTTCAGTCCCCGACTGATGCATAAACTGGGTATCGGTAGTTTAAGAATCTATGCGAACGGAAATAACCTGTTTACTATCTGTGACCCGTTTGTAAAGGCATTCGATCCGGAAAAGATTGAAGGAGACTATAGTGCCGGCTTGAATTATCCTCTGAATAAGAGCTTTAACTTTGGATTGACCTTGAACTTTTAAAGAAGATGATTATGAAAATATATAGTTATTTATTATTGGGAGCTATGTTCCTGCTGGGCGGATGTAGCGATTTGCTTGATATCGATCCGAAGAATAAAATTCCGGCGGATGAATTGTTCTCTACTCCGGAAGGAGTACAGGCACATATGGCCAATCTGTACGGTCGTTTGCCTATCGAAGATTTTACCTATTCACCGAATCGCGGCTTCAATGTGGGAGTCGGTACGGATGTGAATAATGCCGGTTTTATGGCTGCTCATTTCTGTGATGAGGCTATCCATCCGGAGTACAATGACTTTGGAGAAGAGTGGTTCGATTATTGGGAAGACGGTTATAAACTCATTCGTGATTTAAACAGTCTGTTGGTTACTATTCCTACATTGACCAGTATTACCGAACAGCAAAAGAATGAGATCAATGCGGAAACTCATTTCCTGAGAGCTTATACCTATTTTGCCTTAGCCAAAAGATACGGTGGGGTACCTATCATTAAAGAACCGCAGGAGTATAACGGTAATATCGAAGAACTGCGTGTCCCTAGAAATACGGAGAAAGATACTTGGGACTTTGTCTTGGAAGAATGTGACCAGGCAGTATCGCTTTTTGGAGATGCGAATGAAAATGATGTGCTGAGAGCGAACAAATGGGTAGCATTGGCACTGAAGTCAAGAGCAGCTCTGTATGCAGCTTCCGTTGCCAAGTTTACTCATCAGCCTTATGTCTCTTTCTCTGGTCCGGCTGTTGACCAGAAGCTGGTAGGTATAGAAGTTATATCGGCTGATCATTATTATGATGAATGTATATCAGCTTCACAGGAAATCATGAATAGTGGTAAGTTCGGTCTTTACAAACCTTCCCCCGCTACTCCGGAAGAAGCGACAACCAACTATCAAAAGTTATTTGAACAACCTTTCCAATGTCTGGACGGATTGAAAGAGCCTATCTTCATGAAGGCCTATGCTGCAAATACCATTCTGGCACATAACTATGATGTCTGGTTCAGCCCCCGTCAGATGATCCTCGACCCGAATCTCTATCCCGGTCGTATGAATCCGACACTGGATTTTGTCGACTCTTTCGAAGATTATACGGATGACGGAACCGGAACACCCAAGCCGATCAGCACTCGTGTGGATGGAAATGAAAGTGATTATAATGGATTTAACTTATCCACCCGATACCTGTCTTTCCCGATAGATAAACCTTACCAGGCATTTGCCGGTCGTGATGCCCGTTTGAGTGCCATGGTGTTATTCCCGGGACAGAACTTCGGAAGTACGAAGATCATTATCCAGGGTGGTCTGGTAAAAGCTGACGGTTCCGGTTATCATTATAGGACTCAGGCTTCGGAGAAGGGACAGGATGGTCTGATCTATTATACTTACGGAGCGGAGAAAAGCACGGAATATTCAGGATTCGATCCGACTTTGGGACACTATACCCGCAGCGGATTCCTGTTTAAGAAGTTCTTGCAGATAGAAAATCCGGTTGAGCAGGCATGGAGTAAAGGTACACAGCCTTGGATCGATTTCCGTTATGGGGAAATTCTTCTCAACTATGCAGAAGCCGTTATCGAAAAGACAACCTCTACTTCTGCTGAAAAACAGGCTGCACAAGACGCTTTGAATGCGGTCCGCAAAAGAGCGGCTCACAAAGATGACATTGCATTGACTCAGGCGAATGTTCGCAAAGAACGTTTTGTCGAGCTGGCATTTGAAAACAAGCGCAGATGGGATTTGTCGCGCTGGAGAACTTTCCATAAGGAATTTGAAAACCGGGTGAGAAAGGGACTTGTACCTTTCCTTGACCTGCGGACAAATCCTGCGCATTATGTATTTGTACGTGTCAATCCGTTGGGCATTGAATCAAAGACCTTTGATTATAGCTGGTATTATAAGAGTATTCCGGGTACGGGGGCTAATGGTCTGGTACAGAATCCTTAATTAGTATATTCTAAAATATAGATTAGATATGAAAAAGCTTCTATTTTTATTATGCGTTGTAGTAGCAGGCAGTATGTTTTACTCTTGTGAAAAAGATAATCTCGAAGGGCCGGATGCAATTTTTGCCGGCGAACTGAGAGACCGAAAGACCGGAGAACTCATTCAACAGGAGATATCGGACGGTTCCCGCGTTTATTTCATCGAACAGGGGTGGGGAGATAATCCTCCTGTTCAGAATATGGTCGTTAAAAAAGACGGAACGTTTTATAACGGTATGATTTTCTCCGGTGACTATAAAATCATCCTGAATCGTGGGAACTACGTACCTTTGGATACTCTGGATATGAAAATAAAGCCGGGAAAGAATTATCAGGTCTTCGAAGTGAATCCTTATCTGCGGATCATTGAACCGGAAATATCTGTGATCGGAAGAAAGGTAGTGGCGAAATTCAAACTGGAGCAGGTGACCAGTAACGAGGTCTATCGTATTTCGTTGTTTGCACACTCTCACATCGATGTATCCAACAAACTGAATATTGTCAACCGGACAGAAGAACTAAACCGTTCCATTACTGATGGTGAGGCTTTCGAACTGTCTATCAATCTGGACGACTACACTTCTACGCTGGTTCCGGGCAAGAGTTATTATTTCCGGATCGGCGCACAGTCTCACGGAAGTGAGACAAAGTACAATTATTCGGCATCTGTACAGTTGGATATTTAGCATAAAAACGGAAAAGCCATGAGAAAGTATTTACAGTTGGTATTCCTTGCGGTCTCTGTCTTTTGTTCAGAGATATTGTTGGCAGAATCTCGTGATCCGGTCCGGATACTGGATTTGAGAACGCTCAATGAACTTGATCTGAAAGAACAGGAGAAGGCGGAGCAACTATGGGACATTATGCATACGACAGCTACCTTGCAAGGCATTGTGAATCGGAATAGTCCGCGATTGTACATTCGCTATGTCAAGAACGGGCAGGGAGAGAATGTCGATGATTATTGGTGGAATAAATACCGTCAGGCAGGACAGTGGCTGGCGGGACGTGATACGGTAGCTTACACAGAACTGTCGGATGTCGTGACCGTTTTCAGAAAAGAAATACGCGGAGTGGTTGTTTATGACTCAAAAGTAGCATCTACCAGTAATATTGCTTCATCTGTGGCAGGAATCGAGAATCTGATAGCTGTGCGCTATGACATATCTCCCAATAGTCTCTATACCCGCTTGGTACTGCAAGGACCGAAGCTGGCTGTGAAATGCTGGCTGGTGAACAAAGATGGTTCTTCTCTTTTCACGGGCAAAGGAAGGATTGCCGGAACCGGTCAACCTTCGACAGGATCTCTGAAAATCGATCCCTATGTATGGTTTATAGAGAAATACCTGAAGAAAGGGTTATGCAATATGGAGTACGCCGCTTATTACATCGACCAGTTCTGGCGTACCGATCCTACCCGGACGGTAACGAACCATCACCAATTGACCAATCATGACTTTTTTGTCAGCAAGAAAGCTTTTTTCTTTGACCTTTCTCCTTGGGGAGACGAGCCGGCAACGGATGATCCGACACAAGAAGAAGGCCTGGACTTGCAGATACTGAAAACTTTTCTGCAAGAAGCCTATAAGCAAAATAAAGGAGAGAAATTCTGCTATATCGGAGGTTTCCCGAGCTGGATTTATAAATATACGCAGCATGCTGGAGGAAAGCATGAAGATGTAGCTACCGAGTGGGAATTTTCCCGTATTATCAGTGCTTATAATGCCTTTAAGGATGCCGATGCCATCGGACTGGGAGCATTGGCTAACTCCTCCTTCTGGCAACATTTTCCTCTTCAGGAAAAGTATCCCCAAAAGTGGGTGACACATCAGGAACTGATGGACAGAGGCTATCTGAACCGTGACGGAACAATCAACTTTCAGGGACGGAACTTTATCCTCTTCTATGTAGGCGATTATGATTCCTCCTCCTGGATTGCTCAGACTACCCCTTTCCTGTGGGACGAACCTAGCCGGGGAGAAGTGCCTTTGATGTGGTCTGTCAGTCCTGTACTTGCAGAACGCGTTCCGATGGTGATGCATAATTATCGGGTGACGGCTACTCCGAATGATTATTTTGCCGCTGCTGACAATGGTGCCGGATATTTAATGCCGGGTATGTTGCAAGAGCCTCGCTCGGTGTCCGGATTGAAAAGCGGATTGAGTGCATGGGCAAAGCATTGCAGCAAATATTATCAGAAGTGGGGATTGACCATTACAGGATTTGTGATTGACGGCGAAGCCCCCGGACTGGATTCAGACGGATTGGACTGTTACGCATCGTTCAGTCCGAATGGAATAGTTCCGCAGAAGATGCCTTTGACATTGCTGCACAATGATATGCCGGTGATCCGGGCAGATTATGATATTGTAGATCATGATTACCGCAGGGCAACGGATGTGATTGTGGAAAGAGTGGAGAAACGTCCGGTTCCTTTCCATTGGTTCAGAGCCATATTGAAGTCACCTTCCTGGTATAAAGGGATTTGTGATGAGTTGAAACAGCGGCATACGAATATTGAATTGCTGGATGCACCGACATTTTTTGAACTCTATCGTATCTATCTGAAGCAGCATCCGGATGCTGCTGCCGGAAAGATAACGATGAACTAACCTGATTAATGAACAGACATATTCATATAGAATGATGATGAACAGATTGAATATAAAAAGAACAGTCGGCTCCTGTTTGATGGCGATGGCGTTTTTTTCGTGTACCCATACGGATCAGACGCTCGCGAAAGACTTTGTCGATTATGTAAATCCATATATCGGCAATATCAGCCATCTGCTGGTGCCTACTTACCCAACCGTACATCTGCCGAACTCGATGCTTAGGGTCTATCCGGAAAGGGGAGACTATACATCGGACAGGGTAAACGGCCTTCCGGTGGTGGTGACCAGTCATAGAGGCAGCTCGGCTTTTAACCTGAGTCCGGTGCAGGGAGAGGTATCCCGACCGATTGTATCTTACTCCTATGATTTGGAGAAGATTACCCCCTATAGTTATTCCGTATACCTGGATGAGGCTGATATACAGGTTGAGTATGCCCCTTCACATCAGGCTGGTATTTATCATATCAGTTTTGGGACGGAAGGTGATAATGCTTTGGTGGTGAATACGAAGAACGGAAAGCTGGTCGCTGAAGAAAAAGGAGTCAGTGGCTATCAGATTATTGACAACACTCCTACCAAAATCTATCTGTATCTCGAAACCAGTCAGCTACCTTTACGCAAAGGGGTACTGGCAGATGGAAAAGTTGATATGGAAAGTAAGGAAGGCAGTGCCATCGCTTTGTATTATGGAAGCGAGAAGAACCTGAATCTACGTTACGGAATTTCCTTTATCAGTGCCGAGCAGGCAAAGAAGAATCTGCAACGTGACATCACCACCTATGATGTAAAGGCGGTGGCGGATGCCGGACGCAGGATATGGAACAAGACATTGGGCAAGATTGTGATAGAAGGCGGTTCGGAAGACGAAAAAGAAATCTTCTACACTTCCCTTTATCGTACCTACGAACGCATGATCAATCTTTCGGAGGACGGGAAATATTACAGTGCTTTCGATGGCAAGATTCATGAAGATGGCGGAGTACCTTTTTATACAGATGACTGGATATGGGATACTTACCGGGCTACACATCCGTTGCGTATCTTGATAGAACCGCAGAAGGAACTCGATATGATTCGTTCATATATACGGATGGCAGAACAGTCGGACAGAAGATGGATGCCTACCTTCCCCGAGGTGACCGGAGACAGTCACCGGATGAATGGCAATCATGCAGTGGCAGTTATCTGGGATGCTTATTGCAAAGGATTGAAAGACTTTGATCTGGAGGCTGCTTATGAAGCCTGCAAAGGAGCGATTACAGAAAAAACGTTGTTGCCCTGGCTGAGATGTCCGTTGACGGAGCTCGATAAGTTCTATCAGGAAAAAGGATTTTTCCCTGCACTGAACCCTGGCGAAGAAGAAACTTGCAAGGCTGTTCATTCGTTCGAGAGGCGGCAGGCGGTTGCGGTTATGTTGGGTAACTGTTACGATAATTGGTGTCTGGCACAGATAGCCAGAACATTAAACAAGACCGATGACTATAAGAAGTTTATGCGGATGTCTTATACGTACCGGAATGTTTATAATGCGGAAACGGGTTTCTTTCATCCCAAGAACAAGGACGGAAAGTTTATCGAACCGTTTGACTATCGATATTCGGGAGGACAGGGGGCACGTGGCTATTATGGTGAAAACAACGGTTGGATCTATCGTTGGGATGTGCAGCACAATCCGGCGGATTTGATTGCCTTGATGGGTGGACAGGCTTCATTTATCGAGAGATTGAATCAGACATTCAATGAACCGTTGGGGCGGAGCAAGTTTGATTTCTATCATCAGTTGCCGGACCATACCGGTAATGTCGGCCAGTTCTCTATGGCAAATGAACCTTGTCTGCATATTCCTTATTTGTATAACTATGCCGGTCAGCCGTGGATGACACAAAAAAGGATTCGCGTTTTGCTGAACCAGTGGTTCCGTAATGACTTGATGGGCGTTCCCGGTGATGAAGACGGAGGTGGAATGACTGCATTTGTGGTATTCTCCATGATGGGCTTTTATCCGGTAACTCCCGGTTCTCCAACTTATAATATCGGCAGTCCGGTATTCCAATCCGCAAAGATGGAGGTAGGTGACGGACATTATTTTGAGATCATAGCGGAGAATTATGCGCCGGACCATAAGTACATCCAGTCGGCTACCTTGAATGGAACGCCGTGGAATAAGCCGTGGTTCAGCCATGCGGATATTCAAAACGGCGGACGTCTGGTTTTGCAGATGGGAGATAAGCCCAATAAGAAGTGGGGGATAGCTTCGGATGCCGTGCCGCCCTCTTCAGAGAGTTTGCCGGAATAAAGTCAGAATAATAATATTAAAATCTAAAATATAACACAATGAAAAAGATGATTGTACTCACCAGTCTATGGTCGTTTTTATTTATCTTTTCCTTTTCAATGTTCGGTTGCAGCGAGGATGACGATGAATTTGGAACAACGGCCGAAAGAGGAAATGAAGTCCGTACTCCCCGTGTGGAGGAGATCAATGGAAAAGCAGTGGTCACCTGGATTGATCCTTATATTACGGATATCAAGGAGGTGCAGGTAAAGGATTTGCAGACTAATGAGCAACAGACGGTTGCCAAAGGAGTGCAGAGCGCGGAATTTGCGATTACGGACAATAGCCTGTTGTCTTACCGATATGAAATGAAAGTTGTCAGAACGACCGGAGAGATGTCTGCCGGAGTGACTGCCCGTCTGGTGAAGAACTGGGCGCAAAAGCTGCATCCTTTGATGGATTATCATAGTGATGCGACTCCTCAAAGTGGTATGTTCTTTAAGAATCAGCCGGTGGCGAAAGTGAATGTATTCGATATTCGTGATGACGAAAATATATCGAAGCTGACCACTGCTGTCATGCAGGGAGTGATTAACCAGGAACAGGCACTGACTTATCTGATCTGGTTACAGCAGGATTTGACGCAGCTGGATGATGCCGAAGTGCAGTATGAGATGCAGCCTTTGGCGAATACTTCCCGCAACAGAGGCTTTGCGGCATTATATAATATGTATAAAGACCGCTTCAACTGCCTGGTAGTCTGGGATGAGAATCAGCCTTGGTCATGGAGTATGGCACAGATGATTTCGTCACAGGAGAAAGGCATTCCGGTTACGGAATCCATGAGAAAGTTTATAGAGGATGAGCTGGGAATAGGAAATCTGGAAGTTAGGGATATACGTAACCAATGGTCATCAAAGGCAGAAGCTTATGGCTGGGCGATAGCGCACTATGCCGACAAATGCCATCCGAAGCTAACTTTCTCCGGTGGATTGCGGAGTGATTATAAAGATAATCCGTGGAGAATGTACGATTACGTAGCTGCTTCTAAAGGCTTTGTCTTCTGGTTGGACGACTCTAATGGAGATGACAAACAGATCATGGATAATATCTTCAATAGCGGATCTTATCCGGTGGGTTCTTCGGTATTTGGTTATGGAATGAATGCCAATGGCGACGAACTGAATAAGATTACCAACATCCATAATGCAGGATTTGTAGTGAGTGACTATTATGCGAATGGCAGTTATTGGTGCAGTTTCCCGAGCAAAGCCTTCCAGCAGCGTAAAGGGATAGCCGGAGAAGTGAAGCCGGGTAAGATATATGTCGCTATCAGTCTGAGTGACGGAGACAATATTCAGTTCGATGCAAATTCTCTTTATCAGATATTCAAGGAAGGAAAGCGCAGAGGCGAAGTTCCGGTAGGAGTGACTTTGGCGGCAGGCTTGCAGGAATTGAATCCGAAGCTACTTGAATTTTACTATAAGAATATGACTCCGAACGATGAATTGACGGCAGGGCCTTCCGGTTTCCAGTTTATCTATGGTGATTATTATGCGCAGAGCGGTAAATATGCGGAATGGTTGGAAATGAACAAGAAGTGGTTATCCACTGCCGGTTTCCACACGGCGCATCTCTGGAATACAGACGAGCAGATGTATTTCGAACAATACATGAAGAGCAAGGCTGTCGATGCGATTATGGACGGATCTAACCGGACACATACCACAGGCTCATCTTACAAATTGGTAGATGGCGTGGTGCGTATTGATCAGGGGACTATGTGCCGCAATAATGGAGACGTATACCGTGATCTGATGTCTGTATCTCCCAGCCCGCGGCGTCCTTTATTCCGGCATGTCTATCTGTTGACCAACTATTACGGATTTGAAGGAAATAAAGTGGTAGTGTACGAGAGACTGATCAAGGAACTCGAACGGGTTGAACAGGATTGTCCGGATACGTATGAATTTATGCTCCCGATGGATTTGGCCGCTTCTATCAGGAAGTACATAGAAGAAGGCGGTATTTATTAAAGGAATTATAAACGAATCTAAAACAAATGAGATATGAAAAATAGATATAGTATCCGGTTACTGGTTATAGTCTTTCTTTCGGCTTTCGCTATGGGTATCTGCTACTCATGTTCGGATGATGACGGAGAAGGAGTGAAGGTATATGAGTATCGTGAACAGATAGGCAAGAAGATAAAAGTGTTGACCGACCTGCAGGCTGAATCCCAGTTCGGGCTTCGGGAAGGAATGTATCCTGAAACAAGCCGGGCGATTCTGGAAGATGCGATAGCCAAGCTGAAAGATTTCCTTCAGACGATAAAAGAAGCGGGAGTGGCGGAAGCTCGGATTCCCGAAGAGACAGCCAGACTGCTGAAAGAATCGGACGAAAAGATAGCCGAGTTTAAGGCGACTGTCCGGACGGAAGACTTACTGGTTCCGGCAGAGCTGGAAGTAAGCGGAAAGAATGGCGGATATATTGACTTTGGCGCTCATCCGGAGTATTCCACATTCGGTGAAGTTGGCAAGCAGGCATTTACTGTTGAGTTTTGGGTAAAGCTGAAGGATGTAGAAGGCTTCTTCTATCTGATCTCTACCTTTACGGATGATGATACGAACAATCACGAACGCAAAGGCTGGTGCGTGAATAGCTACAACTATGGTGGCAACAACATGCGTATGACATACGGAATGGGCTTTAATGACCTGATGGAACCTGCCTTCGGATTTGCCACCGTTAATGAGTGGGTACACTTGGCTGTGGTGACGGATGAAACCGGAGTAGACGGCGAGATGAATGGAGGCAGACCTGTCATGACCAAAATGTATATGAACGGTGAACTGAAACTTTCGACCACCTCTCATCAGGATGCTTCCAAACCGTATGCTTCTAACGACAGCAATGTCCCGATGGTGGCATTTGGCGGCATGAGTGCTACAGGCAACCGTATCGGTGATAAAGGTGCTAACGGAAGTATGAAACATCTGCATATCTGGCGTACCGCCAAGACTCAGGATGAAATCCGCCGGTTGATGGAGCATCCGGAGAATGTGACGGGCGAAGAGGACGATTTGGTTTGCGGATGGACTTTCGCGAAGATGGCGCTTGACGACCAGGAAATTAAAGACTTGACCGGAAAGTATACGGCAAAGCTGGTCGGAGACTATAGGTGGATTGAATTAGAATGATACGAAACAGAAAATACAGGATAGATATGAAAAATAACTATTTATATAATTGGGTAGTGATAGTGTTTATGATGCTTCAGATGCTGGCATTTACTTCTTGTTCTGATGATGATGACAATAGCGGCTGGCCGACGGAAACGGACAAGACCGAAATCTTCATAGAGCGCTTCAGTACATTGGTGACTAACCTGACTGCGCTGCGGGATGGAGCTACATATGGCGAACTGAAAGATAACTATCCGGTATCCAGTAAAGCCATGCTGGATGATGAAATTGTTTATCTGGAGGAAACGATCGCTAAACTGAAAGAAGGAAACAAAAAGTTGGCTGACAGTGAAGCCGACCGCATTATCCGTGAAGCTAACCAGATAGAGAAGAACTTCAGAGCGACCAGACGTACCGAAGACTTTTTACCGGTTGCCGCTGAACTGTTGGTCAACGGAAAGAATGGCGGATACATTGATTTTGGTGTTCATCCGGAGTATTCATCTTTCGGCGAGCAGGGACAACAGGCATTTACAGTCGAGTTCTGGGTGAAGTTGACAGATGTGGACGAATATCTCAATAGCTTTGTATTCTTGCTTTCCACCTTCACGGATGATGATACGAAAGATCACGAGCGTAAGGGATGGGCGGTAAACAGTCACTTCGGCAGATTACGTATGACGTATGGTATAGGCTATAGTGACTTGTTTGAACCGGGCTTCTCATTCAGCACACTAAATCAGTGGGTTCATGTGGCAGTTGTCACTAACGAGAACGGAGTGGACGGAGAAGTCAGAGACGGAATTCCGGTGATGACCAAGATTTACGTCAACGGTCAGTTGATGTTGTCGGAAAGAGGCCGGGATGACCGTTTGCCATATACTCCGAATGATAAGGAAGTGGCTATGGTTGCCTTTACCGGGCTTAGCGCAACTGCCAACCGTATCGGAGAAAAGAGCACCAATGGATGTATGCGTCATCTGCATATCTGGAAATCGGCGAAGACACAGGCCGAAATACAACATCTGATGGATACTCCGGAATCCGTGACAGGAAGCGAATCGGATCTGGTATGCGGATGGACATTGAATAAGACTGTTTCGGATAACAATAACATCAAAGATCTGACGGGCAAATTCTCAGCCAGGCTGATCGGAGATTTTCAATGGGTAGAGAATAGATAATTGTTTTACGAACCGGGTAGTTCCCAAGGCCGTCGGATAGCTGGCTTTGGGACTACTTTCTTAAACAAACGAACATGAGGAAAGAACTTGTTTTTGTTTTATTGGCATTATTTCTGTGTGCCGGCTGTAACGGCAACAAAAAGAGAATGAACGGTGAACACGATTTGGATGCGGCAAACATTACGTTGGATGACCATACGATCAGTTTTTATTATAATTGGTATGGAAATCCGTCAGTGGATGGAGAAATGAAGCACTGGATGCACCCGATAGCCCCTGCTCCGGGGCATTCGGGAGATGCTGGTGCCATATCCGGACTTAATGATGACATCGCCTGTAATTTTTATCCGGAGCTCGGAACGTACAGCAGCAATGATCCTGAAATCATTCGGAAACATATCCGGATGCATATAAAAGCGAATGTCGGCGTACTGTCTGTCACTTGGTGGGGAGAAAGCGATTATGGCAACCAAAGTGTGTCTCTCCTGCTGGATGAGGCTGCAAAAGTAGGGGCAAAGGTGTGCTTTCATATAGAGCCTTTTAATGGACGCAGCCCGCAAACGGTGAGGGAGAATATTCAATATATAGTGGATACTTATGGTGATCACCCGGCTTTTTACCGTACGCACGGCAAACCTCTTTTCTTTATCTATGATTCTTATCTGATCAAACCTGCCGAGTGGGCGAAGTTGTTTGCTGCCGGGGGAGAGATAAGTGTGCGTAATACCAAGTACGACGGTCTTTTTATTGGTCTGACATTGAAGGAAAGCGAGTTGCCCGACATTGAGACAGCGTGCATGGATGGCTTTTACACTTACTTTGCCGCAACAGGTTTCACAAATGCTTCTACTCCGGCCAACTGGAAATCCATGCAGCAATGGGCAAAGGCACATAATAAATTGTTTATTCCGAGTGTCGGTCCGGGATATATTGATACCCGGATTCGTCCTTGGAACGGAAGTACCACCCGCGACCGTGAGAATGGAAAATATTACGATGATATGTATAAAGCTGCCATAGAAAGCGGTGCTTCTTATATTTCGATTACGTCTTTCAATGAATGGCATGAAGGAACTCAGATAGAGCCGGCTGTCTCAAAGAAGTGCGATGCTTTTGAATATTTGGATTATAAACCATTGGCTGATGATTACTATTTGATAAGAACTGCCTATTGGGTAGATGAATTTCGGAAAGCAAGATCTGCTTCGGAAGATGTTCAATAATATGCTATATCTTGTCGGTTTTGCCCATTTGTAATTAAAATATTCTATATTTGTGATACATAACTCAAATATAGAACATTATGGGTGAACTTTATGGCACATGTGCATTGCTTGCTGCAGTGTTGTTTTTTGTTCTGCTGCAAAAGTTTGAAAGCCGGTTCGGCAAGGTAGACAAAGAGCTTGGCGAGATAAAGAAACGAATGGACGACCTGCTCAAAGCTCAGGAGAAAATGGCTTCCGGCCCTGTAAGGGCCAAAGAGGATGTAACGGCAGAGACTTTGGACAATACGGATATACTGCCTTATGTAACAGAAGAATTGCCCGATTCGACAGTGACAGCCTTGAAGGAAGAGAAAGCTGTCGAAGAAAAAGCTGTTGAAGGCATACAGCCCATTATGGCGGAAACTACGCCGCAGAAATTAAACGCTTCCCTTGAAAAAGAATCTGCTGAGGCCACTTTGCAGAAAACTTCTCCGGAGGCTCCTCTCGAAATACCGTCTGTTTCCAAACGGAAGCAGGTTAATTATGAAAAGTTTATCGGTGAAAATCTTTTCGGTAAGATTGGTATTCTTGTATTCGTCATCGGAGTCGGCTTCTTTGTAAAATATGCCATTGATAAAGACTGGATTAACGAAACATTGCGTACCGTACTTGGTTTCCTGACCGGCTCCGCATTGCTGGTGGTTGCCGAACGCCTGCAAAAGAAGTACCGCACATTCAGTTCCTTGCTTGCGGGTGGCGCCTTTGCCGTTTTCTATCTCACAGTCGCCATTGCCTTTCATTTTTATCACCTTTTTCCTCAGACGGTTGCTTTTACTATTCTGATAGCTATAACGCTGTTCATGTCTATCCTGTCCATTCTGTATGACAGGCGCGAACTGGCTATCATCTCACTTGTCGGGGGATTTCTGGCACCTTTCCTTGTTAGCACCGGGAATGGTAACTACCTGGTACTGTTCACTTATATGAGTATCTTGAATCTTGGAATGTTCGGACTGTCCATCTATCAGAAATGGGGAGAACTTCCGGTGATCGCATTTGTTTTTACTTATGTGGTAATGGGAATCTTCCTGTTGACAGGCTTTACTACAGGATCGACACATATTTCCGTCCATCTCTTCATCTTTGCGACGCTGTTTTATTTCATCTTCCTCTTGCCGATATTATCGATACTCCGGATAGAAGCCGTGAAAAAGAACAGGGGATTGCTGCTGGTCATCATAACCAACAATTTCATTTATCTGTTATTAGGAATCCTGTTCCTGCGTAATATGGGACTGCCGTTTAAATCGGAAGGATTACTGAGTTTATTGATCGCTATCATCAATTTAGTTTTAGTCATCTGGCTACGGATGAGCAAGAAAGATTATAAGTTCCTCATTTATGCGATGTTGGGACTGGTACTGACATTTGTCTCCATCACTATACCTATTCAGCTGGATGGAAATTATATCACGCTGTTCTGGGCAGCGGAAATGGTGCTGCTGTTATGGCTTTACGTAAAATCGAAGATTGGAGTATACGAACGTGCAACACAGGTATTGATGGGACTGACCCTTGTTTCATATCTGATGGATATATATAATGTACTGATGACCTCTTCCTCCTCCGAAACCATTTTCCTGAACAGTTCTTTTGCTACTTCCCTGTTTGTCGGTCTGGCCACCGGAGCATTCGCTTTACTGATGGGGCGTTACCGTTCTCTCTTTACCGAAGCCCGTTATCTGAGATACACTCCCTGGAATTCGATCATGCTTCTTGCTGCTGCCGCCATCCTCTATTATACATTTATGGCAGAGTTTGCCTTGCACTTGGCAGGAGCTACAAGAAGCGGAATGATGCTGGCGTTTACTTCTGCTGCCATCTTTATCCTTAGCTATACTTTCAAAAAGCGCTTCCCGATAAAACAATACACAATCCCTTATCTGACAGCTATGGGAATGAACGTGCTGATCTATGCGATCAATATATGGGGAGACCAGTGGGTATACACGAGCCTGACTCCTGCTTTGCTCCGATGGCTTGCGGCAGCGTTTGTTATAGCTAATCTGTACTACGTTGCCCGTCAATACTATACATTAATAGGATTGAAAACTCCTTTCACCGTTTATCTGAATGTCCTGGCGCTCTTCCTTTGGCTGACGATGGCACGTTCTTTCCTCCTACAAGCAGGAGTAGAGGATTTCGATGCCGGCTTCTCCGTTTCACTGAGTATCGCAGGATTTATTCAAATGGCACTGGGTATGCGTCTGCATCAGAAAGTATTGCGAATCATCAGTCTTTCAACTTTTGGAATCGTCCTGTTGAAGCTGGTTCTGAAAGACTTATGGGCAATGCCAACAATCGGTAAGATCATTGTATTTATCATTTTAGGATTGATCCTGCTGATCCTCTCATTCCTTTATCAGAAACTAAAAGACGTACTCTTTAAAAATGATGAAGATGAAACTGATTGAGCAGACTATATAATAACTGTCTCTTATACACATCTCCGAGCCCACGAGACAGGCAGAAATC
>ERZ1027221.968-NODE-968-length-16189-cov-6.788831_pt1 | contig 16189 bp, 10 predicted proteins | sample MGYA00519267_ERZ1027221 | MGnify/ENA primary metagenome ERZ1027221 (study PRJEB26926, sample SAMN06164533) | human gut metagenome | biome: ENVO:00009003; feature: ENVO:2100002; material: ENVO:00002003 | host: Homo sapiens | place: USA | collected 2012 ...
CTACACTTATGCGATCGTCGGCAGCGTCAGATGTGTATAAGAGACAGATATATAATAATAAGGAATAAGAAGAGCTAACGAACAAAGTGCAGAGAGAAGTTCGTCACTCCAGATAGCCATAAATACAAAGAGAGAAATCACCAGAATACAGAAAGGTACTATAAAGGCCCACAATACTGCCATCATTCCCATAGAGAGTTCGCCAAAAACGATTACCCGGTCACCCACCTGATAGGAAGACGCATCGCTGGTAGTTACATCGATTATTTTTTCTTTGGTATCAGCCGAGGCACAATGTCCCTTTGCACTACATGCCGCACAAGCTGACGTTTGGACAATTCTCACCTTTATATGAGAACTGTTTATGTTTTCCACAATACCTTGATGTTTTATAATATCTGCCATTTTGCAAACTGTGCATTACAAATTGCGGCAAATTTACGCATTATTTGTGAACTGCAAGGCTTTCACCCGCTTTTTTTATGTGTACGCCAACGTACTTTTCCCCGTTTTAACTATTTTTCTTCACTTTTTCCACAGAACATGCAAGAAAACCTGTTTTATAACACAGACTAAGGTATCACTTTGCACCATTGATAAGTATAAGATAACAAAATGATACTATGAATAATTCCACTTCACGCTTTCCTGCATCTTTTCATTTTTATGTGAATCCGATATTATAGCATAGCCAAAAGATCCTTTCCTCCTAAAAACAAGTAAGGCTGCTTTTCTCCTAAAAGCAGCCTTACTTGTATTACATATCAGCTTTATGTGATTACCATTTATAATTAATACCGAAGCTCAATAATTCTTTTACCTGAAAATAGCTATCACCTGAAGTAGGCTTGCTACTATCGTCAAAACGGGCATGTATATAAAGTTTGGTCGACAAATAACGGTTCAACACAAAGTTGAATGTATTTTCCCATTCAATACGCACCCATTCATAACTTGTCAGATAGTCCAAACGAGAATCTAACGTAATGGATGGAATGATTTGCCAGAACAAAGTGGGTTGTACCTGCGAACCAAAATTATGACGCACCGTCTTACCCTTCTCCAAACCAAAATCCACTTCATTCACTTCCTTATTACCCACATAACGCATAGTCCACGTCAACGGAGCTATAAAAACAGACAAATTAAACTTTTTCTTCTTCAACTTATAGTCCATACCGACACTGGCAGACCAGTCTGCCGGAGCCAGAAATGCCGATACCAAAGGCTCTTTATTGGCTTTATATCCATGACAGAACTGTGTCTTGAATTCCGTCGAAATCGTATAGTACCAATTAGACGCTGCCTGAACACCTAACTTACTGTATATACGGAGTTGGTCCGTGTTGATCAGATAATCATGAAATTCATCAGAGGGCGCTGAAGAGAATCCTAATTTGGCATCCAACAAACTTTCCCATTGAATCTTTTCACGGTCATTGTAATTAGCAAACAGTTGTAAGTTGGCCAGTACAGAATTCGTACTCTCACCCCCTTTATACCAGTTATCCGAAATATAATTCTGAGTAATCTGCAAAGAACCATTTCCGCCTGTTACCCACCAGTTAGGTTTACGGATAACCACTTCCGCATCTTCTTTCACTTCCGCCATGCTTTCCTGAGTGAATAATTTCATCACAGAAGGTTTAGAAGATGCTTCTTTTTCAATATTATCCTTGAATACCCTCACCTGCATAATATCATCTTCCCATGCCACGATCTTATGCAGATCATCATTAGCATAAAGATAGAGCAAAGCACGATCCACTGTTTCATTCGCACGCTCCTTCGAGGTGAAGCGGGCTTCATCAAATGGCAAAAGTTCTTTCACTGGCAATTCAACCGTATCAAAAGGTTCAAATTTCCAATCCAATGTAGAAACACGCTTTATAGGAGAATTATAATATGTAAATGGCTTAAGAAACAGACGGTAGTAATCGGGATTATCAGGAATGTAACGTTCAGGAGTAGACGGATCATTCAGATAGTTTAATACTCCAAAATACTTCTCATGCAGTATGGATACTGTGTCCAACTTGAGAGTATCATTCGCCGGTTTCAACTTTAAGACAAAATATTGCTTCATCACATCCGACAAGGTATCCACTTGTGCGGCAGCCGGTTCCTCTCCGGCCTTTAAGACAGGCTTTACTGAATTCTGCGCCACTATCGACGAAGAAAAAAGCGCAGCAACTGCCCATAAAGATAAGTATCTATTCTTCATAACGCCCTAAAATCTATGTTTTGACTGCAAAAGTAATTTAAAATGTTTAGAAAACATAGAAAAGAGTAAAGAAAAGATTAGCAATAGCCGGTACTTAGGATGACAAGTTCATATCAGCTCCGTACCAGCCCCGTACTATCTCCGTGTTATCTCCGTATCAAGTCCAAACATATATATACGGAGATGACACGGAGGTGATACGGACTTAATAACATTGCAGCATCACTTTTTTTAGAATTGTTTCGCCGAAACTTTATGTACTTCCTCTTTTTTTTGTAATTTTGCGCTTTTTAAGTCTCATCTGTAGACAGGTAGGTACACAAATGTGTACATCGACCAAACAAAACAATAATATTAAAACAGTATAGCTGTGGGAGAAACAAAGTATATTTTCGTCACCGGTGGCGTTGCCTCATCATTAGGTAAAGGCATCATCGCCTCATCCATTGGTAAATTGCTACAAGCAAGAGGTTACAAAGTAACCATTCAGAAGTTTGACCCGTATATCAATATTGACCCGGGCACTTTAAACCCCTACGAACACGGAGAATGTTATGTGACTGTAGACGGACATGAAGCCGACCTCGACTTAGGTCATTACGAACGTTTTCTTGGGATCCAGACTACTAAAGCCAATAACATCACAACCGGGCGTATCTATAAAAGCGTTATCGACAAAGAGCGCCGTGGTGATTATTTAGGTAAGACCATCCAGGTTATCCCTCACATCACGGACGAAATTAAACGAAACGTGAAGTTGCTGGGTAACAAATATAAATTCGATTTTGTAATTACAGAAATCGGCGGTACGGTGGGTGATATCGAATCATTGCCGTATCTGGAAAGTATCCGTCAGTTGAAGTGGGAATTGGGACGTGACGCTTTGTGCGTGCACCTTACTTATGTACCTTACCTCACGGCAGCCGGTGAATTGAAAACCAAGCCGACACAACACTCCGTAAAAGAATTGCAGAGTGCAGGTATACAGCCGGATATATTGGTATTGCGTACAGAACACGAATTGGGCACCAACCTGCGTAAAAAAGTAGCATTATTCTGTAATGTGGATGAAAACGCAGTAGTACAGAGCATCGATGCTCCTACCATCTACGAAGTACCTATTCTGATGCAGGCTCAGAAACTGGATGAAACAATATTGAAGAAAATGGGACTGCCCGTAGGAGACACACCGGGACTGGGTCCGTGGCGTGCTTTCCTCGAACGTCGCCATAAAGCGGAGAATACAGAACCGCTGCACATTGCATTAGTCGGCAAATATGACTTGCAGGATGCTTACAAATCCATTCGCGAAGCCTTGTCACAAGCTGGTACATACAATGACCGTAAGGTATCCGTAGACTTTGTGAACAGTGAAAAGCTGACAGAAGAAAATGTAGCGGAAGCACTGAAAGGCATGGCAGGTGTATTGATAGGTCCGGGATTCGGTGAACGTGGTATTTCCGGTAAGTTCGTGGCTATCAAATACGCACGCACACATGATATTCCGACTTTCGGTATTTGCCTGGGAATGCAGTGTATCGCCATTGAATTCGCACGCAACGTGCTGGGATATACCGATGCAGATTCACGCGAAATGAACGAAAAGACTCCGCATAATGTCATCGACATTATGGAAGAGCAGAAATCCATCACGAACATGGGTGGAACAATGCGTTTGGGAGCTTACGAGTGTATCTTGCAGAAAGGCAGCAAGGCATATGAAGCTTATGGAACAGAGCACATCCAGGAGCGCCACCGCCATCGCTATGAATTCAACAACCAGTATAAAGCAGAGTACGAAGCTGCCGGCATGAAATGTGTAGGTGTCAATCCGGAATCTGATTTGGTGGAAATCGTAGAAATACCGAAGTTGAAGTGGTTTGTCGGAACTCAGTTCCATCCGGAATACAGCAGTACGGTACTGAATCCCCATCCGTTGTTTGTGGCTTTCATCAAAGCATCTGTCGAAAGTTTCGAGGAGAAGGAGAAAGCAAAGAAATAAGATTATTTCAATAATTATAAAATTGTAAATTAGAAATTATTCATGGATAAAAACACCATTACAGGTCTTGTTTTAATAGCAATTTTGTTAGTCGGCTTCAGTTTTCTGAGTCGCCCCAGCAAAGAGCAATTGGAAGCACAGCAGCGTTATTATGATTCCATTGCGCTGGTACAGCAACGTGAAGAAGCACTGAAAGCCAAAGCGGATGCAGCATTGGCCAATGAAAAAGATGTGGAAACAGTGGATTCCACTTCACTCTTCTTCAATGCCCGCCAAGGAACAGACTCGCTGATTACCATTCAGAACGACGTGGCTGAGCTAACCCTCAGCACCAAAGGCGGTTCCATATTCTCCGCTGTATTGAAAGAGTATATGGAACAGGACAAGAAAACTCCTGTAACCCTATTCACCGGAAACGATGTTTCCATGAATTTCCTTTTCTATAATAAAAAGGAAACAATACAGACTAAGGACTATTACTTCACCACTGTAAACCGTACGGACAGCACCGTAACGATGCGTTTATCAGCTGACAGTGCAAGCTATATAGACTTCAAGTATGCATTGCATCCCAATACCTACCTGGTAGACTTCAGCATCGATGCTAAAGGTATGGCAGATAAATTGGCAGCAAGCAATAACTATGTAGACATCGAATGGGCACAACGCGCCCGCCAGATCGAAAAAGGTTATGTATATGAGAACCGTTTGTCTGAATTGACTTATAAAATGCTGGGAAATGGCACAGACTACTTGTCAGCTAATAAGGATGATGAAAAAGAAGTGCCCGAACGTCTGGACTGGATTGCTTTCAAAAATCAATTCTTCTCCTCGGTATTCATTGCAGACGCTGACTTTGAGAAAACAAAGTTAGTCTCCAAAATGGAAAGGGAAGGCAGCGGATACATCAAGGACTACTCGGCTGAAATGAGCACAACTTTCGACCCGACCGGTCAGAAAGCAACACAAATGTTCTTCTATTTCGGTCCGAACCATTACAAGACGCTGACCGCGCTGGATAAGGGACGCGAAGAAAAATGGGAACTGAACCGCTTGGTTTATCTGGGTTGGCCGTTGATTCGCTGGGTCAACAAATGGTTTACCATCAACATCTTCGACTGGTTGTCCGGTTGGGGTTTGAGCATGGGTATCGTATTGTTACTGATGACGTTGATTGTAAAAGCAGTTGTATTCCCCGCTACCTGGAAAACGTATATTTCCTCCGCCAAGATGCGTGTGTTGAAACCGAAAATAGACGAAATCAACAAAAAGTATCCTAAGCAGGAAGATGCGATGAAAAAACAGCAGGAGGTCATGGGAATGTACAGCCAATACGGTGTGAGTCCGATGGGTGGCTGTTTGCCGATGCTGGTACAGTTCCCGGTTCTGATTGCATTGTTCATGTTCGTGCCAAGTGCTATCGAATTGCGTCAGCAGAGCTTCTTGTGGGCAGATGACCTTTCAACGTACGATGCTTTCATCAACTTCCCGTTCAACATCCCGTTCCTGGGTAGCCACCTCAGTTTATTCTGTTTGCTGATGACGGTTGTGAATATATTGAACTCCAAGTTCATGATGCAGCAACAAGATACCGGAGCCAACCCGCAGATGGCGGCGATGAAGTGGATGACGTATCTCATGCCGATTATGATGTTGTTCATCTTAAATAGTTATCCTTCAGGTCTGAACTATTACTACTTCATATCGACATTGATTAGTGTGGTGACTACTCTCATTCTGCGTAAGACTACGAATGAAGAGAAACTTCTTGCCCAATTGGAAGCCCGAAAGAAAGATCCGAAGAAAGCTAAGAAAACCGGCTTTGCCGCCCGCCTGGAGGCAATGCAGAAACAACAGGAACAGCTGTTGAAAGAGAGACAGAATAAAAAGTAAGTCTCCGCTTTTCATCACTTGATAATAAAAGCCGGGCAATTGATGTAATTGTCCGGCTTTCTTTCTCTTATAACGACTATAACTATAACTCAAATGAAAACTAAATATACCAACAAACAGATTTGGATGATAGCCTATCCGATCCTCATCAGTCTGCTGATGGAGCAAATGATAGGTATGACAGACACAGCCTTCCTGGGACGGGTAGGCGAAGTAGAACTGGGAGCATCGGCCATTGCAGGTGTCTTCTATATGGTAATATTCATGGCAGCTTTCGGTTTCAGTATCGGAGCGCAGATACTCATTGCCCGGCGCAACGGTGAAAAGCAATACCGGGAAATAGGCGACCTTTTCTATCAAGGAATTTACTTTCAGATAGGACTGGCGGCAGTAATGTTCCTGCTCTCCTACTTCCTTTCACCAATGATACTGAAGCGAATCGTTTCTTCCGAACACATCTATGAGGCTGCCATCAGTTATCTGAACTGGCGGGTTTTCGGAGCCTTCTTCTCATTCAGTGCAGTCATTTTCCGTGCTTTCTTCCTGGGAACTACGCAAACCAAGACACTGACACTCAATTCCATAGTCATGGTATTGAGTAACGTAGTTTTCAACTATATACTGATTTTCGGTAAATTCGGCTTTCCCGCGCTCGGCATTGCAGGCGCCGCCATCGGTTCATCACTTGCAGAGCTGGTTTCACTGATATTCTTTATCCTCTACACCCGTTACCGCATTGACTGCCGTAAGTTTGGACTGGACCGTATTCCGAAGTTCCGCCCGGAGATACTGAAACGAATGCTGAACATTTCCTTCTGGACCATGATACAGAATGTCTTCTCCTTGTCCACCTGGTTCTTGTTCTTCCTCTATGTGGAGCATCTGGGAGAACGGTCGCTCGCCATCACGAACATTGTCCGGAGCATATCCGGCATTCTGTTCATGGTAATGATGGCATTTGCCTCAACCTGTGGTTCATTGGTCAGCAATCTCATCGGTGCAGGAGACAAAGACTGCGTGGCAGGCACTATCCGGCAGCATATACGCATTGCATACCTGTTCACATTGCCGCTAGCACTGTTTTTTGCACTGTTCCCAAAACTTATACTGGGAATCTATACGGATATACCCGATTTACAGGATGCAGCCGTACATTCACTTTGGGTAATGTGCTCGGCATATCTGCTTCTCGTACCTGCCAATGTATATTTCCAGGCCGTATCAGGAACGGGAAACACGCGCACGGCTCTGGTCATGGAACTGATAACGCTCGTCTTCTATGTTGCCTACATCACATACATCATTCTTTACTTGAAACTTGATGTAGCTCTGTGTTGGACATCGGAAATGGTATACTCCATTTTTATACTATTACTTTGCTGGTGGTATATTAAAGGAGGACGATGGCAAGAAAAACGCATATAATTTGTATATTTGTCGCAAAATAACCGTAACGAACAACATACATGAAACAAGTAAACTTATTGCTTATGTCAGCAGCTATGACATTGGCTGCCTGCGGCGGGACAAAGGACGCAGGGCAAGCCGGAGTACCGCTTATCGAGCGGTCGGACATCCAGATTGAAGGCAAACGCATGACTCCCGAAGCTCTCTGGGCCATGGGGCGTATCGGTGGTGTAGCTATATCCCCCGATGAAAAGCAGATTGCTTACACAGTAGCTTACTACAGTGTACCGGAGAACAAGAGTAACCGTGAAGTCTTTGTGATGAACACAGATGGAACAGGCAACAAACAAATCACCCACACTCCCTGGCAGGAAAACGAAGTGAACTGGATAAAGGGGGGCACTAAACTGGCGTTCCTTTCCAATGAAGGTGGCAGCAGCCAGTTGTGGGAAATGAATCCGGACGGCAGCGGGCGTAAGCAGCTAACTCAATATGATGGTGACATCGAAGGTTATTCTTTCTCTCCCGACGGCAAGAAGTTGCTTTTCATTGCACAGGTGAAAACTAAACAAAGTACTGCGGATAAATATCCCGATCTCCCTAAAGCGACGGGTATCATCGTTACCGACCTGATGTACAAACACTGGGATGAATGGGTAACCGGTGCTCCGCATCCTTTTGTAGCCGATTTTGATGGAAACGGTATCAGCAATATAAAGGATATACTGGAAGGAGAACCTTACGAAAGCCCGATGAGACCTTGGGGTGGCATCGAGCAACTGGCATGGAGTCCTGCCGGAGACAAGGTGGCATATACTTGCCGTAAGAAGACCGGTCTGGCTTATGCCATCTCCACCAACTCGGATATTTATATCTACGATCTTGCAACCAAGAAGACAGACAATATCACCGAAGAAAACAAAGGTTATGATACAAATCCTCAGTACTCTCCCGATGGTAAATACATTGCCTGGCAGAGCATGGAACGTGACGGTTATGAAGCTGACCTAAACCGCCTCTTCATCATGAATCTGGAAACAGGTGAGAAACGTTTCATCAGCAAGGAATTCGAATCGAACGTAGATGGTTTCTTGTGGAATAGAGACTCTAAGAGTATTTATTTCATCGGCGTCTGGCATGGTGAAACACAGATTTACAATATCGATCTTGCTGCCAACGATAAGGTTACGCAGTTGACAGACGGTATGTATGATTATGCTTCCCTCGCCCTTGCAGGAGATAAAGTAATCGCTTTACGCCACTCAATGAGTATGGGTGATGAAATCTATGCCGTATCTGCTACCCGCAACGGGGATGCTTTTGACGAAGCAAAACAACTGACCTTCGAAAACAAGCAGATTTACGACCAATTGGAAATGGGTAAAGTTGAAGCTCGCTGGATGAAGACTACAGACGGCAAACAGATGCTGACATGGGTTATCTACCCGCCACAGTTTGACCCGAATAAGAAATACCCTACCCTCCTGTTCTGTGAAGGTGGTCCGCAAAGCCCCGTAAGCCAGTTCTGGAGCTATCGCTGGAATTTCCAGATTATGGCTGCCAACGACTATATCATCGTAGCTCCCAACCGCCGCGGACTTCCGGGCTTTGGAGTGGAATGGAATGAAGCCATCAGTGGTGATTACGGTGGTCAGTGCATGAAGGATTATTTCACTGCTATCGACGAGATGGCTAAAGAATCGTTTGTAGACAAGGATCGTCTCGGTTGTGTAGGCGCAAGCTTCGGTGGCTTCTCCGTTTACTGGCTCGCCGGACATCATGACAAGCGCTTCAAAGCATTCATTGCACATGATGGTATCTTCAACATGGAAATGCAGTATCTGGAAACAGAAGAGAAATGGTTTGCCAACTGGGATATGGGTGGTGCATACTGGGAAAAACAAAATCCGGTAGCCCAACGCACATTCGCCAACTCTCCGCACCAGTTTGTAGACAAATGGGATACACCTATCCTTTGTATTCATGGCGAAAAAGACTACCGTATTCTAGCCAACCAGGCAATGGCTGCTTTTGATGCCGCCGTAATGCGTGGTGTTCCTGCCGAGCTACTGATATATCCGGATGAAAATCACTGGGTATTGAAACCTCAGAATGGTATCCTCTGGCAACGCACATTCTTTGAATGGCTGGACAAATGGTTGAAATAAAAAAACAGACGATTGAAGGCTCCTGAAACAGACCATCTGTTAGGGATAAACAGACCGTCTATTTGATACGAACAGACCATCTATTCGCAGTGAATAGATGGTCTGTTTTTTATCTCTGCATCAAGCCCTGTAATTCACGGCATAAGCGTTGTTTTACTTCTTCCATCGGCACCTCCCGTTTCAGCTCCTGTTGCAGCGAAGTTACTCCTTTATCTATGAACCCGCAGGGGTTGATATAACTGAAATATCGTAAATCAGTATTCACATTCAGCGCCAATCCATGCATGGTAACGAAATGACTGCTACGCACGCCAATAGCGCATATTTTACGCGCACGCGGCGTATCTCCCTCCAGCCAGACACCTGTTGCTTTCTCTAACCTCCCGGCAGTAATACCATAAGAGGCACATACACGGATGACCGCTTCTTCCAACAAATGTACATACTCTTTCAGCCCCAACGAGAATTCTTCGAGATTCAGGATAGGATAACATACCAGTTGTCCCGGACCATGATATGTGATATCACCTCCACGATCGATATGATAGAGCGTAGCTCCTATCTTCTGAAGTTGTTCCTCACTCAACAGCATATTTCCTTCTTTACCGCTACGACCTAAAGTATAGACATGCGGATGTTCACACAAAATGATGTGATTCTCATACTCTTCCCCTGCCTGCTTGGCATGAATAAGAGCATCAAACCACTCCGTTTGCCGAGTCCATGCATCGGCATACGGAATAATATTCCAGTCTGTTACATTCAGTTTCATGCCGACAAAGTTAAGACTTTAGGGATAAAATCGTATATTTGCCGACAGCAAAATGAAAAAAGATGAAACATAACTTCCCACAAGTAGATTTGCCGGTCGAAATGCTGGCATGGAGAGATGTTACAGAAGATATTCTGAATCTCTATCGCCAGTCATGCCGTCTGAAGGCATGTATTTTTGCATTATGCACTGAAGGGACCATTACAGCATCCATCAATCTGATGGAACATAAAATAAAAAAGAATGATCTGATCATTCTGATGCCGGGAACTATCTTACAGCTCAATGAGCAAGTAGAAAAAGTACGGCTTTGCTTCGTAGGTTTCTCCAGTCACTGCGTCAACGGTATTAATCTGTTGCAGGCTACGATGGGATCTTTCTCCAAAATATGGGATAATCCGATTGTAGGTGTCAGCGATTTAATAGCATCCTATTTCGTGGATTATTTTGCACTACTGACGCGTATATCAATCTCCCATCCTACCGCTACCAGTACCGCAATGGCACAAAGCGTACTCCACAGCATTTTGCCTGGAATTAATGCCCTTTATGCCAATCGCCCGCAAAGCATTCTTGCCAAAAGCCGCAAAGAGGAAATCTGCCAGAAATTCGTACAACTGGTTATTGAAAATTATATGACTGAGAGACGCGCTCAATTCTATGCCGACAAGTTGGGAATTTCATTGCAGCATCTCAGCACTACCGTAAAGCAAGTAACAGGAAGGAATGTACTCGAAATTATTTCGCATGTGGTGATTACGGACGTCAAAGCACGGTTGAAGTCCACTGATATGACTATTCAGGAAATAGCCTATTCACTGAACTTCCCCAGTGCCTCTTTCTTCGGAAAGTACTTTAAGAGGCACATGGGGATGAGTCCGTTGGAATATAGAAATAGTTAGTATCTTAAACGAAGGCTGTTCAAGACTACCGATACACTGGAAAATGCCATAGCGGCACTTGCCAACATGGGATTCAGCAATAATCCATTGATTGGATAAAGTAATCCGGCAGCAATAGGAATACCTATCAGGTTGTAAATGAATGCCCAGAACAGATTCTGATGAATCAAGCGCACCGTCTGTCGGGAGAGATTGAATGCTTTCGGCAACAGCAACAGATCCGAAGTCATAAGAGTGACCATTGCCACATCCATGGCAATGTCCGTTCCTTTACCCATGGCAATGCTGACATCGGCACAAGCCAAAGCCTGTGAATCATTGATACCATCACCCACCATAGCTACCGTCTTTCTCTGAAGTTGAAGCTGGCGTACAAACTCTTCCTTATCATCCGGCAAAGCATCGGCAATATACTGGATATTGCCTAATCGTCCGGCAACAGCAGAAGCAGTACGTTCACCGTCTCCCGTCAGCATATAAACTTCAATACCCTGGGTACGGAGTTCGCGAACAGCCTCAGCGGAAGTCGCCTTTATCTGATCTTTGATAGCAACAATCGCAAGCAATTCATCCTTACGGCCAAAGTAAACGATACTACAACCGTCCGACTCGTATTGAGCCAGCATTTCTCCCAAAACATCAGTCAGGGTGGCATGGTAATCTTTCAACAACTTGTGGCTGCCTGCCCAATACTCAGCACCCTGATAAGTCACTTTAATACCCTTACCGGTAATACTTTCAAAACCATCCAGAGTGGCAGGAACAATGTTCTCTTGTTCTTGCAAGGCAGTGACAATAGCACCAGCCAGCGGATGCTCCGATTTAAGCTCGGCAGCCAGAAGAATGTCTTTATAATGTTCTTCCTGCGGCTGCGCCCATAACCAACCGGTAACGGTAGGATGTCCTTCAGTCAATGTACCGGTCTTATCCAGTACCACTACATTTACCTTTCGCATCTGTTCCAGTGCCACAGCATCTTTTATCAGAATGTGATGATCGGCAGCCTTACCGATACCTACCATCAAAGCCGTAGGAGTAGCCAGTCCCAATGCACAAGGGCAAGCAATCACCAATACGGAAACCGCCGACAGCATGGCATGTGAAAGCATATCCACACCACCTAAGAACATCCAGATAAAGAATGTCAGGACAGACAAACCCAGTACGACAGGAACAAAGATACCTGTCACTTTATCTACAATACGCTGAACAGGGGCCTTACTGCCTTGCGCTTCCTGCACCATACGGATGATACGCGCCAGCACTGTTTCTCCACCTACTTTCTCGGCACGGATAATGAACGATCCTTTCTGATTGATGGTTCCGGCCAACACATGCGAGCCAATCTTCTTTTCTACCGGAATAGGCTCACCGCTTATCATGCTTTCATCTACATAAGAGTCACCTTCAGTCAGAAAACCATCCACGGGGATTTGCTCGCCGGGGCGGACGCTCACCAGATCATCGATGTTCAATTGGTCCAAAGGTATATCCAGTTCTTTACCGTCGCGTACTACACGGGCTTTCTTAGGTTGCAAACCCATCAGTTTGCGGATAGCAGTGGAAGTATTTCCCTTCGCACGTTCCTCCATGAGTTTACCTGTCAAAACGAAGGCGATGATAACCACAGCAGCTTCGTAATAGACATGAGGCTCCAATCCACGGTTATACCAGAAATCGGGGAAGAAAGTATTAAAGACGCTGAATAGGAAAGCAATGGATGTACTTAGTGCCACCAGTGTATCCATATTGCTGCGTCCCAGACGTGCTTGTTTCCAGGCACCGGTATAGAACGGTGTACCGAACAATACCAGTACAGGAATAGCAAGTACCATCTGTATCTCGTTAGAATAAGGTACATGCATAAATACCATGGAAAGCAACAACAGGGGAACAGCAAAAATCCACGCTCCTATCACCCGCGTTTTCAGGCGGCGATAGCGTTTCTGTTGTTCTTCCTCCTGACGTTCTTCAACATGCTCTTCCTCAATAATGAGGTCGTAGCCCGCAGCCAGTACGGCAGCACGAATTTCTCCGGATGTCAGCTTATCCGTCTCATAAGAGACAGACAGTGTATTGGAAGCAAAGTTGACCGAAGCATCTGCAACGCCCACCAACTTGCGAACTGTCTTTTCTACGTTATTGGCGCATCCCGCACAATGCATGTTCAGCACGGGAAACGTCTGTTTCTTTAAATTACCCATATATATATTGTTTTTTTAGAAGTTCTGAAAACAACAGAACACAAATTACACGAATCACACAAATGCAGGTTTCGCTACAAGCGCGAAGGAGATTCGTATAATTCGCGAAATTTGTGTTCTACCCAGTGTTATAAACAATCTCTACAGGCCGTTTGTTCGACTACTTCTTATCCTCTTGCTTCGTCTCCTTCACGAATTCGGCTTCATAGTTGAACTTCTTGAAACCGGCTTTCAGTTTGTCCACATTTGTCTTTTCAGCATCGTATGTGATAGAAACTGTTTTGGTTTTCAAGTCTGTAGAGAATTCTTTTACTCCTTTCTCAAATTTAATGTTGCTCTTCACTTTCTTTTCGCAATTCTCGCAATGCATCTGTGAAACTTTAAAGACAGCAGTACGGATGTCTTTCGCCATTACCGCCGTTACACTTAGTAAAGCTACTACAAGGGCAGCCATCATTCTCTTTGTTTTCATAAATACCTCCTTATTTATTGGTTAATAATATTTAAGTTACGAGCTACTAATTTCTTGCCAGATTAAATCTCAGCCCGATATACGCTTTCGCCCCATGCATCGGCCCCCACACCATAGTGGCATCAAAGTTTTCTCCCCACGGATTAGACGCATCGATTATCGGATTCTTCTGCTTAAAGTTCGTCAGGTTCTCACCACCGATATAAACAGACCAGCGACGGAAATAGCGCGTCACCTGTGCACTGAGTTGCTGGAAACTACCGTAGCGACGTTCCCACGAAAGACTTCCGTCGGATAGTTCGTAAGGATCGGGCATTCTTCCACCACCATTCAACTGTAAGGTAGCATCAAATTGCCACAAGCCCAGAGGAGTCTGATAAGAAGCGGTCAACAAGCCTTTATACTTACCAGTAAGCGGCTTCTCCATCAATTTACCATTATAGGTAGTTTTCGCATCCGTCAGACGGTAAGCTGCCGTCAGAGTGAAGCCTTTAAACAACGGATAATTGGCTTCTACCTGGAATACGTGCGAATAAGAACGCCCATCCAGATTGTAAAAAGCCACTTCATGCGGATTGCTGTCCATATCCACTACTACCTGTTTCAGAAAATCCGTATAGTAATATTCTGCATTCACATTCAGCGTCTTACCGAAAAGGGGAATATAAGTCGAAACACTCGCACCGTAATTCCACGCTTCCTCCTGATCCAAATGAGAAGCAATCTTCATCTTGCGGCTACTTGCCAGAAGATAGTTATTCTCCGCCAATACATGATTCGTACGATATCCCTTGCCGGCAGACACGCGGAAGTGCAGATATTCATTCGGATTATACTTGACGTGGGCACGCGGTGTCACAAAAAAGCCGTATTCACTACTGTAATCTCCCCGAATACCCCCCATCAGCATCAACTGATCGTTCAGATTGAATGTATATTGGACATAAGCTCCCGGAACAGACTCCTTCACAAATTTCTTCGTCAGCCCTTCTTCTGCCTGATTCGTCAGCCGATAGTTCTGATCGTAGCCGTCATAGTTGAAACTTAATCCGGCAGACAGGCTATGCTGTTTGCTGAGCTCCGTTTCAAACAGCAGCGAAGCATAAAAATTACTCTGATCCACATCATACAGTTTACGCCCGTAATTGGCATCCTGATTATGCAACGTTCCCTGTAAAATCAAAGCAAGATTCGTATTCTTCTCTTTGTCGAAGATATAAGCATTCTTCGTGAACGCTTCGTAACGATTTGTTTTGATACCTATTTCATACAGGTCATGCGAAGGAGTATTTCCATGTGCAATCTGACCGCTGTTTCGAGTTTCATGCAACGCCTTTATACCTGCCTGGAATACATAGTGGTCACCCATATATGCCCATCGGTTCCAGACATTATATTGCTCCACACGAGGTATATCCACAAAACCATCATCATTAGAGTCATGAGATTTCGTCTCATTCTCATAATGTGCCAACAAAGAAGTGCTCCATCGCTTCGACAATTTTACCGTAGCATCCGCATTGGCTTCATAGCGGTTTGTGCTGCTGGCAAAGAGATTTGCCGACACCCAATCCGCTTCCGGCAATTGAGGCTTCTTGAATTCTACATTGATCTGTCCGGTTATGGACTCATATCCATTTTTCACGGACGAACTTCCTTTGCTGACCTGTATACTCTGCATCCACGGCCCGGGTACGTATCCTAAGCCATAAGGAGCTGCCGCTCCCCGGAAATTGGGGATATTCTCAGTCATCATCTGCACATACGTACCGGAAAGTCCTAACAGCTTAATTTGTTTGGCTCCCGTAGCTGCATCCGAGTAGCTGACATCCACGGAAGGATTCGTCACAAAGCTCTCTCCCAGATTACAGCAAGCCGCACGTGTCAGTTCGGCACTACTGATCATATCTTCATTCATCACACTGGTACGCAGTTTCATAGTTCCCAGTTTGCGGGTCACTACATTTACTTCACTCAGTTCCACTCCTTCACGGAGAACAATATCAAGTTGTTGGTTTCCTTTGTCTACATGTATCGTGTCATTCTCAAAACCAATAAAACTAACCACAAGCATGTGGCTACGAGCAGGCTTATGAATCTGTCTCTTATACACATCTGACGCTGCCGACGATCGCATAAGTGTAG
>ERZ1027221.1022-NODE-1022-length-15683-cov-7.456168_pt1 | contig 15683 bp, 8 predicted proteins | sample MGYA00519267_ERZ1027221 | MGnify/ENA primary metagenome ERZ1027221 (study PRJEB26926, sample SAMN06164533) | human gut metagenome | biome: ENVO:00009003; feature: ENVO:2100002; material: ENVO:00002003 | host: Homo sapiens | place: USA | collected 2012 ...
ATGCGATCGTCGGCAGCGTCAGATGTGTATAAGAGACAGTAATAAGGGTATACAGACTGCATAGCCGAGCTATGTCCCATTTTGGAAGGAACAATCAGTTTAACGCACGCACCATCACGCACATAATCCAACGGCACTAGCCAACCGGCAGGGACAGCAGGACCATAATAGCTAAGCATAAATCCCTGTGTAAACTGACCGGCAATAGAAGAGCTTGTTACTCTATAGTTAAATTCATCGACTACCTCTGCATAACCCAGATTAGATATTGTTGCCTTTTTATCCATAAGGCTATATTCTGAGAAACGAACCAATATCTGATCGTTCGGTTTTACGGTATCGGCCAAATTAGCCGAACCTTTGTTTACGATATTCATATATACACCGCTGGCGAGCTGCACATACTCATTCTCCTTTGTAGTCGAGTCATTTCTGTAAAATTCAGTCTGAGATATAACAGTGATACTACTGTCCCGTATAAATGCCTTTATAGCATCTTTTTCGTCCTCCAGCATTTCTGCATAAGTCTTGGTATTATCACAAGCCTGGAAAGCCAATCCACATGCCAGCAAGGACAAAAAGAATAATGTAAGTTTCTTCATTATCTGTTATTTAGTAATTCCGTACAAAAGTATTCGATTTCGTTGAAAGTTGAAAGCTCTACGAGGAAAGTTCGTATCTTTTAACCTTTGTGCCCCTCTTTTTTTATCCTTTCGCATTGAGTAAAGGCTTAAACTTCTCTAAAGCACGCTCCAAAACTTTCTTTGCTTCATCCATTGTACCATAGAATTCACCGCCGGAAGCATTCAAATGTCCACCTCCATTGAAGAATTCAGCTGCCAATTGATTACAGGGAAATGTGCCTACCGAACGCAACGAAACTTTAATCATTGGCTTCTCCGTATCTTCACGTAAGAAACAGGAAAACACCACATCCTTTATACTCAGAGGAATATTTACAAATCCTTCACTGTCACCCCGGATATAATCAAAGCGTCCCTGTTCGTTTCTGGTCAACGAAATCAAGGCTGCATGATAATCAGAATACACCTTCATTTGCGAAAGCACATATCCCATCAACCGCAAACGGCTCTCAGAGTAAGTATTATAGACTTTCCTGTAAATATCATCTTTATCGATGCCCTTGGAAAGCAACTCGCTGATGATAAAATAGATTTCCCGGTTATTGGAATTATAGGTAAAGCCACCCGTATCGGTCATCATACCGGTATAAATACACTCTGCTCCTGCTTTGGTAATTTCATTGAAATAACCCATACGGCATATCAGACGGAACACCAGTTCGGAAGTGGAAGATATATTCGGATGTGAAATTGTAATATCACAAAATTCTTCGGGATACAGATGATGGTCTATCAATATCTTTTTCCCTTTTGCTGCCTTTACGGCATCTGCCATTGCATCAATACGACTCAAAGCGTTGAAATCCAGACAACAGATTATTTCGGCCTCAGATATCAGCTTATCGGCAAATTCTTTGTAGTGATCGTAAAGTAACACATCTTTGCTGCCCGGCATCCATCTCAGAAAATCGGGAAAGGCATTCGGCACAATGACATTTGCCACCTTATCCTGCGAATTGAGGAAATGCCACAAACCCAATGAAGAGCCTATGGCATCGCCGTCCGGCGCTACATGGGCAACAATAACAATTCTCTCCGCATGCCCCATCCACCTGGCAAAACGGTCTATCTTAGCTTGTTCGATTACTTTAGTCAACATATACTTTTATAATTTTAGAAACAGACAATTAAAGTAACTCTCTGTATCTATAACAATTTGAAGCGACAAAAGTACGAAAAAGTTCGAGAGTTGAGGGAAAGTGATGCAGGTTTTATTTAGCTTTACCCACAGGCCTCATTTCCCAAGGCTTTTTTCATGCTCTTCGTAACCGGCGAGATTATATAGAACAGGGATAGTACTAGGCTTATCCGCCCTCTGCCTGTTAATAGCATGCGGTAGTTCCGAGCAATCTGCCGTGATAAAGGTTTCCGAAAAACATTGATGCATGAAGTCCGTGCAACTCCCTCTCCTGCCGATGGCACATATGTCAAGGTGAATCCGACGCGTTTCATGTGCCCGGACAAATTCCCTCATTTAGGTCCGGTGCTGGATGGAGTTCCGGGACAGGTAGATGAAAAGCCAAACTCACGCATATCCGGCTTCAACTTCTTTGCAAATCCGTGTATAATAATAATGCCTTATATGTTATCTATCAGCAGCCCTTATGGCTCCACATCCCATGCCTTGGCCAATCAAAACGCTTTCAACACCTTCTTTGGGGGTAAGGCTATCTTTTATAGCAGCGGGCATCGTACCGGATTTACAGATGATCATTGTATGTATGCCTACCGGAATACCCGTGCCCATAACTCCATATTAGTAAACGGTATGGGTCAAAAGATAGGGACAGAAGGCTATGGTTGGATTCCCCGCTACTATGAAGGTGAAGAAATCTCTTACGTTGTAGGCGATGCCTCCAACGCCTATGGGAAAGTAGTTTCTCCGTTGTGGCTGGAACGCGGACGTTTGTCCGGCACTCAATTTACACCGGAGAAAGGTTGGGATGAAAATAAGCTGGAATTCTTCCGAAGACATATCGTTCAGCTCGGACGCTCGGGTTTGTTTGTTGTTTACGATGAACTGGCCGGTAAAGAACCGGTAGAATGGAACTATCTGCTACATACGGTGGAACTGCCTATGGAGGTGGTCAAGGAAGAAGGAGGATTGCGCATCTTGGGTAAGAATAAAGCGGATGGAGTATCGATAGCTCATTTATATTCTTCACAGGAGATGACTTATGCACAAACGGATACATTCTTTGTAGCCGCCCTTGACTGGAAAAAGCGTCTTGGCAAGGCTCTTCCTAATCATTATCATTTTACGGCAACGACAACTCCTTGCAATAAAGTGTTTTTTCTCAATATAATTGATGTACATGGAAACAACCGTGCCGATGCCGTGATAAATCATCAGGGAAATCGCATTACAGTAGAAGGATGGGTTATTGAATGTAATCTGGATAGTGAAGGTAAAGCGTTCCTGCACATAGAGAACAAGCAGAACGGTGCTTCACTGGACTTCAACTATAATTCGAATAAGGGTGCTACGACTATCGTCGATCAGGCAGGCGGAAAGAGAATAGAGAAAAGACTGGTTGATTCCTTACCGAAACCTGAAATATAAAACCGAATATTAAATCATGAAAGCTAATAATATGGTAAAACAAATTCCAATGAAGCATCTGGCATTTTTTTCTTTGCTATGCTCTTCTGCGGCTTCTGCGGCCGAACGTCCCAATATCATCTATATATTCACGGATCAACAGACAGCCAGCGCCATGAGTTGTGCCGGAAATCCGGACCTGCACACTCCTAATCTCGACCGATTGGCAGCGGCTGGCGTAATGTTCAATAATGCTTATTGCACTGCTCCGCTTAGTGGTCCTTCACGTGGAGCCATGTTTACGGGGCATTATCCGGATGCAGTAGGACTGTCAGTCAATGGTTCACCGATGCCCGACTCTCTCAGGACACAGACATTAGGCACCTTAATAAAGAATGCCGGATATGATTGTGCTTATGGCGGTAAATGGCATCTTCCTCTTCTTGATGTCCCCGACAAAGAATACGGCTTCGACAACATATACAAACATAGTGACGACGGACTGGCGGAAGCTTGCGCCGAATACCTCTCACGCAAACATAAAAAGCCGTTTTTCCTGGTAGCTTCTTATGACAATCCACACAATATCTGCGAATACGCACGGAGCCAAAACTTCCCTTATGGAAATATCGATACGCCTGATATACGGGACTGCCCGGGAGTACCTGCCAATTTCGCCAAGAATCCTTACGATGCCGATGTCATTGAAAGCGAAAGAGCAAACAATTATAATGTATATCCAACTGCCGGTTTTACCCCCGAAGACTGGCGTATGTACCGTTATACCTATTATCGTTTGGTAGAAAAAGTAGATAAGGAGATCGGAAAAATTATTGATGCGATTGATAAGAACGATCTTTGGAAGAATACAGTAGTGATCTTCTCCAGTGACCACGGAGATGGTATAGGGGCTCACCATTGGAACCAGAAATCTGCTTTATATGAAGAAGTTATCAACATTCCTCTTATTGTAACCCTGCCCGGCAAGAAGAATGCAGGCAAAGTATTGCCTCAGCTTATCAGTAACGGTATAGATTTCTTCGCTTCCGTATGCGACTGGGCAGGTGCCAAGATGCCGGAAGGGGCAGCCGGAAAGTCTTTCCGGAAAGTTGTGGAAGAAGGTAACCCACAAGCCTTGCATCAAGAATACATCATCACCGAAACACGTTTTGACGGTAGCAAGACAAGAGGCTGGGTGGTACGCAGTGAACGTTATAAATATGTGCTTTATGATAAAGGAAGACATCGTGAACAACTGTTTGATATGCAGAATGACAGAGGGGAAATGAGAAATCTGGTTATGGAAAATGCATATAATCAGGAACTGCAAAAACTTCGTGATGTCCTTGAGAAATGGATGAATACATATAATATACGTCCAAGCCGCCCAAAACTGCACGATGTTCCCGGTAAAAAACTCGTAAGCACAACCCGATATCAGACAGCTTATAAATAGATAAGAAAAGATTCGTGAAATAGTGCGCATTGCAGGTAAAATCACAATTTACAAAAGTGCGCATTGCAGGGTTTTAAGATAATATTAAGTTTGCGCATTGATAAAATGATTAATATTGACGGTCGTCCCCATTAAGAGAAACGAAAGTTCCCATTAAGAGAAACGCAAGTTTCTATTAAAGGGAACGCAAGTTTCCTACTGTAGGGAACGACAGTTTCCGAGGCAAGAAACGATAGTTTCCACCTGTAAAAAGCTTCAATATACTATATATCAGCAATATACCAAAGCTATTATTACAACAAGAATAGATTATTCCAACAGTCCTGCCAGATAAGAGCAAGCACCCGAATCAGAATATTATGCGGTGTAGGTAACTGATTTGCCTACACCACTCAGCATCCTGCCTACACCTTCTGAAACGCCTATCAATAAAGCATTTAAAGCACATTGGTGTAGGATGTAGGCAAATGGCATCAAAAAGTAGATTTGTAACAGACTTATTGCTGACTTCTTTTTGGAGTCTTAGCACCTTTTTTATGGTATTTGCAAATCTCTTTCCTCTTCAGACAAAACACCGGCAAAAAGAAGAAAATACCGATAATAGACATAACCAATCCGCCAATAGTACCCGCAGCCAACGGGAACCAGAAAGCCTCCTTATCCGTCCCCACCATAAATGGAATGAAACCCAGAATGGTGGAAACCACTGTAAGAAAAATAGGCAGTATCTTTGCATTCCACGCCTTTGTATAGGCACGAAGCATGGAAAGCCGGGGAAAGCGACGACGAATGCTATTATACTCATTCAGAATATAGATGCTGGCATTTACCGTAATACCACAAAGCAGCACAAACGAAGCAAAACCACCCTGATCAAAATTCAGGCGGAACCAATAGAATGTAAGGAACACTCCGATATAAGATACCGGAATAACAAAGATAATAGCCAAAGGCTGTTTCAGAGAATTGAACAGAATACTCGTTGTAAAGAAGATAATGGCAATCACAACCAGCAACAACAGGTATTGCTTGTTTTCTTTCTTACCCCATGACCACGATTGACTATCCGATTCAGCAGTATACCCCATCGGAAGCAATTTATTAAACTCTTCCAAGTCCCGCTTCTGTATTTTATTGCCTTGCTCGTACGAGCCGATATACTCATATTGCAGACAAAGACGATATTGCTGATTCTCTTTGGCTATCTGTTGCGGCATCTGCCCCTTCTCTACCGTAGCCAATTCGGAAAGTTTATAATGCTTTCCGCCATCCACACCGTAAGGAAAAAACTGCATGGCCCATACATCATAGTCATGAGACTGCCGGGAAGAAAGCCGGATACTTTCCGTACCGCTTTCCGTCACCACCGAACCCACCTGCATATTCTTGCCGAATATCGGCTGGATAGCGGAGAACAAGTGCTGGGCATTAATCCCTTCCTGAGCCATACGTTCCTTATTCAGATTGAAGTAAAACTCTTGATAATCGTCTTTCCACCAGGAAAATTCCGACTTGATAAACACTTCCTTGATGCGACGGTGCGAAAGTAATACCTCCTTCAGTTTTTCGGCCCATGCATAGAGTTCATCATAATTGTAGCCATACATCTTGATGCGATAAGAACCTGCGCTCTCACGAACATCATTACTAAAGCCCTGATCTTGCAAACCATATACATCCCAGCTACCACCACCTAACTCAGATACTTTACCAATCAGATTCGCCTTTAACGTATAAGGGAAACCACTGTGCTGATACTCTTTCTTGAAATAAATCTGAAGATTAGCCCTGCGTGCATTATAGACAGAAGCATGAAACTGCTTAATCTCCTTGAAGCCGCTAAGATAAGTTTCCACACGTTTCACCAGCGTATTCATCTGTTCCAGCGTACTTCCATTCGGTAAGTTCGCATTCGCATAGAGCACCACTTCTTCGTTGCGACTAAAATAACTGCCTTCGTACACTTTCTGCACAAACAATCGGAGACTACCACCTAAAGCTTTATCCACCACAGGTTTCACTTTCTCTTTATAAGTAGAGGAACCCAACGTCTTGTTATACCGTTCTATCCATTTACCTTCACCCTCCAACTTCTCAGGAAGAAGGAAAACGGGCAGCCCGAAACCAAGCAGGAGCAAAATGCACACCGCCACCCTCCAGCGCAAAAGAAAGCGGATGAGCAACTGATAGAAATGCGTGAAGTAAACAGTCAGCCTGCGAATACGTATATGACTCCGCACCCAGCGTTTCACGCTCTGCATCCATCTGTAAAGACGAATCTTCTTCCACCAACCCAGTCGAGAGGCCTTCCCCGAAGACTTCTTCACAAGCTTTATTCTATCAATCATGGCCGGCACAAAAAAGAGAGCCACGAAAAGAGATACCGCCAGATTAATAATCACCACAGCTGCAAAGTCCTGCAGGTTCAGTCGGATTTTCTCATCCAGAAAGAAGATAATAACCAAAGCCCCCATTGTGGTCAAGGTAGCCGCCAGCACGGACATAAAAGCTTTCAGATTACGCCTGTGCAAGATGTGATCCGTCATCACAATGGTACTGTCTATCACAAGATTCAAGGACACAGTAATCCCTGCCAATGAATACAGTTGCATCTCCAAACCGAAAAGATAATAGAAAATAACCGCCACGGAAATGTTGACAGCCAGGCTGGTAACGATCAGCAACAGATATTTCAGATTCAGCGTAATAATCCAGACGAATACCAGCAGGATCAGTACTGTCAGCCCCGTACGGAAATAAATTTTATTCAGTTCCTCGCGAATATACTCCGTAGCATCATAGCTGGTATGCACCTCGTAGCCGGGCGGCAAAGTCAGACGTATTGCTTCCATTTCCTGCATCACTTCATTGCTCAGTTGCAATTGGTTAGCAGTCTCTACGGCCGTGACAGACATATAAATGGAATTCAGACCATTGATACGGTAATAGCTTTGAGGAGCTTCTTCCATACGTGCTACAGTCACCAACTCGTCCAAGCGGATAATCTTCCCGTCCGAAGCAGTCACCGTGATGTCCGAAGGAATAAATTGCCCGCTGACTCCATCCGGTATCAAAACCAAACGTATCCACTGCTTACCACCGGACGTATCCATATTGTGCGTTCCCAGAAACTCTTTATTATAATGTAACTGGATGGCCCGTTGGATATCAGAAATGCTGATTCCCAGCGTCCGCAATTGTTCACTGTCGTATTCCAACCGCCATTCCATCGGGGTAGCACCACTTAAATCTATTTTATAAATACCTTGCAACTTAGCCAGACGCGGCTTGATATGTTCTTCTGCATACTGCTGTATCAGTATAGGAGTGGACGGTGCATTCAGTGTGAACGATAAGAACGGACGGGCTGTATTCGCATCGGGCACCTTCATGTCGATATACGGATAACTGACACCGGAAGGCAATTGCGACCATGTCTGCCGGATAATAGTAGAAGCCTCAAAACGTACCGCATCCACATCAGCGTGTTTATCCAGATCTACCGTAATGGAGCCGTAACCATTGCCTGAAGTAGAGTACATTCCCTTTACCCCTTTGATGCGGGCCAGCATGGACTCCAGTTTGCTTGTCGCCTCCATCTCTACCACCCGCGACGAAGTGCCCGGCATGCTAAAGCGCACCGTAAAGCCCGGTAATGTGCGCGACGGGTTCAGCTTGACCGGAAGCATCGGAACCAAGGCCAAACCCACCAGTGCCAGACAGACAAAGGTGACGATGAGGGTGAAAGGGGAAAGGCGATTCATTCTTTTTTTAATTATTAATTACTAATCACTAATTACTTATCGGGCATAGTCGAACTTGTCAGAAAGAGAGAAGCCGCTGGCAAAATCGTGCAGGGTTAGCTTGCGGATTTTGTAATAGTTCAGCCAGTAGTTTTTCAGGGCTGAGATATAGTTGCGCTGGGCTTCTTGCTGACGGTTCAATGACAAGGTAAGGCTACTGATATCCGCCTTACCGATGATGAAGCGTTGGCGGGTTTCATTGTATGCCAGGATGGAAAGGTCGAGGGCTTCCTCGGCACTTGTCACCAAGTCTTGCTGGACATTGAAATCACTTACGGTCATAATGACTTCTTCTTCAATGCTGATTTCGTTCTGACGGGAAGAGGTCTTTACTACATTCAGATTGTTACGGGCCATATTATATTTACCCTTACGCACTCCCCAGTCCACTAAAGGAATGGAGACGCTGACGGATACCATTTCCTGCTGCATAGGGCGGTTGTAGGCTTCTCCAAATTTCTCCGCCACCTGGTTGAAACCGACACTGGCGTTGATACTGGCGTTGAAGCGGGATTCTTTCTTGGTCTTGTCTACATTCCGTTCTGCTTCCAATATGTCCTGGCGTAATCCAAGGAAGTTCGGGTTGTTGGAACGGGCGGCATCCAAGGCAGCATCTACAGGAATGTTTAGTTCTCCGGGACGGCTGGGGAGAAGAAGCCGTATTTCTGTATTCTTTTCCAGATTGAGGAAAGAAGCCAGCGAGAACATGGCACGTTTCAATGAACTTTCAGCATTCTGCAAAGTGTTACGGGCATTCACCACGTCCAGCTTCAGCGTCAGAAGATCGGCGCGACTGATAGAGGCTATCTTCAGACGTTGCATACCAATACGATAAAGCGTATCGGAAGAAGCGACATTCTCTTTTGCCAAGTCATACTCAGCCTGCGCCATGGCAAGTGCAAAGAAATAAGTAGTGGCCTGTTCGGAGACCTGCTCGGCATTGTAGATATATTCCTTCTTAACTTTCTCGTATTTCAGCGGTTCAATCTTTCGTTCCCAGCGAAAAGGATTATAACCTACCAGACTTTGCGAATAACCTAAACGAACAGGGACACTGGTATACTGCGTATAGGGATTGGAACCGAAACTACGCATATAGCCCAACTCGGTATCCAAATAGAAAGTACCACCCGTCAGGTCAAAGTTTTGCCTGACAGCCAAGTTACCATAGGCATAGAAAGACTGTTGGCTACGGTAAATATCCAAATCCTGTTCGGAGTCATAACGCTTCGTAATGTCACGGTTATACTGTGCAGGAGTCATATTCAGTGTCAGACTCGGCAAGCGATTTGCCTTATAGGTGCGATATTCCCAATAGCCTGAAAGATACATATTTTTGGTACGAAACGCCTCCAGCGAACTGTCGTTCGCCATCTTAATCGTCTGTTGCAAATCCAGCGTTACCTGCTGTTGCTGTGCGACGGACGGAAGCGCCTGTGAAAGTCCTAAAAGAATAATTAAACCAAGTTTCTTCATTATATCAAACTTTTAAATATGAGGTATGAGGTATGAGGTATTAAGTATGAAGTATTAAGTATAACCATACGGCATGATAGCGCAGCCTTATACTTAATACTTAATACCTCATATTTCATTTTTCATTTTTCTTTCTTTATAAATAAACCAATATATCAAAGGGATGATGAACAGACTGACCAGCGTACCGATAAACATCGCCCCAATCATGGCAATGGAAAGCGGTTTCTGCAATTCCGAACCCATATCGAAAGAGAACAGCAACGGCACCATGGCAAAGATGGTGGTCAGCGAGGTCATAATGATAGGACGCAACCTGCGCCTTCCCGCCTCATGAATAGCTTCCAGAAGCGGCATCCCCGTCTTACGCAATTCATTAATCGCATCCAGTTTCAGGATGGAGTCGTTGATGATGATACCACACGTAACGATCAGACCGATGGCAGACATCAGGTTTAGCGTATGCCCGCATATCCATAACAATACAAGGGCAAAAGCTACGTCTATCGGTATCTCCAGCAACACAACAAGCGGTTGCACAAAACTCTCGAACTGTGCCGCCAGAATGAAGTACATCAACAGAATGGAAATAAACAGAATAACCACCAGTTCATCCAGCATCTTCCGGTTAGAAAAGAAACTTCCTGAAAAAGCGGTATCCCAATCGCCGGTAGCATCCACCACTTCCTTCACTTGCTCCATAAGCGGTTCCGCCTCTTTTACTTCATAAAAACGGAACGGAACATATTCTCCGTTACGCCCTGCGGTAATCGCTTTCAGATCTTCCGCCGGTGCCACTGATACCAGCTCACGCAAAGGCAGATATTCAACACCATATTGATCCGCCCGTGTCGGAACGAGTGTTTCCTGTAAGATGCTGTTAACAGTTTGTTCCTCTCCCACAATGCTGATAGGCAGATATTGCTGGTAAGAATGAAGAGTGGCTATGCTGTTTTCTTTAAAAGCAGTTTTCAGTATGCGATACAACTCGTCATACGAAACATTATAAAGTAGCAGTTTTTCTTTATTGATACGGATATTCAGCTGATTTTCAAAGGCAATACCCGTGGGAGCATATCCTGTGCGGGTAGCAAATTCTGTTTCCAGACTACGTAATTCATCCGCCGTCGGCACCTTTTCTTTATTGCGGGAATAAAGTTCGGCCACAACATCGGCTTCTCCCGTCACAAACAGTTTCTCAAATACCGTCTCGGGCGGTGAAAAAGAAATCACGGCCAATGGATACTCCGCTTTGAGGGCACGGTAAACCTTTTCCTGCAAAGAAGCTATCTCAGAAGGATTCTTTGTCTTGAAATAAAGTTCTGCTTCCGAAGAAGAAAGAGCCTGCTCCCGGTTCAGGAGATAGTCCTGTTGTCCGACGGCGGCAGTCTGTTCGATAGTCTCTGTCTTAAACAACTCAAATAAATTGTCTACTCTGCGACGATTCTCGTCCACATGGATATTTTCATTCCATTCCACACGGGCTATCAGCTCATTCTGATCTATTTCCGGCATACGCTCTTTTCCTATGAAATAGAACATGAATACACACAATGGCACGGAAACTATGCAGAACAATACGCTTGCCGTTTTATGAGCAAAAACAAAGTCTACTCCGGCATCATAGAAACGATCGAGTGTATGGTCCTTTATAGGGTTATTGATTCGGATACGGGAGAACCATGATTTGCGCAGCCCCGTCCGGTAAACCAGCATATAGAGCACCGGCAGCAACATGATGCCCGTGAAGTAAGAAACCATCAATCCAACGGTTACCGAGAAAGCCTGATCGTAGAAAATGGCTCCGGCAATACCACTCATAAAGATCAGTGGTACAAACACCGCAATGGTAGTCAATGAAGAGCTGAGCATCGGAGTGACCACCTCACTGGTACCCGCAATACAGGCACGTTTCAGCGAGTATCCTCTTTCCCGATATTGAGAAATATTTTCAGTTACGATGATGGAACTGTCGATCATCATACCCAGTGCAAGAATCAATCCGGACAGGGATATGATGTTCAGTGACATCTTGAACAGATAGAAAAAGAGAAAACAGATCACAATGGAAACTACCATACTCAGTCCGATGATGAAAGGAGATTTGACATCCCCCAGAAAGAGTACGGCTACGATACAGATAAATAGAAAGCCCAACGAAAGGTTTTGTTGCAAATTGGAGATAGTATAATCCAAAAGCTCTGTCTGGTTTCGGCTAACGCTGAATTCAATGTCAGGATATACACTCTGAAAATAATTCATGGTGCCGCCAATGGCCTGCTTCATGTCATCCATATTCTCGTCCGCCTGCTTGATAATGGCCAATGTCACCGCCCGTTTACCATTGCTCATGGATACACCTTTTTCCCTGACGGGAACAATACCTATCCGGCAAAACTCTTCCAGACGGATGATACGTCCGTTTTTGTTAATAAGAATATTCTTCACATCTTCCTCCGTACGCAACAGAGTGGAGAACTTGATATTGTATTCATAATATCCATCGCGTACGGTCATGCTGCCCGGTTCCACATTATTTTGGGCAAGGGCTGATTCTACATCCTGTATGGAAAGTCCCAGTACGGCAAGCTTATTTTCATCGGGAACAATCTGCAACTGACGCTCCACCAATCCTGTAATGTCCACCATAGCTACCTCTGTCAGCTGCTCGATACGCCGTTTGATGACGCTTTCGGCAAATTCACACAGGTCGAGAAAAGCACGTTCGTCCGTTTGTCCGTAAGCACTGTCATTCTTCAGGGTGAGGCTGAGATAGAATACCGGAATATCGGTAGCACTTGCTTTTACCACTTTAGGACGGTCCGTATCCTTAGGCAGGTAGTTCATGGCGGCGTCAATCTTCTCATTCACCTCGATAAAAGCAAGATCCGTATTGGTGCCGAAGTCGAAATTCAGTCGGATAAGGCCTGCACCATCATGAGCTTCGCTATCCATATCTTTCAGACGAGCCACCTGGATAAGCTGTTGGCGCAACGGTTTCACCACAGTATTCTCCAACTCACGCGCAGAAGTATTCTGTGCCGAAATTTGTACTGTAATCTCCGGGATGGCAATATCCGGCAGCAAAGATACCGGCAACGTGAAATACGTCACCATACCGACAATAAAACATGCGGTAAACGCCATCAATACGGCAATGGGCCGCTGTATCAAGAACTTAACCACCCCTTTTATTTTTTATTTTCAATAACTTTCACCGGTGCCTCATGAGCCAGGTTCACATTACCTGTCACAATCACCACATCTCCTTCTTGTACTTCATCTTCCACAATGGTGTATTCATCGGAATTTTCCAGTACGGTCTGCACGTAGTTCCATTTCGCTTTATTATCTTTCAGTGTAAAAATCACCTGCTTACCGGAACGCAATACCACGGAACTCTTCGGAACAACCAGCTGTTCACCTAGCGAACGATGTACATTAACCCGTATGTTCATGCCATTAAAGAGCTTGCCCTGTCCGTTGACAACGGCTTTTACTTTCACCATGCCTTTATCGTCCACCAGCGGATTGATTTCGGAGATACGTCCTTCGTATTTGGCAGAAGGAGCCGCATAAGGGGTAACAACCACTTTGTCGCCACCTTTGATAAGGGGGAGTTCACTCTCCAATACAGTAAAGTCAGCTTCCATGCCCTGTGAACCGATAATTGTACAGAAAGCGTCTGAACTGCTGGGAGCATTATAGGGTTTGGAAAAGAGATTAGCCACCACTCCGTCAAAAGGAGCAACCAGAGTGGCATGTTCTTCTTCGTATTTAGCCAGTTCATATTGAGAAAGGGTCTGATCATAGCCGCTTTTCACCCGTGCCAGTTGCATGATATCATCGGGCACATTGGCAGTATCATCCGCTGCATACCCCTGCCCTATCAATACATCCTGCAATTCCAACTTAGCTTTCTCCAAAGCATCCTTGGACTGTGCGGTCTTATTCTTTAAACGGAATTTATCCAGCTCTGCCAGCTTTTGTCCTTTGTGCACCCGGTCACCGTTCTTCACATAAATCTGCGCTACGATACCCGAACTTTCAAAACGCAAATCTGCCATTCCTCCGGCCACTATCTTGCCATTACTCACCAACTCGTGATTGAATATCTGCCGCTTCAAAGGCAACACGGTCACTTCATTCTTCTCATCCGGCAATACGGTAGCTACTCCTTCATCGGCGGCCTCTTCTTTTTTCGCACCGGAACATGCTGCCAACGCAAATAGTGCCAGACAGATCAAAAACCGGTAGTTCTGTGTCTTTATCATTTTATATTAGTTTTTCCGTTTACACTTAGTGTATGCAAAAATAGTCGTTTTCCCTTTACGAACCGCCATATATATATGGACAAAACAAGACAGGTTACAAACCATTAATTTTCTAATTATCAAATAAGTATATTCTTGCCCATCCCCAAACAGGTGGACAAGAACATACCTCCTTCCTTATTTAGGGACTGTAATAATCACTACCGGATTAGAATCATCCGTCAATTCTTTCAGTGCCGAAAGTTTTTCATTTTCTGCCACTTCAGGATTTTCTTCCAACCAGGTCATCACTTCTCCGGCATCAATAATCATTCCATATTCTCCCTGTGCGCTGTATGCCTTGGGACGGAAAGCCATAAAGCCGGTCAAGTCATCTTTTATTCCTTCCTTTTCTGCATACATCTGGGTAGTATTTGCCTTCCGGTCGTAGATTCCGTTAAACGTTTCCGGTTCATCTGTATACAGTCCCCGGATACACTGAAAGAAAACAGTATGATCCGTCTCAAAGATACATCCCACCAACAAGCGTTTTTCGTTATCTTTGGATTCGGTACGTGCCTCGGCGCCCCAATGCCATTTACCGGTGGAGAACGCAATATAAGGTGTCAATTCATTCCCTTCCACTGTATAAATGGTATCATTGAAATTCTCTTTATAACGTATCTTATTATCACTTTTCCACAGGAAAGGAATACCCGCTACACTTGCCGAGGCATCTCCACTTTTGAATGTAGTCAGAATAATACCTGCATTTCCCTGCCTTTTGACGCTGATACTGTTTATGTCATCTACTCCTCTATTAGGCAAAACCGGAAGTAGGCTGGGCACCGTATCTATCTGTTCTCCCGCTTCATTAAATAACAACAAAGCACGCCCGTTATCACCTACAATATTACCGTAACGGCCTATTATCACGGAGTCTGTGAAGCAGAAATCACTTGGTGATTCGGGCGGAGTAGGTATCGTTACACTGCCACGATAATTACCTCGCAGATCATATTTCTGTAATTTGCCGGGCCGGCGCATAAAATAAAGCAGACCGTTTACATCGTTATAAGTAGGCACCGCAGTTGAATAAGCTTCCGGATCATCGCCCAAATGTCCCACTTTGCTTAAAAACTTACCGCTCTCTTTATCAAAGACAAAACAAGTTTGACGTGAAAAGACAACAATCTCTTTATCCAGCAACAGAATATTCGGGCTTCCACCTACCAGACACGAATCGGTTGTTTCCAATGGAACATAGCGTACATCGCTTCCTAATTCCGAAAGTTTCAATTCGGCAGGCTTTTCCATAGCTCCCGCCACATCAATAGAACATAGTTCACCGTCAGCCGACGATTGCGGAGTACCGGTACAAGCCGACACCAGGCAAACCAGACCTACTGCATACAACCATTCTTTTTTCATAACTTCTTGTGTGTTTTTAGATTTAACATTCATAACATCTCCGCAAATAAACTAATATTTTTAGTTTTAGAACTATAT
>ERZ1027221.1025-NODE-1025-length-15652-cov-4.078348_pt1 | contig 15652 bp, 17 predicted proteins | sample MGYA00519267_ERZ1027221 | MGnify/ENA primary metagenome ERZ1027221 (study PRJEB26926, sample SAMN06164533) | human gut metagenome | biome: ENVO:00009003; feature: ENVO:2100002; material: ENVO:00002003 | host: Homo sapiens | place: USA | collected 2012 ...
ATCTACACTTATGCGATCGTCGGCAGCGTCAGATGTGTATAAGAGACAGCAACAACACAGTTGCGTTCCGCCATAAACGGCATTATTTGCAGGGATGCGGCAAGTTCCTGAAAATCAATGTCACCGCTGAATGTATGATAATTGAAATCGGACGGATTTTTGCCTGCAACAGCCTCACAAAGCTTTTTTGTGTAACTTTTGACAAACATCTGCTCCGAACCGTAGATTAGGTACACAGGCGAAAAGCTTTTGTTTTTAATTTGTTTTTTCAGGTCTGCTTCGGTGATGCGCGGCATTTTATCCTCCGTTCAGATTGACCGTTATGTTCCTTTCAGATGTTGAAATAACGGTTGGACTGATTTCTTTAATAGAATCATAATTTTTCTTAAACTGCTTTTCCGATCCCGAAAATATCACGGTATTGCATGATATCAAATCGAAATTTTCGGGGACGGAATCAATCAGCAAACAATCGGGATTGCGATACTTTTCGGGCAGATTTGAAAGGTCTGCATCTGTCGGCACAAACAATACAGTCATATTTTTCCCTTTTATGAACTGAAACATTGTGTTGTCAACGCAGATTACCTCATCCGTCACCGTATCGGAAAGATTCAGCGTAAAATGACTGTTTCCGCCGAAAGTCTGTCGGCTGTTACCGTCAAAAGCGTTCAAAAGATTTTGCTTTTCAATGTCATTATCATATACCAAAATATTATTTAAGTCAAATTTTGTGACCGCAAAGCGTTCAAGAGAAGAATATTTATTATTCTGATTTGGAATTATCATATATTCAATATCTGAGTATCTTTCGCTGATATTGGCTGTCACATCGTCTGCGCTTGCTCTGTTCCCTCCGCATGAAATCACCGAACAGCTGTCGGGACAGTTGACTGTTGCAAAAACACCGTTGCCGACATTATAGATTTTCATTTCACCGTTGTCGGCTGTTAAAAGCACATTGAGCGACGCTCCGATTACGAGGACTGAAATTGATACCAAAACAGAAATTTTGACATAGAATTTTCGATTTATTACAAACAATCCGCCGATTGCGAGAAGTACGCTGACACCTATCCACACAAACCAATAGAGCGAATGGGTTTTGACTGTGCTGAACGTGAGTTGTGAAAAAGTTGACACCAACCACAAAATTGCCTTTGAACATAATCCCGAAACGAGTCCAAACGGGTATGCAAAAAATGATATAAACGGGCAAATAAAAAGTACCGAACACAACAGAGAACACACCAAAAGTGCCGAAACAAACGGTTCACATAACAGAGAAACAAGTATGACTGTCGGGGAAATTCTGTTGAATGCAACGGCGGTTATCGGCAAAATCCACAGAAATGCAGATACTGAAACCGACAGCATATTTACGCAGATTTTAAACAGCCTTTTGATATAATAGACAACCGTTCCGACAAAACCGTCCTTACGCTTGTTTTTGTAGTGAAAGAATCTCAGCACAGAGCGTTCAATCGGTCTTGACCACAGAATTATGCCCGTCGTTGCCGAAAATGAAAGCAGCATTCCAATATCGGCTACCGCATATGGGTTGAAAGCTGTCAGGACAATTGCGGCAAAACCAAGGTTATTCAGCGAGTCGGCTATTCTGAGATTTGACGATGCAAACGACACAATTATCATCATAACGCCTGCACGGACAACCGAATGTGCAAAGCCCGTTACAGCCATAAAAGCAATAACTGTTAATGTGGTAAAAGCTGTTATCAAAAATCTGTTTTTTGTTAATTTTCTCACCAAGAACAATACAAACGAAGTGATTATAACAAGATGCATTCCCGAAACCACTATTAAAAACGAAGTACCTGTCAATGAAAAATCATCTTTAACGCTTGAATCAAGAGCTGTTTTCTCGCCCAAAAGAACGGCACGGCAAAGCGTTGAATAATCCTCCGGCAACAGCATATCAAGGGAATTTTTCATTGTCATTCTAACCTCAACGGCAAATGAATATAAATCAAACACTTTCTCCCCTGTCGCATCAATTTTGAAGCCGTCATAGGAATATGCTTTCAGAAAAATTCCGTGACTGATCTGAGAGTTCACATTATTTTTGTATGTATGAGCCGTGAAGTTGACCTTTTCAAAGGGCTCTGCGTCAACATTTGTATATGAAATAATTTGAATTTTCGCATCTGACGGCTGACCGTTGATTTTGTCGGTTTTGATTACGAAACTGCATGATGAATCGGTGGTGATGATTTCATCACAAATATATCCGCTTGCTGTAATTTCTTTATCAGAATAATTATTTATGACCGTGTTGTTAATATATTCGGAATAGCCGATCATATTGCCCGCAGAATATATTACGGCAAAAGCAAATACGCACAGCGACTTGCCGAATGATTTATTTTTCTTTGAAACAATTAAAAATATACCGACAGCAACGGATAACACTCCTAACGAGCCGATAATCGCAAAGACAATTTCATTAAAATCCGAATAAAAAACGGCTGAAAGGACAAACAGGAAAGTAAATCCTATAAGTCCAAACAGCCGTTTCATAAAAATCAATCCTAAAAATTATTTTTTACTTAAAGAAAAGCGGGAGTTCGCTGAGGAATATAATGTCATCTCTGTCCTTAGCGTCACCTTCGGCAAGGACTGATGCCCTGCCAACGATATTTGCGCCTGTTTTTTCAACGAGCGTTTCAAGAGCGTGAAGACTTTCGCCTGTTGAAATTACAACATCAACAAGAAGAACTCTCTTGCCGTTGAGAAGATTTACATCATCTTCGCCGAGGTAGAGTTTCTGTTCGTTTTTTGTTGTGATTGAATTAACGGTCACTCCGATAGGATTGCCCATATAAACCTTAACGCTTTTTCTTGCGACAACATAGTTTCTGCAGCCCTGACGAGCCATTTCATAGCAAAGCGGAATACCCTTTGCTTCAGCAGTCACAACAACATCGTGTTCGGGAACACGCTTGAGGAGTTCTCTTGCGGCAACCTCTGTCATCTCAATGTCACCAAACATAATAAATGCGGCAATATCAAGCTTATCGTTTACAGGGAATTTTCTGAGTTCTCTGTCAAGTCCTTCAATATTAATCTTATATGTATCCATTATTGCAGTCCCTTCTTATGCCATTGTGCCGTTGAGCTTTTTGCCGCCGAGGATGTGGAAATGCATATGCTTTACGCTCTGACAGCCGTCCTCACCGCAGTTATTTACAATACGGTAGCCGTTTGTAAGTCCGAGTGATTTTGTAATTTCGGGAATTTTAGTGAAAATGTGAGCAATATTGCCGACATTTTCTTCATTAACTGCGTCTGCACAGCAGATGTGTTCCTTTGGAATTACAAGCACATGAACGGGAGCCTGTGGTTCAAGATCATAGAAAGCGAGAATTTTTTCGTCTTCATAAACTTTTTTTGACGGAATTGAGCCGTCAACGATTTTGCAGAAAATACAATCTGACATTTTAATTCAACCTCTCAATATAATTTATTTTCCGTATCAGAAATATTTAAAACATAACAAATATCATACCAAAGTTATTGTACAACCAAATCACTTTTCGGTCAATACTGCCGTCATTTTTTGGCTGTAATTTTCTTTTCTTCACCTTTAAGAAGTCTTTTGATGTTTTCTTTGTGCTTTACAAGAACGAAAACGCCGATTAAAAGAGCCGCCGCAGTTGAGAAGATTACATATGTAAGAGAATAATCCTTGTAAATTATGAAGTCAAAGATAAATGTCATTGCAAAGGTGTAAGGCGCATAGAGAATCGCACAGAGAACACTTGCAAGTGATATAATTTTTGAGCAGAGGAAGATAATTAGAAAGGTTACAATAATTGCGATGAATACACGCCAATCCTCTGTCAGCATAAGAGCGGCGGCGGTTACAACACCCTTGCCGCCCTTAAAGTGAAAATACACGGGGTATGAATGTCCGAGAATACAGAAAATACCTGCAACATATTTTCCGCAGTTGATAAGCTCGTTTATAAAAATAGGGCTTTCACCCTGAAATGCAACCGATGCAAACGAGAAGATGAAACCTCCGATAAGCACGGCGATAATACACTTCAGTGCGTCACACACAATGGTGATGATTGCCGGAACTTTACCGACGCTGCGCAGTACATTTGTAAAGCCTGCATTGCCGCTGCCCATTTGACGGATATCCTTTTTGCCCTTTGTCACAATGCCTGTGACAAGAACAGCCGTGTTGATACTGCCGAGAAGATACGCAATCAATGCCGAAAGCAGAATCATCCACCAGCAGTTTGCTAAAATTGCCGAAATATGCTCCATTACTTTTCTCCTCTCTCTCTTACCACAATTTTGATCGGCGTACCCTCAAGAGCAAAAGCCTCACGGATTCTGTTTTCAAGATAACGCTGATATGAGAAGTGGAAAAGCTGTGCATTGTTGCAGAAGAAAACGAATGTCGGCGGTTTTACGGAAGCCTGAGTCATATAGAAAATTTTAAGTCGCTTACCCTTGTCCGACGGTGGTTGAACTCTTGTTGTAGCCTGTGCAAGAAGTTCGTTGAGCATACCTGTTCTGATTCTGCGGTTTGCGCTGTCATTACAGCTTATGATATATTCAAACAGCCTGTCGATACGCATACCTGTTTTTGCGGAAATAAATACCTTTGGTGCATATGACATAAACGCAAAATCTGCGTCAAGCTTTTTGCGGAACTCCTGCATTGTCTTATCGTTTTTTCGACAGCGTCCCACTTGTTTACGGCAATTATACACGCTCTGCCTGCCTCATGCGCAAGACCTGCAACCTTGGTATCCTGTTCTGTAACGCCCTCTGTCGCATCAATCATAATAACGCACACATCACTGCGTTCAATAGCCATTTTTGCACGGATAATACTGTATTTTTCGATATTATCATAGATTTTGCTCTGACGGCGAAGTCCTGCGGTATCGGTAAAGTTGAACTTTCCGTACTTATTTTCAACAAGCGTATCGATTGTGTCACGGGTTGTGCCTGCTATATCAGACACAATACAGCGTTCCTCGTTTGTGATTTTGTTTACAAGAGATGACTTGCCTGCGTTCGGCTTGCCGATTACCGCAACATTGATGATTGTGTCGTCATCTTCCTCATTTTCATCATAATCAAAGCTTGAAAAAGCCTTGTCCAAAAGGTCGCCCGTACCGTAACCGTGAACGGCTGAAACCTCGATAGGATCGCCTAAACCGAGATTATAAAACTCATAGAATTCAGGTGACGGTTCGCCGAGTGTGTCACACTTGTTTACACAAAGCACAACAGGCTTGCCCGACTTCTGGAGCATCTGAGCAACATCCATATCTGTTGCAACCATACCCGACTTGCAGTCTGTTACAAGGATAATAACATTAGCCGTGTCGATTGCAAGCTGAGCCTGACGGCGCATCTGCACAAGAATAATATCATCTGATTTCGGTTCAATACCGCCTGTGTCAACAATAAAGGCAGTTTTTCCGCACCATTCCACCTCACCGTATATTCTGTCACGGGTAACACCGGGAGTATCGTCAACAATTGACAATCTCTGACCGATGAGTTTATTGAAAAGCGTTGACTTTCCCACATTTGGTCTGCCGACAACGGCAATTACGGGTTTGTTCATCTTATCAGTCCTTTCCTGCAATTACAGCCTCTACAAGGTCGTTTCCGTTGTTATTGACGGGAACAAGAGTTACACCGAGTTCCCGTTCAACATCATCTGTTGAAACATCATCAAGAAACAAATCGTTTTCAAAACGGAGCATTGATGACGGGATAAGAAGCCTGTCACCAAGGTCATCGTCACGGAGCTGATCAATAAGATCACCGCCCGTGACAAGTCCCGACACATTTACTCCGCCGCCGAAAAAGTTGTTCTTAATCGCCCTTGTATTTATAGTTATATTCGGGAATTTTTCGTTAATCATCGACATAATCCGCTTCATGTACGGAAACACTCCCTCGCCGCAGGCAATTGTTACCTTATGGTAAAGGCTTTCGTCTGCGTCAAGCTCTTCAAGCTTCCAGCCGACATCATCGGTCAGATACGCAATCATACCGATTCCGTCCTCAAGAGCGGAAAAGTCCTCATAAAATTCAGGTGACGGGATTTCTCTTTCGGCAAGGAGGTAAAATTCATCACCCGGAAAGAAAATTCGTCTGCCGTGCTTTTTGACGCACTCATCACCCATTTTTTCAATTATATCAATTGTCTGCCCTGCCGTTTCCTTATTATAAGGAACAAGCGGATAAAGGTTTTCACGGTAGCGTGTAAGTCCGACAGGAACAATCGCAGTCATATTAACACCGAGGTTTTCAAGATCAGTCAATGTTCTGACAAGCTCGTCACCGTCATTAATTCCGGGACAGGAAACAATCTGACAGTTAAGCGTTATTCCTGCGTCTGCAAAGCGTTTGAGATATTTCAATGTATCGCCTGCAAAACGGTTATTCATCATCTTACAACGAAGCTCGGGGTTTGTTGTGTGGACCGACACATTAATCGGACTTATGTGCATTTTTATAATTCGGTCAATTTCGTGCTCTGTAATATTTGTCAGCGTGATATAGTTGCCGAACAAAAACGAAAGTCGGCTGTCGTCATCCTTAAAATAGAGCGACTCACGCATTCCCTTCGGAAGCTGGTCAATAAAGCAGAAAATGCACTTATTACGGCACGAATGCTGTTTGTCCATAAGATAGGTTTCAAACTCAAGACCGATTTCCTCATATTCTCCCTTGGTCATTTCTATGGTACGAACATTTTTGTCCTCATCCGCAACTTCAAGAGTCAGCTTGCGGTTTACCTGATAGAATCGGTAATCAAGAACATCGACAATCTCGTTTGAATTGATTGAAAGGAGGGTTTCCCCTTTTTTTATCCCTGCTTTGTCGGCATGACTGCCGGTTGTGACATCAAAAATTTTAACAGCCACACCTTCACCTCGCAAAACATTTTTACATACACTTTTATTCTACACAAAATACCGTTTTTAATCAACAGGTTTGCAAATTGTTTTTGGATATACGGTAAAATTTGCAAAACAAAAGGGCGAACAGATAACTGCCGCCCGTAATGTTTGTAATAAAAATTACTGTTCGTCTTTCTTTACAACAACCTGTCTGCCGTTGTACATACCACAGTTTGTGCAAGCCTTATGAGCTGCTGTTAATTCACCGCAGTTAGGACAAGCAGTAAGTTCAGGAGCATTAATCTTCCATACTGTTGAACGTCTTGAGCTCTTTCTTGCGTGTGATGTTTTGTTCTTGGGTACTGCCATTACAAAAACCTCCTTACAAAATTTATCTTAGTCAATCAACTGTTTAAGTATCTCAAGTCTTGGATCCGTTTGACGCTTATCACAGGAACATTCACCGTTGTTGAGGTTTTGTCCGCAAATCTGACACAGACCTTTGCAATCGTCCCTGCAAAGATTCTTTGACGGGAGCGAAAGAAAAATGTCAGAAATTACAACATCATCAAGCTCGAGTGTAAAATCAGGTGTTTCAATATAGTCATCATTTTCCTCATCGGCAAGAGTCTGAATAAGCCTGTGTTCAAAGCTCATATTCATCTCTCTTGTATAAGGCTCACCGCAACGGTCACAGTCACGGCTGTAATCAAAGTGTGCATTGATTACAAGAGTAATCAAACTTGCTCTGTTTGTTGCTTTGGCAGTCACGACAACGGGAGTTTTGAATGGATAAACTCCGTCAACATCAAGACCTGACAAGTCAAGGATATATTCAACTTGTTTTTCTTCACCGTCATTCTGAAAGACGGATTTAAGCTCAAAAAGCATATCTGCACCTCTTGACAGCATAGACACATATTAAAACGCTGTTTATTATTATACAAAAGGTTTGTCCCTTTGTCAACTAAAAAATACAAGAAAATAGGCTGTTTTTTTCGGGAATTTATGACAATATTCGCTAATTTTCCCATATGGAATTTTGAGCCTGCAAAGTCACTAAAAAAGTTACTTTGCACTTGATTTCTTCTTTTCATTATACCTCTTAAACATATATAATGCAATAATAAATTGCAGTTGACATAAAACGGAATTTGTGATAGCATACTGTGTGGCAGTTCGTAACCATCCTGCCGGAAGGACGCCGATAGGCTGCTCCTTCTATCAAAACTAAGGAGAAAGGCACAGGGCTTTTTACGCCCTTTTTGCACCCTCTTTTGTGTGGGTGCTTTTTTTGTGCCGGAAAGAGAGTATGGAGAGATACAGCATTATTAATGAAAAGAACAATCGGGAGATTGTTCTTCTGCGTGGAAGCGGTTGCGTTTACAGAAAATGCATCTTCTGCGACTACTACACCGACAGGTGCAGTGACGAGGACGAAAACTTTCGTCTTAACAAATCCGTGCTTGAAAAAGTTACGGGAATTTTCGGTGACCTTGAGGTCATTAACTCAGGCTCGGTTTTTGAGCTTGACAAAAAAACACTTGATTTTATCAAACAGGTGTGCAAAGAAAAAAAGATAAATACCATTCATTTTGAGGCACATTATCTTTATCGGAACAAAATCAGTCAGCTCAGAAAAGATTTTGCGGATTTTGATTTGAAAATGAAGATCGGTCTTGAAACCTTTGACTGCGATTTCAGAGAAAATGTTCTGAAAAAAGGAATCAAAGAGAGCAGTCCCGCTGTTATTGCTGAGAATTTCGACGAAGCTAATTTCCTTTTCGGAATTAAAGGTCAGACAGCCGAAACCATGCAAAAGGATATTGAGTTGGGATTAAAATATTTTGAACGAATTTGCGTTAACATTATGTGTGACAACACAACGGAAGTTGAACCCGACAAAGCTGTCATAAAAGAGTTTATGCAGAAGATCTATCCTGTATATAAGGATAACCCAAGAACGGATATTTTAATTAACAACACAGATTTCGGAGTAGGTGACTGATATGATTAATGAACTTTTACTTATATTCTCGGTGGTATTCATATACGGTATGGCAGTTTTAGGCTATGCTCTTTTCGGAAAAGCCGGGCTTTACTGCATTTCAGCCGTTGCGACAATTCTTGCAAACATTGAGGCTTTAATCCTTGTAAACGCTTTTTCAATGGAACAGACTCTCGGAAATGTGCTTTTTGCGGTAACATTTTTGATTACGGACATTCTCTCGGAATGTGAGGGCAAAAAAGCCGCCAACAAGGCGGTTCTTACGGGAATACTCTCATCGGTATTTTTTCTTGTGCTTTCACAAAGCTGGATGCTTTACAATCCGAGTCCGAACGACACAATTATGCCGTCAATCAAGGCGGTTTTCTCAAACACTCCCCGAATGATTTTTGCATCACTTATTGTATATGCAATAAGTCAGCTGTTTGATGTGTGGCTCTATCACAAGTGGTGGAAGTTCACGGAAAAGAAATTCGGTGACAAGAGAAGATTTTTATGGCTGAGAAACAACGGTTCAACGCTTATCAGTCAAATTCTTAACACAGCCCTTTTCACCGCTTTTGCGTTTTGGGGAACTTATGATTTCGGAACACTCGTTTCAATCTTCCTTTCAAGCTATGTAATCTACATTTTCACAAGTCTGCTCGACACCCCTGCGGTGTATCTTGCAAGACTTATCCACGATAAAAAGGAACAGAAAAAGATTTCGGAATAAAAACAGCTTAATTGAATATTTTCGATAAAAAGACAAGTCGTCGCAATAATTTTTGCGGTGACTTGTTGTGCTTTTTCAGGATTTTGTGAATAAACCATAATATTATGCTTTTTATAATATACAACATTCCGCATTTTTATAGTCATTTTTTAACAATATGTGCAAAATTGGCTGATTTTGTCCTGAATCACATAATTTTTTAAGATTTTTATTGACTTTTTCTGTACCAAATAGTATAATGAAGGCAAGTTAAATGCTTAATATTATTTATAAACTTAATTTTGGAGGTAAATATCATGCTTACTAAAAGTGAAGAAGAAATTATGTACTTATTGTGGGACCTCGATGAACCGCTCACAAGCTCAGAAATTGTTAAGAAGGCTGTAAACAAAACATGGAAAAAGAGTTACATTAACCTTCTTATCAATTCTCTTCTCAAGAAGGACATGATTAAGGTTGTCGGCGTTAAGCAGATGACTAAGAACTATGCCCGTACTTTTGTTCCTACAATGACAAAGGACGCTTATGCAATCAAGCAGATTTCGGACAGACCGAATTTTGCCGACAGCGATATTCCGACTCTCTTCTCAGAGCTTATTGAGAGAACCGAAAGCTCAGATGTTTTTGATGAGCTTGAAGCTCTCCTTAAAAAGCGCCGTGAAGAACTCGGCAAATAATCTATGCAAATAAGTTTTTATTCATTCTTGTTTTCTATTGCAATAAGCAGCATTTTTATAGTGCTGCTTTACTTTTTCAGAAAAAAGATTGCCTTTTGTAATTACTACGGTCTTTATACGATTTTGGGATTGTATGCTGTAACATTTGTAAGAATGGCTCTGCCGTTTGAATTTGGGTTTACAAATACAATTTCAGATCATAGTTTTTATCCTGTAGTAATTGACGCATTAACGCCTGACAAAAAAAATTTCTTTGTGCCAGAGTTTACATGGCTCAACCTGATTTTCACAATATGGATTGCGGTAAGTGTAATCCTTATTATTCGGGCGATATACAAGTATCACAAAGCAATAAAAATTCTGAAGAAAACGGTTATTGAACCAAAACCTGAATTACAGGCTCAGCTTGACGCTGTTGCAAAACAATGCAAAATAAAATCCATGGTTAAACTCAGGATTTCAGATTCAATCTCATCTCCTGTTACATACGGATTTTTTAAGCCTGTTGTTCTTTTTTCAAACCAAACTTTTACGAATGAAGAGTTTAATTTTATTGCGACGCATGAATGTTGTCATATCAAAAACAAAGATATATGGATAAAACTGCTGACTGAAATTTATTGCGGAATTTTCTGGTGGAATCCGCTGGTGTATTTGTTAAAAAAAGATCTTTCGTTTTGTCTTGAACTCAGATGCGACAAGCGTGTTACAAAAGCACTTGACGATTATGAACGGTGCAACTACGGTCAGGTACTTGTTACCGAACTGAAAAAGTGCTATGAAGAAGAGAATTCAGATAAACAAAATGAGTGCAACCTAAAAAGTGCTCTTATCGGAATGAACTTTGCATCAATTGAAAAGAACGAAAAGAATATACACAGAATGGAAATGATTCTGTATCCAAACAAAAAGCAGACAATCAAAAATACTTTTATTACAGCTTTTGCGATTTTGCTTTCCATTGGGATATTCTTTGCGTCATACTGTGTTTTGATTATTCCGGGGTGGGATACTACATACGAGGATTGTGTAGCCGATCTCATTGAATCGGGTGAATACAATGATAATGTCGAAGTGTATGACGAAACAAATATGTATGTTTATGTTGAAAAAGACAAAACCACTCACCTTATTTTTGAGCCTTACGATGAAAAGAAAGGCATTGTCTATACAGACGACAATTCTATTATTATCCCCTATGAGCAAGTTGAGAACGGCGAATATAGTTACTGTCTTGTATTAAAGGAGAAATGACAGATGAAAAAGAAAGCCGCAAAAATTTTTACAGCATTTATTATGACAGCAATTATCGCACAGGGAACCGTTATGGTTGCAAGTGCAGCAGAAACAGATTCAACCCCCGACAGCGTTATAGTGATTGAAACCGCAACTCCTGACAGTTCATTTTTGGAAAGCGGTGCCGATTCAACTGCTATTCAGCCAAGAGCTGATGTTATAGTAAGAAAATGGCGTCGTGGAAGTCGTGGACAGCTCCAGTACAGAAGATGGAACGATACAAAGCAAGAATGGGTTGACGACGAATGGATTGACTACAAAGGTTGATCTGCAATAACAACAAAGGCGAAACAGACATAAATCTGTTTCGCCTTAATTTTTTGTTTATTCAAAAAGATTCTGTTCTGACAGGGGAACCGATTCAACATCCTTAAGCTGACGCTGAATTTGACGGGTACGAACTCCGACAAGCTTGTCAAGTTCCTTGTTTGCCTGATCCAATCTTTGCTGTGTCATTACAAGCACATCATTGAACTTGTCGAACTCGGTCTTTACACCGCCGAGTATTTTCCAAACCTCTGCACTTCTCTTCTGAACGGCAAGGGTTTTGAATCCCATTTGCAACGAATTGAGCAGAGCCGCCATTGTACTCGGACCTGCAATATTCACCTTATACTCACGCTGAAGGACTTCAACAAGTCCCATATTGACAACCTCGCTGTAAAGCCCCTCAAAAGGAAGAAACATAATTGCAAATTCCGTTGTGTTCGGCGGATCAATGTACTTATCATGAATATCCTTTGCCTCGCCCTTTATACGCTGAACAAGTGCTTTTTGTGCCGTTTCAATGCGTTGCTTGTCACAGCTTTCAATCGCATCACGGAGAGCAGAATATGTATCGCCCGGAAATTTGGAATCAACAGGCAGATATACTGTACCGGCACCGTCAGCAGGCAGTTTGATTGCAAACTCAACAACATTTTTTGAGCCTTTTTTGGTGGCAATGTTTTCCTCATACTGTTCCTTTGAAAGGATTTCGGAGAGAATTGCACCAAGCTGAATCTCGCCGAGTATGCCCCTTGTTTTGACATTTGAAAGAACCTTTTTCAAATCGCCCACACCTACCGCAAGCGTTTGCATTTCGCCGAGTCCCTTATATACCTGTTCAAGTCTTTCGTTGACAAGCGAAAATGACTTATTCATTTTTTCTTCAAGTGTTTTTTGAAGCTTTTCATCAACTGTCTGTCGCATTTCATCAAGCTGACGGAGATTTTCCCGCCTTATACTTTCAAGCTTTTCATCAACCGAGCGTCTGATATTTTCAAGACTCTGAACATTGTCGGCTGAAAAGCTGTGAAGTCTTTGTTCAAGCTGAACCGCCCTGTCATTTTGCGACTGTGCAAAGCTTTGCTGATTGAGCAATATCCTTTGAAGTCCGTCCTCCGTTCTGTTGTTATTATTCTTTTTGAGAACTGTTATTAATGTGACAACACTTACAATGAGCGTTATTGCACAAAATAAAAGCACAATAATCTCGGATGTCGTAAACTGCATATTAAACCTCCCGAACAATAATTCGATTTCACAATTAAATAATATCATTCGGGAGTTTTTCTGTCAACTCAGGTATCGAATATTGTTTCAACCCGTTTCCGACAATTTTCAGGTGAATATACAAAACGGTCGATACGGTCGCTGTCGCAATAGTATTCGGGGCATTTCGGATTATATTTGTAATCAAAGGTGTCAATAATTATCAGTTTGATTTTCATTTTTTCGGGAATGATACTTTTTATGTAAACGCTTGCCTGCTGACCCGCACGGACTCCCTCTTTTGTTTCTGCAAGTCCTGCAAGATTTGGTGTAAGCTCCACAAAAGCACCGTAGTTTTCCACGCTTCGGATAATTCCCGACACGGTTTCACCGGCACAAAACCTTTCGGCATTTTCTTCCCATGTGCCGAGAAGCTCCTTGTGACTGAGGCTTATACGACCGTTTTCAACAGATTTGATAACGGCTTTGATATCCATTCCTACAGTAAATCTCTCGGCAGGGTGTTCAATCCTTGAAACCGAAATTGTGTCAATGGGCATAAGTGCAACAATTCCGCAGCCTATGTCTGCGAATGCACCGAAGTTTTCAAGATGAGTTATGCGGGCAGGCACAATATCTCCGCATCGCAACCTTGAAATGTATGCGTCAAGGCATTTGCGTTGTGCTTTTTCACGGGAAAGCATTACAATCGGTTTGCCGTTTTCGTCCTCGGTTATGTCAGTGACAACGAAACAAACGGGACGGTTCACCCTTGAAATCACGGCTATGTCACGAACCGAGCCGTCCTTAATTCCGATTGCACCCTCCTCCCTCGGAATTATGCCTTTTATGCCTGCAAGGTCAACAATAAGGTTGTGACTGCTGTCGCACACACAAGCCTTTGCCTCAAGAATCTTTTCGCTGTTTTTTGCATCCTCAAGCATCTTTAATGAGTGAAGTATATTTATGTTTTCCTGTTCGGATATAAGTTTTCCTTCGGGTAAATATTCTGACATTTTAAAGCCTCCGTCATATTTAGGTTTACAGAAAATCATATGAAAAAGTTTTCTGTCTTATTACACGGACGCAATTTTTTGCAGAAAAATTTTATTGCATTTGCTACGCTTTCCTTCATAAAAAGCGGCAAACTTGCATTTTTATTTCATTTATGATATAATAAACACGAAAAGTACGATGAAATCTGAACTTTTGTTGAGTGCTTATTATACGAATTTATATCCCCCTCAAATTTTGCCATGCAAAATTTTCGATGGGTGATTGTACCATAATGCACTTTGTGATTATGGTACAAAAATGTGTGTGTTTTAGAATAAAATCCAGATTAGAAGAGCCGAGGTTGTTTTTTGGAAACATTACATAACAACGAGGCTTGACAGGAAGGAAACAAATCTATGAATACTTACAATCTTAAAAAAATGTGTGCCGTATCGGTTGCATCAATTATGTGTGTTTCTGCATTGGCATTTTCGGGTTGCGGTGACAAGAAGGCTGAAGTCTCGCAGACTCCCGACGAAACAACACCTGCAACTACTGCCGTAAGCACGGCTGATGAGCCTACCGCACAGAACTATCTTGAAAGCATCGGCATTGATACCGCTACTCTCGGAATCAATCCGAACATTATTCACGATTCAAACCCTGTCGGTTTTCAGCTTGATATGCCGAAGAACGGCGATACAATCGCAGTTGTTCACACCTCATACGGCGACATAACAATGCGACTTTTCCCCGAACAGGCACCAAAGACCGTTACAAACTTTGTAAATCTTGCAAAAGCAGGAAAGTATAACAATTCACTTTTCAGCAAAGCAACAAAAGACTTTATGATAAACGGCGGTTACTGCGGTACAAGCTCGTACGGCGAGGCATTTGAAGATGAATTTTGCGACAGGCTTTTCAATATCAGAGGCGCTGTTGCAATGTCAAACACAGGTGCGGACACAAACGAAAGTGCATTCTTCATCAATCAGAAAACTGCCGAAACATATAAGAATGAAGGCGGCTGGGAACATCTTGCAAGTCAATGGGATTCTATCAAAACCCAGCTTGCAAACTACAAGGATTCAAACCTTCTGACTGCATTCATTGAGAAAAACGGCACAAACTGTTACGATACCGACAGCGTTCCCGACAACGTTAAAAAGCTGTATGAGGAAAACGGCGGAAATGCCTATCTTGACGGTGCATACAATGCGGTTGACAGAGGTTACACGGTATTTGCACAGGTAATTGACGGAATGGATGTTGTTGATAAAATCGCCTCGGCTAAGGTTGACAAGGATGACATCCCCGTTAAGAACATTGTTATCAAAAGCATTAAGATTACACAATATAAAGAGGAATCAACAACTCAGGCAGATTCGACATCTGCCAAAAGCGTCACACAGCCGACCACAGTCGGATAAGGAGCGGTTATGAACAGAATGCCCGTTGCAGCGATTATGTATGACTTTGACCGTACCCTATGTACGAAGGATATGCAGGATTACAGCTTTATCCCCCGTCTTAATACTGTCTCTTATACACATCTCCGAGCCCACGAGACAGGCAGAAATCT
>ERZ1027221.1032-NODE-1032-length-15540-cov-5.894737_pt1 | contig 15540 bp, 10 predicted proteins | sample MGYA00519267_ERZ1027221 | MGnify/ENA primary metagenome ERZ1027221 (study PRJEB26926, sample SAMN06164533) | human gut metagenome | biome: ENVO:00009003; feature: ENVO:2100002; material: ENVO:00002003 | host: Homo sapiens | place: USA | collected 2012 ...
CATCTTACGCACAAGCTTTATTCAGTGTTTCCTAAAGCTTTGCGGCGGATTCCAGGGAAAAGAGGAAATGTAATTTGGCAAACATATTTTGTGTGGAAGACGACACCGGCATTCGGGAACTCATCACCTGTGCTCTCCAGTCCGGCGGCTATACTGCGAAGGGCTTCCCTGACGGAAAAAGCTTTTTCCAGCGTGTACAGGAAGAACAGCCGGCATTGATCCTGCTGGACATCATGCTGCCGGACGAGGACGGCATCTCGATTCTGAAACGACTGAAATCCGATGCAGCAACGGCGGAAATTCCTGTCATCATGCTTTCGGCGAAGTCCTCGGAGATCGACAAGGTCACCGGACTGGAAAACGGTGCAGACGATTATATCACCAAGCCATTCGGCATCATGGAACTGCTGTCCCGCGTCAAGGCGGTGCTGCGGCGGAGCCATGTGCAAAAGCCGGAACAGCAGCAGGTGCTCTCTGCCCATGACCTGACCATTGACCTGAACCAGCGTACCGTGGTCTATCTGGAAACGGAGATCGTTCTCACCTATAAGGAGTTCGAACTGCTGTCCTATCTGGTACGCAACCGCGGCTCTGCCATTTCCCGCGACCGGCTGCTGGAACAGGTTTGGGGCTTCTCCTATGAGGGCGAAACCAGAACTGTGGACGCTCATGTCAAGACGCTGCGGCAAAAGCTGGAGGCTGCCGGCTGTACCAATCTCATTCACACAGTACGGGGTTACGGCTATAAGATCGGAGGGTAATTATGGAATGGCTCGGTTGGGCATTTGCTGCGGCAACGGCTCTTTTGCTGACAATTTTTATTTTTCTGTATCTGCACCAGAAACAGCAGGCACAGCATCAGCACAAGAAAAGTCAAAAGGCTCTTGGAAAGCTGGAAAACGAAATGAACCGCATGCAGAAAGAGCTGCACCACGAACGGGACATCATCGGGCTGATTCAGGAGCACATGGTAGAGGGCATTCTGATTCTGGACGATTCCGACAAGATCCAGCTTGCCAACCGCACGGCAACGGCACTGCTGAACATCAGCAAGGAAAGCTGGGACAACAAATCCATTTTCATTCTGACAAACAATCAGGACTTTCTGGACGCACTGCGAAAATCCAAAACAGCACCTCAGCATGAACTGCTGCCGGAAGACAGTGAACTGCACAAGGGCTGCTCTGTGCGGCAGCTGCTGAAGATCGACGGCAAGTATATTCGGGCGTACATCACCCGCGTGGAAATGGGCGGCATTTTCGGTACGATCGTGCTGCTGGTCGATGTGACCTACAACGTCAAGGCGGAAAAAATGCGGCAGGAATTCACCGCAAACGTTTCCCACGAACTGAAAACACCGCTGACGACCATTAAGGGATTCGGCGAAATGTTCGGCAGCGGCATGATCACCAAAGAGGAAGACGTTGCCAAGTACGGTGCCATGATCGAACGGGAAAGCGAACGCCTGCTGTTTCTCATCAACGACATTATCCGCCTGTCGGAGATCGAGGAACACACGGAAATGCTGAACACACCGGTGGCACTGGAAGCTGCGGCAAAGAACGCCCTGCAAATTCTGGAGCCGCAGATTCAGCGGAACAAAATTCACGTCCGGCTGGAGGGCGACTGTCTGCTGCTCCACAGCAACGAGGGCTACATACGGGAATTGTTCATCAACCTCATTGACAACGCGATCAAGTACAACAATCCGGAGGGCACCGTGACGATCACCATACAGCACCTCGGCACACAGGCGAAAATCGTCATTGCAGACAACGGCATCGGCATTCCCCTACAGGCACAGAGCCGGATCTTTGAACGGTTCTATCGGGTGGACAAAAGCCGTTCGAAACAGCGTGGCGGCACAGGACTGGGGCTGTCTATCGTCAAGCACATCGTAGACTGTCACAACGGCACCATTTCTCTCCGCAGCGAACTGGGACACGGTACGGAAATTACGATTCTGCTGCCGGCAAAGTAACGATAACCCCGCACAAGGTTTGCGAATCGGCTTTGTGCGGGGTTATCAAAAAGAAAGGACAAACAACATGAGAAACGTCATGCAGGAACAAGATGTGACCGACTGGAAAGAACGTCTTGCTGCCTATACGCCAGAAACCGAACAGGAACGCCGCGACCGGAACGAGATACTCCTTGCAGCGGAACAGTACGGCACACAGCTGCTCTACCGCAGCCACGCGGAAAGCCATTTCACCTGTTCCGGTTTCGTCATGAATCCGGCAATGGATCAGGTGCTGATGGTCTACCACCGCATCTACGATTCCTTTGCATGGACAGGCGGACACGCTGACGGTTCCAGTGATTTTCTCTGGACAGCCGTGCGGGAGGCAAAAGAGGAAACCGGTATCCAGAAGCCCTATCCCCTTACCGGAGCCATTCTCTCGCTGGACATTCTCCCTGTCAAAGCACATCAGAAAAAGGGCGTTCCCGTTCCGGCACATCAGCACTATAACGTCACCTACGGCATCATTGCCGACCAGAAAGAAATGCTGCGGATCCAGCCGGACGAAAACACTGCGGTACAGTGGATCCCTGTGGAACAGCTGCCGGAAATCTGCAAAGAGCCCCACATGCTGCCGGTCTATGAAAAAGTGATCCACCGCATGCGTCGCTGGAAAGCCATGCAGGAACAGGCACTTCTGCAAACGGCACAGCCACTGTTGGCGTGGTATCCGCTGCATGCACGGGATCTCCCCTGGCGGCACACCCAGGAACCCTACCGCATCTGGCTGTCAGAGATCATGCTCCAGCAGACGCGGGTGGAAGCCGTCAAGAACTATTACGCACGGTTTCTGGAAACCTTTCCGGACATTGCCGCACTTGCCGCAGCGGAACAGGATCAGGTCAACAAGTGCTGGGAGGGGCTGGGCTATTACAGCCGTGCAGCGAATCTGCGAAAGGCAGCACAGATGATTCAGGAGCAGTACGGCGGCGTGTTTCCCCGCACATGGGAGGAAGTCCGCGGACTGGCTGGCGTAGGCGATTACACCGCCGGTGCAGTCTGTTCCATTTGCTACGGTTTGCCTACGCCAGCGGTAGACGGCAATGTGCTGCGGGTGGCTGCCAGAGTGATGAACCACTTCTGTGAGATCGACCGGCCGGAACAAAAGGCAGCTGTCACTGCCCTGCTGCGGCAGGTCTATCTGGACAATCCGGAGCACTGCGGCACGCTGACACAGGCGTTTATGGAAATCGGAGCCACGGTCTGCGTGCCCAACGGACAGCCGCATTGTGAAGCCTGTCCCCTGTCGGAACTGTGTCTGGGCAGACAGTACTGCGATGCTCTGCGGCTGCCCCAGCGGACTGCCAAAAAAGCCAGACGACAGGAACAATACACCGTTTTTGTGCTGCAATGCGACGGGAAATTCGCCCTCCGGAAACGCACTGCCAAGGGGCTGCTCCACGGGCTTTGGGAATATCCCAATGTTGCCGGCATCTGCACTGCCGAAGAAGCCATTGCCCAGGCCAGTGCATGGCACTGCAAGCCCACGGATCTGACGCAGACGGTAGAACGGAAACACATCTTCACCCATGTGGAATGGGAACTCTACGGCGTATACCTCACCTGTGCCAGACAGGACGAACAATTCGTCTGGAAAACTGCGGCGGAAATCACCAAGGAGATTTCCCTGCCCACGGCTTTCCGGCAGTTTTTCTAAAGAAACACAAAAACCCCCTGCCCTTGCAGTCATTGCCGCGAGGACAGGGGGTTGATTTTCTTTCAGAGAGGGTTCAGAACAGGTTGGTTTTTATCCCTTTTTCTTTGCCCAGAATGCGATGCCGCCGCTGATTGCCAGCACTGCGAACACACCGTAGATTTCCATATCGCCGGTCTTGGGAGAAGCGTTTTTCCCCTTTGTGCCGGACGTGCTTCCGCTGCCGGAAGATGACTGCCCAGCGGTTACAGAACCGCCTGCATCATTCGCAAATGTCACCGCGGTGGTAGTTGTCAGCGTGGTCGTACCTGTGGCAACCTCCGCCGTAGTTCCCTCTACAGCAGCCGTCAGATTCGTCAGCGTAAATGTCACAGTAATTTGATTGGTTTCCAGTTCCGACTGCAACGGGGTAAACGTGCCGACAAAGCCGGTAATTGCACCGGCAGCGTATCCCATATCCGTTTTGGACACCCTAAGCAGTCCGTCACCGTCCCGCAGCTTGGCTCCGGTTTCTGTGCCGTTCAGCTGTACCGAATCAATGGTCAGCGTCGTACTGCTGTCGCCCAGCGGCGTGGGATCGATATTGTCAACTACCAGCGTAAGCGTATCCGTTTCCTGCACGGCAGCCACATCACACGAAAGCGTGTTCTGCCCGTCCGTAAAGAGGTTGAGCGTAGAGCTGACGGTGTTCCCATTCAGCTGCAAGTATGCCACGCCCACCTGCTTCGCACCGATCACAGGCGTTTTCGCCTCACAGTGCATCGGCAGCATGACCGCCGACACCGCAGCTGCACATGCCAGTGTCCCTGCCAGCAGCCCGCATCTTTTTCGATTCTTTCTTAACATATTTTTTCTTCCTTTCCCAAAACTTTTTTCGCCCCCAAATTACCGGATCAGCATTTCCTTTTACTGCTCCGATGTGTGTAATTTTCAGGCTTCGTAGAAAGCAGTCTTTCTTTCCAGCACCTTCTTGCCGATCGGCGAGCTGATCGGAGCCACCACGCAGGAACCATACTTGTTGATTGCCTTTGCCACGTGGTCAGCGATCTCACGGACATTGTTTTCGTTTTCCAGTTCCAGAACTACCACGAAACCGTCTGTGTTGTTCGCCTTGACACCATCGATGTATGCTTTCTTGACATCTGCATTTTCTGCAAAGTATGCTTTCAGGTCGTCTTCCATGCCCTCCGGAGTGGAGTCAATATCCCGCATTGCCAGACGCGGCTGAATGTTCATTGCCTGCTCCTTGCTGAATGCCAGCCCCATGGTGAACGGATCGAGCACGATGCCGGCAGCTGTGCTCTTGGGATCAGACAGCATTGCCACATAGTTTGCCATGCTCATAGGAACTGCCTTGCAGTCCGGTGCCCCGTTCCACTTCTGTAGTTCTGACAGGCTGGTGAACAGCGGCATGTACTTTCCGCCCTCGTGATTCAGCATGATGAACTCTGCCTGTGCATTGACCTTTTCGCCAGCCTTGACTTCCTTCGGCACTTCCATCAGCACCGGAGCCACAAAGCGTGCTTTCCGCATTGCCTCAAACATATTGTTGCGGGCAGGTTCGTTGTTTTCCCGACGCAGACGGTCTGCGGCAACGATCACTTCCGGATTGGTGACCTTTTCGCAGCCAAACAGCGGGAGAATGTTGTTCTTCTTCGGAGCTTCCTGCGGCTGTTCTGCCTCCAGAGAAACGCCCTTCATCTCTGCCATTTTTTCCTTGCGGATCACGATGTTGGTTTCTGCCGGATTGATGACGATACCGCTGACATCGACACCCTGCTTCAGCAGGATCCCGCAGTACTGGTCAAATGTAATTACCATTGTATCCGCGTCCGGATCGTTCTTCCACTTCAGGAATTCCAGCCAGTCGGTGAAAGCCGGAAAGAACTTTACACCGTCCTTGTTGGAAACAGCCATGAGAGAAGCCTCCATGTGACGCTGACCATTCTCGTCCGGTTCTACCTCGTTCAGCTTGTTCTGCAACGTGATCGGAGCAATAAACGATGCTGCTGCAATTGCGTCCAGCATTTCTTTTTCGGTCTGTACGCTCTGCTGTTTTTTGAATTCCGCCATTGCGGCAACCAGATCAGGGTTTTTGATTGTGGGTTTTTTCAGTTGTGACAATTTGATTCACCTCATCTAAAATTTATCGCCCGAAAACGCCGCCGTGCCCGCAGGCAGCGGAAGCGACAGGGATAGAAATGAAAACACTTTTCCATGTCAGACTTCCAAATCCGGCATGGGTGCTGTCTATAGTATAACATATCCCGTAAAAAAAAGCAAGTCAAATTGTACAAAAAAACCGAAAAAAGCGGAATTGCTTTTCACGCAAAAATGGCAGCCGAAAACATCGGCTGCCATTTGCAGAATGAAGATCTATTTCTTTTCCGGAGAATCGGTTATTCCGTTACCGGCAGGGAGGTAACTATGCGTACCAGGAATTGCAGCAGAACTGTCGAATCGTTGGTAGAGAGTTCTCCGTCCGCCATGCAGTCGGCATTCTTCTGCTGGCTGGCGTTCAGCGTTACCACACCGGCAACCGCCTTGTTCAGCAGAACTGCATCGGTAATATCCACCTTGCCGTCCAAGTTCACATCGCCGTACAGGGACTGAGAGGTCACTTCCGAAGCGGTGGTCTGCGTGGTTTCTGTGTTGCTGTCGCCGCTGCTGACTGGTGTAGTGGCAGTCGACTGTTCCGTGGTGTCCGCCGTATCCGAAGTTGCCGGAGCAGCTGTGGTTTCAGTGGGCTGTGCGGAAGTTTCACTGGTCTTTACAGCAGTTTCTGTCGGCTGTGCAGAAGTTTCCGAACCAGTTGTGGTTTCAGTGGGCTGCACTGCTGTGGTAGTAGTAGTGGTGGTTTGCTGTTCAGAAGAAGTGCTTGTGGTTGTTGTCGGCGGAACGACAATGCTGCCGTTATACATATGGTAACCCATTGTCTTATAGCTGCTGGAATCCGCAGTTTCATACAAACCGCCCGGATTCAGCGAACCGTCTGCATTTCTCCATACAGCATCAAAATCGGTGCCCTGTTCCGGAGCCTTTGCCATTGTGATAAAGTCAGAAGCTGCCGGAGCCGCAGAAAGCTTTGTGCCGATCTTCGCACCGTTTTTGATCGCAGTCTTTGCATCTACCTGATAGTAGCCGCTGTTGTAGTACACGCCGTTTTCATAAGTACCAACATACTTGTCGTTAGAAGCACCGCCTTTCAGCTTTGCATCAGACATAAATACAGAATCATCATAATAGGACATCAGATTCTCAAAGATTGCACCCGGATCTGTGCAGCGATAGCAGGAGAAGTTCGGCTTTCCCGTGCCTTCGCCGTTGTTGTTGACTGCGGTACAGTTGGTCAGACTGCCCAGCTTCGGGTTATTGTTATCGGTGAAGCCGCAGTGAAGGTTCTCGAATGCCAGACAGTTCTTCAAGATATGTGCAGAACCGATACCAGAGCCGCCCAGCTTGAAGCCGTTGCCGTCGCAATTGCCGTAGCCCTCGCCGAATTCCGTAAAGCCGTTGCGGAATGCAATACAATTCTGAATGGTGACAACACCGATAGGACCGGTAGCACTTTTTGCAAACAGATCCCAGCCGTCGTCACTGTTGTTGTATGCCATACAGCCGTCAAAGACGTTGCCCTCGCCGCAGGTCAGCTTTGCTGCAAAACCGTCAGCATTTTCCATGCTGGCATTGTCGCAGTTGTTCTTGGAAGTGCAGTTCAGGATCAGGTTATTGCTGGGCCAGTCGGCAATGGTTGCTGCACTGGTATTATAACGGGACAGCTGCAAACCAGTGTCCTGATTGTCGTTGAATACCATGCGTTCGATCTTATTGTTGTTGCCGGAGAGGAGCATGCCGTTATCGGCTGCCTTAGTGATCTCAAAATCATAGAAGTGCCAGTAGTCACCGTCCAGCACAATGCCACGCTTGCTGCCGTCTGCATCGCCCTGTCCGGAGAAGTCGAACACCACATCTGCACCGTTATAAGGCTTGATCGTCTTCATTGCATTAGCAGTACCGCTGTTCTGAGCGTCAATGAGGATCATTTCCGAGAACTTGTATGTACCGCCCAGCAGATAAATGGTGTGGCCTGCGGACAGCTTGGAGATCGCATCGGTAACAGAAGCCGGATCCTTTTCGGAAGAACCGCTGCCGGTACCGGCAGGCGAACAGAAGATGTCCCCTGCCACCGGCACGTCCGGTGTGGTAGGCGTGGTGTTCTTGGTGGTAGCAGTGGTCAGAGCCGTTGCGGTCGTATCCTTGGACACGCTGACGGTGGTGGTCACTGTAGTAGTCTTGGTTTCCTCAGTGGTGACAACCGGATCTGTGGTGCTGTCGGTAAAGCCGCTGCCGATTGCCACGATAGAGGACTTGTAATTGACCAGAGCGTCTTTCAATGCCTGATTGACCGCATAGCTGGTATCGTCCACGGAGTTGTCAAACTTCCACTGGAGATCACCGCCCTGTACGCGTCCGGCCTTGGCAGTAACGATAGCCGGCACATCAGCCGCTGCATCTGCCTTGTAGCTGTACATGATGCTGGAATCGGTATCGAAGTTGTTGTAGCCTGTGCCGCCGGAAACCGTCTTGACGCTGTCCGGTACTTTTTCAGACGGGCTGGAAACTTCATAGGCATCGAACGAGGTGCTGTTCTGCGAATACGGGATATAGCTGGAAGCACCCTCGATATAGTTGCCGCAAGCCTTGATAATACCGCCGGCTTCGCCGGAGAATGTACCCTCACCCAGTGCATCAGTACCCTGTCCGGAACTCATCATCGGGTTCTTACAGTTGCGGAAGTAGTTGTTTTCCGCGAAAGCAGAAGCTCCCATGGTGACGCCGATGCCGTACTTGGCATTGCCGTCGAAGTAGTTGTTATAGCTGTGTACCGAGCAGGTGCGGATTCTGGGGTGACGGGAATCAGAGTGATCGTACCAGTTGTGGTGATAGGTCACATAGTTGGTTTCTTCTTCCGACTTCATGCCCTGCAGGTTGCACTTTCCGTTGTCCCAGAAGTGGTTGTAGGAATGTGTTACATAGGTGGAAGTCTTGGTGTCCAGTGCACCATCGCCCTTGACCTGATCGGCATCTGAACCGGCATCACCATAGAAGAAATCACAGTTATGCACCCAGATGTGGTCGTTGCCCTGCTGCAAGCCGCAGTCATCGCCCTCGCTGCTGTTGCAGTTCATGAAGCCGATATTGCGGACTTCTACGTTAGAGCAGTTCTTCATGACCAGACCAAAACCGTTGAATACGGTATCGGTACCAATACCCTCCACGGTGATGCCAGCCTTTGCGGTGTCGATCATCAGATCGCCCTTGGGCATGTCTGCCGGATCGGTGATATTGCCGATAAACCGCAGGCACAGCGGACGCTTTTCTTTATTTTTCTTATAAGCCGTAATGATGTTCTGCACACCAGTCACATCGGTCGCACCCTTGCCGGTGGCGTCAATACTTGCCGTCACGGTGTCCTTGTTGGCATCGGTGACATATACCACAATGGCATCTGCTTTCAGCGTGCCGTCCTCGTTGTATGCACCGGAAGAAGTGCCCTCTGCAAAGCCAAAGCCGCTTCTGTCGTGAGCCTCTACCTGAAGTCCCGCAGTTTCTGCTGCCTTAGAAGCATCTTCCTTGCCGTTAATCACCGGCACGATCTTCATGGTGTAGCTGCCGGCTTTCAGACCTACTGCATCAGCACGGAAGCGATCCGGATACTGGCGTACCAGCATGGTATCCAGCTGAGTGTAGCTGCCGCCTGCCGGCTTGATATACACGTTGTAGCCGGTCGCATTGGATACAGCACCCCATTCCGCATAGGCAGCTTCCAGGTCGCCACTGGCATCGATCACAGACACCGAAGCACTGGCTGCCACAATCGCCGGAACGTTGTCAGTTACAGTTCCCAGATCTGCTGCCAGAACCGGCTGTGCACCGGCTGCGGCAGTGGCCGCCGCCAGCAGAAATGCCAGAATACTGGTTCCGATTTTTTTGTTCTTCATCATTCATTCCTCCTGTTCGTCCGATGTGTGCATACACCGGACATCAGCTGAAAAATTTCCGGAAGCCTCATTGCCCGGAATATTTCTCATATTTCTCCTTATAGCTCAAATTGTGGTGGATAGCTCACATTGTGGTGACACATTTTTCCACCCAATTTCCACCTTCATTTTACGCCTTTTTCCCTGTAATGTCAATCTGCTTTTTCAACAAAAATGCAATGTTTTCGGTGTGCACATTACACAACATATTTGCATTTTTTGTTTATTTTCATCGTATAAAGTAACAGAATATATGACTGATTTTCCGCATACATTACAACAGCCCGCCGATAAAATTTCAATATGCATTTGGAAACAAATCGGTAAAGGATGTTTACAATTTATATTTCATGTCGAAAAGTGTTGACAAACAGAAATCCAGTGGGTATAATAATAAAGAATGGCTCTGGCGAATATCCACGCTGCAGAGCCCGCTTCTCTCAATGTAATATTTTTTTAATTTTTCCAGAAACAGAGGTTCTACTGTCTTCGGACTGACCGCAGCTGTCATCAGTTTGTCAACATACTCGGAACGCCGACATGCGGTGAAGTTCAATGATGCTGTATTCCGCACAGCCCTCGTACCATGGAAGAAAGGAAAGATGACAGTGAACAATAAAGACCAATCCCCTGCCGGAAATGCTCCCAAGCAGCATCTGACCAAAGACGAAATGCGGGAAAAAATCAAAGCTTCTCTCGCTGCAAAAGAGGCAACAGAATTTCAGCCATCATCGCCGAAACCGTCTTCTGAACGCTTTTCCGGACAGAATCGTCCGGCTTCCCGCAGCCCTGAAAACGGCTCCGCTTCGGAACGCACCCGTTCGGACAAGGCACGGCAGATCCATGATGCCGTTTCTTCCGGCTATGCCTATGACCAGCCGCGGCAGCAGCGTGCACCACAGCCGCAGCACCAGCAGCGTTCCGGAGGCAACGTGGCAACAGCACAGCGTCCGCCCCGCCCTACACCGCCCAGGCATTACGAACCGGTGCGGGAGGAGTCCAACGCCGGAAAGATCTGCATCATTATTGGTATTGCCGTGCTGGCTGTACTCCTGCTGAGTTACATCGCCGGACTGGCTGTCTATCACAGCAAGTTTCTTCCTAAAACTTACGTCAACGGCGTGAACATCGGCGGCATGACCGCGGAGGAAGCCAGCGACGCAGTTCTGAATACCGCACAGGATATGGGGCTGACATTCATTCCCAAAAGCGGCGACCCGATCACCTTCAAGGGCTCCTCATTCGGCTGCACCGTTACCCTGCCGGACAACGCTCTGACAGAGCCGGCAGACGAAAGTCACGCCCTCTGGTTCAGGAAGCTGTTCTCCAAAACCGAGTATACAGTCAAGATGCAGGATTCCTACTCGGAAGATGCACTGGTCAGCCTGATCGCCGCCTATGACTGGGGCAATGTACCGCCCACCGATGCCAAGGTTGTCCAGAACGAGGACGGTTCCTTTACCATTCAGCCGGAAGATAACGGCAACATGGTAGACACCCAGAAGCTGTCCGACTACACGGTCGCACAAATGCGGGAGGGCAACAACACCATTCAGATGGCAGACAGTGACTGCTACAAAAAGGCAGCTGTCACTGCGGAAAGTCTGGAGCCTACACTGGCACTGTACAACAAGATCGGTGCTGTAGAGATCACCTATGACATGACTGACCGCGAGGAAATTTTCGATCCGGTTGGCACGGAAAAGCTGGATCACGCTACTATCATGGACTGGATCACCACGGACGGCGATGACATCACTGTGGACACCGACAAAGCTTCCGCATGGGTGCAGGAACATATCGCTGACAAGTACGACACACTGGTGACCGGCTACAACTTCAAGTTCAAAGCCACCGAAGACGGAGAGATTACCCTGCCGATCGGTTCTGACGGCATCTACGGCTGGAAAACCAATGTTTCTGCCACTGTGGAAAAGCTGGTAGATTACATCAAAGCCGGCGAGGCAGTAACCATTGAACCGGTATATAAGGTAGAGGGATTCCGCATGAATTCCAACGCCGGCGTTACCTACACCGGAAACACCTACATTGAAGTGGACATCTGCCACCAGCACTTGTGGTACTATGTCAATGGCGAACTGTTCCTGGAGTCCGATGTGGTTACCGGTAAGGAGTCCGATCCGACACGTGCCACACCGCCGGGAGCATACAAGGTATGGTCCAGAGAATCTCCGCGAAAACTGGGGACTTACGCAGTGCAGGGTTATGAAACATGGGTAAATTACTGGATGCCCGTCACCTATACCGGCATCGGTCTGCACGACCTGAACCGCAGTGCCTACGGCGGTGACATCTACATCAACAACGGTTCCCACGGCTGTATCAACCTGCCGCTGGACGTTGCCAAAAAGATCTATGACAAGGTCACTATCAACACTCCGGTTATGATCGTCCCGTAAACCGCAGCCACTATAACAACGAAAAAAGCGTACCGTTTTCTTGTGAAACGGTACGCTTTTTGTTATGGCAGCACGGCACAAAACTGTGCGGTATTGCCTTTTGTATTATCCGCGGCGTACTGCCGGCATCATGCTGGTGAATGCTGCTTCGTCTTCGGTAACTTCTCCCTCCGGATACTGGAACCGGATCAGACGATCCCCCTGAAAAGTCAGCTGGCCCTGCTGATGAAACGGGGTTTCGATATACGCTTTTTTGCTGGTAACAATATGCAGCACATCACCCTTGCGGGTCTTGAAAATCAACTCATAGTATTCGTTGTACAGTTTCAAAGTGCCGCTGGGATCCATGGTTCTGCGGCGTTCATCTACCTTTTGTACCAGAACAGCGATCACGGTACGGGGGGGATTTTTTCCGCGGTTTGGTTTACGCATTGCTCTTTCTCCTGTGATATAATATTCCCGATTAAACTCCAGCGACTGCCGTTTGTCGGCAGTGTTTGGATTCTGTACCAGAAGCCGGCTCAGCTTCTGCCGGAACGGGCTTTGCCGAGAACCCAGCATCACTACCAGCAGCAGCACCACGGCAACAGCAACCATGATAATCAGGAAATTATCGATCGCATTTCCGAATCTGCCTGTCATATGTATTCCTTTCTGTGGGAACGCATTTTCGTAAACGGATTACGAAAGCAGCTTCTCACATTCCATTGGGATTCTGCTTTGTGAAACGCCAGCTGTCGGCACACATCTGCTGCAAATCCGCAGTTGCTTCCCAGCCAAGCAGTTTCTTTGCTTTCGACGGATCTGCATACGAGGTGGCAATATCTCCGGCACGGCGTTCCGTGATCTCTATCGGAATCTTCTTGCCGCACGCCTTTTCATACGCATGCACCACGTCCAGCACGCTGCTGCCATGACCGGTACCCAGATTGATCGGTTCAAAGCCACGGTGCTCCAGTCCGTATGCCACGGCTGCCACGTGACCGGTTGCCAGATCCATAACATGGATATAGTCCCGCACACCAGTGCCGTCCGGCGTGTCGTAGTCATCACCGAATACCCGCACATGATCCAGCTTGCCCAGTGCCACCTGTGCCACATAGGGCACCAGATTGTTGGGGATTCCGTTGGGATTCTCGCCCAGCAGACCGCTGATGTGAGCACCGATCGGGTTGAAATACCGCAGAGCCACAGCCGTGAACTCCGGATTGGCAGTGCAAACGTCCCGCAGAATCTGTTCGATCATGACCTTGGTGTAGCCATAGGGATTCGTTGCAGAGGTCGGCATTTCCTCCACGTAGGGAGCCTCATTGTTGCAGCCGTAAACGGTCGCACTGGAGGAGAAAATTATCACGTTGCAGTGATACTCCCGCATGACACGCAGCAGGGAGAGTGTACCGCTGATGTTGTTCTCGTAGTATTCCAGCGGCTTTTCCACCGATTCGCCAACCGCCTTCAGACCGGCGAAGTGAATTACGGCATCGATCTTGTTGTCCTCAAAAATCTGCCGCATGTCCTCCTCGTCACGCATATCTGTACGATAGAACCGCACATGCTTTCCGGTGATCATCTCGATACGGGCAATTGCCTCCACTTTTGAATTGCAGAGATTGTCCATAATCACGACCTGATAGCCGGCATTGATCAATGCCACACAAGTATGACTGCCGATAAAGCCAGTACCGCCAGTGACCAGAATTTTTCCCATGTTACTTTACGCTTCCTTTCAATTTCTGTCAAATGGAGAGGGAATTTTCCCTCCTATCAGTTTGCCCTGAAAGGCAAACTTTCAGCAGCACTGCACAAAAGCACAATGCTGCCTTATATCAATACAGTCATGCCGCCAACGGAACGAATTCGCAGCACGTGGCAGCAGCCCTTTCCCAGAACGGATTCCATGCCCTCCTGAAACTGGGACAGCAGCACAGCCGGCACAAATGCCTGTACTGTTCCGCCGAAACCGCCGCCGTGTACACGGATTGCTCCCCTGCCGCCCAGCACTGCCGAGCCGACTGCAAGGGCAATGGAGATGGGCTGGTCTTCCGGTGCAGAGGACGGGTAGACGTTTTGCAGCAGGCAATAGGAAGACTGTCCGGAGTTCTGTACCAGGTGCAGGAACGCCTCGAAATCGCCCCGATCCAGTGCATCAGATTCGCCCTGTACCCGTCCGTCTTCCCGATAAAAGTGCATCGCACGGAGCACTGCACGGTCGCCGCAGGCTTTCCGCAGTTCCGGAATGGAACGCAGCACCTGTGCCGGCGGAACTTCCGCCAGAACGTCCTTGCCGAAATACTTTGCCACTTCCTGCATTTCTGCCGGAATCGCAGCGTATTCCGCTGTCAGGTCTGCGTGGTTTCCGCCGGTATCCACAATGCAAAGTACATAACCAGTTCTGGAAAAGTCAAATGCAACTGGGTGCACTTCCGGCAGCATCGGATTGGCAAAGTCAATGGCAACAGCACCGCCTACTGACGAAGCCATCTGATCCATTAACCCGCAGGGCTTCTGGAAATACACGTTTTCCGCATACTGCCCCATTTGTGCCAGTTCTACCGGTGTGAACCGATTTTCGGCATACAGGGCATTACAGATATTTCCCAGCAGAACCTCAAAAGCTGCTGATGAGGACAGACCAGAGCCTGCCATGACCTGCGAGGTGGTGTATGCATCAAAACCGGTTTCCAGCGGACATCCGTACTGCTTGAAGCGGGCAGCGATTCCGCGGATCAGTTCCGCTGCTGTAGGCTTTTTGTCCGTTACCGGTTCCAGTTCTTCCAGAGAGATCTCATCTTCCGGAAAGCCCTCTGAATGCACCCGGATCGTGGTATCTTCCCGTCTTGCCACAACAGCGATCACGTCCAGATTGATGCTTGCCGCCAGTACGTGACCATGCTGGTGGTCGGTGTGGTTTCCGCCCAGTTCTGTCCGTCCCGGTGCAGAAAAAATGGCAATTTCCCGACCGCTGCCGTACAACTGCACAAAACTGTCAATGGCACACAGCAGCCGGTTCCGATAAGCTTCCGCCAGATCTTCACCGCCGCCAAGTACTGCCGCGATGTGCATGAATTCTTCCGACTGCAGCAGTCTGCGAGCCTCCTCAATTGTCTTCAATGTGATGCCCCTTTCTCAAATCGCTTTTTCGGGTAACTGCGGTATTGCCCTTGGTTCCCCGAAAGCGGCAATCTGCGTTCCTACAATTCTCCACTATTCAGTATAACCGATTTTTCACGATTTTGCAAGCATTCTTTGTGATTTTTTCTATCTCGATACAGAATTCGAAAAAAGCAAAGCCTCAGCCTTGAAAATTGAAGCAAATCTTGCCTTACGCTTGCAAACAAAAACCCGATACGGGAATGCTCCCGCATCGGGTTTTTCTTATGCTGTCATAGCCTTGTTGTCAGA
>ERZ1027221.1041-NODE-1041-length-15422-cov-10.077829_pt1 | contig 15422 bp, 19 predicted proteins | sample MGYA00519267_ERZ1027221 | MGnify/ENA primary metagenome ERZ1027221 (study PRJEB26926, sample SAMN06164533) | human gut metagenome | biome: ENVO:00009003; feature: ENVO:2100002; material: ENVO:00002003 | host: Homo sapiens | place: USA | collected 2012 ...
TTCTTCTAGTCTACACACCTTAATTTTTCTGTCTAGTTAATTGTAGCCTATCCATAAAACTAATATAAAGCTTGGTACGATTCTGTTTGTAAGACATACGAATAGTATCAGAGGTAGGAGCCAAGCTGCCTGATATTAAATTATCGATAAAGTAGAAAGGTTAAGCATTAGCCGCTGCAATAACTAATGCTAGGAGACAGCAACGTGTAACCATTACCGCACGTGTTTCTGAATGGTGGTAGCGACCGATTTGAACGGCTAGGGCGGAAATACGGTGCAAATGCACGGTGGTTTCATGCAATGCTTACATGGCGTATTTTGTAAGGGTATGTAACGGAGATAATCCCGACGGTAATGGATGTGAGAGGCCAAGCCGACGCTGACGGTAGGGCAAACAAACATAGTTGCACTCTAGCGATCGTTATTTATTTTTAACGGTCAAACTAGGGTACAACTATGCTTAAAACACTTCGCCTCAACTTCTGGTAGCAAAAGTGATTTTGAAAGTCAAAATATTTTTTATGAGTTATTTACAATTCTAAAAAACAAGTGTATTAATCTACTAATTTGAGACTTGTACTATTTTATTGTTTTCGTGTTTAATGTATTGATAAACTTTGTTTGTAACTAAACAGTCTTCTAAAGCATCGTGTGAATTATTATCTAAATTGAGATAATCTTTTAAAGTTATTAGTTTGTGATTCGGAGTTTCGAAATGTCTTCGTGCTAAAGGTAAAGTATCAATTACACGAATTCGTTGATTTAATTCAATATTATTTTCATTTAATTGATGCAGCAAAAACTTTAAATCAAAAGGTGCGTTATGAGCGACAAGAGTATAACAACTAATGAACGACATTAGCTGAGGTGAAAAGTCTTCAAATGTGGGCATATTTACGACATCTTCTAATTCTAATCCAGTTATCTTAGTTATTCTTTTAGAGATGTTTGATCTAAATGGTTTAATATTTTGATATATGCGATCAATTTCTTCGTTTGATTCATATTTTATAGCACCAATTTGGAGAATTTCGCTATCCAACGGACTTAATCCAGTGGTTTCGAAATCTATTACGACGTAATCATCAACCAGTTTACGAGCTTTAATGTAAGTTGGACTCTTTTTATCTGCTTTTTTTGATTTCGAGGGAGGGGTAGGACCGGTTATATTTACTGATTTTTTAATCAAATCATCAATATCTATTTTGTTTTCGATAACGTTTTCTTTATCAGGGTTTTGAATAGTAGCATCTTCATTTTTTTCTATCGTTTGTTCTTTGATGATTTCTTTCATTTTATGAGAAAAACTCAAGAAAAGAATTCCTACCACGACAGAAAATCCACCTGATAAAAAATCTCCACTTGCTATGATTCCACCAAATAAACCTATAAATACAAGAAAAGCGCCTATTGAAAGTAATAATATTCGTACAATATTTTCATTTTTCATCCCCATCTCTGATATAATAATATACACAGTCTCGGAAATGAGAACCCTAGCCGCAGCTCCAACTGCGAATGGGGTATTTTTTATAGGTCAAAACTTACTTTTACCGCTTTACCCAAAATTCTTGCTGGATTATTTTCATCAATGATATAAGGATGATAATCATTATTATCGGGCATTAGCATTACAACATCATTAACATGTTTAACTCTTTTGAGAGTCGCTTCAGAGTCGCCGTTTACTATAACTGGTGCAATTTCTCCATCTTCCACAACTGGTTGTCTTCGAATCAACACGTAACTATCAGAAGGGATTGTAGGAACCATGCTATTACCTCTGATTTTTAAATAAAAGACTTCACCAGTGGGCAAGTTTTCGTCTATCTCTTCTCTATATTCTTCAATATTTTCTTCAGCTAAAATAGGATCTCCACAAGCAATTTCTTCCAAAACAGGAATCTGTCTATATTTTTTAACAGGTATTAAATTTTTCGGTATCTCGCCATACCGCGGATCAATCGTAGACTTCAATACGCCAAAATAATCTGCTATGTCGTTAAAGGCAGCGCGCGTTAATGCTGGATTCACTAGTAAAGAAGCCGCTAAAGCTGCTGATGTGCATTTTCAAACGTTGTCCAAATATGAAAAAGATAGTTCTGATATTCCATTTTCTCTTTTAAATGAGCTGTCTAATCTGTATCAAGTTCCTATTAACAATATTTTTTTGGGCAAAGAGTACGCTTTAATCCGTATCATAAATAATAAAAGAAATGAGGTAATGAATTGAACGAAGTTTCAAAGGACGTTCTGGCAATCGAAGCCCACGAAAAAGCAAAGTCTTAGTCTGATACGCTTAACACTTCTTTACTATTGTTTAAACAAAATATCCTAATTATTTCTAATTGATTCTATAAGCACTTTACTTAGCGATACATAAAAATTGTGATACAATTTAGTCATAGTTTTAAAGGATATTATGGTCACTAAGTTACACATATAAATTTTTATGGAGGTGTGGTAATATGGCAAATTTCTACGGAAATGATCCTTTTTTCAACAATGATATGGATGATGTTTTCAATCAATTATTTCGGCGCATGGATAATCAAAATTCGGGGCGTGCACGGTATTTAGTTAATGGACAATCGTTGACACCGGATGAGTTTGCTCAATACCGAGCAACTGGTAAGCTACCCCAAAATAATAAAACAATAGAAGTATCTAAAGATGGTAAACAGGCTGTTAAAAAAGGAGGGATTTTAGAAAAGTTAGGGACTAATTTGACGGAACAGGCTCGTGATGGATTACTAGATCCAGTGATTGGACGTGAGAAAGAGATTCAAGAAACTGCAGAAATTTTGAGTCGTAGAACGAAAAATAATGCAATCTTAGTTGGTGATGCCGGTGTAGGTAAAACTGCAGTCGTCGAAGGTCTGGCACAAGCAATTGTGGCTGGTAAAGTTCCAGAAACGATTCAAGATAAAGAAATCTATTCGATTGATTTATCTTCTTTGGAAGCGGGAACTCAATATCGCGGTTCTTTTGAAGAAAATATTAAACAGCTGGTAGAGGAAGTTAAAGCAGCTGGTAATATTATTCTATTCTTCGATGAAATTCATCAGATTCTCGGCACGGGTGCCACTGGTGGTGAAGATGGTGGCAAAGGATTGGCTGATATCATTAAACCTGCTTTGTCACGTGGCGAGCTGAGTGTAATCGGGGCTACGACTCAAGATGAATATCGCAATACTATTTTGAAAAATGCGGCTTTGGCACGGCGATTCAATGATGTTGTGATTAATGAACCGACGGCCGCTGACACTTTACGTATATTACAAGGTGTTAAAGAGCTGTACGAAAAACATCATCATGTTGTATTACCAGATGATGTTTTGAAGGCGGCTGTGGATTATTCAATCCAATATATACCACAACGCACTTTGCCAGATAAAGCTATCGATTTGATCGACATGACTGCGGCTCATTTAGCGGCTAAAAATTCGCCAACTGATGTTGAGACATTGGATCAACGCCTTAAAAAATTAGAGGCAGCTAAGGAGGCCGCCATTAAAGCGGAGGACTTTACAAAAGCCGCTGATATCAAGAAGTCGATCGAGGAAACCAAGCAAAAAATTAAAGAAACGGATCAAAAAGAAAAAATCACTGCCACGATTGATGATGTGGCACAATCGGTTGAACGTTTAACTGGTATACCAGTTTCTGATATGGGCGCTAATGATATTGAGCGCTTGAAAAATCTTGATAAGCGTCTGAAAAGTAAGGTAATCGGTCAAGATGAAGCGGTTGAAATGGTAGCAAAAGCAATTCGGCGTAACCGTGCGGGCTTTTCAGAGGGTGATCAGCCGATTGGAAGTTTTCTGTTTGTGGGCCCAACTGGCGTAGGAAAGACTGAATTAGCTAAGCAATTAGCCTTAGATATGTTTGGAAATGAAAATGCGATTATTCGGCTAGATATGAGTGAATATGCTGATCGTACAGCTGTGTCGAAATTAATTGGTACCTCGGCTGGATACGTAGGCTATGAAGATAATGCTAATACTCTAACCGAACGGGTTCGGCGTAATCCATATTCCATTGTATTATTAGATGAAATTGAAAAGGCTCATCCACAAGTATTAACGTTACTGTTACAAGTGATGGATGATGGGCGCTTAACGGATGGACAAGGCAATGTCATTAATTTCAAAAATACGATTATTATTGCTACTTCTAATGCTGGCTTTGGTAATGAATCATTAAGTGGTGACGAGCAACGAGATCAGTCATTAATGGATAAGTTAGCACCATTTTTCCGCCCAGAATTTCTGAACCGTTTTAATGGAATCGTGGAATTTTCACATCTGACTAAGCAAGACTTAAGTCAAATTGTCGATTTGATGTTGGCGGATGTACAAAAAACTTTAGCCAAAAAATCCATCAAACTTGAGGTAACTAAAGCGGCCAAAGATTGGCTGATGGAACAAGGCTATGATGAAGCAATGGGTGCGCGGCCATTACGGCGAGTAATTGAACAACAAATTCGTGATAAGGTAACAGATTTCTACCTTGACCACTTAGATGTCAAAAACTTGAAGGCTGATTTAGTGGATGATGAGATTGTGATATCGGCAGCTTAGCTTAAATCAGTGTTCATAAATAACTTTATATAAGAGGAGATTTATTGGGAAGGAGATTGCTTGATAAATCTCCTTTTTTCGTTGATTTTCACCATTTGATATTAATCTATTGAGTAATATGGGTAGCGTCAAGAATCTTGTGTAAATTAAATGCCTCCGTACATATAATATGTAGTTAATTTAAATAAAGGATGATTCTAGGGTGTCCTGAAGTCCTTTGAATCCGCGATGGATTCGCTTCATGGACTTCTCGTTGTAGACATTAAACTGAGAAACCAGGAATCGATCCAGTGAATCTTCCGTTGGAAATTGTTCTTTGTGGTTGGTGTTGCGTTTGAGATGCTTGTTAAAGTTCTCAATCAAGTTGGTTGAATACAATGAACCGCGAATAGCTGGTGGGAAATCCATGAAAGTGAGCAGATTCGGCATTTTAAGCAGATTTTTGATTAACTTGGGATAGGTCTGATACCAGTTGTTGGCGAAGTCATTCAATTTTCGTACCTGGCATGACATTTAGTGGGACTTCTGAACGAAATGAAGTTGATTACTGATGAATATAACTAGGAAATGACGCAATTGATTGGGGATATGGACCTTGAAGATGCCAAAATTAGCATAGAAGATCTAAGTGTTTATACGAACGATGATCAAACCTATTTCGTCGTTTTTGATCTCAAATATGAAGGATTGGATTCAAATCAAGTCCTTGTTTATGTAGCATCCGATCACGTCAGTTATTCCAATATAATCGATCATTATGAGCTAATCGCAACAAATACCAAATTAAAAAAGTGGAATAGATGATGGCTATTTTCGAAAAAGTCTCTTACTTTATTTCTATCGATCATCGGTAAAGTATCGTCGGTCGGTCACAAATCAAGTCAAACACCTGGAACGGGTGACGAGCAATGAATTTGATCAATTCAAAAATAAAGTAGCTTTTGAAAAGCTGCAGCGTGAAATCGAACAAGCAAAAATGAGTCAAGAGTCAGGCCTATTCAATTAGGAGAAAGAGGAAAGTCATGGAAAATTATTACTTTATCAATAGCGTGGATCCAGAGAACCAAATGATGCGTATTCAAGAAGTGGGTGCTGGCGAAATGAGTGCGCAACAGGTACGTATCACGAAAGAGGATGCCGATGTTTATTCTTTAATGTTGGATGAAGCAACGCAAGAAGGGGAGCCGCTGATCGTTCAGCTGGATCTAAAATAAAGTCAAAATCAGCCGTAGAAAAAATTTTTTCGACCAGTACAAACAAAAACCGATTTTCTTTTTTTAGAAAGTCGGCTTTTAATAACGAAGCTAATTTAGTTGAAGTAGTTGCTCAATAATCGAAGAGCTGCCTGGTAAAAATAAAAGTAAACTACCTATGACTAACAAGATCCCTAAAACAAAACAGGCTATTACGAATTTGGTTGATCTAGATACTTCTTTATTTGAAACACTTATGATCAACAAAGTTATACCGACAGCTAACGTTAAAAAATACCAAAATCCCATTGTTATCGCCCACTTTCTTTGAATAGTTTTTACTTTCAAACTGTTTAATAAATTTTATCATAGACAAGAAGAACTAATCCTTGTACAAGAAAAATATATGTAAAGTTTAAACTTTCTTATACTATATAGGTTGAATTAAATACTTTACATCCGCACGCACAGTCGGTCAATCACTACCAAGCCAGGTAAAAGCAAAGGGGCTATTTTTGCGTATCGCTCAAAATCAAGCATGATTGGCGGACGTGGCGTTGTTCTGACTTCCGAAGAAGCGATTCACGAAAACAAAGATACATTTACGCATTGGACACCCAACGTTTATCGTTATGGAACATATGCAGACGAAAATCGCTCATATACTAAAGGGCATTCTGAAAATAATTTAAGACAAATCAATACATTCTTTATTGATTTTGATATTCACACGGCAAAAGAAACTATTTCAGCAAGTGATATTTTAACAACAGCTATTGATTTAGGTTTTATGCCTACAATGATTATCAAATCTGATAAAGGTTATCAAGCATATTTTGTTTTAGAAACTCCAGTCTATGTGACTTCAAAATCAGAATTTAAATCTGTCAAAGCAGCCAAAATAATCTCGCAAAATATCCGAGAATATTTTGGCTGCTTTGACAGTTGATCTAACGTGCAATCATTTTGGGACTGCTCGCATACCAAGAACGGACAATGTAGAATTTTTTGATCCCAATTACCGTTATTCTTTCAAAGAATGGCAAGATTGGTCTTTCAAACAAACAGATAATAAGGGCTTTACTTGTAAGTCTAACGGTTTTAAGCGGTACAAAAGGCAAAAAACAAGTAGATGAACCCTGGTTTAATCTCTTATTGCACGAAACGAAATTTTTAGGAGAAAAGGGTTTAGTAGGGCGCAATAGCGTTATGTTTGCTCTCTCTTTAGCTTACTTTAGTTCAGGCTATTCAATCGAAACGTGCGAATATAATATGTTTGAGTTTAATAATCGATTAGATCAACCCTTAGAAGAAAAAGAAGTAATCAAAATTGTTAGAAGTGCCTATTCAGAAAACTATCAAGGGGCTAATAGGGAATACATTACCATTCTTTGCAAAGCTTGGGTATCAAGTGATTTAACCAGTAAAGATTTATTTGTCCGTCAAGGGTGGTTTAAATTCAAGAAAAAAAGAAGCGAACGTCAACGTGTTCATTTGTCAGAATGGAAAAAAGATTTAATGGCTTATATTAGCGAAAAAAGCGATGTATACAAGCCTTATTTGGTGACGACTAAAAAAGAGATTAGAGAAACGCTAGGCATTCCTGAGCGGACATTAGATAAATTGCTGAAGGTACTGAAAGCGAACCAGGAAATTTTCTTTAAGAATAAATCAGGAAGAAATGGTGGTATTCAACTTGCTAGTGTTAAATCATTGTTGCTATCGATCATTAAAGTAAAAAAAGAAGAAAAAGAAAGCTATATAAAGGCGCTGACAAATTCTTTTGACTTAGAGCATACATTCATTCAAGAGACTTTAAACAAGCTAGCAGAATGCCCCAAAACGGACACACAACTCGATTTGTTTAGCTACGATACAGGCTGAAAATAAAACCCGCACTATGCCATTACATTTATATCTATGATACGTGTTTGAAAGAGAAGACGAAAACGGAGATAAAAAATATTTTATCGGTACATTTCAAAGCGATAAGTTGAAACGACTCACTCCATATAAAGATGATAAAGAGGAATTGGCTCAACAGCTTAAAAAACAGCAAGACCAACATAGAGAACAAAAGCAAGAACAAACAATAGCTTTACAAAGAGAAGAAGAAAAATAAAGGAGAATGAGCTATGAATTTTCTACAAAATAATTTCCAAACTTTATATTTAGGTGCAGCTGCAGGAGATATTCAAGGAAGAATTTCCGGAGCATTAACAACAGTTCAATCCGTATTGACAGGTATACAAGATCGTCAAAAAGCATTTAGATGAAGCGGAAACAATCGTGATTGCGACCGACAGCGACCGAGAAGGTGAAGCAATCGCCCGCTTGATTATCAACCTTTCGGGAAATAGCCGGAAAACCATTAAACGTTTATGGATCAACTCGCTTGAAACTAGCGAAATCAAAAAAGGATTTCAAAATCTGAAGGACGGACAGGCGTTTTATTCCACTTACAAAGAAGCAGAAACCCGACAAATCGCTGATTGGCTGGTAGGAATCAATCTCCCCCGTCTTTACACGCTTTATATGCAGAAAAACGGCATGAGAGGCGTGTTTAGCGTTGGACGCGTCCAACACCCGACTTTGTTCTTGATTTACAACGCAACGAAGAAATCAAACATTTCGTCAGCAAGCCATTTTATGAGTTGTATGCCACTTTCACACACTCGAATGGTAAGTACAAAGGGAAATACAAAGAGCGGTTTGGTACACTCGAAAACCTTGACGGGTTCAAAGAAACCAATCAGCTAGAGCAAGCGGAGAATGCCGAAGTAACAAATGTCAAAGTGGAAGAAAAACGGCAGTATGCGCCGAAACTCTTTAGCTTGTCTGATTTACAATCTTTCGCGAACAAACGCTTTAAGTACAGTGCCGACAAAACGCTTTCGATCGCTCAAAAACTCTATGAAAAAAAGGTGCTTTCTTATCCAAGAAGCGATACCAATTATATTGGTAGCCCCGAATTTGACTACCTGAAAAGCAACCTCAGTCGGTATCTCGAACTAGTAGGAGTGGGCATTTCCGAACCGCAGCTAAACGAAAATAAACGGTATGTAGATGGAAGCAAAGTACAAGAACACTATGCGATTATTCCAACGAAGACATTGCCGAAGCTCAGTGATGTAACGAAAGACGAAAAAAACATTTATCTTCTGGTCTTGTATCGTACCCTCGCAATTTTTGAAAAGCCGTATATCTATGACGAAACCACCATTGATACAGCGATCAATCAGGTTCTGTTCCAATCAAAAGGGAAGACAGAAAAAGAGCGTGGATGGAAACGACTATATAAACAGGAAGAAAAAGACAAGTACGACCCACTTTTACCAGAAGTAACCGTCAATGATTCAGTGGCTTTCGCCCTTGAAACAAAGGAAGGGAAAACCCAACCACCCAATTACTATACAGAGGGCACACTGCTAACCGCCATGAAACATGTCGGACGGGCAATGGACGATAAAGGCAGCAAAGACATTCTTAAAGAAACCGAAGGGATTGGAACCGAGGCCACTAGAGCCAGTATCATTGAAACCTTGAAGAAACAGGACTACATCACGATCAGTAAGAGTAAAATCTATGTGACAGAAAAAGGCGAATTGTTGTGCCGCATAATTGCAGAGGACGAAATCGCCAATGCCGGCATGACTGCCCAATGGGAACGCTATTTGAAAAAGATCCGAAGCCAACAAGGCACACAAGAAGCTTTTTTAGGCAGTATCGAGCGGTTTGTGCAGCACCTCATTGAAAAAGTGCCACAAAACTTCCAAGACAAAAAAGAAAACATTGCAGATGTAGCCGGGCATATGGAACAAGAAAATGTGATGGGTACGTGTCCGAAATGTCAAAACAGCGTAGTAGACAAAGGAAAATTTTATGGCTGTTCGGGCTACAAAGACGGTTGCAAATTTACGCTTCCTAAAAGATGGAGCCAAAAAGCACTCACAAAGAAAAATGTCCAAGATTTATTAAGCAAAAGAGAAACGAGTTTAATCAAAGGGTTCAAAAGTAAAAAAGGAAGCAATTTCTCGGCAAAGTTAACACTGAATGACGAAATGAAATTAGCTTTTGAATTTCCAAAAAAATAAAAACACAAGATCTAGACCTTGCCCCTTTTGGAAAAAAGGGGCAAGCCCCCAAAATCGTCTCAGTCACCCAGTTGTAATAGCCTAAAACTGAATAACACTTAAATAAGTCAAGGAACGGGTAAGTATTTTTTGGCAGACCACCAAAAAATCTCCACCCTCACAGTCCTTGACTTCTTTATTTTTGGCTGTGGGCTGTCGTCGCCGACAGTCAAACCAGTTGTAAAAAATATTTGCTAGCTTGCCTGTCGCTAAAATAGTGTACCGCCAAAAAACGCTTGAAAGGAATTTTTCTTTTGCTCGCTTGTTGCTTTGTAAGAATAAGTAGCTATTCTGCAAATAACCCTAATATTTCGTATTTCTCTAAAAAACCAGTGTTTGAGAGGGAAGTTCTACGCTCATTTCAGATTGATCTATGGGTAACTATCCATGAAAATACCTGTAAACCGCTCTTTTTTCAGTTTTTTTAAAGAGAGAGAAAATAAAAATAAAATACCAACTTTTTACGTATATTAATAACGAAGGACTTAAATATAGGATGATCAAAGGAGGCGTTCTTATGTATGAAGACGAATGGAGAGAATACTATGCAACCAAAAATGAGAGCATACATATTACGAGAAACAAACTCATTTTCCAATGCAATGAAGGAATCGCTCTGTCTACTTATAAAAAGGAAATTGAAAGAATCATGCATGCATTGGCACTTAAACTCTTATTACTGGAGTTAAATTCATATGATTTTTAATCTGCAAAAAAGTTTATAGCACCGTCGCTTATACCAGAAAATATAACAAACGCCGCATTGTTTTTTTGTGCACTTTAATAATCTATTCAACTAAGGAATTAAGCTGGCTGTCAAGAGAGTAATATCGTATTGAATCTCAGGTGGAAATTTTCTGCGGTATCTTTTTTGACTGAAATTACATTAGTGTCTTTTGGGGATTGTGTATGTAAGTATTTTTTAAAATCATTTTAACAAGTTTTGGACAAAAATTCTCATGAAAAAACAGAATTTAAATAGCATGATAAATTAGAGAAGATAGTTTAATGTGCTTATAGGAACACCCCACTTTTACAGTCACAATCAATAACCTTGCTACTTTCTTTCGAAATTGATAAGAGTCTAAAGGATTGACAACGCTTGATAGTGAGCATAAACTTAATGTACGCTAGTTAGTTTACAAGTGTAAACTAAAAAAGTATGATGTGTCGTCTCTGAAATTCTCCCTGATTCAAGTCATAACCAGAGTACATATCGGTTATTTTTTGATTCCATATTTTTTCCTTTATGTGCTGAGGATTAAGGGGTACCAATTGTAATTGCGCGTTATATGGTCTTTGTTTAGAATCGCTCTCCAAAAAGCCAATTTTTTTGCATAGAATTTTTAGATGTGTTACCATTAATTAGAATTATTATAAATAAGAAGTAGGTATCATTGTTTCAGTACAAAGACTAGGAGGAATGGAAGATGGAAATAGACTACAAGGATCATGGGAAGAAGCCGTATATCATTAATATTGAAGACGCCACCACAGGAAATGATAATTACCGGACGACCATTTGGACAGGCAGTAAACTGCAAGTCACCGTAATGTCCATTCAACCGGGCGATGACATCGGTTTGGAAGTGCACGAAGGCATTGACCAATTTATCCGTATTGAAGAAGGAGAAGGCGTGTGTAAAATGGGGCCTTCTAAAGATAACTTACATGTTCAACAAAAAGTGATGGATGATGACGCCGTATTTGTTCCGGCAGACATGTGGCACAACATCGAAAACACCGGTGATAAGCCGCTCAGACTGTATACCATTTATGCTGGTCCAGATCACCTTGAAGGAACGGTTCACCCTACTCATGAAGACGCCAAAAACGATCCAAACGAACACTGAGGTACACTAGGATGAAACAAAAGCCTTGCACCCGTATGGATGGTCCACTGGTGCAGGGCTTTTTTATAAAGGAGAGAAGTGGTATGAGTGATTCATTGTTTCAATTAGAGAAGGTTGGTTTTCAGGCAAACGGAAACCAAATCCTTCAAGATATCTCTTTTACAGTAAACAAAGGGGAAGTGATTGTTTTTTCTGGTCCTTCTGGAAGTGGAAAAAGTACCCTTTTGAAATTAATTGGTACGCTGCTTTCCCCAACTTCCGGAAAAATTTATTATCGAGGTACGGATCTGCAAAAAATCGATCCTGTGGAGTATAGAAAAGAAGTCTCTTATTTCTTTCAAAACGCTTCTCTATTCGATGAGACAGTTCAAGAGAACTTGTCTTTTCCTGCCCGCATAAGAGAAGAAGGATTTGATCGGGAACGTGCAAAAAAATTGTTAGAACGAGTTCAAATACCTGAAACTTACTTATCGAAAGAGGTCAAGGAACTATCAGGAGGGGAAAAACAACGGGTTGCATTGGTCCGAAATTTGATGTATCAACCGAAAGTGTTGCTCCTGGATGAAGTTACCAGTTCATTGGACCAAGAAAACAGAGCGATTGTCCTTGATTTAGTCCGAGACATGATGAAAGACCAACAAACTACGGTGTTGGCCGTCACTCACAACCAGGAAGAAATCGACCAAGCTTCTCGTCTGATTACTATCAAAGGTGGAAAAATGGAGGAATCGAAATGACAAACAATTTGGAAATCAGTAATCTTTCTTTGCTTTTATCCTCTGTCCTCTTGATAGTTGCCTTGTTGATTGATTACAAAGAGAAATTGGGATTAGGAAACGACATTTTTATTGCGGGAATTCGCGCTGTCGTTCAATTATTCCTTATTGGATATGTATTGAGCTACGTATTACGAGTGGATAACAACTTTCTCACTTTAGCGATGGTTTTGTTCATTGTGTTCAACGCTTCTTATAACGCCCATACACGCAGTGAGGGGATCAACCGCTCTTTTAAAATTTCAACGACGGCTATTGGAGTAGGAACAGCCTTGTCCTTATTCATTCTTGTTTTTTCAGGAGTCATTGACTGGACCCCTTCCCAAATCGTTCCAATTACAGGCATGATTGCCAGCAACGCCATGACTGCGATTGGAGTGACCTATCGGTCTTTGAATTCAAAATTTACGGACCAACGCCAACAGGTATTGGAAAAATTGGCATTGGGAGCCAATAAAAAACAAGCGTCCATGAGTATTGTAAGAGAAAGCGTCAAAACGGGCATGGCTCCTTCTATTGACCGAACAAAAACGGTTGGACTTGTCAGCCTACCAGGTATGATGTCAGGGTTGATTTTTGCGGGAATTGATCCTGTTCAAGCGATTCGTTACCAAATTGTTGTGATGTTTATGTTGATTTCAGTTACTGCGATTTCTTCATTTATTGCTAGTTATATGGCTTACCGTGAGTTTTATAACAATCGCAGTCAATTAATTATATGATTTGGGATGATACACTACTCTTAAAACCAGTGGTTACAATTTTATGTAGTTAAAAGAAGACCTCACGAGAATAATTGCAAAAAGAACTTCATTTTTTAATGAAGAAGGATATTTTTGTCATCGAATCTTTGGAACGACTAGGGCGAAGCTATGATGAAATTTTTTATATAGTGCAGCAACTGGATTAAAAGGATATCGGACTGATTGTTTTGAACATGCCTATCCTCAACCAATGAGAACTTTCGACGAAATCATGTTCTAGAAAGAAATTTCTATCCAATAAGAATTCCAAATCATGGACACTATTATCAAAGAAGCTTTAATAGATAAAATATTCAAAGCAGATTCTAAAAAAGTCGATTCCACAAAATATACATGAAATGAAAAATGGAGGAATATAAGTGAACTTTATGTATGAAGTTAAAACAACTAAATCATTCCAAGCGGCAACAGAAGCACTCATTGAGAAACTCAAAGAAAGAGAATTTGGTGTATTGTATCAAGTTAATTTTAAAGAAAAAATTAAATCTAAAGGGTTAGATTTCCCTACAAATTTTGAGGTATTAGAAGTATGTAATCCAAAACAAGCAAAAGAAGTATTGGAAAAACGTATTGAAGTTGGCTACTTTTTACCGTGTAAGGTAGTTGTTTATGAAAAAGAAGCCGATGTGTATATTGGACTACTAAAACCAACAGTATTAATTGACTTCTAGCAGAACAGGAAAAATGACCGAGCTTTCTCATGAGTTTCCAGTGATTGTTACTACTCCTAGTGCTACCCTTAACGGTATATTGGTGCAAGACAACAATGATAATAATTGCTATATAATGGTAGACGGTCAAACTCTATACAGAGGAACATACCAATAAATTTTGAGTCTTAATATGACTGATATTTATAAAAAATTCCTGATATTAGAACAAGAATACGCTGTCTTCAAATGTATAATATTACAATAGCACGATATAGCAATATTGTTATATCGTGTTTCATAATAATTAAGAGCTTTAAAATTAGTATTTATTAGATACGTAAAAGCTATTTTAGTATTGATAAATTGTTACCAGCAACAAAAAAGAAGTTACTTAGTGCTAACTTTTGAGCAACTGCTAGAGGAGGTAGGATATGGCTAATTATCCTGTAATTTTTATTGTATTTTCTAGAAATGTAATTATTCTCTTAAACATTCCAGCATATCCAAGTATATAGAAAATTTACGTTTTCTATATACTTGGATTTGAATTATAGCTATTTGTAATTTACTTCAATTATTTCGCTATAGCAGCTAATAACACTATAAAGACACATACAGCAACTCCTTAAATGGGTTTCGTATGTGTCTTTATAGTGTTGATCACTTCATATTTTAGTTGGTCAAAATCCTTATCATATGTAGCAATATATACCACTAAATTTACAGCATCTTTTTGATCAATAGCTAAAAGCTGTCCATTGATTTTCAAAAAGACAAAAGTAGCTAAGAAAGCAGTACGTTTATTTGCATTATGAAAAGGATGTTTCTTTATCAATTGTATAAGTAGGATAGCTGCTTTTTCATAAATCGAAGGATAAACCTCTTCACCAAAAGCTGAGGCTCGAAGTTGTCCTACACACATTTCTAAAGCATTCGCGTCCTTTACACCAATGGGTTCATTAGGAGAGTATTTTTTTATTTGGATCACATTCATTTTTATAACATCTTTGGCTTCTAGGTAATGAACACTCATTTATCGACAAGCTCTCTAAAAGTAGTATCATATTCAGTTAATGCTTGAGATATTGCTACATCGATCTCATCAGATAAGGTTTGTTTTTTTGTAATTGCTGCTCGAAGTTTTTCTTCATCTAAAAAAACCGTATCTCCAGGATTTAACCCATTTTCTTTAAGAAACTCCTTTGAAATAGTTAATACTACTGAATTCCCTACTTCTCTGAATTTTCTTTCTTTGATTGCCATAGTCTTCTCCCCTTTTTTGTTTGTATATACAGTATATACGCTTATTGATTTTAAATCAATCGTAGTCCCTCTCATGTCTAACTCTATAGAAAGATTGTTCTTTCTATAGAATTAAGAAAAACCAAAAAAATTTTTAGAATACAAACTGCTATCCCCTCGCCTATTTATATACTGTCTCTTATACACATCTCCGAGCCCACGAGA
>ERZ1027221.1072-NODE-1072-length-14985-cov-10.820563_pt1 | contig 14985 bp, 16 predicted proteins | sample MGYA00519267_ERZ1027221 | MGnify/ENA primary metagenome ERZ1027221 (study PRJEB26926, sample SAMN06164533) | human gut metagenome | biome: ENVO:00009003; feature: ENVO:2100002; material: ENVO:00002003 | host: Homo sapiens | place: USA | collected 2012 ...
CCATATCAGCCGGAATATCTATTGTCACTGTCTGCGGAGAGTTGGAGAGCAGATCGTGATACAGCTTCGTCATATATTGGTTTGTCATCGTGCGCCCTCCTTTTTCTAGTTAGTCGAAGCTAATCACATAATACTTTATATTTGTTTTTTAGTCAAGGTAATCTAAACTATTGACTACTCTCTAAGAGTCAACATATTAATTTTCAAAGTATGCCGTATCCCATGATCGTTCCGTTATTGATATCATAGCTTCTCTTGTTCACGGCATCACTGGAGTTTCCCTCTACCGTATATACGGTACTTCCCTCAATTTTCTCCACGATTCCCACATGGTCTGAGGTTCCGTCCCCGTTCCAGTCAAAGAAGATCAGGGTTCCGGGTGCTGGCGAATATCCTCTGCTCTTCCATTTTCCCTTGCCCTGAAACCACGCGATCCCATCATCGCATAGGGAGAACTTCGGCATCTTGCCGCTCTCGATCAGTCCTGCCTGATCCCCACACCAGCTGGCAAAGCAGGCACACCACGCCACATGGCTGTCAAATCCATACCATGACCAGAACTTCTGGCCTCCTTCATTTCCAAGCTGGGTAAGTGCCACGGATACGATCTGGCCGTTGCCTCCAAACAGGCCGGCAAACAATCCGCCGCTGGAATAATACCTCAGGACGTGAGGGACGTATTCTGGATCGCCATAGGCACTCCAGCCATGCGAAGCAGCCTGATCATTGGAAAACTGCAGAGCATTTTCTGCACTGTAGCCCCCGTAGTTTCGGAGCGCCCACGTTATGTATCCGTTGCCGTAGTTATACCCTTGCAGGGACAGCTTCAGCTTATCCATGTCCTGGGGGCTGGTGCATCCGGCTTCCTTCAGGCAGTCCGCATAATACTGGATTCCTACATGTATGGAATAGTCGGCATCCTGGATGGCATTCGGGCTGTTGGAATACCGGGTGTTGTATGGGCACTCACTGCTCTGCATGGGATCGGTCCCCCGGCCGCCAGATTCCTGCATCATGATTGCCTGTATCACGGAAACGTATTCGGGGATTCCATACTGGTTGGCGTATTTCTGGATGGTTGCCGTATAGGAAAGTACTTCCTGGCTGAGTGCTTCGTTGCTCTCTGAGCTTCCAGAGAATGCCGCACCGCCAATGATCCCGACCATGATAACCAGAAGCAGAACCATGACCGCTCCGGCGGCTCCCAGTGCAGCTATCATGGACTGTACGGTTTTCGCTGCCGCTTCCACAGCGGCCTTGGCTGCCTTGAAGGTATTCTCCCCTGCCCTTGCCGTTTTCTGTATCCTGCGTACTCCATCGGAAGTCTGCAAAGCTGCTTTCTTCGCCGCCTGTTTCGCTGCCCTTCGTTCCATCTGCTTCTGCATCCGGGCTGTCAGGGCGTTGGAGCTGGCCGCACGGAGCTTCTGCTCTGGCTGGACGCTGATCTTCGCAGACTGGGGAGCCGTCTTGATGATACGCTTCTGTATGGTTTTCGGCTCCGGCTGTTTCCTTGGTTTTTCTTTAATCCGAATGGTTTCCGGCTGTTTCTGTCGGATGGCGGTCTGCCTTACTGTATCTTTTGCTTCCTTCTTCCGGCTCTGTTCTCGGATGGAGAGCTGCTTCATTTCTGCTATTTCCTGTCTGTTCTGGATTCTTGGTGTCTCCCTGGCAGCCCGGATCTTCTGCTCTTTCGTTTTGACGGCATCTGAAACCACCTTTTGCCGCTGGGCTTCCTGGATCTGTACTTCCCGGATCTGTGCTTCCTGAGCTTCCCGGCTGGCAGGATTGGCGGTCTGTGTGTCCCCTGTTCCTCTGGCGGTTTCTTTCTCCGCTTCTTTTTTGCCAGCGGCTCTCTGTTTGATCTTCTCGTAGGAAGTCTGTGCGGCTGTCTTTCCGGCTCTGGTTACAGTTCTGCCTGTCTTTCTTGCAGCCCATTCCTCTGCGGATGTGACTTTCCCACTGGCATATTCGGATGGGGACTGTTCTCCCATGTCATTGTCCCTGGCATTTGCGATGGTCTGGGATTTTTCCTTGCTCTCCAGTATGGCCGTCCGCATCAGCTCCTTGGGGATTCTGGAGGCAGGATTTTTGGTCTTTGGTTTTGTTGTAACTTCTTTGGTTTTGATATCCTTCATCTCTCACCTCCAGTCCCGGCTTGTCCCGCTCTTACGCTTCGCCCGGCTTGGTCGTCATCAGGCGGTACAGTTTTGTATTTCTTGGAAACGAATTTTCAAATGGCACCAGATTTCCGGAACAGCGGATCAGACCATGGCCTGCACCCACATTGGTGATGTAGGATAACTGGTTGTCTGAAATATTCAGAAGTGCCGCCAACTCGTCCCGGTCGGTGGTGGCCTGATTCAAAAGGATCAGGAACTCACTGTTCGCCAGCATCAGGCGGGCGGTATCGGATTTCAGAAGTTCCTCTACGTTCTGGGTAAGCCCGGTGACAAATCCGGAATACTTACGGATACGCTTGTACAGGCGGTAGAAAAAGTCCGCACTGTATTCGTAGCGGAACAGCAGATAAAACTCATCCGCAAAGATCCATGTCGTTTTTCCCTTCTTCCAGTTCTGGATCACACGGTTGAAAATAGAATCCAGTGTGACCAGCATGCCAAGGGGCATCAGCTGTTCACCCAGCTCCCGAATATCATAGTCGATGATACGGCTCTTCGTGTTGACATTGGTTTCCTGGGCAAAGGTGTTCAGACTTCCGTTGATAAACAATTCCGAAGACAAGGCCAGTCCTCTGGCTTCTTCCTCCGGCTGGAGCATGAGCTGTCGGTACAGGTCTTTCAAAGTCGGCACCTGCCCTTTGTAACCGCCCCTCATATAATCCCGGTACACATCTGCGGTGCAGCGGTCGAGGATGGATTTCTCCTTTGCCGAAAGGTTTCCGGCTCCGACAAGCTGCTCAAACAAGGACAGGATAAATTCTGACTTCTCAATGAGCGGGTTGCGGTCATTGCCATAGGCAGAATCCATATCCAGTGCATTCAGATGGGTATCCGAGGTTGCCGAGATCCGGATGACCTCTCCGTTTAAGGCTTCCACCAGAGAAGCAAACTCCGACTCCGGATCGAGGATGAGGATGTCATCTTCCGTGGAAAGGGCAAGGTCTACGATCTCCTCTTTTGCCGAGAAGCTCTTGCCGGAGCCGCTGACACCCAGTCGGAAAGAGTTGCCGTTTAACAGCTTCCTTCGGTCTGCCACCAGCATATTTTTGCTGACGGCATTCTGCCCATAATAGATGCCTCCCGGCTGCATGATTTCCTGCGTATGGAACGGGATCAGGACGGCGGTGGATTCTGTAGTAAGGGTACGCACTGCATCGATTTTCCGCAGGCCATACGGCAGGACGGTATTCAGTCCATCGACCTGTTGCCACTTCAAAGTTGCCATCTGGCAGAGGTGTTTTCTCGCAATGGAATACAGGGTTTCCGTATCGGAGTCCAGTTGTTTCTTGCTGTCTGCCATATGTACCATTGTCAGGATGCCGAACATCATCCTCTGATCCCTGGTGGTCAGATCGTCCAGCATTTCCTTGGTCTCTTTTCTCTGCAGCTCCATGTCATAGGGAACTACGGCTGAAAAGTTATTGTTGGCATTCTGGCGTCTCTGCCAGTTGGTGACGTTTGTCTCCACGCCCAGCAGTCGGTTCTGGATCTCACGCACCGCTTCGTCTGTCGGTACGGGGATGATATCAATGGACAGCATCAGGTTCCTGCCAAGGCTGCACAGTTCGGAGATCATCTCATCCTTTACATAGCTGGCGTAATCTTCCATAAAAAGGACTCTGCCGTACTGCTCGCCCAGCTTGAAATGGTCGTTATGGAATTCCATCGTGTCCGGGCAGATCCAGTCTTTGAAGCTGTGTCCTTTTTTCGCAAAGGCTTTCATGTCAAATGGAAAACTCTGTGGAACGTCTGCCTTGAAAAAGTCCCGGAAGATCTGTAGCCTCTGCTCTGCATCCAGCTCTTCCCCAATAGAGGACAGCTTGGCCAGATGGGTGATGATGTCCGTTCCCACACGTGCGAAATAGGTTCTGGCTTCATCGATGTTTTTCTTGTGGACGCTGATGGTCAGATAGCGTTCCTGGTAGATACTGTTGTTGGTACCGGAGATCTTGGAAAGGAGCATGTCATTGTACTCTTTCCGGTACTCGTCCAGACCGTCCCCTTTCATCGGGATCAGCAGGGACTGCTCAAACTCTTCCTTGTTGATCTTACGATTGTTCAGGGTGATCTTCGCCGTACAGCCAGAATCCAGTGCATTTAAAAGTTCAGAGTAGTCCAGGAACATTTCCGTCTTGTCCGCTTTACTGGCAATGGAATAGTTGATATCCGTAAACCGGAATGTCCTGGAATACTTGCTCTCCACCTGAAAAATACCATCTGGCCAGATCTTGCGAATCGGGATGGCCTGCTGGACAGACTTCGGTACTTTAAATTTTTCCTTGTCCTGTTTCAGTGTCTGACTCAGGGTTTTAATCAAAGGCATCACCCCTTCCTCTTCGCTTCTTTGGTTTCTTCTGTTTCGTCCGCTTCTTTTCCAGAAGTTCCGCTCCGTTTCCCATCATTTTCTCACCCAGCCGCAGGCTCTCTTCCATGCAGGAAAAGTACAGGTTCTCCGACTTAAATACCAGCCGCTTCGGGTACAGCAGTTCGGATTTAATGACTACCCATGCAAACTGTTCTGCCGTCATGCCGTGGTAACGAAAAAAGCCGCAGGCTGCAAAGGGAGCCGCCCCAAGGATGCACAGCCATCCGGTTACCTGTTCCCCGGCATATTTCCGGGTGACAAAATAGATTCCAAGGGCTGCCAGGATCGCCAGTACCGAAAATAAGCACTGCCGGAAGCTTAAGCCCCAGAACATTGACTCCTGATAGTCTCGGATTTCTTTATTCATTTTCACTTCCATGTTGTTTTCTACCTTTCTCTTTGTAATCTCTGTTTTTTCTTTTGTTTCTGTTTTGGTACATCCCTTTGCCGGATGCCATTTCTTTCCATAAATCTTTTTGTTCCTTCCGGATCAAGCTCTGCCAGTTTTTTCAGGTCGAATGCAACCCTCTGGAAAATGCAGTAACCGGAGGATGCGGTATCCGGCTGTATCGTTCCCAGCTTATGCTGCTTTATAAAACGAAGCTTTTCTTTGCTGAAATTGTGGTCGATATAGGCTTCATTGATACCGCCCAGCGGAGCAAAAGGCAGGTTTACCGTAAGGTCTGCAAAACTTTCCGGGTATCCATCTTCCATATGGTAAAGCCCGATATAGAGATTGTCATCGCTCATGTAACTGTCTACCCTGAGAAATAATTCCTCCCGGCCATACTGCCAGTCGTAGCTCAGTGTCTTTGGTTCTTCCATTTTTTTCGCCTCCTATAATCCCATGATTTCTTTTACGATACGGTCGGATGCCTTGACTGCCCCGACCAGTACCAGCAGGTTAAATACCAGTTCCCCGACGTAATTCCAGACAATGGTCACGGCGGACAGGCTGGTGTCCCCGATGGCCGGCGGACTTGATGCAAACACCGAAAAGATGATGCAGGCCAGTGCGATGATGGCTCCTTCCAGACATACCCCGGCGTAGGAACGGATAAAGTTCTTTCCTACAGACTGGGTTGGCTCCCCGGCAAAGGTTGCCAATGGAATCGGTGCGATGGCTGTGTACATATACAGCTTAAACATTCTCCCGTATACAGTCAGAATCATGACAAATGACAATACCGTAATCAGCAGGCTTCCTAATAAAGTTACGATCCACAAAGGGATAGATTCCAGCATCCCCACCGCTTCGATCTTGTCCACGATCTCCGAGGGCAGTTCCGTTACGGTTCCCCCTGCCATCCCAGAGTGGGACATGATGTTTGTCACGATGCCCTGCACAATGGAAAAGATCGCAGTCAGAAGCTCCATGCCGGACATAACGGCTCCCTGTGCCAGTGCAAAACGGATAAAGGCTTTCACTACGTGTTCCGGCTTTTTCATATCCGTGAAGCTCCCACAGGTTTTTACCAGCCCTGCCGCAAAGAACAGAACCAGCAGGCCGTACCCGATGGCTTTCAGTCCACCGTTGATGTTCGTCATCACGCTCCAGATTGCCCCGCCCTTGAAATTCTCCGGGCTTTGCGTCAGCAGTGTCCAGATTTCAGCCAGCTTGTCGCTCCAGGTCTGCAAGGCAGAATTTAGATTCTGTACGATCCAGTTATCACTCAAACAGTTTCACCTCCCATCCTCAAAAGTGAGCAGGGAGCCGGCATTTCGCATGGCTCCCCTTCTGGACTCTTCTCCTATCCCATGATCAGGTCCAGGATCTCTTTTGCAAAGGTAATGATGATACCGCCTGACAGTGTCAGAAATCCGTTTGCCCTCTGGCTTGGATCGTGGCTCTTTAAGGACAGACCGACCTGCACGATACCAAATCCCAGCAGGATCAGGCCAATGGCGCGGATCAGGGAAAAGATAAACGTGGACAGGTTATTGACTACGGTCAGCGGATCGCCTGCGGCATAAACGCAGGTCGCCCCGATGCAGAAGGTCAGCACCATCACCGCATACAGGGCAAACAGTTTCTTCTGCCCTCTCTTCATCTTCAGCGGTGCGGTCTCTTTCCTGATTTCTGTGTGTTTCTTATTTTTCAGTAAATTCATTGGCATTCCTCCCATCAAAAAAGCTCCCCGATGATGTCCTCATCCAGAAGCAGTTCGTAATCGTCATATCTTGTTTCGTCAAATGTAAAATCGTCATGCGCCAGCGGTGCTTTCGCATAATTGAACGGGCCGGCACCTCCGTCCTCGGTATACCGGATGTTGGGATGCTTCATCAGGTCATACTTGGCATCCAGTATGGGCCGCTCCCCGCGGATAAACAGAAGTGCATTCTGGTTATCCAGCATACGGACTTCATCCGGCTGTAACAGCTCCCTTCCGCTCTGCTGGAAGTTGGTGGAGTAGCTGCCGGATTTTCCTTTGGTCTGCCCGTAGGTGTTGGTGTCTATGGTTTCTTTCCCCAGTAATTCTGATACATATTTGTGTGTCTCTTTTTCATTGCCGCCCAGGTACAAAAACTCATCGCAGTTGCCCACCAGACTTTCCCAGGAGTCCTTGAACAGAGCCTTTAGCTGGCTCATGTTCTGGATGATGATGCTGCAGTAAATGGAACGGGAACGGCAGGTTGCCAGGATCTTCTCAAACTCATTTGGCAGGGATACGTTTGGAAACTCATCCATGATGCAGTTGACCGGAACCGGGAGGGCACCGCCATGCACACGGTCTGCCATGTAATAAAGCGTCTGGAAAAGCTGGCTGTAGATCATGCCTACCAGATAATTCAAAGAGGTGTCTGCATCCGGGATACAGCAGAAAAGGGCAACTTTTCTTTCTCCCATGCTGGAAAGATCCAGTTCATCAGTATTGGTCAGCTTGGCGATCTGCGGCAGATTGAAGGCTGCCAGCCGGACACCTACACTGATCAGGATGGACTTGGCGGTCTTTCCTGCCGCCTGCTTGTAAATGTGATACTGCTTGACGGCAATGCTGTCCGGGTCCCGCATCTCCAGACGGTCAAACAAAATGTCCAGAGGGGACTCGTAGTCCTCGTCCTCTTCTTTTACCTGTGCCGAGCCTAACATCTCCATGATCATGGCGAAGTTCTGTTCTTCCGGCGGAGCTTCGTGGAGCAGATACAGCATCAGTGCCTGAAGTAGTGCGGTTTCGCTCTTCTCCCAGAAGGGATCAGAGGACTGGGAACCTTTGGGTGTGGTGTTTTGTATCAGATTGGAAATAAGACGGAGCACGTCTTTGTCATCGTGGACATACTCGAATGGATTGTAGCAAAAAGATGTGTCGGGATTGATGAGGTCAAAGACACGCACCTCATATCCTTTCTTTTCCAGCAGACCGCCTGTCTTTCGGAGCAGCTCGGCTTTCGGATCGGTGATGACCATCGAACAGCAGCACTGCATGATGTTTGGCAGGGCAAAGCCTCTGGATTTTCCTGCACCGGAGCCTCCCACTACGAGAATGTTGAGACATCTGCGGTGCTTGTGGGTGTCAAGGCTAATGCGGAAGTTCTGTGTCAGCAGGATGTTCTGGGAGTACGGCTTCTGGCTATATTTCTTACAGATCTGCCGGGCATCGCCCCATCTGGCAGAGCCATGTTCTTCCCCTCTGCGGTAGTTCTTCTGACTGGAATAAAAAATGCCGATCCCGGCTGCGTAAAGTAACGTGCAGACCAGCATCGACTTGATGGTATATTCCGTATAATGAAACTGGAAGGGATGGTTCAGCTTTTCTGTGAGAACCTCCATCAGCTCGAAAAGATTCCTGCCCGGCTGGATGGCATCCGCAAGCAGGATTGCTACCCACCAGATGACAGGCAGTCCGGCAAGCCAAATCACCCAGTCTGACTTCCGGCTGTTTGTTACCGGGATGGCTGCTGTTTGGGCCTCTCTGCTCTTGGCAGGTCCGTAATGTGGAAGCTGTCCACTCCCGGAACGAGGGCAAGGCTGCTTCCATTCTCCCAGTTTACGTGGATCTGCCCTGCATCATCCACCATATCCACCTTACCTTTTAAGCCGGGTGGCATGTGGCTCTCCCCCTCCATGCTGTTAAGCGTGACCTCGGTTCCCGGCGGATATCTTCTCCGCATGGCTTCTATTCTTTCTTGTGTCATATTTCTGTATATTTGTACCACATCCTTTCTTCATCTTCCCCTTCCACGGTATGGGCGGTATCTGGATTTCATGATCTTTAACAGGACGCTGTCGATCCCATCGGAATAGCGTCCGTTTTTCAGGTATGTGTCCCGGAGCTGGTTTAAGGCTTCCACGGATTTGCTGTGTTCGGCTTCTGTCAGGTAGAGCTTTCCCTCTTCCTGCTCTGCCAGCTTCAGAACCAGATCCCGTGTGGTATCCACCGGAAGCCCCTGTTCTTTTTCCTGCCGGAACACTTCCCGGAGTGCATGGATCAGCATGTGGTTCATGATCCGGTCCATCTTTACATATCGCATTCTTGTCATAGGCGAGCCTCCTTTTTTCCTCTTTTTTCTCAACCACAACATACCACACTTCCTCCCGGAAAGCTACTGCAAAAGAGCCGGAAAAGCCCCTTTTTATCAGCGTTCCGGAGACTTTTTACTCTTGGCAGGTTTCTCCGTTTTTTCCTCCGGGATGGCAAATTCATCGGTCATAAATTCCTGCTCGCTTTTGCCAAGGTTGCGGTCTACCTGCTTGCCAATGGAATAGGCTGCACTCTTTACATCCTGGATAAAGGAGCGGAGTTCTTTCGGATCTTTCTGTCCGAATGCCTGCATCTGGCATACCTTGTCAAAGGAAAAACCGGAGACATCCACGCCGTATTTCTGTGCTGTCACATACGCCGCACAATAGGCCTGTGCCGATACCCCTGCCCGGCTGTAGCTTCCATCGTGATGGTCAAGGGATGCACACGCCAGTTCCCGGCTGATGGAATGGAACGTTGCATTTTCGCTCATGCCATTTCGGACATAGATCGTCCGCTTGTTCGGGATGTACTGTGCCTGTACCTTATCCGGCAGATTGTCTGCGATCTGAATCCGTACCTCGCTGTCGGTCAGCAGTGCTTCCATCAGCTGGTCCATCGGCTTTGGCTCTGCCTCTTCCGGCTGCTTGGTACGGATCTGGCTGATGTCATAGGCTTTCTGGATGGAGTACCCCTGCTGGATGACACCGTCCTTTTCATATTCCTGTCCGACAATGAAGTTGTATCCCTTGCTTCCGGTCTTGACTACCTTGCCTTCTTCCTTCCATTTTTCAAAGGTCTTGACCTGCCGGATCTCCGGATTCTGTGCATAAAGCAGGAACAGGTTGTCTGTCCTCTGCGGCTTGCACTGTCCCATAAAATCAAGGAATCCTTTTAAGGAGTCCCCATTCTGGAAGACCTCCTGTGCCTTTCCATCGATCATACCCCAGATTTCTTCCCTCTCCTGCTTTTTCTGTGCGGCGTATTCCTCTTTCGATAACCGCTGGGTGGACGGTTCCTGTGTGTCCTTCCCTAAAAATTTTGTCAGGTCCATCTTCTACCTCGCTTTCACCTTTCGTTTATTTCTTGCTTTCTTCTGCGTTTTCTTTGGTCCACGGTTCTTTTCCCGGCTCCGCTTCTGGGATTCCTCTGCTTTCTCCCGTTTGATGTTCTCCAGCTCCCGGCGGACACTGGGACGCTCCTGTTCCCTCTGCCCTGCATCAGTCCCTTTTTCCTGCCCGGTAGAAATATTTCTGCTGTGCAAGGAAGAGCCGGACAGATTCTCTTCCCCCTCTTCCTGCACCGGGATAAAATTTTCCAGTTCAGAAAACTCCTTTTCGGGGTGGTTCTGATTCTTTTCCCCTTCCGAAAAATCCATATCACCGACCTGGAATGCTTCGTCCAGATCGCTGATCTCGAACTGCACCTCGCCCTCCGGCATCTGCACAGTTTCCTGTACTGCTTCGGTTTCCGGTGCTTCCATTCCGGCAGTTACCTCATGGACAGCTTCCCCGACTTCGCTTCTTACAAAATCAAGGTTCATCTTATCCATGACACGGTTGACTTTGGCTGCATCATCGGCAAAGACCATGACCTCGCTCATCTCCGGGTTCTTTTTATCCCGGATGATCACATAGAGCAGTCCCCGTTTCCTGCCCTCACTGCAGAATTCTCTCAGGCGGTCGGACGGCACGGTAAAGAACTTCAATGGCTTGTTCTCCTTTAACATCCGCACCATCCGGGTTCTGCCCCTCGTTTTCTTCTGGTCTTTTAATACGGCGGCAACAAATACCGCCAGATGCTTTGCCAGCGTACCCGAAAGCCTGAGCCCGTGGTCCACGCCGTCCAGCGAATACCGGACGATCTGGTCCGCCGCATCGCCTCCATAATTCATATCATTCACCTGCTTTCTGTTCTCGGTTGTCTGTTTTTCTCCGTCTGCTCTTCCTGTTCTGCCTGCCTCTGGATCTGCTCTGCCAGACGCATCTTTTCTTCCATCTCTCTGGACTGCTGTTCGATCCGGATACAAATGCGGATATCCTTTCGAAGCGGCTTCAGTTCTTCGGTGATCTGACCGATCCTGACACTGTCCGGTTCGCTCCGGTAGAGCCGCTTCCGCTCTTTCGTGAGTGCCTGTACCCTCTCTTCCAACGATGTGCGGTAGGCGAGTAGCTCTTCACGGGTAGTAATCTGATGCTTCTGTAGAAATTCCATCTGCTCGATCCTGGCATCCAGTTTTCGGATGTCTGCCCGGAGCACCGGGGAGATCCTTTTCGGCTTCTGCTTTAGTGCACCCATCTGGTACAGATAGGAATAGTACAGGGCCTGTATCCCTTTTAACTTCTTTTTCGGGGGGCGGGAAGCTCCTTCTTTTCCAGCAGGTGTCCTGCTCTTTGGCTGCAAGATCCACTGTCGGATGCCCTCTTCCGAATAATTCTTCCCAAGGCTCCGCAGACGGATATACCGTTCCATTCCCGGTGCTTTTAATGCAATGTACTTCCGGTTCAGCTTCCACTGGTATCCCCTCTGCTTCATCTGATCCAGGAACTGTTTCCATGTGAAGCTCTCTGCCACTGCATCCCGAATATCCAGACGGATCGAGGTTCTCCAGGTCGGCTTTCCGTCCTGTTCTGCCATCCACTGGGCGTAGGATTTCCCCTTGCCATTTTTCGGCTCGATGACGGATAAGCCGTATTTCAGGCATAAGGCATCCGAAGCTTTCCGCACATCTTCGTAGTAACTCCTGCTGTTGCTGTGATATTTTTTCCCATCTTCCATGCTCACGGAATTAAACACAATGTGGTTATGGTAATGCTCCGTGTTCAGATGGGTAGTGATCACTGCTTCGTATTTTCCCTGCAGGAGCCTTTTTGCCAGCTCCATGCCGATCCGGTGGGCCAGCTCTGGGGTGACTTCCCCTTTGGCAAAGCTCTGCACCAGATGGAAGCCCTGCACCCCGTCCATCTTGTGGTATCGTTTCTTTGTAGCTACCATATCTTGATAGGCAGTCTCACAGACACAGCCGATGGCATCCTCAAAAATGGAACGCTCCGTCTTGTCCCGGTTCATGGAGTAATCAATGGCTTCTTCCAGAGAGCCGGCACTTTGCCCTTTTTTTGTGGTCTTATCCTTGTTTCGGATGTACGTGATGGAATTGTCCAGACGGCTGACCGGGATGATACTGGTGTATGCCATCGGCTACCATTCCTCTTTGACCAGCCTCCATGTTTCTTTTGTCATGCGGAGCATTTCCCGGATGCTCTCTTCCCCGGCCATCCCACAGCCGTTAGCTACATGGGCAAGCTGGTTGGCATTGTTGCACAGACCGGATATTTTCCGCAAAAGCTCCGTATGATGCTCACAGGGTCTTGCCCGGACTTCGCCGCCCATGACAAGGGAACGGATATATTCCTCACGGGACAGGCCGCTTTTCTCTACCTGCTCTTCCAGAAAACGCAGCTCCTTCGCATTGAGGCGGACTGGTATCACATGGTTTCTTTTTCTCATCTCTTCACCTGCTTTCCAACGGGTTATTGGTTGTTGCTCCATTACATTTCACGATTTTTCCAGATCAGGAAACCTGCCAGGACGCCGATGGCTACCGCTGCAGCAATGATTTTTTTCTTCATATGGGCCTCACCCCCTTTCCAATACCTGGCACAGCACCATCGGGGCGAACATGATCCCTCTCTTTTCCATCTCTTTTGCAAATTCCAGAAGGTTCCATTTCTTCCCATCGATCATGGCAGAATCGGCATCCAGATAATGGCAGGTGGATACATTCCGCTCTCCATTTGGGGCATTCTGCACAAGGCTTTCTCCGTCTGCCAGACGGAATAGTTCCTCTCCCTGGCTGTTTACAAAACAGATGCACACGCCGTGGTCGATGATCTCCTTCCGTTTCATCCGGCACCGCTCCAGTGCCTCATCCTCACGCTTCCCAGCTATGAAAAGACACATTGCAAAAATTCCCATTACTCCTCCGGTCATTGTGCCAAGTATAAATCCCAACATTTTTTCGTTCTCCTTTCGTCTGTTTACGGCTCGGTATGGGGGATTGGGGTTCTCCCCAAAGTGCGTTTGGATATCCAAACGCTATGCTTGCAAAACCAGTCGCATCCGGTTTCGTCCCCTCTGAACCAGTTGTTTTTCTGAATCATTCATTTTCCTTGATTTTGCTCAACCCATCCAGTGTGGTACAGATGATATGGAGTCTGTCAGCCATGCTGATCTCCGTGTTCATCGTCCCGGTGGTCTCTTTTCCGCAGACAACCACCATCCTGCACCGCCTTAAGATCTGGTGGGACATTCTCCGCATGGCCTGCATATCCTCTGCATCCCCGTCATCAAGGAATGGGGAAAAGCTGTACTGCGGGCAGATCGGCACATATCCCAGTTCGTAGATCTTCCGGCAGTACCGCTGTACTTTGGTCTTTCCTTCTTCTGCAGAACAGCAGACATAAGCAAGTGCCTGTTCCAATACGACCATCTCCTTTCCTGGCCGGACAGGTTTCCTCTGCCCGGCGTTTTTCCAAAAAGAAACACCCACAAAGCATTCCGCTCTGTGGATGTCTTGTGGACATCTGGATTCTTTTCTTCTCTTTTTCAGATGTCTGCCAGACATCCGGCTACTGTGGTTCTTTGTTTTCCGCTTCTTCCCCAGCTTCCAGTGCAATGCGGACACGGTCGCTTCCCAGCTTATAATACGCATCGGTCACTTCAATGCCGACTGCCTGAAACCCCGACTCTGCCGCCGCAAGGATGGTAGTACCAGCTCCGGCAAACGGGTCTAAGATCAGGCCGCCCGGCTCACAGATCTGGATGACATCCTTCATCAGCTGGAGCGGCTTTTCTGTCACATGGATGCGGTTCTGGGGATTCCCATAACGGAACACACCCGGAAGGCAGGACACCGGGCGGTTGATCGGCATCGGTCCGTTGCTTCCCCATACAATATATTCTGCCTGCTGGCGGAATCTGCCTTTCTGCGGACGGGAGTTCCCCTTGTCCCAGACGGCAGTCCCTCTCCAGATCCACCCTGCCCACTGGAGGGCATCGGTGATGGACGGGTACTGTCTCCAGTCAATAAAGAGGCAGATCGGAGCCCCTCTCTTGCAGGCTTTCCGCACATCGTACAGCCATTCTGCCATCCAGTGGGTCCAGGAACGCTGGTCTTTATTATCCCCATCAAAATCCGGCAGGGCATTTTCTGCTTTCATGCTGCTGTACTTCTGGTTGGTAGTTCGGTTGCGTTCGTTCTGCTTGGTTCCCCCGGACGCATAGGGCGGATCGGTTATAACTGCATCAAAGATCCCCGGCTGGAATCCTTTGACCAGTTTTAAGGTATCTCCATGCAGGATACGCCAGTTCTCCCCTCCGGCAGACTCATCCGGCACACAGTCCGGTTTTAAAAGATCTTCAAGTTTCAGGGTATTTCCCATAGGCATCATCCTTTCGGTCGCTTATTTTCCAGATTTCTCTGGAAGTGCTTTTCTTTATGGAACTGCTCATCGGCAGGTATCCTCTTTTTTCAGTGTTTCTTTTCTTGGCGTTCTGGGCTGTTCACGGTGGTCCGACAGCTCGGTTTCCACGTATTCGCTGATGATTCCCAGCGCTTCATAGTAATTGCTGCTCTTGTGGACACGATCCGCCATTTCGTTGGCCTGTTCGGACATCCCGGCACGTCTAAGCAGTCTTGCGGCATCCCCAAGGATTGAGAAAATATTTCCGTCATGCCCTAAGAGCTTAAGCTCTGGACGGGACGGCTTTTGTTCCGGCTGCTTTTCCTGCACACCGTTTTCCGGTGCTTTCACCTGTATCTGGAAATCCGAGCCGGCACCAACATAGAAATGTAAGTATAATTCACCACCGTCTACCTTGATCTCCCGCTGTTCCAGACTTTCTCCCCAGCCATCGCTGTACTGCCCTCTCAGATACTGCCCCACCACACGGTATTCCTCTGGTGTCAGATTCTCCCGGA
>ERZ1027221.1076-NODE-1076-length-14948-cov-5.912778_pt1 | contig 14948 bp, 9 predicted proteins | sample MGYA00519267_ERZ1027221 | MGnify/ENA primary metagenome ERZ1027221 (study PRJEB26926, sample SAMN06164533) | human gut metagenome | biome: ENVO:00009003; feature: ENVO:2100002; material: ENVO:00002003 | host: Homo sapiens | place: USA | collected 2012 ...
AGATTTCTGCCTGTCTCGTGGGCTCGGAGATGTGTATAAGAGACAGTTGTCAAGCATTTTTAAGCTGACATAACACTTCGGATACACTTTTATTATAAGCATATTTTTTAAAATATTACGAACAAATAAAATAACAAAAAAACGGCACCCCGATTTTACTCGGAGTGCCGTAATTAATTTTGATTACAGAATCAGAATCGTGTTGAGTGTGGAATATTCCGCATTATTTAGCGTAAGCAGAATCTCCGCCGATCTGACCGTCGATACCTGTAAATCCGCTTGCGCAGCATACATAAACTCTCATGTTAGCCTTAGCAAGTTCCGGAACTGTAAGTGTACCGTCAGTAACATACTTAACATCACCTGTAACAGCGTCAATATACTTGCCGTTAGGAATGTTCTTGAATGTTGCACCTGAAGAAATTGAAACGAGTGCAAGGCTGTCTGTGTTGTCGTCAGTATAACGGCGAACATAAGACATATCGCCACCTGTTACATATGTGCTTGATGCTGTGTACTGTCCCTTCTGGAGAGCGGGGATAGCACGACGAATAGCATTAACCTTTGAAAGGTGCTTACTGAGCGGGCTTGCAAGAGTGTCAGCAACAGTGCCTGATGCTGTGTACTCACTGAAGTCAGTAGCGTTTACAGTACCCTCAAGATAATCACCGAAGTATGCACGACCTGAGTTTTCAAGAGAAATAAGTGTACCCTTATCAATAAGCTCACCCTTCTTGAACTCAACTTCTGAACCATAGTATACGCAAGGAATACCACGGAATGTGAACATAAGATCCATATTCTCTGCCCATGTCTGTGTACCGCCTGTGAAACGAGTTGTTTCATCCGGCTGTTCAGGAGCATAGTCGTGTGAATCAACATACATTACGCTGTATGTTGCATCATTGTAATACTGGTCGTTGTTAACAGCGAAGTTATAAGCGTTCTTAGCGCTACCGAACATTCTGTGCATCTGGAAGTCAATTGCATCCATGCCTGATGCCATAGAACGGTCGGAACCGTGATATGTAATACCGTCAAGGTAAGCGTTGTCGCTCTTTGGCTGTGTAGAATCCATATCACCGTTGTAATTATCTTCTTCAAGATAATGCTGAAGAACGAGGTTCATGTTGTCGTTGATTTCTGAAGCTGATGTGCCCCAGTTCCAGCTGTCTGCCCACTTAGAGTTAGACTCTTTCCATGTGTAGTAAGGAGTTGACTCCTCGGCATGGCCACGATACCAAACTGATGTGTATCTTGTGCAGATTTCGCCGAACATATAGAAGTTAGGCTTGCCTGCTGCCTTAGCAGCGTCCATAAGCTGATCATTGAACATAATGTTGAGAGATACTCTCGGAATGTGACGAACAGTATCAACACGGAAGCCGTCAACGCCCATATCCATATACTTTGAATATGAATCTACAACATATTCTGCAACTGCAGGGTTCTCTGTGTTAAGGTCAACGCAGTCGCCTGCAATCTGGCTGAACTTTGTTGTCCAGTCATCATAGTTAGGACTCTGGAAATAGCCTGTATGATAGTAGTTGTTCGGGTTGTAAGTATCACTCTGTGAAATCTTATTCATAGAGAAGTCCTGAGCTGCAGGCTGAGGACCGGTTGAGTTACCGTTGTCGCCTGAGTAAGTAACATTCTTCATAAGATTAAGTCTCTGCTGATACTGAACACCCGGCTTCTGAGCCCAGTATTCCTCAGGTGACTTAAGGCCGTATGTATCAAGAAGATACTGTGTAGGAATCAATGACTCCTGAAGGTTGCCAAGGTCTTTAGTTGTATCCTTTGTGAAAAGATCACAGAAGTGTGCTTCACCAAAGTTACCTGTGTGCTGAAGAACTACGTCCTGAATAATCTTCATGCCCTTCTGGTGAGCATCGTGAATAAGATCCTCATATGTGTAGTCTGAGCTTTCATAACGAGCATCAACTGTTGACAAATCCATAGCATGATAGCCGTGGTAGTCATAGCCTGATCCGTTTGTAACAACAGGTGTTACCCAGATTGCGCTGAAGCCGAGAGCCTTGATGTAGTCGAGCTTTTCGCCAAGACCCTTGAAGTCACCACGCCATGCAGGGTCGTCATCACCGTTGCCGGCTGTGCCGTCATCCCAGCAGTGAACATCGTTGCCTGTATCGCCGTTATAGAAACGGGTTGTCATAACGAAGTAAATTGTTTCTTCACGCATATCAACGCTGCCAATCGGATCCGGCTCGTCAGGGTTGTATTTTGACCATTTACCGTTTTCACAGTACCAGTCTGCGCTTGCAGCAGATTCAAGTTTTTTCTCCGAAGAATACTGCTTGCCGTTAGCGTCTGTAACAATGGCATTTACCTTTGTAACATCTGCTACATGGTAGTTATACCACTTGTCACCCTTTGTCATTTTCTCACCGGGGTAAGACTTTGACATGGCGCTGTTTGTGGGGAGCGAGTTCCACAAATATACATATGGCTGTGTACCGTCACTCATTCTTACATGAATTGTGATGCCTGTTTCTGTTGTATCCGCAGATACAGCGTCAGAGTCGGAACTCTGAGCTGCATTTACAGAAATTACTCCTGCGGTTACAACCATCATCACAGCAAGAACAAGTGCGCACAGCTTCTTTATTCTTGTCATAGGTATATCTCCAATCTTTCTTTTACTTAATGTTTGGATTATTCAAGGTTTACAACGATTTTCTGAATGATTGTTGCATCCTTAACACTGATTGTACCATCGCTGTCAAGGTCGCAAATCTTGAGGTCAAGTGTTTCGAGAGCCGGAACATCCGGAAGTCCTACAATTGACTTCTGAAGATATGTTGAGTCCATAACAGTTACATCTCCGTCATCGTCAACATCGCCACGAAGTCTTTCGGGAGCTGTTGTAGGCTGAACTGTTGTTGGCTGAGGAGTTGTAGGTTTAACAGTTGTTGGCTGTGGAGTTGTAGGCTTAACAGTTGTAGGCTGAACTGTTGTTGGCTGAGGAGCAGTTGTAGGAACAACAACTGTTGTAGGCTCAGTAACATCGTCTGCAGCTGTGTAAGTATAAGTCTTGTTTATTGTGCTGTTGTCAGAACTCTGTACATAAACATTAACCTTGTATTCACCCTTCATTGTAGGAACGAATGTGTAAATGTTGTTGAGTGTGTAGTAAGGTGTGTTCTGAACACCGTTAGGATCAGTTACAACATACTTGTAGAAAAGAAGGTTAGTACCTGTCTTACCGCCGCCTGCCTTAACTGTTACAGTAGCAGTTGAGTTAACCTTGATAAGGTTAAGGTTTGCAGGAGTAACGCTCTTGATGATTGGCTTAACAAGTGCTGAGTCGTCCTTAACTTCAAGAGTCATTGTACGGTTGTTTGTGTTACCGTCTGCGTCCTTAAAGTCAAATGTAATTGTGTATTCACCTGCAACTGTAGGAGTCCATGTTACTGACTTAGCAGAAGAGAAGTCGGAAAGTGTTGATGTTCCGCCCTGTGCGTTAGTAACAGAGAACTTGTAGCTTACTGCTGCGCCGCTCTTATTGGCAGCAGTTGCAGAAAGCTGTACATCTGTACCTGTGTAGATGTTTGATGCAGGATCAGCAGTAAATTCCTTAACCTGGAGAGGGCTTGTATCATAAACAGACCATTGATTAGTCTTGTTGTTGTAGATATAGCCGTCCTTTGCAGTAAGGTTTCCTGTCTGTGACTGACCGCTGTTGCTGAAGATACAGCTGGTATATGTCTTGGATGCGGTGTACTGATATACATTGCCACCGATGTTTGTCATCTTTACACCCGGCCATGAACCGTTGCTGTCAGAATTGCTGTTCCACATATAAGCAACAGGTGTTGCCCAACCTGCCTCGTTGTTGAGGTAAACAGTTGTGCCTTCACCGCTGGGAGTTGTTGCTGTTGTAGCAGTTGTTGCTGTTGTTGCGCTTGTAGGTCTCTGAGCAGTTGCGTCCTGTGAAGGAGCACCTGCATAATCCGACCATGTTTTCTTTGAAAGGTCATAGATTTTGCCGTGACCCTGGTATGCAAGGTCGTCTGTCTGATTTGAGCCGTCGTTGAAGATTACCGATGTGTAATCATTGTCAAGAGTGTAAGAATATACACCGTCCTCAACCTTTGTCATTGCTTTACCCGGCCAAGATGCGTTGCTACCGAGACCGTCAGTCCACATGTAGCAGTTAACTTTTGACCAGCCGTTGTTTACCCTAACGTAAACAGTATCGCCTGTTGCAGCAGAAGCACTGACTACACCGACGAATACGGTTGAAACCGCCAGCATAAGGCAAAGCACAAGGCACATGATTTTGTGTTGTCTTTTTACCATTTTGATTTCCTCCAGAATTATTTTTTTGTTGCACGTGTGAAGCTACTCAACACTACTCCACAATTACTCTTTAATTCTACAATATTGAACCGCTAATAATTTTCCTTTAAAGAATAATAAAATTTCTTGCGTCACAAATTATTCACATTCAAATTGTGCATAATAGACAATGAAACAATAATTAGCAAAAAAACAGGATAATAAAAGCAAATAGTCAGATGTTTGGTTAGCAACATCTGACTTTATTTGCAGTTTCATGTCAAAAAATTTTCATTTGATTACTTCTTTTTGATTTTGTCCCAATAGGCTTTGAACGCCTGCTCGTTTTTATTTCTGCCGTATTCGTAATACTTCTTGTCCTTTAGGGCATCGGGCAGATATTGTTGCTCAACATAATGGTTCGGAAAATCGTGTGGATAAAGATAGAACTGTCCCTTGTTTGGATTGTCATCTCCGTCACAGTGCCTGTTCTGCAATTGTCTGGGTACAGGACCCGAGTTACCCGTTCTTATGTCAGCCAAAGCTCTGTTTATACCCATATATGCCGAGTTGGATTTTGGGGCATTGCACACCATAACCACGGCATCGGCAAGCGGAATTCTCGCCTCGGGAAGTCCGACAGCCTGTGCTATATCAACGCATGACTTTACAATCGGCAAAAGCTGTGGATAAGCAAGTCCCACATCCTCGCTCGCACACACCATAAGTCTGCGACACGCACTCGGCAGATCGCCTGCCTCAAGCAGTCTTGCAAGATAGTGAAGTGCGGCATCGGGATCGCTTCCACGCATACTTTTCTGATAAGCCGAAATAATATCGTAATGCTCATCGCCCTCACGGTCATATCTGACCGCACTTTTCTGCACAAGCTGTTCAACGGTTTCAAGTCTTACCACCTTTTTTCCGTCAATTTCATCTGTTGCAATCACGGAAAGCTCAACGGCATTCATAGCCTTGCGAACATCTCCTCCGCAACCCGATGCTATTTTCTTTGCACATTCTTCGGGCATTTCAATATCCGTACCGCTCTCCTCGGCAAGAAAATCACTTGCACGGTAAACCGCCTTTTCAACCTCATCCGGATCAACCGGCTTAAATTCAAAAACAGTCGAACGGCTCAGAATTGCGTTATATACATAAAAATACGGATTTTCGGTTGTTGACGCAATCAGCGTGATACTGCCGTTTTCAATGTATTCGAGCAAAGTCTGCTGTTGCTTTTTGTTAAAATACTGAATTTCGTCAAGATAGAGCAGAATTCCGTTAAGCCCCGAAAAAGTGTTAAGCTGTGCAACAATCTCCTTTATGTCGGCAGTTGAAGCCGTTGTGCCGTTAAGCTTTTTGAGGGTACGGTTTGTCTTTTTGGCAATATATGTGGCAAGCGTAGTTTTTCCAACCCCCGAAGGACCGTAGAAAATAAGATTCGGAATATCTCCGCTTTCAATAATTTTACGCAAAGGTCTGTCGGGTGCAATAAGATGCTTTTGTCCCACAATGTCATCAATTGTCTTTGGACGAATCCTGTCCGCAAGCGGTTTGTTCATAATTTTTCTCCCATGACTTCAAGTTGCGTATTTGATGTCAAGCCTCGTTGTTCTCCGCTTTCCTTAAAATAACTCCCACTCGTCTAACCCGCTCCAATCACTTCCGTGATTTCCTCGGCTTACTTCTCGCCGGTCGTTATTTTTGGGTACATAACCTCGGCTCTTCTAATATAGTACATTTGTTCGGGTAATTTGTCAAGCAAAAAGTTACTGCTATTTTGTAGCGGCGAGCCGCCGTGCGGGCGGATAATATCCGCCCATACATTTAAACGCAACTTCTATATATACAAAAACAGTCGGGCGACAATGATTTGCATTTTGCAAACTGTCTGCCCGACCGCAATTTTCCATTTTCAATTTTCAACTTTCAATTAAAAAAACTTCCGCTCGGGCATAATATGCTTTTAATATTACATACTATCTTCCCGAACCGGGTGCAGCGACACGCTGCCGGTCAATCTGTTTTTTGATTTTGTCAAAGGTTACACCGTATTTTTCGGCAATGTCTTTGGCATAGCTTACACCTTGAGGCGGAGCGATGAAAACCTTGAACGAACGCTGTCCGTTTTCGACACCTGTTACCAGACTTTCAATCTTGCTGTCGCCCTTTACGGTTGTGTTCACCTCGTCAAGATTGCGAGCCAAATCGTGCATATGGGTATTAAAAATCGCCCTTGTGCCGAGATATCGCATTGATTTGACAACATCACGGGCAATGTACAAGCCCTCGGCGACATTGGTTGTTGCAAGGCTTTCGTTGAGCAAAAGCAGGCTGTAACGGCTTGCCGAGGAGAAAATTTCGGCAAGTCTTTTGCTTTCTTCACCGAGTCTGCCGAGGTCAACGGTATCGTTTTCATCGGCAGGAAAATGCGTAAAAATGCTATCGCATGGGCTGAATTTCATCTGCGTTGCGGGAACATATATTCCGTTCTGAGCAAGCAGAAACGCAAGTCCGACCGCCTGAGTAATCGTGGTTTTACCGCCACGATTCGGACCTGTCAGAATGTAAATTCGCCTGTCATCGTTAAAATCAATATCGTTTGTGACAATATCCAAATTCTCACCGTTTGCCGATTTTATGCCGAGTTTGAGGTTGTAAACATCTCTAAGGCAGCAGTTTCTGTCCTCTTTCGGCAAAACTTCTGCCTTGCACAGCGGAAGATTTTTCTTTTTCATCTTATCACAAAGCTCTGCAAAACGAATATAGAAAATGATTTCGGGCATAAGCGAAACGAACGAGTAGCCGTTGACATTGACATATCTGTTGAGCATTGATTTTATGTCATTTACGGTTCTGCGAAGGATATCGGTCACAACATTTTTGAGTGCGTCAGACATAGGATCTGCGCCGGTCAGCGAGCTGTTCATAGTGTGGTTTACATCCTGCTGAGCGCCCACAACAAACTGTCCCAGCCCGAACTGCGAGGTTGACGGATTGGACGGATGAAAGCTTAAAAATCCCGAAACATCGTTGCCGTGGTGCAGTTCGCTGTCACGGTTTGTAAACTTCATAAATCTTTTGAGAATACCGCTGTCGGTAAATTCTTTGTCATTGAGTGAGATTACACCCACACTCCTTGGGCGGAGCAAATCGTCAAGATTCACACCGAGTGTAATGCTCTTGAGCTTTTGAGCCTTTGCAAGCGTATCTATTATATCCTTTTTTAGTTCGGGAAAACCGCTGTCATTGTAAATTGACTGAACATTTTTCTTGAGTTCAAGCAGACCCTGCGACTTTACTTCAATTGTTTCAAGCGTGTTTTTTATTCTTGTAATGCAATCGACATAGCCGTCCATTTCACGAAGTCGGTTTACAAGCTGCCACAAGGAAGATGCCTCGGTATCCTTTTGAAAGCGCTCAATTTCACGCAAATCGTTCAGCTTTACAAGGAGTGCGGACAGATCATCACGAAGTTTTGGAAAACGAAGAAAATCCTCAAAAACATCGCAACGATATTTTATAACTTCCTCGTCATCCGTAATATTTATCAGCAGCTGCTTTATGCTGTTGCGTTCATACTGCTCTTTTGTGAGAGCGTCACATATATAATCAACCGACAAATCATTCAGCGCCTCTTTGTTGAGAGTTCTGTAGGATGCATTTGAATTTGTCGGGTGCAATAAGCTGAAATTTTCCATAATTCACCGCCGAAAAAATTTGCCGTATAACGGCTTTAATTGAATGATAGCACAAAAAATTTTTGTTTTCAACCGAGAAATCGAAAATTTGCACTTTGGCTGATTGTGTGATATCATAGCTGTGGAGCAGATTGCTCTCAAAAACAAAATAACGGTCGGGAGGATTGACTTATGGATAAAAAGATGCTTGACAGAATTAACGAGCTTGCAAAAAAGAAAAAGGAACAGGGACTTACCGAGGCTGAGCAAAAAGAACAGAAAGAGCTGTACAAAATTTATCTCGGCGAAATCCGCACACAGTTCAACGCAACACTTGACAATGTAAGCGTTGAAGAAAAGGACGGCACTGTAAAACCGTTCAAAGAGGCATACAAAAAGCCGTATGACAAAAACTGATTTTGACATTCAAACAGAAGTCATGCGAAAATTTAATTACACAGTCAAACAAAAAAGCAGTTCCGATTTTGGAACTGCTTTTGTTTTATAAAGTTATTTAATTATTTGTATCTTCTTCCGCCCTTTTGGCTGTTCTTTGGAAGCTGAATTTCGGCAGTATCGTACTTACTGCGTCTTTCGGACTTTCTGGCTGAAGATGAGTAATCATCGGCATAATCATCGTTACTGCTGTAACGCTGTGGCTGTGCAGATTTGCTCTTTGGAGCGTTACTTCTGCCGCCGACTGTGACTCTCTTCTTTCTGTTGAGAACAGTTGAAATTACAAAGTACGCAATGCCTGCAACACCGAGTGAGAGTAAAACGAGTGAAACATAGAACATCCAGTGACCGTTGTCACCCTTGCTGTTATTGTTCTTGATGAAGTTAAAGTCATCACCGTCAGAACCCGATGTGTCGGTATTTTTAAGATTTTTTGCGATATCCGACCAGTCATTGCTTGAAAGAGTTTTTTCGTCAATGTTATCGTCAGACTTGATGAGCGACGCTGACGGAGCAGTATTTGACGGAGCAACATAGGACTGACCGCCGCCTACATATGACGGCTCAGAGTAGTAATAAGTCTGACTGCTGCTGTAATTATTGTCATAACTGTTATTGTTGTAGTCATAGCTACTGTCATAGTTATAGCTGTTGTCATATGACGAATCACTTGACGAATAGCCGGGATCTACATATGATGAACTGTCCGAAGAATCCGGATACACAGGATCGGGCTGCGGCTGCGGCTCAGGCTCCGGTGATGGTTCCGGTTCCGGTTCGGGCTCGGGCTCCGGCTCTACGGGATCAACAATAACGCTTGAATCTCCGCCGGGATCAACCTCCTCACCGACTGCCGATACGGAAAAGCTCACAGCAGAAATGCTCAAAAGTGCCGTCAGAAAAATTGCGCAAAGCTTTGAATGTTTTTTCATAAAAGCCCCTTTCTTCAGAATAATCTGAAAATGCGTCTGTTGTATGTCCGATATCAATTATTTTGAGCTTTTATCGGATGCCGATGTTGTTGACGCCGATGTTGTAGGCTCAACCGCAACGAAGAAGAGTTCGGGCTTATACTTGTCAATAACCGAAGTGTTTTCTTCATACTTGAGTTTCTCTGCAAGACTGTCAATGTACTTTGAAAATTCATCTGACTTCATTGATGCAAGTACACCGGCTCTGTTTGATTCGTTGCCGATATAGCTGTCAACATCCTTGTTGACGTCTTTCTTATAAACGAGATAGTAGATTGCGCTGTCGCCGCTGCCAACCTTGAGAGTTTCAGCCTTGCCTGTTTCAAGCTTGCCGATAGCCTTTTTAAGCTCGTCACCGATTGAGCTCTTGTCGAGAACTTCTACATTTGAAACAGAAGAATCTGTTCCCGAACCGCTTGACTTCTTGTATGATGCAATAACATCATCAAAAGAACCGCCTTTGTTAAGGTCATTCTTGTAGCCGTTAAGCTGATCCTCAACCTTCTTGATTTCCTTGTCGCTCATTGCAACATTCTTTGATGAACCTGCCTCATCTTTTGTTGATGTATAAAGGTTCACGGGAAGATATGAGTAGTCCGTATAGTTTTCCTTGAAATACTTTGTAAGGTCGGCGTCGGAAACTTCCTTTGAACCGCCCTTGCCGTAAACTGCTTTGAAGAGAGCCTCATACTTTGTGTTGTAGAGAGTTGTGCAGTATGCAAAGCTGTCGAGTGAAACGCCGTACTTTTCATACTGCTTCTTCATCGGCATTACATAACCCTGTGACGCATACGGGCCGACATTCCAGTATGTTTCAGCCTGATTTGTTGCGGAGTCAAGAGTTGCCTGACCGATGTTTACATTTTCCTTTTTAAGCTGTTCGTCAACTACGAGGTAGCTGAGGCACATTTTCTTAGCCTGATCTTTAATCCACTCTCTTGCAACCTGCTCGTTGCCGTCATCGTCCTTGATTTTTTCATCAAGCCACTTGTCAGATGTCGAATCATAATCGTCAAGCTTTTTAGCAAATGACTCAGCCTGACTGTAAGCTGCATTGAGTGAGTAGATATAAACGCCGATGGCAAGCTCGTTGTCGCTTGTCTTATACGACCATTCTTTGTTAAGAGTTGTGGGTGTACAACCTGCAATTGCAAAAACTGAGAACATCATAACAATTGCAAGTAAAAATGAACCAACCTTGATATTAGGCTTCATAGTTTTTTACCGTCCTTCTGAAAAATTAAATGCAAAGTGTCCTGCAAACACACTTTCACAGGATAATGTACCTTACGATTATACACAAAAAAATCGTCATTGTCTACATTTTTATAAAATTTTGTTGAGAATTTCCACCGAAAAACAGTATTTTTGTACTTTCGGGAGGTTTTTTCTTAACAAATTACGGTTTCATGCCGTAAAATTACTGCACACCGAAAATTTTGGTGAGGATTTCAAGCGGAGCGGAGCTGTTTTTGCACTCAACCGCAACGCACGGTTTTGCTCCGGCAACAAGCTTTGCCTTTCCGCCCAAAGCAATGAGCAAGTCGGCAACCTGAGGGGATTTGAGTTCGTTTACAAAGAGCATGAGCGTTGTGCCGTTCTGTCTGATTTCGTAAATACCCATTGAGTAAGCCTTGTTACGCACAAGGGCAATGTCGATAAGTCCGAGAACCGAGTTCGGAATCTTGCCGAATCTGTCCTGCAGCTCGTCAATGACATCGTCTGCGTCCTCATTACTGCGGATATCGGCAATTCTGCGGTAAACATCAAGACGAAGTGTAAGACTTTCAACATAGCTTTCGGGAATATGAGCGTCAACCGAAATATCAATAAGACAGTCGAGGTCTTTTGTGACATTCTGCTCGCCCTTTTCCTCGCTTACTGCCTCATCAAGAAGCTTGAGGTACATATCGTAACCGACCGATTCCATATGCCCGTGCTGCTGTGCGCCCATAATATTGCCCGCACCTCGCAGTTCAAGGTCACGCATTGCAATGCGGAAGCCGCTGCCGAATTCTGTAAATTCCCTGATTGCGGCAAGCCTTTTCTGCTGAATCTCCGTGAGAACCTTGTTCCGTCTGAAGGTAAAGTAGGCATATGCCCTTCGTGAACTTCTGCCCACACGGCCTCTGAGCTGATGCAACTGCGAAAGTCCCATACAGTCGGCATTTTCTATAATAAGGGTGTTGGCATTCGGCAAATCGACACCCGTTTCGATAATTGTCGTGCAGACAAGCACATCAATCTCCTGTTCGAGCATCTGTCGCCAAACTTCGCTGAGTTCGCCCTCTTTCATTTTGCCGTGACCGATTGCGATTTTTGCCTCAGGAACAGCCTCCTGAATTTTTGCGGCACATGAAGAAATTGTTTCAACATTGTTGTGAAGATAGAACACTTGACCGCCACGGCGGAGTTCACGGCGGATTGCCTCGTTGATAACCGCATCATCGTGTTCAAGCACATAGGTCTGAACAGGCTGACGGTTTGTCGGTGCTTCTTCGATAACGCTCATATCACGCAGACCGCTCATCGCCATATTGAGGGTTCTCGGAATAGGCGTAGCCGAAAGCGTAAGCACATCGACATTTTTGCACAGTTCCTTGAACCTCTCCTTTTGGGCAACACCGAAACGCTGTTCCTCATCTATGATTGCAAGTCCGAGGTCACGGAATTCAACATCCTTCTGCACAAGTCTGTGAGTTCCGACAATCATATCAATTTCCCCTCGCTTTAGCTTTTGGAGAATTTCTTTCTGCTGTTTCGCTGTACGGAATCTTGAAAGCAGTTCCACACGAACGGGATAACCCTCAAAACGCTTGATTACCGTCTGATAATGCTGCCATGCGAGAATTGTTGTGGGGCAGAGCAATGCGCATTGCTTTGAATCTGCAATACACTTAAAGGCGGCACGGAGTGCAACCTCTGTTTTGCCGAATCCGACATCACCGCAGAGAAGTCTGTCCATCGGCGACGAACGCATCATGTCATGCTTGATTTCCTCACAACAACGCAGCTGGTCGGGAGTTTCGTCATATTCAAAGCTGAGTTCAAAATCTCTCTGCCACTCGTTATCTGCCGAAAAGGCATAGCCCTTGGCTTTCATACGCTGTGAGTAAAGCTCAATAAGCTCCTTGGCAATGTCCTTGACAGAGGTTTTAACCCTTGCCTTTGCCTTTTGCCAGTCGCCCGAACCGAGTCGGTTTAGCTTAACCCTTGAATCCTCTTTCGGACCTATATATTTTGCAACCATATCAAGCTGTGTGACAGGCACATAAAGCACATCGCCCTTTGCGTAGTCAATCTTGATATAGTCCTTTATAACTCCGTGAGTATCAATTTTTCTTATACCGCCGAACACACCGATACCGTGAACATTGTGTACAACATAATCACCGGGGGCAAGCTCGGAAAGGCTGTAAATTTCCTGTCCCGTCTTTTTCTTCTTCTTTTTGGACTTTTCGGGACGGTACGAAACCTGACTGTAGGTTATTGCAAAAAACTTTTGTGACGGATACTCAAAGCCCGCACTCAATGCACCCTGCATAACAAGCAGTTCGCCCTTTGAAATCTTATCCGCACCCTCGCTGTAAACAGCGTTTATGCCGTCTGCGTTAAAGGTGTCACAAAGATTTTTGGCGGCTCTTTCTGTTCCTGCAAAAATAACGCCCTTGCTTTCGGGGGTAAAAAGTCCGTCAACATCCTCTTTTAGCTGTTTATATGAACCGCCCCATGCCGAGAGCTGTTTTGTTGAAAAGCTCATGATTTCCGACAGCTTGATAGGCATACTTCCGTGAACAAAGTTTTCAAGCACGATTGTTCCGTGACTTTGCAAAAACTCGGTACATTCGTTGAATGTGAGTGCGAAGCGGTCAAAACCTCTGCAAAGAGTTCCGTCCTCAAAGCCCTGCATAAGGGTTTCATTGCTGATAAAGTCCATTGACTTTCCCCGTTCCTGAATTGCAGTAAATTCGGACGCAAAAACGAGGGTGTTTCTGTCAAGATAATCAAAAAGCGACTCGGGTTTATCGTAAATCTGATTGATAAATTTGTCCGCATTGGCAATCATTGCACCGCTGCGGATAAGCTCTGCCTCTGAAAAAAGTTTTTCCTTGGCTTTGGCGCTGTTCTTGGAACGGAGGAGCTTTGCCTTGTGTTCAATTTTATCGGCAAGGGCGGCTCTGTCCTCAATTACGATTTCGGTTGAGGGCGAAAGCGTAATTTTGTCAGCCTTTTTAAATCTTCTCTGTGTTTCAATGTCAAAATAGCTGAGGTCGGTAATTTCATCGCCCCAAAATTCACATCTCACGGGATAGTCGCTGTCGGGCATAAAGAAGTCGAGAATACCGCCTCTCAGCGAAAACTGACCGCTGCCCTCTACCGCATCAAAGCGTTCGTAGCCGAGCAGAGTAAGCGCCTTTGTCGCCTTTTCAAGTGAGAGCTCCCTACCCTCTTCAAATTCAATAACCGACTGTTCAAGCACATTTCTCGGAACGGTAAGCTGTGCCGCCGCATCAACACACGCAATTGCGACATCACATTCGTGGTTGATAAGCTTGAGCAAAACTTTAAGTCTTGCGTGCTCGTACTCGTGCGAACGGCTCTGAAAGTCGAGAAAGTTGAAGTCACGCACGGGATAAACATAGGCACGAAGTCCCATGCACGAAAGGTCGTTACACAGGGTTTGCGCCTCTTTTTCATCGGAGGCAAGACAAAATGCCGTGACGCCCTTGAGGCGGCACAGCGCATAGATGATATTTGATTTGTTGATTGTTGAAAGTCCCGAAGCACAGACCGTTCTGCCCGGCTTGACATTCTTTTCAAGCGTTTTGAAAACGGGTGACTCTTTGAGGACATCAACAAGAAAGTTGAGATTATTCATTTCTTTGTCCCTTTTCAGTTGAACAAATTCATAGCACGGTCGGTTTTGCCGTCAATAATCAGCTCGATTGCTTTTTCGGCATTGTCAAAAATTTCATCAAGCTTTTTCATTTCATCGGGAGTGAACTTTGAAAGCACCCAGTCGGCAAGGTCCCAGTCAGGATTTGGCTTTGCGCCTATGCCAACCTTGATGCGGGGGAATTTATCGCTTCCGCTGAGATAGATTATACTGCGCATTCCCCTTTGACCGCCGTCACTGCCCTTTGAACGGATACGCATTTTTCCGACATCAAGCGAAATGTCATCAAAAATTACAATGACATTTTCGGGTGGGATTTTGTAGAAGTTCATCGCCTCAACAACTGCCTGACCGCTGTTGTTCATATATGTTGTGGGTTTCATCAGCATAACTTTTGCGCCGTTTACAGTGCAAGTGCCGATAAAGCTTTTGTATTTTATTTTGTTCACATCACAACCGAGCTTGTCGGCAATGCGGTCAATTGCAAGCCAGCCTGCGTTGTGACGAGTGTTTTCGTATTTTCTGTCGGGGTTGCCGAGTCCCACTACAATGTACTCGATTGAACCCGTTGATTTGTTTTTTCCGAACATATCCGTTTTCCTCCTGTCTCTTATACACATCTGACGCTGCCGACGATCG
>ERZ1027221.1077-NODE-1077-length-14940-cov-5.827813_pt1 | contig 14940 bp, 8 predicted proteins | sample MGYA00519267_ERZ1027221 | MGnify/ENA primary metagenome ERZ1027221 (study PRJEB26926, sample SAMN06164533) | human gut metagenome | biome: ENVO:00009003; feature: ENVO:2100002; material: ENVO:00002003 | host: Homo sapiens | place: USA | collected 2012 ...
CGAGATTTCTGCCTGTCTCGTGGGCTCGGAGATGTGTATAAGAGACAGATGATGTGTCATTTTAAGGAATTCAGAAATGTATTTTATCTGCGTCTTGGAAATATAAAATATTTTTTGAAAATTTTTTGCAAGCCCTTGGATTCGCTGTACTTAACCAGTAAAAATATGGGACCCGGCTTATTTATACAACATGGATTTTCTACAATTGTAGGGGTTGAATCTATGGGAAGTAATTGTTGGATAAATCAGCAAGTTACGGTTGGTCACACAGATAAAGGCAGACCAAAAATCGGAAACAATGTTAAAATAATGACAGGTGCAAAAGTTCTCGGAAATGTTACTATCGGTGACAATGTCATAATCGGTGCAGGAGCAATAATCGTTAAAGATGTCCCTTCAGATTGTGTTGTTGTCGGCAGTAGGGCATATATTGTAAAACGAAACGGTAAAAAAGTCAGAGAAGAACTTTAAATATCAATAATTCAAAAAACGCATCCTCGGTGCAATTTACACTGAGTATGCGTTTTATTTTACTGATTTTTGCAATATTATTTATTTCATCTAAAAAGGCGGCTGCAAATTGCAGCCGCCAATAAAAGAATTACTTAGAATATCCAATAACAAGAAGGTTAGTTACAGCATTATAAGTAAATGTGTAAGTACCGCCAACAGCCGCAAGTGTTGATGCACTTGTATACTTTGAGATGTACTTAATACCTGTTGTTGCATTTCTGATTGTTGTACCGTTGCAGAAATCTACACCGTTAACATTCATCTTAAACGAGTAGTCACCCTTTTTAAGCTTTACCGAACCTGTAAATACATTTGTATCACTCTTCTTGAGTGTAAGGTTGATATCTCCTGTTACCTTTACCGGAATATCTCCCTTATCTGCTGTCACTACAAGTGTATTTGTTGCTGTGTTGTATGTGAATGTGTATGTTCCGCCTGTTGCTACAAATGTTGTGTACTTGCTCCACTTTGGATTGAATACAAGACCAGGTGTTGCATCCTTTACTACCGCTGATGTTCCGCAGAGCTTGCCGTAGTTATTAATCTTTATCTGATATTTTCCTGCCTTAAGTGTCTTTGTACCTGAATATACATTTGCTTTATCTGTCTTTGCAAGGGCAAGTGTAAAGTTACCTACTACACTTACTTCTGCTCCTGAAGGAAGATATGATATTGTAAGCTTGTTTGTATCAATATCATAGCTGAATGTATATGTACCGCCTGATGCTGCAAGCGTTGACGCACTCGACCACTTTGAGTTGAACTGGCTTCCAACTGTAAAGTCCTTGTATGTGTAACCGCAACAATAACGAACACCCTGATTCATTACTCTGAATTCATAGTTGCCCTTGTTAAGCTTAACTGATGCCGAATAAACATTTGCATCCTTTGTTGCCTGAAGATCAAGGTTGATATCGCCGACTATTGAAGCCTTTGAAGGTGCAAGATATTCAATTGTAAGGGTATTCTTTGCAGTATTAAACTTAAATGTGTACTTACCGCCTGTTGCCTTAAGCGTTGTAGAACTCTTCCACTTTGAATTGTATGTTGCGTTTGTTGTTTTATCTGTGAATGTTGAACCGTTACCGAATGCAACTCCGTTTACACTCATCTTGAATGTGTATGAACCTGCTTCAAGCTCAGTTGAGCCTGTATAAATGCCGTTGCCGTCATCTGCAAGCGGGAGTGCGATATCTCCTGTTACACTTACTCCGCTCTGTGGCTGTGTCGGCTCTGTTGCAGGCTGAGTTGGCTTTGTTGCGGGAGCTGTTGTTGGCTGTGTAGCTGTTGTGGGCTGTGTTGCTGTTGTAGGCTGAGGAGCTGTTGTTGGCTCTTCGCCCTGAACGAGAACTGCCTTTGCAGTAAATGCAGCACCTGCTACTTTGTTAGCACTATTGTAAATATAATCGATGTCCTTCTTTTCGCTTTCGAAGAGCTCATCATATGTGTCAGCCTCTGTACCTGTAAGATAATCAACACTGAGATTTACTGTTGTGTCACCGCTGCCTACAACATCAAATGTAAATGTGCAATAAACATTCTCTGACTTGAAGTTGAAAAGATCAAGGCTTGAGCAGTTGAAGAGAACCTGATTTGTAAGGCTTGGATTCCAAACGATGCTGCTCTGGAATACAGGGAAAACCTTATTCTTTGTATTTGTTGTTGTTGTTGATGCAAGCTTGAGAACCTTGCTGTCGTATGTAAGGCTGCTCTGTGTATCAACGATCATGTGATCTGCCTTGAGAAGGTAAGTAACAACAACCTGCTCTGTCTGTGCATTGTAATCATACGAAACAGGATCTGTCACATTTGATGTAACATTGATCTTGTTGCCTGCACTTGTTTCTTCGCTTGTTTCGGCAGCACTTGCTGAGAAAGGCAGAGCTGTGAACATGCACAGCACCATCATTACCGCAAGAACCACAGAAAGCTTTTTCTGAATTTTTTTCATACTTGCTGCTCCTTTAATAAAATAAAATTACCGTTCGCCACAGTTTTGTGGCAATACTTCTAGCTTCGGAAACTTTAACAGTACAAAATTTCCGAGGACATTTAAATTATAGCACATTTAAGTTGTTCGGGCAATGAATCTGTTATTCTTTTAGCGAAAATTTTTTGCCCTAAAATATGTGCAAATTAACGGTAAGTTTGCTATTATATACAAATTCATTGTCTGATTATTGTGGATATTGTCTTATCCATGTCCCTCAGTTCAGAAATAACTGATAATAATACTATCGTATTTAATTTTTTACAACAATTGTTTTGTAACAAAAAAGTCTGCGTCAAGAGCAATTTCGATGGGGCTGTGACAAAACAGCCTAACAAAACAAAAAATGCATCAGACCTTTTCGGGCAACTGATGCATTTTCTTTTTTAAACTGTTTTCTTGAATAGACTGTGGTGGCACACCGCCGACATCATTATCTGTTTTCAACTTTCAATTCTTAATTGAAAGCACCGCCCGGGTATTTAACTCTTGCACATGCAAATACTGCTACCCGAATTTGGTGCAACAACTTGTTGCTTATTCTTCCTCAGCAAGCTCATCGGCTGTAACTTCTGCCTGCGGTTCTTCCTTTGCAGCCTCCTCAGGCTCTTTTTCGGAAACAATATCGTCAATTTCCTCAATAAGCTTCTGTTCTGCGCATCTGTGCTTTTTTAAAGCGAGAAATGCTGCTGTGGCAGCCGCAAGTGCAGAGATTGCACCGATGATTGTGTAGAATAATTTTTTGCTTTTATCCATTCCGGCACCTCTTTCAGTATTAATATAAATCAGCGGAAAAACCGTATTTTTCTACTTATTGCTATTTTATATCATTTTTACAAATCTTTCAATAGGCAACTGATAATCTTTGCACAAATGGCTGTCAGTGTGTTATATTCTCTTTTTACGCTCTGCAAGGACAAAAAGCACTCCGCCCGAAATTACAACAAGCATCATAACAGCCGTTGCTGTCACTCCTGTCTGAACACTGCCGTTTTTATCAGGCTGTGAAGGAGTGCTGTCCGATGTTGCGGCACCGCCTGTTGCCGAAGTCGGATTTACGGAGGTTCTACCGACAGTTGCAGGCTCACCCGTCGGATCAGTCTGAACAGTCTGTTCCTGAGTAGCAGTCGGTTCTTCCGACGGTGACGATTTTTCAACAAGATTTGCATTTGCGGCAGCCTTTTCAAAATCGCCCTTGCCGATATAATCACGCAGAATTTGTTCGCAGGTGGTATATTCTTTCACTGTCATGAGCGACGCAACATCGCCGTAATCGGAACTTTCAAACGCATAGTTATTTGAAACCACTCTGTAAGTTTTTAAAGTGTCAATTGCCTTTCCTCCGATTTTTACATCTGACACTCTGCCGCCGTACGGCTTTGAATAGTCATATACCGCACTTAAACCGCTGAACTGCATTACAGAACCGCTGTTATCCGGCCAGCTGTACTGATACGGGTCTTCCCCATTCTTTATCGCCTGCTTTTGAAGGGCATAAACCGCATTGTTTTTCTTCATAAGGTCAACTGAAAATTCAAGAATATCAATAATCTGCTGACCTGTAAGCTCCTTTTCAACAAGCACATTGCCGTAGGGTGAAATTGAAATCAAATCGGAATATGTCACATTACCCTTTGGAATACCCGAACGGATTCCGCCTGCATTCTCCATTGCAACATCAGCACCCGTAAAGTCAAGATAAGCGGCTGTTACGATTCTGCCTATCTCCTGCTCGCTTGTTCTCAGCTCTTCCCAGCTGTAAGCGTACTCCCTACTGCTCTCGCCGATTACTTCGCTGAGTACGCTCTGTTCACGCTTTTCAATTGCAGAAATATCGGACGCAATCTTTTCATCGGACATTCCCTGAGTATCGGCAGACGAATATGTTTTTTCGACTGCATCGGTAACGCCCTTTTCATTGGAATATGTCAGAGTAAGTACACCTACATTTTTGAAAAAGCAGTTTGCCTCAACAAGCTTTACGCTCTTGCCGTCACTGTCAGCACAGTATTTGTCAATGAGAATGTGCTGATGACCTGCGATTACCGCATCAATGCCCGATGTTTTGGCAATGAATTTTTCTGGGTTTGCATTATGAGTCAGCGCAAGTATAATATCACAATTCTCGTCATCTCTGAGAAAATTCGCATACGCTGTCGCTGTTTCGGCTGAATTTTCAAAGCGAACATTTTCAACATTCTTTGCCGATGTTGATGTGTAAAAATCTTCGTCAATAACGCCGAAAACTCCGACTCTTACCTTTGTGCCGTCATCAGCAGTAACATTCTTTATATAAAAGTTGTTGTCAAAATATCTGTTGCCGCTTGTGTCTGCCACATTTGAGGCAAGTATGGTAAAAGAGCTTTCTCTGTCAAGCTCTCTCAGCCTGTCGGCACTGTATGACCAATCGTGATTGCCGGGCGTCATTGCGTCATAACCTACAGCGTCCATAAGCTCGGCAATGCTTTTTCCCTCTTCAACGGTGGCAAATGACTGTCCGTGAAAGGTGTCGCCTGCATCAAGTATCAAATCGGCATTTTCCTTGTCCGCAATTGTCTTGACTGCGTCAAAACCGATTTGACCGCCCGATGTGGACTTGTAGTAGCCGTGAATGTCGTTTGTGTGAACTATATGAATTTCCGTTGATTTTTCTTCGGCAGATACAGCACACACCGAAATACCCGAAAGCATTATGGCGCTAAGCAAAACACAACCGAATTTTTTTATGCTTTCTGATTTCATTACTTTACTCCTTTCAAATTAAAAATATGTAGTAATTGTTTGTAAAATCAATGCTTTGTTGGGTGAATTGTACCATATTCTGCGCAATTTTTCAATAATTTTATATTGAATACGGCGGCAAGCTGTTTTATTATTGCAAAATTTTGCTTTATCTGCTATTATTTTAAGATGTTGATAACCCAAAAGTTACGCTGAGATTTCACAACAAGTACAGCTTAAAAATCTTTGAATACACCTTTGATTCATCAATTTTGCTGAAGAAGAAACAACAAAAGCAGAATAACAAATAAAATCAAAACAAAAACGGCAGTACCAAAAAAATCGGTACTGCCGTTGTTATATAAGAAATTAATCTCTTGTTTTTTCGCCGTTAAGAATCATTTCCGCATTCTTAACACGCTCTTTTGTCGGGGGCTCAATGCCCTCGAGAGGATAGTCATAACCGAGAGCCTTCCACTTGTACACACCGAGTGTGTGATACGGAAGAACTTCAACTCTTTCAACATTCCTGAGCGAACGGATAAAGTCGGCAAGTCTGAAAAGATACTCGTCCTTATCATTTCTTTCAGGCACAAGAACATGTCTTATCCATACGGGCTTGCCCATATCGGAAAGCTGTCTTGCCATTTCAAGAATATTGGTGTTTGGCTGTCCTGTAAGGATTTTGTGCTGTTCGTTGTCGATATGCTTTATATCAAGCAACAGCAAATCCGTATATTCCATTAGCTCTTTCCACTTTGAATAGAACGGCTCTTTGGTTGTAAACGGGTTGGCGCTTGTGTCAATACAGGTATTAACACCCTGCTTTTTAGCCTTCTTGAACAAATCAAGCAAAAAGTCAATCTGTAAAAGCGGCTCTCCTCCGCTTACTGTGATACCGCCCTTATTTTTCCAATAGGGGCGGTATGCAAGCGCTTTATTAAGCAACTCGTCAGCGGTGTATTCCACGGTGTTTTCATCGTGTTTCCATGTGTCGGGATTGTGGCAGAACTGGCAACGCATTGCGCAACCGCTCAGAAAAATCACAAATCTCACACCCGGACCGTCAACAGAGCCAAAAGTTTCTATTGAGTGTACAAAGCCTTTAACAGCGCTGTCCGACATTACATTCTGTCGTGGCAGGTTCTGGCAATAACATCCAGCTGCTGCTCTCTTGTAAGGTCGATGAACTTAACAGCATAACCCGATACACGAATTGTGAAGTTAGCATACTCTTCCTTCTCAGGATGCTCCATAGCGTCAATGAGTTTTTCTGTACCGAATACATTTACATTGAGGTGGTGTGCGCCCTGATCAAAGTAGCCGTCCATAACATTTACGAGGTTGTCAACACGCTCGTCATCGTTGTGTCCGAGAGCACCCGGGTTGATTGTCTGAGTATTTGAAATACCGTCAAGAGCGTACTCGTAAGGAAGCTTAGCAACAGAGTTAAGTGAAGCAAGAAGACCGTTCTGCTCTGCACCGTAGCTTGGGTTAGCACCCGGTGAAAGCGGCTCGCCGGCTTTTCTGCCGTCAGGAAGTGAACCTGTAGCCTTACCGTAAACAACATTTGATGTGATTGTAAGGATAGAAGTTGTAGGCTCTGAATCTCTGTATGTGTGGCAATACTTGAGCTTAGCCATGAATGTCTTGAGAAGATCAACGGCAATCTTATCTGCTCTCTCGTCATTGTTACCGTATCTTGGGAAGTCGCCCTCTGTTTCAAAGTCAACAGCAATGCCGTCCTCGTCACGGATAACCTTAACCTTAGCGTACTTAATAGCGCTGAGTGAGTCAACAACATGTGAGAAGCCTGCAATACCTGTTGCAAATGTTCTTCTTACATCTGTATCGATAAGAGCCATTTCTGCTGCCTCATAGTAGTACTTATCATGCATATAGTGAATCATGTTAAGTGTGCCTACATAGAGGTGAGCAAGCCAATCCATCATTGTGTCATACTTCTTGATAACTTCGTCATAATCAAGGTACTCTGATGTGATAGGTGTATATTCAGGACCAACCTGCATCTTTGTCTTTTCATCAATACCGCCGTTGATAGCGTAGAGAAGGCACTTAGCAAGGTTAGCTCTTGCGCCGAAGAACTGGATTTCCTTACCTGTCTGTGTTGCGGATACGCAGCAGCAGATTGAGTAATCATCGCCCCATACAGGACGCATTACATCATCGTTCTCGTACTGAATTGAGCTTGTTGTAACTGAAATATGAGCAGCATACTTCTTGAAGTTCTCCGGAAGTCTTGAAGAATAAAGAACTGTGAGGTTTGGCTCAGGTGAAGGTCCCATATTCTCAAGTGTGTGGAGGAAACGGTAGTCGTTCTTTGTAACCATTGAACGGCCGTCAATGCCAAGACCTGCAACTTCGAGTGTAGCCCATACAGGGTCGCCCGAGAAGAGCTGGTTGTAAGACTCAATTCTTGCAAACTTAACCATACGGCACTTCATAACAAAGTGGTCAACGAGTTCCTGAGCCTGTGATTCTGTAAGTGTACCGTTCTCAAGGTCACGCTCGATGTAGATGTCGAGGAATGTTGATACACGACCAACGCTCATTGCAGCGCCGTTCTGAGTCTTGATAGCAGCAAGATAACCGAAGTAGAGCCACTGAACTGCCTCTGCAGCGTTCTTAGCAGGCTGTGAAATATCAAAGCCGTAAGAAAGTGCCATTTCCTTCATATCGTTAAGAGCACGAATCTGATCAGCGATTTCTTCACGAAGCTGGAAGTCGCCTCTTCTCATACCCTGACGGTTTGTTTCTGCAAAGTCCTCTTTCTTGCCTTCGATAAGACGGTCAATACCGTAAAGAGCAACTCTTCTGTAGTCACCGACGATTCTGCCTCTGCCGTATGTATCGGGAAGACCTGTAAGAATCTTGTTGTGACGGGCAAGTTTCATCTCGGGAGTGTAGATATCGAATACACCCTGGTTGTGAGTCTTGTGATATTTTGTAAAGATTTCGTGGAGTTTAGGGCTTGGAGTGTAGCCATACATCTGGCATGACTGCTCAGCCATTTTGATACCGCCGTAAGGCATAAATGCACGCTTGAGAGGCTTGTCTGTCTGAAGACCTACAACCTTTTCAAGGTCTTTATCAAGATATGCAGCGCCGTAAGCTGTGATGCCGCTTACAACCTCAGTTTCCATATCAAGAACGCCGCCCTTGGCTCTTTCTTCCTTCTGGAGTTCCTTGAGCTCGCCCCAGAGCTTGTCTGTAGCTTCTGTAGGACCTTCAAGGAAAGACTGGTCGCCGTCATAAGGTGTGTAGTTTTTCTGAATGAAGTCTCTGACATCAATGTCGGACTCCCATTTGCCACCTGCAAAATTTGTCCATTCTTCTCTCATTACTGTAAAACCTCCGATAATGATAATTAATACTGAATTTTGTATATGACACAAAAAAATGCCGACTCAATTCCAAGCAGATGCCCGGTAAGGTCAGCTCCTTGAAAAAATCGTCATACATCCTTGTATTCTGTCATTTATTCACTTTTATAATCATATAACCAACACCATTAAAATAACACTTTTTAAGGGCGTTGTCAAGCATTTTGAGATACTTTTTACACCACTTTTTCACACTCAAAGCACTATGGTAAATGAGTACAATTTTAGGGTATGAGGAACATTATTTTCAGCAGATTTTTTCCTGTATTTGTGCGGAATATTTTGTCATATGCCTGCTCTGCTGCACTGCGGCTTGAATCGTCCTCGTAAAGGTTCACAAGGAAGTCAGCCTCTACCAAAATTCGGTACGGCAAAGTATCAATATTTCCATAGGTGTGATGGTGTCCCACAAGGTAACAAACTTTGTCAATAAATGTTTTTTCGTAGCCGAGAGCGGCAAGCAACTTTTCAGCCTCGTGAGGACCTTCAAGTTCCTGATACTTTCCTGCAGACGAATTGTACTTTTCTTCGCTCACCTTTATGCCGATGTCGTGAACGATTGCGGAGATTTCAAGAAGCTCCTGATCGTCGGGCAAAAGATTTTCACTTTCACCGATTGTCTTTGCGAATGAATAAACCTTGAGAAAATGGTGAATTCTTTTCTTGTCACTTCCAAAATATTCAATCATAGCAGTTATAACCCTGTCGGTTTTCATATTATCACTCCTTACGGCGAGCCGCCGTACCCTATTTGTGTAGATAGTTTTTTTGTTTGTGCAATTCTGTAGGGGTAGCCTTGCGACCGCCGCCTGTGGCGGATAAAGGGAGCAAAAGGCAGTACATTTATGTACAACGCATTGCGACTATATTTCAGACGGGAGGATTCGCACAAACAATCACTTTTTCATACTTCTTATATATGCAAAGGTCTTTTCTTCACCCTCATCTCTCAGCATAACCAATAATTTTTCAAGCAAAGCCTCGGTGTTGGGGTGCATACGGTGTTTGCCTCTGATTCTGCAAAAATATGTAAACGGAGCGCCGTCCGTGTAATTTTTGCCGTTGTAGATTTTGCTTGCGGCAACTCGGTCGCAGAACATTTCGATAACATATTTTACAGGCATTTCAACATTTTCAATCTGCTTTGTCTTTGGGTTGTAATCGTTCCAGTATTCGTAATGGTGACGGTTTCTGCCCTTGTGATGCATCCACGCCTGTGAATAGCCGTACAGCTCTCTTTCCTTTTCATTGGGACTTCTCGTGCCCTGAAAATACTTTGCACCCGGAATAAATTCTGTAGGCGAATACTTTGACAAATCGTGTATTAATCCCTGTCTGAGAATTCCTGCCCTTGCACAGTTGGCAATTACCTTGTGCCTGTGACGGGTTATTGTTCTGAAATGTTTAATCGGATGTGCCATAATTATCACCATAAATTGTTAGTTTGGAAAATGCAAAACATTCTCCGACTGACATTTTACCACATTTCTTGCCGATTTAAAATAGCACTTGCAAGATTGTCGAAAAAAAGTTATAATATACAAAGGTTAAAATTTTGTAACCATTTAATGTTAAATTCTATAAGGATAGGTAATCTATGAAAAAGAAAATTTTCATTCTTTTACTATGTGTTGTCCTCATTGCAACCTGCATATTATGCGGTGTAACGGGAATTTTCGGAAATGATTCTCAAAATTCTCAAAAACCGCAGACGCCCGATACGGCAGTAACCGAAAATACGACATTTCCGAGCACGGTCGATTCGCTCACATTAAAAGTCGGCGAATCAAAGCTTATTGAACTGTCATCCGAAAAAGCAAAATCCGTTACCAAATGGACAAGCTCGGACAGTAAAATTGTTACCGTTGATGACGGTGGAAGGGTTGACGCTCTCAAAGAGGGTACGGCTCTGATTTCTGCAATTTCAAAAGACAAATCAAAGTCGGAATTTCAGATTACGGTGGCAAAATCAACCACAAAAAAACAGCAAAGCTACTCAACCTGTATAACGGCAAATCTTGACAAGCTTGAAAGCAATAAGCGTAACACGGCAAAAAATCTGTACGCAATCAAGGTCAACCGCACGGCAAACTGCGTGACGGTTTACACATATGACGAAAAGGGCAAGTACACAATCCCCGTAAGGGCGATGATTTGCTCCACAGGTCTTGACAATTCGACAATCACGGGTGACTACACAATCGGAATCAAGTCCGAATGGCTTTCCCTTGTGGGCGATGTTTTCGGAAGATACATCAGCGGAATTTCGGGCGATTATCTTTTCCACTCCGTTCCCTACTACTCAATGAGCGAAGAAGATTTGGAGCTTGAGGAGTTCAACAAGCTTGGCGAACAGGCATCACAAGGATGCGTAAGACTTGCGGTTTCGGATGCAAAGTGGGTTTATGACAACTGCCCCACAGGCACGAATGTAAGCATATATGACGACGCAGAAAATGCAGGCCCTCTCGGAAAACCGGATGCAATCAAAATTACCGATTTCACCAACAAATGGGATCCGACAGACAGCAATAAAAAATGCCCGTATGCCAAAGCAACACCAATAATCAGCGGTGCAAACGATTACACAATCAAAAGCGGCGGCGAATTTTACGCCCTTGCAGGGGTAACAGCCGTTGACACCTGCGGCAACGACATAACTTCGAATATCGAAGTTTTCGGCAATGTAGTAACCACCCGAAAAGGCAAGTACAAGGTAACATATTCAGTCACCGATGTGCTTAAAAGAACATCAAGCGTAACGATTACGGTAACGGTGCAATAAACCGCCGCAGTCAATTTAAGAAGATAGTTCCGCAAAAGCGAAAATAAAGATGCCCGAACGGAGATTTTAAATTGAAAATGTAAAATTGAAAATGTAAAATGAATGTCGTGAAGACGGTTTGCAAAATGCAAAACATCGTCTTCCCGACTGTTTTTTATATATGAAAGTTGTTGTTTATCTGTTGGGGCGGATATCATTCGCCCGCAAGCAATGGTACAGACTACATATTAATACAAATTTTATAAATGCTGCAAAGCAACTGTAATAATGTATGGATGAACCGTGTTCGCCCATACAGATTTGTACAAACATTGCATACCTACACTCGGGCATATTCACTCTCTCATTAAAAAGACTGTCTTCCCGAAAGGACTGCGGTGGCACACCGCTGACCATAATTTTCAATTTTCCATTTTACATTTTCAATTAAAAAAGAATCTCCCGAACACGGCAAATGCCATATTCGGGAGAATTTTTTATTTATTCACATATTCACTTTGTACAAGCTTTAGCCAAAATTATTCGGCATCGGGAAGGCTTGCAAGCTTTTCAAGGTGAGCATACTTATCAGCAGCAACCTTTTCAGCCTTTTCAAAGAGTTTTTCTGCTCTTTCGGGGAATGAACGAGTGAGTGAGTTATAACGAACTTCACCCATGATGAAGTCACGATATGATGCAGAAGGAGCTTTACCGTCAAGCATGAACGGATTCTTTCCTTCGTCTGCAAGACGAGGATCGTAACGGAAGATGTTCCAGTAACCTGCCTCAACAGCCTTTTTCTCCTCAAGCTGAGCAATGCCCATGCCACCCTTGATACCGTGGTTGATACACGGAGCGTAGCAGATTACGAGTGACGGACCGTTGTAGCTTTCAGCCTCAACCATAGCCTTGAGAACCTGATTGTTGTCAGCACCCATAGCGCACTGTGCAACATAAACATAGCCGTAGCTCATTGCAATAGCGGCGAGGTCTTTCTTCTTAACAGCCTTACCTGCGGCGGCAAACTGAGCAACCGAACCTACAGGAGTAGCCTTTGAAGCCTGACCGCCTGTGTTAGAATAAACCTCGGTATCGAATACGAGGATATTAACATTTTCGCCTGATGCGATTACATGGTCAAGACCGCCGAAACCGATATCGTAAGCCCAACCGTCACCGCCGAAGATCCACATTGACTTCTTAGCAAGTTCGTCCTTGTCAACGAGTGTTTTCTTAACAAGTTCGCCAACCTTTGCATCCTCTGTGTTCTTTTCGAGTTCAGCGATAAGAGCGTCTGTTGCAGGACGGCTTGAAGTTGAATCTGTTACTGTGTCGAGATAGTTCTGGCAAGCTGTCTTGAGGTCAGCGCTGTCTGTATCCTTCTGAATACCCTCAACATACTCGATAAGTCTGTTGCGGATAGCTTTCTGACCGAGAGCCATACCAAGACCGAACTCTGCGTTATCTTCAAAGAGTGAGTTCTGCCAAGCAGGACCGTAACCCTTCTTATTCTTTGTATAAGGTGTTGCAGGAGCAGATGCACCCCAAATTGATGAACAGCCTGTTGCGTTAGCAATGAACATTCTGTCACCGAAAAGCTGTGTAACAAGCTTTGCATACGGTGTTTCACCGCAGCCTGCGCAAGCGCCTGAGAATTCAAGCAACGGCTGTTTGAACTGACTGCCCTTAACTGTAGTGAACTTGAACTTCTCGTGAACTTCAGGCTTATCTTCAAGTGTGAGAGCGTAGTCAAATACTGCCTGCTTAGGACGCTGTGAGTCGATTGACTGCATTGTGAGAGCCTTAGCGCCCTTCTTACCCGGACAAACCTGAGCACAAGCGCCGCAACCTGTACAGTCAAGTGTTGAAACTGTCATTACAAAGTTGAGGTCCTTAAGTCCCATCATTGGGAGGCTCTTTGTACCCTCGGGAGCTTTTGCAAGCTCATCGGCTGTCATGGCAACAGGACGGATTACAGCGTGAGGACATACGATTGCACATCTGTTACACTGAATACAGTTTTCAGGATTCCATTCGGGAACATCAACTGCGATACCTCTCTTTTCATAAGCGGCAGAACCGTTAGGAGCAGTACCGTCAACATGATCCATAAATGTTGAAACAGGGAGCTTGTTACCCTTATATGCATTTACAGGCTTGAGGATTTCGTTTACATACTCAACGAGAGCGCCGTTACCCTCTGCCTTGTCGGCAACTGAATTATCAACAGCGTTAGCCCAATCAGCAGGAATTTCAACCTTCTTGAGGTCTTCCATACCACGGTCGATAGCGGCGTAGTTCATATCTACGATAGCCTGACCTTTCTTCATGTATGACTTCTTAGCAGCAGCCTTCATAAGCTCCTTAGCCTTGTCGGCAGGAATGATATCTGCAATCTTGAAGAATGCTGACTGAAGAACCGTGTTGATACGACCGCCAAGACCGATTTCCTTACCGATCTTGATACCGTCAATTGTGTAGAAGTTGATGTGTCTTTCAGCGAGGATTTTCTTCATCTTACCCGGGAGACGCTCGGAAAGCTCTTCTGTATCCCATGGGCAGTTAAGAAGGAATGAACCGCCTTCTTTAAGGTCATCAACAATATCGTACTTGTCAACATAAGACGGATTGTGACAGGCAACAAAGTCTGCCTTTGAAATGTAGTATGTTGACTTAATAGGAGTTTTACCGAAACGAAGGTGAGAAACTGTAAGACCGCCCGACTTCTTTGAGTCATATGCAAAGTAGCCCTGAGCGTACATATCGGTGTTATCGCCGATAATCTTGATTGAGTTCTTGTTAGCACCGACAGTACCGTCAGCACCAAGACCCCAGAACTTACAGCTGTGTGTACCCTTCGGAGTTGTATCGGGATTTTCAACAATCGGAAGTGAGAGGTTTGTAACATCATCAACAATGCCGATTGTAAATCTTCTCTTAGGTGTTTCGCTTTCAGCGTTTCTGTAAACAGCGATGATGTCGCCGGGTGTTGTATCCTTTGAGCCAAGACCGTATCTGCCTGTGTAAACCTTTACACCTGCAAAGTCCGAACCGTTGATAGCGGCGAGAACATCAAGATAAAGAGGTTCGCCGATTGAACCGGGTTCCTTTGTTCTGTCAAGAACAGAGATTGTCTTAACAGTCTTAGGAAGCTCTCTGAGCATATAGTCGGCAACGAAAGGTCTGTAAAGGTGAACTTTAAGAAGACCGACCTTTTCGCCTGCGGCATTGAGGTAATCAACAACTTCTTCCGTACAGTCACAAACAGAACCCATAGCAACGATAACATGCTCTGCATCCTCTGCACCGTAGTAGTTGAACGGCTTGTAGTCAGTGCCGATTTTAGCATTAACCTTGTCCATGTACTTAACAACAACTTCGGGAACTGCGTCATAATACTTGTTACAAGCTTCTCTTGCCTGGAAGAAGATATCGTCGTTCTGAGCAGTACCTCTTGTTACAGGATGTTCAGGGTTAAGAGCACGACGACGGAAAGCCTCAACTGCATCCCAGTTAAGCATATCGGCGAGGTCCTGTCTCTTATACAC
>ERZ1027221.1081-NODE-1081-length-14905-cov-8.375286_pt1 | contig 14905 bp, 8 predicted proteins | sample MGYA00519267_ERZ1027221 | MGnify/ENA primary metagenome ERZ1027221 (study PRJEB26926, sample SAMN06164533) | human gut metagenome | biome: ENVO:00009003; feature: ENVO:2100002; material: ENVO:00002003 | host: Homo sapiens | place: USA | collected 2012 ...
ACAGAGCGTTATCCCGCTATCACCTTACCGCCTTATCACTCTTTGTTCAAAACCCGTCAATAGCGAATCTACATCACTGCACAAAGTTCCTCCACCTGCTTTTCAAAGCTATCCCTCATCTTTGCCTTGTTCTTCACTACGCTCCGATGATTATAAATTGTTTGTGGTGAGTAGAACAAGAGGGTAGCTATTCTGGAACTATCTTGAATCCCCATACGTATCAATGCAAATATCCGAAGTTCTGTATTCAGTATTTCTCCTCTTTTAGGTATGATTTCTTCACCCTCCCGCAATAGTGCATTAAATTCTTCTATAAATTTAGGGTATAAATTCAGAAATGCCGTATCGAAGTTTACGAAGAACTCTTTCGCATCTGTATCTGACAGTTTGGTGGCATTGACTAACTTCAATAGATCATCTGTCTGCCTCGCTTTCACTTTTCTTTTTACCAAATCCTGATACTTATTCAGCTTGTCTATATAGGCGGCACACAGGTCCATGAACAGGCTTACATATTCTTCACGCGTATGATTCGTATTTACTAATGCCTTATTCAGATGTTGCAGTTCCTGATTCATGTCCGCCAGTATCTTCCTGCGTTTATGGAGTTGATGCATTTGCCGATAAATATAGATCAGGGAGACGACCAGTCCGATGGACAATATACTGATGCATATCAGCGACCATTGCAGTCGTCTGCTCTTGATAAGATTCTGCTCCTGATAAGACAGAACGATAGAAGGGAATTTTTTCGCTATTTCGAGCATGCGGAGCCGGTTATTATAAAACTGAGCGTCTTCCATGGAGTAGTTCAGGTAGCGGTTGGCACGGGATACTTCTCCACTCTGGTTTTTAAAGATATGCAGAGCCAGTTCCTGTAAGGCCAGATTTTCCTTAAGCGGGCATACCTGATCCGATATAGCGGCCTTGATCAGATAATGCTCATATTCGTTCCAGTCACCAAGTTTTGAATGGACCAATGCTAAACCATACGTAATCATAGCATACAATCGAACATTCACTGGAACGCCTTCCAGTGCCTTTTGATAATACTTTTCCGCTTCGGCGTACCGCTGGTGACGATATAGATTTTCTCCTTTCCAGTAATTGTGTAGTGATGAGCCAGTGGGAAGTACACTGAGCAATGAATCCTGATAAAGCATTTCTTTTTCGTAATAACGGGGAGCATAAACCTTATCGTTGGAATATTCCGCCCACATACTGTAAGCCCATTCATAGGCGGCATAATATTCTATCCGTGTCGCATCATTCAATGTGCGTGAATCTATCTGTTCCAAATTCTGGATGGATTCGCTGAAATAACCCGATGTGGAAAGAAGCACCGAGCGGTGGATGATGCTCAAGTTGCGATAAACGAGGTGCGATAGTGTCATAGCCACCTGTTCTTCCTTATCTACATAGAGCATGGCTGAATCGAAACGGTAAGTATAGTACTCTTCGTAAATAGTATTGTATAATCGGAAACGCTCATTGTCGTCCATGGAGGGATATAGCAAACGCTTTAAACTGTCAATTCGGGCTTCTTTTCGGAGTGAGTATTGGTTGCGCAGTTTTAAAGCTGATTCCAACTCATTGGATAAGTCAGTCTTATTCGCCGCACGAAAAGGGACAAGCACGAACAACAGGAATAATACCGATAACAAGTATTTTTTCATAGGGTATGTTCATTAAAAGTAGACAAATACAAAGATATTAAAACTTTCCGGTAAACGGGTATGTCTACTTGCTTTTATAAAACGGAATGATGTAAATGACTTGTTATCAGTGTTGTATTGTAGATGATACTCTCATGCCGATCTACCTGACGGCTACTTGCGGAAACCGGGCATTATTATACCTATTAACTTTGCCCTCGTTGAAAGATAAGGGGAATATTTCCTATCTGATGCCTTGAACCGAAAGTTTAATTTTAAATCCATTAATAGTATGAAAGCAAGTCTCTTTTCTTATGTCATATCGGCAGCCTTATCATTCGCTACTATTGCAACGGCGAGCAAACCGGTAGAGAATGACACTATCAGTAGTAAAAAAACGGAGGTCAGCGAACGCAATGTGATGCTGAATGCTTCGGATGCAAACAAGCCCCGTGAAATTCAGATCGGACTTCCCAGTGAAGATGTAAATGTGTATGAAAACGGGTTACCCGCTGTCTATTCTTCGGCTGTGCATAAGCTGGCTACTCACTGGCGCAGCGATGCCAGCCTGGGCGAAGTAGGGCTGATGACACCGTCTGAATCTGCTATTGCTACCGGAAACATCGCTTATTCCGTAAATTCTTTCTCCAAATTGGGGCAAAAGGAGTTCAAAGGAGTCTTGAATTACCGCACCAACCATTTTGGATGGCAAAATATAGACATGAATGTGTCCGGTGGCATCGGAAACCACTGGCTCTATACGGCTAGCATCTATCAGAACTTCGATCCGGGTAGCTTCTCTCCTAAGTTTGAAAACTTCAGTGACCGTACCCAACTTTATCATGCAGGGCTGACGCGCCTTTTCAACAATAATCGCGGAAGGTTCTCCGTGATCTATAAGTTCTCAAAAAGCAGCGCACTGGGTTCGATGATTAACGCTGCTCCGTTTATCTATGTGGGAGATGGCAGTGTGAAAGAAATTCCTGGCTTCAAGTTAGGAACTTCTTCGTATGCCCCCGAAGGTGGACGTTTTCAATACATGGATGTGATGGACGGAAAGATGAAGAGCGGTCGGTTTGGTGACTTCACAGGCAATAAGGCGCATGAAGTGGCTATGCTGTTTGATTATACCTTCCGTAACAATCTGAACTGGACGCTGAATGCCAAGTTTATGAATGCTCCCGAAGCTAACTATGTGGACTTTGGTGGTAGCAACATCAGCAAAGCCACGGTGGCGGACGGCCTTTTTCAGGATGGTTCGGAGGATGCCTATAGCGGATTGGTCGAAGGCAGGCGTACCTGGTTGCATCTTGGCAAAGTGAAGAACGCATTGCTTACTTCCGAACTGAAAAAGAAGATAGGCGACCATGACGTACGCCTGGGGCTGAATGAATGGTTTTATCATTTGGATTATCACTCTTCTTCTTTTCAATGGGTAGGCACGGTTGCTGAATATCCGCAGATACTGAATCGTGTGGCAGCTGACGGGGGTACCGCTAAATTCAGTGGTTTCAATGAGCTGAGTCCGGAATATACCAAAGGGACCGAAAACAAACTGGCTGCCTACTTTACGGATAACTGGCAGGTAAGTCCGAAATTCACTGTCTATTATGGTGCCCGTTTGGAATATTACCGTATGTCTGCCGATCAGATTCCTTACGGTCGCTATTCCGGCTTCCACATTGGTGATACTCACGAATATACGGACAATCAAGGGAATATACTTTCTACTGAAAATATACAGCCGCATAAAGTAGTAAAAGATAAGCTGAACTATGCTGCAACGGCACAATTCACTTATAAGTTGACCAAGAACTTCGGACTGACTGCCGACGGAACTGTCGCCACCCGCTTCCCACGTATCAATGAATATGCCGGAACAGGACCTACCGAAGAGCAATATAAGCGTGTGACTATCCCTTTGCTGCGTGGCGGATTATTTTATCAGAATGACTGGATAAACCTGACTTCCATGATTACTTATATTTCCAAGTCGAATAATATAGACCAGCAGAATGTAACCAAACCGGGAACAACGCAGTCCAAAACGACCTTGCTGATTTACGATATCAAGACATTGGGTTGGACCACTTCCGCTGAAATCAATCCTTTCAAAGGTTTCCATCTGCATGCCCTGTTCACTTACCAGAAGCCGACTTATAACAACTACTTCATCAAATCTCCCTTTGAAGGAGTGCCCGACCTGAATGCCAACGGCAACATTGTGAAGGAAATTCCGCAGATATTGGCTGAAATAGATCCCAGTTATAACATAACTCCCGATCTGCGCTTGTGGCTCAGTTTCCGTTATTTCGGGAAGACGTATGCCAATCTGACTAATGCCCTCTATTTCAACGGTCGTTGGGAAACCTTCGGTGGTGTGAACTGGAAAGTGAATAAGCACCTCTCACTGGGGGCAACGGTAGTGAACTTTCTGAACCAAAAGGGTGCAAGCGGAACTATCAGCGGTGCCGAACTACTGGGCAAGGAAGAAGCAGGTAAATTCAAAGATCACTATATGAGTGGTAATTACTTACGTCCATTTACACTGGAATTCAGTGCAAGCCTTTCATTCTAAATTAATTTAATATATTTTTGTAACTAAATTCATTGTACACCATGAAAAATTTACTTGTAACTCTCTTTGCATGTGCTACATTATCGTATGCCAATGCAGCGGAAAACAAAACGATCCGTATTTCTACGGATAACACAGACCTGGTGCTTCAGGTAGGCGACAACGGTCGTCTGTATCAAACTTACTTAGGTGAAAAACTGCTGCATGAGCAGGATTTGAATAACTTTCAGTGGAATATCCATGCCGGTGCCGATGGTAGTGTAAGTAAACGCGGTTGGGAAGTGTATGGTGGTTCGGGTAATGAAGATTACTTTGAACCTGCCATCGCCATCACTCATAATGACGGCAATCCGTCCACTATTCTTTATTACGTTTCTTCCTCATCCAAGCCTGTAGAAGGCGGTACGGAAACCGTGATAAACCTGCGCGATGACCAGTATCCGGTAGACGTGACTCTGCATTATGTGGCCTATCCCAAAGAGAACGTCATCAAGACGTGGAGCGAGATAAAGCATCAGGAGAAGAAACCTGTCATGCTCTCCACTTATGCCTCCACCATGCTCTACTTCAATAATTCCAGTTATTACCTGACCGAGTTCAGCAGTGACTGGGCAAAGGAAGCGCAGATGAGCAGTCAGCAATTGCAGTTTGGCAAGAAAGTGATTGACACGAAGCTGGGAAGCCGTGCTGCCATGCACACCCATCCCTTCTTTGAAGTGGGACTGGACCAACCGGTGAACGAACACCAGGGCGATGTCTTGATGGGTACACTGGGCTGGACGGGCAACTTCCGTTTCACTTTCGAAGTGGACAATGTGGGCAATCTCCGCGTAATCCCTGCCATCAATCCTTATGCATCGAACTACGAACTGAAACCCAATGAAGTGTTCACCACTCCCGAATTCATTTTCACTTTAAGCCATGACGGTGCCTCACAAGGCAGTCGCAATCTGCACGAATGGGCACGCAACTACAGTCTGAAAGATGGTAAAGGCAGCCGCTTGACCCTTTTGAATAACTGGGAAAATACAGGTTTCAATTTCAATCAGGAGATACTTGCCGAGTTGATGAAGGAAGCCAAACATCTGGGAGTGGATATGTTCCTGTTGGACGACGGCTGGTTTGCCAATAAATACCCGCGTAAGAATGACCATGCCGGTTTGGGCGATTGGGAAGTAACTCACGATAAACTGCCTGGCGGTATTCCCGCCTTAGTAAAAGCTGCCAAAGATGCGGATGTGAAGTTCGGCATCTGGATTGAACCGGAAATGGTGAACCCCAAGAGTGAACTCTTTGAGAAACATCCGGACTGGGCCATCCATTTGCCTAACCGTGAAACGTATTATTACCGCAATCAGTTGGTACTGGATCTCAGCAACCCTAAAGTGCAGGACCATGTATATGGTGTTGTAGAAAACATTATGAAAGAAAATCCCGATGTCGCTTTCTTCAAGTGGGATTGCAACAGCCCCATCACCAATATCTATTCCGCTTATCTGAAAGACAAACAGGGACAACTTTATATAGACCATGTGCGTGGTATATACAACGTTCTGAAACGTGTAAAGGCGAATTATCCCAATGTACCGATGATGCTTTGCTCCGGTGGCGGTGCGCGTTGCGATTACGAAGCATTGAAGTACTTCACGGAATTCTGGTGCAGTGACAATACCGATCCGGTGGAACGTATTTATATCCAGTGGGGCTTCTCCCAGTTCTTCCCCGCAAAGGCTATGGATGCCCATGTGACGAGTTGGAACAAGGCGACTTCCATAAAGTTCCGCACCGACGTGGCCTCCATGTGCAAACTTGGTTTCGATATCGGTCTGAAAGAACTTACCGCTGATGAACTGACTTATTGCCAGACAGCGGTAGCCAACTGGAAACGTCTCCAGAACGCTATAATGGATGGTGACCAGTATCGTTTGGTTTCTCCGTACGAAGGTAATCACATGGCGCTGAACTATGTAAGCAAAGATACAAACAAGGCGGTTCTGTTTGCTTATGACATTCATCCCCGCTTCCAGGAGAAGCTGATGGCTGTGAAATTGCAGGGTTTGGACCCGAACAAACAGTATAAAGTGGAGGAAATTAACTTGATGCCTGCTGCAACTTCCGGGTTGGTAGCTAATGGAAAAGTATATTCCGGTGATTATTTGATGAAAGTCGGCTTGGATGTATTGGGGTTAGGACAAACTCAGAGTCGGGTTGTTGAGCTGACTGCTCAGTGATAGGCTGCTGACGAAGTTTTTCTTTCATTATCTTGATTTGCACTGTCATGGTGCAGAATATTTAATAAATTGCACTGTGATAGTGCAATTTATTTTTATATTTGCGATACTAATACCCTAAAAAATATGGATGATATCGCTATTTGTTGTATGTCGGGTGGATATAAGAATGTGTTCACTCATGGCGTTCTGAGAGCTTTTGAGGAGAAAGGAATAAGGGCGAAAGCGTATGCATCCTGTTCCTCTTCCGTTTTGATAGCAGCCTTTGCAGCATTTAATAAAGTGAGTGCACTGGACCTTTCCTTGTGGAGCGACGGATATGCAACGAGTCAGGCCGAAGGTAACCAAAGCGGTGCCATGCTGCAATCTATTCAACGGCTATCGACAGAGATTAAAAACAATCTGTGGAACCCGCAAGCCGCCCGCCTGTTGGTGGCAACCAGTTTTGTGAAAACAGAAGAAGCCGCCCAAGTCACCCAATCGGACGGAGCCAGGCGGCTGGGACAAATGCTGTTGATAAACGCCCTGCGTCATAAACCGGAATGGAAAAACCAGAATCTCGAATTGCAGATGTTCGATACCCATTCTGATGGACGGACTGCGCTACTGACCAAAGAAAACCTGGATGAAGTGGCCTATGCCACCACCCGCATGCTTCACGCTTGGAACATTCCCGCATTTATCAACAATAAACCGTACGTAGACGGTAGTTACACTTCCATTTGTCCCGTTGTTCCCCTTTCCGAATTGGGATACAAAGAGATCATCTGCATCTGCACAGAAAAAGAAAAAGTGGCTTTTGATCTTTTCTCAGACGAAGAAGTCCCTGCCCGGATTAATGACTCCACCATCCGCTTTATAAAGCCTGACCATGATTTGAAAGAGATGGGAGTTGATTTCTATACCATTGCAGGCAACGGATTGGAAGACGTCTATAATCACGGTCGTGAAAAAGGACTGAGTTTCTGATTTCTCTATGATACTTAAAACAACCGAAAAGACAATGAGAAGATACAATGTTTACTTGTTGCTAACTTTACTTTCCCTCTTCGGACTGGCAGCTTCGTGCGCCCGGCATGAACCTCGTTTCCGTATCGGGGTATCCCAGTGCAGCGACGATGAGTGGCGCCACCAGATGAATAACGAGATGTTGCGCGAAGCACTCTTCTATGATGAAGTGGAAATCGACATCCGCACCGTGAAGGATGATAATGCCCGTCAGATAGAGGACATCCGCAATTTCATCGAGGAAGGCGTGGACTTACTGGTCATTGCCCCCAACGAAGCCGCCCCCATCACCCCGGTAGTGGAAGAAGCATACGACCGCGGCATCCCTGTCATTGTCTTCGACCGCAAGATACTTTCCGATAAATACACCGCTTATATCGGTGCCGACAATTATGAATTAGGAAAAGCCATCGGGCATTATGTGGCTAATATGCTTCACGGACAAGGCAATGTAGTGGAGATATCCGGTCTGACTGGTTCCACGCCGGCGATGGACCGTCATCAGGGCTTTGTCTCTGCCATTTCCCCTTACCCCGGCATCAAGCTTCTGGCTCGCGAAGATGCCGGATGGTTACGTTCCGAGGCAGGACAGAAGATGGATACGCTGCTGACGCACTTCCCTCAGATAGATGTGGTGTATGCGCAGAATGACCGGATGGCTGCAGGCGCTTATGCTGTTGTCCGACAGAAAGGTAGGGCAGGAGAGATGCGTTTCATTGGTACGGATGCCCTGTCCGGCGAAGGATATGGTGTGGAACAGGTGCTGAAAGGCGAACTGGATGCCACATTTATTTATCCCACCGGTGGCGACCGGGTGATACAGATAGCAATGGACATTCTGAATAAACGTGACTTCCCGCGCGAAACGATATTAAATACCTCTGTTGTGGACAGTACCAATGCCCAGATTATGCAGATGCAGACCACGCATATTGCCACCCTTGACGGAAAAATAGAGACGCTAAACGGAAAGATGAATCATTATCTTGACCGCTACGCCACGCAACAGGTAGTGCTGTTCGGTAGTCTGTTAGTGCTCCTGCTGGTTGTCGGCCTGTTGGTTGCCGTTTATCTTTCGTTGCGCACTAAGAACCGTCTGAACCGGGAACTTTCCCGCCAGAAGGAGATACTGGAAGCGCAGAAGCAACAGTTGACGCAACAAAAAGAACAACTCATTCTGCAGAAGGAGCAACTTATCCAGCAAAAGGAGCAGTTGGAACAACTTTCCCATGAATTGGAAGCAGCCACTCACGCCAAGCTGGTGTTCTTTACCAATGTTTCTCATGATTTCCGTACTCCGCTGACTCTGATTGCTGACCCCATTAACCAGCTTCTTGCTGATAAATCCCTCGGGGAACATTCCCGTCAGTTATTGGAACTGATGAAGAAGAACGTTAATATCCTTCTTCGTCTCGTCAATCAAATCCTTGATTTCCGCAAAGTAGAGAACGGGCGCATGGAACTTCATCTGGAGCCTTTCGACCTGTTGAGCAATTTCCGTAGCTGGAATGATTCCTTCCGCATGGCTCTCCTGAAAAAGCATATCTCTTTCTCCTTCGAAGCCATGCCCGATGCGGATTTCCGCATCATGGCGGACTGCGAGAAGATGGAGCGCATCTACTTCAATCTGTTGTCCAATGCCGTGAAGTATACCCCTGAGAATGGAAAGATAGTCGTGAGCCTGCAAGCCGATGTCGCGAGTCTTCGCTTCTCCGTCTTCAACTCCGGCAGCTACGTTTCTTCCCAGGAAGTGGATGCCATCTTTGAGCGTTTCTATCAGATAGATGGTCATCAGGCGGGCACAGGCATCGGACTGGCTCTTGTACGCGCCTTTGTGGAGATGCATGGCGGGCAAATTACTGCTCAGAGTGATGAGAAGGGAACGACATTTGCCGTCCTTCTTCCGGCTCAGAGCATTTCCCAATATAATCCTACCGTGGTGACGCTGCCTGCCGAAGAGACGGAAGTTTCCGCTACGTTAGTAGAAAGCGAGTTATCGGCTGATGAAGAGGAGGCAGGAGCAACGGGACGTCCCACAGTATTGGTTATTGATGATAATGCCGATATCCGTCATTATGTAAAGACGCTGCTCGCCGAAGAATATCATGTACTGGATGCACCGGAAGCGGCTACAGGCATACGCCTTGCCATGAAGTACGTCCCCGATGTGATTATTTCCGATGTAATGATGCCCGGTATGGATGGTGTGGAGTGTTGCCGCCGTCTGAAAACGGAATTGCAGACTTGCCATATCCCTGTCATCCTTCTCACTGCCTGTTCGCTTGATGAGCAACGCATCCAGGGATACAATGGAGGTGCGGACTCTTATATCTCCAAGCCTTTCAATTCGCAATTGCTCTTGTCCCGTATCCGTAATCTGATAGATTCCCGTCGTCAGCTTCGACAGTTTTTTGGTGATAACCAGACGTTGGCGAAAGAGAATATCAGCGATATGGATAAGGATTTCGTTTCCCGCTTCAAGGCTCTTGTGGAAGAGAAAATGAGAGATCCGGAACTGAATGTGGAAGACTTAGATATGGGACTGAGCCGCGTGCAACTCTACCGTAAACTGAAATCACTCACTAACTATGCTCCCAATGAATTGCTGCGCCAAGCACGCCTTAAAAAAGCAATTTCCCTGTTGGCTTCTTCAGAAATGACGGTTGCGGAAATTGCTTATGAAGTCGGTTTCTCTTCTCCGTCTTATTTCACGAAGTGTTATAAGGAACAATTCGGTGAAAGTCCGACGGATTTCTTAAAACGGAAGAATTTATAGCGTTGCAGGGGGAAGAAACGATAATTATTGGCTATTTTTGCAGTCTGAAAAATGGAACTGAATATTTTATGAAATACGATCTTTGTTGCATCGGATATATTACTTTGGATAAAGTAGTTACTCCGCAGAAAACTGTGCACATGCCCGGAGGAACCTCTTTCTATTTTGCGCATGCCATCAAACACCTGAGTACGGAAGGATTCCAACTTGTCACCGCCTTGGCTGATAGCGAGATGCCGGTGGTGGATGATTTGAGGACAGACGGCATTGAAGTGAAAGTACTCCCCAGCATCCATTCCATCTGCTTTGAGAATATTTATGGCGAGGATACCAATGAAAGAAAGCAGCGGGTTACTGCTAAGGCTGATCCTTTTACGATTGAAGGTTTGCAGGATGTAAATGCCCGGATTTTTCATTTGGGTAGTTTACTGGCGGATGATTTTTCACTGGATGTTATCAAATATCTTGCCGGGAAAGGATTACTTTCTCTTGATGTACAGGGTTATTTGCGTGAAGTACAGAACGAAGAAGTATTGGCGGTGGACTGGGCTGAAAAGGCAGAAGCCTTGAAATATATCCATATCCTGAAAGCTAATGAACACGAAATGGAGGTACTTACGCAATGCTCAGATCCTTATGATGCTGCTGTTAAATTGGCGGACTGGGGAGTGAAGGAAGTCTTGCTGACTTTGGGAGACAAAGGCTCACTTATTTATGTTGATGAACGATTCTATGAAATTCCGGCATATCCGGTAGAGAATGTTGCCGATGCTACCGGTTGTGGGGATACGTATATGGCGGGCTATCTGTATATGCGTAAAAGAGGAGCATCTTATCAGGAAGCCGGTTGTTTTGCCGCTGCCATGTGTTCCGTCAAACTACAGAGCTACGGTCCGTTCGGTGGAACGGAGGAAGACGTACATAGCTTAATAAAAAAAGAAAATGCCGTAATTTAAGTACGGCATTTTCTTTTTTATACAGATAGATCTGTTTATTTCAACATTGAAGGTAAATTGTCTCTTCCCCAGAAATAATAAAAGATCAGTCCGATCCAACTGGTGAGCAATACAAGAATAGCGACCAATAGCTTCTTGACGCCATCTACCTTCCATTGCATAATCTCCAATACGGCTTTGATAGCAAGTATCAGGCCTATAATCCAAATAATAAATCCAATCATAATGTTCGTTGCTTTTGTTTGAAAACAAATAAAGGCTACAACCGGTTCACGGTGCAGCCTTCATTTTTCAGAGTTTATTATTTACTATTTAAATAATCGAAATTATTCGGCATCAGCACCCCAGTTTCCTTTGGACAGACGCTTGTAGCTGTTATAACGCCACTTGGCATTGTCTTCGGCAGCTTGGAACAGTTCAGCAGCTTCTGAAGGATATTGTTTCATTACAGAAGAGTAACGAACCTCGCTCTTCAGGAAGTCCTGGAATCCAGCCCAATCCGGTTCTTTGCTATCCAACTGGAACGGATTCTTGCCTTCAGCTTCCAAAGCCGGGTTGTAACGCCACAAGTGCCAGTAACCGCACTTAACAGCCTTTTCTTCCTCAGCCTGGCTCTTGCCCATACCCAGCTTCAGACCGTGGTTGATACACGGAGCGTAAGCGATGATGAGTGACGGTCCGGGATAAGCTTCAGCTTCGCGGATTGCTTTCAGAGTCTGAGCCTGATCAGCACCCATAGCAATCTGAGCTACGTAAACGTAACCGTAAGTAGTAGGCATCAAACCGAGGTCTTTCTTACGTACACGCTTGCCGGCAGCGGCAAATTTAGCGATAGCACCCACCGGAGTAGCCTTAGAAGACTGACCACCTGTGTTAGAGTAAACCTCAGTATCCAGAACCAGGATGTTAACGTCCTTACCGCTGGCGATTACATGGTCGAGACCACCGTAACCGATATCGTAAGAAGCACCGTCACCACCGATGATCCACTGGCTGCGTTTTACTAAATATTGAGTCAAGCCTTTCAGTTCCTTGCTGATCGGGCAGCCGGCAGCGATGCCTTGCTCGATGATAGCCTCGATCTGAGGTGCAAGTTCTTTAGTCTTGTCTGCATCGTACATGTTTTCAATCCATGCTTTCAATACTTCCTTAGCTTCAGCAGGAGCATTTTCGCCTTCCAGAATCTGGTTGAACAGTTTCACGATACGGTCACGCATCTTTTCATTAGCGAGCTCCATACCCAAACCAAACTCACAGAAGTCTTCGAACAGTGAGTTAGCCCATGCAGGACCTTGCCCCTTTTCGTTCTTAGTATAAGGAGTAGAAGGTACTGAACCAGAGTAGATAGAAGAACAGCCTGTTGCATTAGCTACCATTTCGCGGTCACCGAACAACTGAGTGATCAACTTCACATACGGAGTTTCACCACAACCGGAGCAAGCGCCTGAGAATTCAAACAACGGAGTAGCGAACTGAGAGTTCTTTACGTTAGCCTTAACGTCAACCAGATGTTGCTTGCTTGCTACCTTTTCAGCGCAGTAATCCCAGTTAGGAACTTGGTTCAACTGGCTTTCCAGATGTTTCATAGTCAAAGCCTTGCCACCCTTCTTCGGATTACCCGGACAGATGTCGGCACAGTTACCGCAACCCAGACAGTCGAGAACATCAACCTGGATACGGAATGTCATACCGTCGAATACTTTACCTACAGCTTTCAGCATCTCGAAGTTTGCACCCTTCTGCTCTTCAGCATCCAGAACGAACGGACGGATAGAAGCGTGAGGACAAACATAAGCACACTTGTTACACTGGATACAGTTTTCAGCATTCCATTCGGGAACGAAAGCAGCTACACCACGTTTTTCGTATTTAGCTGTACCTTGATACCAAGTACCGTCTTCGATGCCCTTGAATGCAGATACCGGCAGCAAGTCACCATCTTGTGCGTTGATCGGACGAACTACTTCGTTGATGAATGCAGGATCATTGTTTTCAGTCTTAGCGTCGTCAGCCAGATTAACCCAAGCAGGATCAACAGTCAATTGCTTGTATTCACCACCACGGTCAACGGCAGCATAGTTCTTGTTTACGATATCTTCACCCTTCTTACCGTAAGACTTCTGGATGAATTTCTTCATCTGTTCTACAGCCAGGTCAACAGGAATTACACCTGTGATACGGAAGAATGCAGATTGCAGGATTGTATTGGTACGGTTACCCAAACCGATTTCCTGTGCAATCTGAGTTGCGTTGATATAGTATACAGAGATATTGTTCTTAGCGAAATACTTCTTCACGCGGGTAGGCAGGTTCTTAGCCAGTTCTTCGCCTTCCCAGATTGTATTCAGCAGGAATGTACCGTTCTTGCGCAAACCACGGGTTACATCATACATGTGCAGGTAAGCCTGAACGTGGCAAGCCACAAAGTTCGGAGTGTTTACCAAGTATGTAGAACGGATCGGAGTATCACCGAAACGCAAGTGAGAACAAGTGAAACCACCTGACTTCTTTGAGTCGTAAGAGAAGTAAGCCTGGCAGTGTTTGTCGGTATTGTCACCGATGATTTTCACAGAGTTCTTGTTAGCACCTACTGTACCATCAGCACCCAGTCCGTAGAATTTAGCCTCGAACATGCTTGCGCCGCCCAATGCGATTTCTTCTTCCTGAGGAAGTGAAGTGAAGGTTACGTCGTCTACGATACCGATAGTGAAGTGGTTCTTCGGCATCGGCATAGCCAGATTCTTGAATACGGCAATGATCTGAGCAGGAGTGGTATCCTTAGAACCCAAACCGTAACGACCGCCTACGATTACCGGAGCATCCGCTGTACCATAGTAGCAGTCTTTTACATCGAGGTACAACGGTTCGCCGTTAGCACCCGGTTCCTTCGTACGGTCAAGAACTGCAATAGTCTTAGCAGTCTTAGGCACAGCTGCCAGGAAGTGCTTAGCAGAGAATGGACGATACAGGTGTACGGCAACCATACCTACCTTTTCGCCATTAGCCATCAAGTGGTCGATAGCTTCGCGGGCAGCTTCGGTTACAGAACCCATAGCGATGATTACGCGTTCTGCGTCTTCAGCACCATAGTAATCGAACAAGCCGTATTTACGTCCTGTGATTTTAGAAATTTCATTCATGTATTCTTCTACAATAGCAGGAACTGCTTCGTAGTAGTTGTTGCATGATTCACGGTGCTGGAAGAAGTGGTCGGGGTTTTCAGCCATACCACGGGCAACCGGATTCGTCGGATTCAATGCGCGGGCACGGAATTCTGCCAAAGCTTTCTGGTCGATCAGCGGAGCGAGATCATCGTTTTCCAACATCTCGATCTTCTGGATTTCGTGAGAAGTACGGAAACCATCGAAGAAGTTAACGAATGGTACACGAGCTTTGATAGTTGACAAGTGAGCAACACCGGAGAGGTCCATAACTTCCTGTACAGAACCTTCTGCCAACATAGCGAAACCTGTCATACGGGTTGACATAACATCCTGGTGGTCACCGAAGATACACAGAGCGTGAGAAGCCAGTGTACGGGCTGATACGTGGAATACGCAAGGCAGGAATTCACCGGCAATCTTGTACATATTCGGGATCATCAGCAGCAGACCTTGAGATGCAGTGTACGTTGAAGTCAACGCACCGGCTTGCAATGAACCGTGAACGGCTCCGGCAGCACCGGCTTCCGATTGCATTTC
>ERZ1027221.1090-NODE-1090-length-14845-cov-9.243678_pt1 | contig 14845 bp, 17 predicted proteins | sample MGYA00519267_ERZ1027221 | MGnify/ENA primary metagenome ERZ1027221 (study PRJEB26926, sample SAMN06164533) | human gut metagenome | biome: ENVO:00009003; feature: ENVO:2100002; material: ENVO:00002003 | host: Homo sapiens | place: USA | collected 2012 ...
ATTTCTGCCTGTCTCGTGGGCTCGGAGATGTGTATAAGAGACAGGGAAAGAAGATGAACGAATCACAATAAAACACGACGGACTAACTCCGATGGAAATCAGACATAAGGCTGTCTCTTAAGACTTTTTATTAACCTGTAAGAGGAGATAGAGAAAGTTCCTTTCTATATCTCCTCTGAATGCCAGTTCGAGTGAAACTCGAACAAATCTTTTTGTTTTTTTTCGACTGTCTACTTGACAGGGAGCAGTTCACATTCAAAATAATATTATTTTTTTGTGAATCCATTAATGACATCTTTAATTACGTTAGCTAGATCAATAATGTCCGCATTATCTGCCCCTCTTAATTCGCTAACGACTGCAAATCCCAATGCTTCTGTAAAAGCTACTGACACTCCAGCATTTAAAGTTCCACCGGCAATTGTGCCTACCCCAGGAATAAGTTTTAGAAGATTTCCTGCTAATGACTTACCTAAACTTGAGACTATAGTTGCTTTTAAAGCTCCATCAACAACTCCTCGAGAAATATTAGCCCCATTAGCTTTATATAAACCTGTAATCATTGTTGTTTGAATCGGAATTAATAATGCTGCGTCAGAAAATGGTATGGGACTTGCTGCTGTTGCTGCTGCTACTGATGCTGTATGAATAATTGTATGTTCTGCGCTCGTTAATTTCATTTAAATTCCCCTTTATTAAAAAAATTATATATGCATATTATTATCCATAAAGTTTGCTTTTGTCAATATTTTTATGCATAATAGATTATAAATTAACGAAGGGAGGTTACTATTATTAATATTTTGATAGCCGATACAATTCAAAGAGTTAAAAAACTTCCTCCACAAACTCAATTTACTTTACCTGATTTATATACGGGCCTAGAATGGAAGGAGGTTAGTAAATCTGATCGAATTTTATTAGGGAGATTATTTAGTGATTATGCGAAGAATAATTCGATTGTAGAAATGATAGGAAAAACATCTAACAATAAAAAAATATACTTGAAAAAGTAAGGAGATTGGTCAAATGGGTAAAGCCTTAACAAAAAAATGTTCTATGTGTTCAATTGAAAAAAGATTAAATGAGTTCTATGAGAACTCAACTAAAGAAGATCATAGGAATGGTATATGCAAAGATTGCCAAAAGAAAGTTAATCAAAAAAATAAATAATCTACAACATGAGCAAAGAGAATTTTAACTAACACGCTTGACGAAAAAAGAGTACAAGTCACGTGAGTGATATGTACTCTTTTTTAGCGCTAACGGATCAATTTTTCGTAAGAAAAATTTGGTGGGTATAAGTGCGCCCTTTGTAAAAATCGCTAAGGGAATATTTGTCAGATTAACTTTGTCGAAACGCACCCCTTATTTTTGAGGGCGCATTTATACCCACCAAGTTTCATTTGTGGTTAATGTGCGATAAACCTTAATTTACATTTCGTTTTATCGTCAGGCGTGTTGGTTAAAACTCACTCTGTTCGTGTGATAATATGGGCGTATAGGGTGGCTATTTTCCTATCCAGAACACCAAGTCTTTTTTTATACAAAAAGACATTTGGTTGTCCTATAATTAAATCGCTGAACCCAATCATAGGAGGCGAACCAAATGTCCAGTATTAAGAATATCAAATATAAAGATAATTGCCTAGACAAAACCATCAAACAAATCCTAAATATTCACGATTCCAACATTACTTTTTCTAAAGACGCCGTCTCAAAAGAAAAAGTACATAACAGAATGGCCACCGTCTTTACTGGTCGACTGAGCTATCCGTCTCCTCGGTGTGAGTGTTGCGGATACGACTCCGTCATCCATCATGGCTACAAAGATAGCTGGATTCAATTACTCCCTTATCAAGAGGTGTCTACCTATCTTCATCTCTATAAACAACGGTTTTATTGTAAACAGTGTCACCATACCTTTTCAGCTAAAACCTATTATGTCGCAGAAAACTGTTATCTCTCCCAAGCGCTCAAGTTTGCGATCGCTGTTGATTTAAAGAAGAAAATTTCGATGAAAGATATCGCTCAACGTTACTTGGTTTCCGCTAAAACGGTCGAACGGGTCTTGGATTCTTTTTTTGAAGAACCACGACTGAAGCCCAATTACTTACCCAAACATCTATTGATTGATGAATTCAAAGGAACTAAGGACTGTCAGGGCGCCATGTGTTTTATTCTCAGTGACGCGGACACGGGGAAAATCTTTGATATTTTAGAGGATCGAAGAAGCTTCAAGCTGATCGCCTATTTCATGCGCTTTACTTATCACGCACGGAAAAACGTTTCTCATGTCGTGATGGATATGAATGCGGGCTATGATTCTGTGACAAAGGTCGTTTTCCCAAATGCTCGGATTTCCATTGATCGATTTCATGTGATCCAACAACTTAATCGTGCATTTAACAAACAACGGATAAAAACCATGAATCACTTGAAAAAGAGCGACCCGCAAGCCATGAAAAAGTATCGCAAGCTTAAGAAATATTGGCGAACCATTCTGAAGAAAAATAGAAAAATCAATTATTCTTCGCTCAAACAATACCCGCTTTTCCAACGGAAATACCTGACGGAATCGGAAGTATTGGACTATTTATTATCGATTGACGAGCACTTACGGACAAGCTATGATGGGTATCAAAATTTGTTGGATGCCTTTGATACCAAAGATTATAAAGACTTTTACGAACACATTGATCACTTACCCACGATGCTTGATCCAACATTTAAAAAAGCGGTTCTTTACTTAAACAAACACAAACAAGCGATTATCAATGCGTTAAAATACCCCTATTCGAACGGAAAACTTGAAGGGAAGAATAACTTGATTAAAGTGATCAAGAGAGTGGCGTTTGGTTTTAGAACCTTTCGCCACCTTCGTATGCGAACTCTGATTCAACAGAATCTTTGCGACATTATTTGAACAAAAAATCAAAAAGAAAAAAGGAAACGCCGAAGCATTTCCTTTCAGTGATTTAACGAAAACAACACGATTTGACTTAGAGCCAAAAATTGTAGACAAAGAAATTTTTCTTTGTCTACAATCTGAAAGGATAGGCACTACCATTTTTTATAAAATATTTGTATTGAACCATTTTTTAGTTATTAGCTTACTAATACAAAATACTGTATTATAGTATCAACATAACCATCCTTTGTCCATGATTTTATCTAAAAAGATTGTAAGGATCAATAAGTCTGCACTTCCACCAATACTCCAATTTTTCTTTTTAAATTGCTGATTTAGGTAATCCAAATATTTTTTACCTTGTATGGTTTTTACACCCCCTAATTCAAAATAAGGACGAATAAGTAATTGATACTCTTCAAAAACATGTCTATTATTACTTCGTTTGATCAAATTGGTATCTTCTACTTCCATTGATAGAAAAAGTAAAGTGTCTATCATCTTATCTTGTTGCGACCCTTGATATGCTTGATAATAAGGCAATCCTCGGTCAAAAACACAAGGATAACCTCTTTTGGCTTCCCCTCGTATCCCTGTCAATCCATGGTTAACAAATAGATATTCTCCCCAAGTCCATGCTTTTGGTTTTGTTTGATCAATCTTCCCAAAATCGTTAAGTAGATTTTTCGTCATTTTTTGAATTTCTTTTTGAAAGAAACTTTTTTTACAAGGAACTTTCCAAATAGTTAACCGGCCACAAATAGCAAGAAAAATCCCCAATGAAAAGATAGCACCTTTATGTGTATTTATACCATTTGTCACTGAGAACATCGCAGTTTCAGCCTCTAAACCAATCTGTCGAATCGCCATAAAGGTTTCTTCAATTGGTTGATGTTGTCGGTCCAATCCTGTTTGGATAAATTCTTCAAAATAGGGAGTCAAAACTACACTACTTTGTAGAAAAGTAAAAATGTCCATATCTTTATGAGACCCGGGGTCTACTGGATCAACCAATCCTGGTTTATTGATACATGTAACTTCATAAAGCATCGCTAATTGTGCTTCTTGTGCTATTTTTTGAATATTATCATGCATGTTTCAATGCTCCTTTTAAGGAATCGGCTACTATTTGTTCGATTTTCTTTTGCATTTCTTTCACAGTATGTGTACGATTACGTGCACATACCTTTGCTGATTTCCCACAAATAAAACAAGGACGTTCCCCATGATTAAGAGCTTGGCGACTGACAATTGTTATCTGCTCTCCTTTTTTGAACAAGACATCTAAATCAAAAAGTCTACCTAATGCGTCTTGCTCTTCTAACGTGACCAACCATTTTTTGAGATTCAAAGGTGCTTCTGTTACTATTACGTACCAGTCCAATCCACTTGGCAAATTGATTTCTTTTGTGTACGTCATTTCCACCTTTTTTTTTAAAAACATTTGCTGAATTGACTGCTGTCCCTGACGAAATACCTGCTCAATCATTGGATTATTTTTGATCGGCCCAGGAATATTCAATGTAAAGACCATCAATGAACTATTTGAATACTTGGAAAGCAGGTTGCTTTGCAAGTTAGCACGTTGTTCTTTATGGATCAAAATATCCTCGATTTCTTGAATTTCTCCAGTATCAAACATCATGATCTCTCTTCTTCAAATTCTTTCACCTGACGAACGACATCTAAAATTGAACCATCTCGGTATTCTACATAGGCAACTATCCGATCTGTGAATTGCAAAGGTTCCGGGATGCCTACTATTTTTTCTGCTTTTTGCTGTAATTCTTCTATTGTAAAAACAGGAATTTGTGGAATTCTTTCAAAAATAGCTATTAGATCTTTACGTTGGGGATTGATAGCAACCCCTACTTCTGTGACTAATACATCGATACTTTTCCCTGGTGTGATCAATGTAGTAACGTCATTTACTACTGTAGGTATTCGGCCACGTACTAACGGCGCTGAGATGATAGTAAGTTTAGCCGTTGCTGCATCTTGATGTCCACCAATCGCACCTCTTAGCACACCATCTGAACCAGTCATAACATTTACATTGAAGTTTGTGTCAATTTCTAATGCAGATAAAATAGCGACATCTAATTGGTTAACAACCGCTCCTTTATTACTTGGATCAGCATAAAAGGAAGCATCGATCTCCTGTTGGTTCTCAAGCCGCGCCATTCCTTCAGCTGCTCCTTTGTCAAAGTCTTGGACATCTAACACTTTTTCAACAAGACCTTTTTCCAATAAATCAACCGTTGGTTTAGTGATGCCACCTAATGCAAAAGAAGCTTTGATCTGTTTTTCTTCCATTTCACTAGCTAAGTAACGCGTTACTGCTAAAGCTGCACCACCCGTTCCTGTTTGAAAAGAAAAGCCATCTTTGAAATAAGGTGAGTGAACAATGACATCTTTGACCATTTCAGCAATTTTTAATTCTTTTGGGTTTTTAGTAAACCGTGTAGCACCAGCACCGATTTTATTCGGATCACCAATTGCTTCTACTTCCACGACATAGTCGACTTGTGTTTGCGGAATACTAATGGGCGTATTAGGGTAAGGAACTAAATGATCAGTTAGAAGAATGACTTTATCTGCATATTGTGCATCTACTTTTGCATACCCTAATGAACCAAAAACGGATTTTCCAACAGTCGCATTAGCATTTCCATAATCATCAGATGTTGGTACTCCTAGAAATGCAACATCGATTTTCAATTCACCACTTTCAATTGCACGTGGACGATTACCATGAGAACGTAAAATCACAGGATTGTCCATTCCTCCATGAGAAATAAATTCACCTAAGCTGCCGCGCATCCCACTGCTTGTGATATGAGTTACTGTACCGTCCTTGATGCATTCAATAACCATCTCATTCATAGTGTTCGTTAAAGAACTTGGTGCTAAGGTCAATTCTTTGATGCCCATTTCACGGATCACGGCCATCACTTGGTTAAAAACAAAATCACCTTCTCTTAAATGATGATGAAATGAAATCGTCATTCCATCTTTTAAGCCCGATTTTTCTATAGCTTCTTTGATCGAGTGCATCAATTTATTTGTCTGATTAGTTACAGTCGTTACTTTTGGTGCACAACGTTGAATCGTTTGTGGCGATAATGAAACACTTTGGAATTCTTTTTTATACTTTGTTAAAACACTTGATGGAATGCTACGTCTTTGTTTATTATGCATGGATATTTCCCTCCTCATCAATCAATCGTGATGCTTTTGCTAACATCAATGTCCGTTGTGCACGTTCTACAATTGGTTTATCGATCATTTTTCCATTTAAAGAAATTACGCCAGAACCTTTTTCTTTTGCTTCTTCGATTGCCGAGATGATGTCTAGTGATCGTTTGATTTCTTTGATTGACGGCTGATAAACAGTATTGACTACTGGAATTTGCCGTGGATTGATACAAGATTTTCCATCAAAACCTAATTGATGGATTAAACGTACTTCGTTTAAAAATCCTTCCATATCATCCACATCAGAGTAAACAGTGTCAAATGCGGAAATGCCTGCTGCACGTGCAGCATGAACGATCATACTGCGAGCAAAAAACAATTCGTTTCCATCTGGATATCGTTTGGTTTTCATATTTGTCACATAGTCTTCTGCCCCAATGGCGATTCCAATCAATCGATCAGATGCTTTGGCGATCGCAGGTGCGTTCAATACACCAGAAGCACCTTCAATGGCTGCCATCATCAATGTTCGCCCTATCGGAACATTATGATAGTTTTCTGCTTCTATAATCACTTTTTCTACTTCTGTTATATCTTCAGAGGTTTCTGTTTTAGGTAAACGTAATACATGCGCGCCGGCTTTAACCATTGCAAAAATGTCTGCACGTCCAAATTCTGAGTGCAGGTCATTTATTCGAACAATTAATTCTATGTCACCATAATCCACTGTTTTCAATGCCTCAGCCACAAGCATTCTTGCGCTGTCTTTTTCTGCCATAGACACTGCATCTTCCAGGTCGAACATAATCGAGTCAGCACCATAAATACCTGCATCTTTGATCATCGCTGGATTATTTCCTGGAACAAACATCATTGTTCTTCTCAAACGTTCTTTCATCATCTAATTAAACCTCCCACGGTGTTTCTTGGTGTTGGATACCTAAGGAACGATGGATCGCTGTTTTTAATCGTGCAACAATAACACAATCTAATGCCCCTTTATCTACTACCTTGAGTTTTACGTTTTTAATCTGATAAACTGCTAGTGTGTCATAGATAACTTTTTTGATTTGTTTTCCAAATTGCTCAATCACTTGACTGTCTAAATCGATTTCTATTCCTTCTGTATTCGGTGAAATCATAATTTGGACATCACTTGACTCTAATGTTCCAGCAATCGCTGATTTATTTATTTCCATTACTTAACGCTCCCTTTTATTTTTTAAGTATTGATAGGTTGTTTCTGGAACCATATATTTTATTTTTTCCAATTGCCCAGCAAGATACGCTTTACGAACTTGAGAAGCAGAAATAACTTGGTGTTGTTCCGTTTTCTTCCTTGCAAGGACATGAACTTTTATTTCAGGGGGTAAAATCGTTTCCAGTATGTCGTTATATGAACGAGTCATTGGGGAAAGTGGTTCTTCTCCCACATATCTAGCAGAGATATCTAAATAAGTGGCAATTCTTTCTTTGAATAAAGTAGCATCTACGACCATTTGCTCCTTTGCTATTTCATCATCTTCTCGTAAAAAATAGGTGGGAAACGTTGCAGGGCTAATAATATACTCGCCACCTGATAGAACAATGACATTTTTCAGTTTTTGTAATCCTTGTTGAACTAATTTGAGTCGGTCCTTCGTCGAAAAAAGATTTTGTTCTTTTTCGAGTACAAATACATATACCCAATCGTTGTTATTGGCAGCTTGTTTTACTAAATAATAATGCCCTTCTGTAAATGGGTTCGCATTCATGACAATTGCTGCTTTTTTTTCACCATTCACTTTAGGAATCCTCTCTAGGTACTGTTTTATAGAACTATCTCCCATTTCTAATACAGCTATTTTTGGGGTAGATACGATTGTTTCAAAACCTAAAAAGTTAAAACTTTTTTGATAGCGCGGTTTCGTGAAAACAATATAATGAAAAATCTCTTGTTGACTCATTGCCTGAATTATTGCAGAGACTAGTACATTAAATGTATGTCCACCATCTTTATATTTTTCAGACACGGCGATATATTTAATCACGTTGTTTTGATAAGATACTGTTCCTACTAACTTTTCTTTATGGTATATACCCAATGTTTGATCTAAATGTTGAAAATCTTCGATTTGCTTCTTTTGTATTCCTGAATCAAGCAAAAGATTTTCCCATTGGTCTTTGATATAGTTATTTTTTAAAAATAATCGTTGGATATCTGTTTGATCAAACACATGGTCACGTCCTTTCTTTATGTTCTTATGATAGCAGACCCATTAAAAAGATAGCGAACGTTACGGTCATAGCACCCCCTAGTCGAACAGCAACTTGTGCAAATGGCATTAATTCCATGCGATCACCCGCAGCTAAGATAGCTAAAGCACCTGTACCGCCTTGTCCGCTACAACATGAAACTGCGATGGCAGTATCAACTGGGTACATTTTTAAAAATTTTGCGGCGATAAAAGCTGTAGCGACAATAGCTACTACCGTCACAATGATTGTTACTATCGTTGCAGGATTTTTAAATACTTCGATCAGCTCTAACCAATCTGTTTTTGCAACCCCTACGCCAAAAAGTAAGGGAGGTGTGATCCCACGAACAGTGAATCCATACAACGAATTTCCACCTTCTTCGATATTTTTAGGGATAAAACCAAGCATTTTAGCCCCCATAAGAGAGACTAATAAGATCACAGGTGAAGGAATAGAAAAGCCAAGGAGTGATTTTAATAAGTGCTCAACATAGACAGCAACAAAATAAATCGTTATTGCTACCACGCCTGCTAACAATGTTTTTTCAATATTGACTGGTTTAGCTGAACCCTTCAAGTTCTCTAAATGTTCATCATCCCCATCGATCAAATTACCCTGACCATTTAATTGTGGGTATTTCTCTCCAATTTTTTTGAGCATACCAGACAGTAGAACTGCGACTAAACTTCCCAACATCACACACGGTAGAATCTTCCCAAAGATATCATTTTGTCCCATACCAGATAATATTGCTGCATAACCAATCGATAATGGCATTGCTCCTTCCCCAACACCACCAGCCATAATCGGCGCAACGATAAAGAAATACGCATTCCAAGCAGATAGCCCAAGGAGTATTCCCACACCTGTTCCTATCAAAGAACCAATCACATCGCATAAAATTAAAATAATGATAATACGTGAAGTTGCTTTAACCAATGTTTGCCGATTCATTGAAGCAATACTGCCGACAACTAGTAGTGTGATAAAGAACATCAAGAAATTGTTATTATTCATAAAATCAGAAACCACAGTTACAGTACTTTGAGGTAGCCAATGTTTATAGACTAGAAATGCAGGCAAAAATGTAACAACTAATACTTTACCACCTAAATCTTTTAAAATAGGAATAGTTTTACCAATTTCTTCTAATAAATAAGCAAAAACAGTCATAATACCCAAAGAAACTAACATATCATTTTCTGGAACGATATTGCTTATCGTCATTGCAAGATACGCGAGTACCAAAATGATATAAAGAGATAAAGGAATAAAACCAATTTTAATTCTATTTAATGTTTTCAGCATGTATATTATCCTCGTTTTCATTTAGTTTTTGTAAATAATCCAAAACTGCCTGTGAAACGACGTTTGCGACTCCTTCATCAAAAACATTAGGGATGAATTTTTCTACCGTAGGCTCTGCGACCTTAGCAGCTAATTGTTTGGCTACTTCAAGTTGTAATGAAAGATCGACTTTATTCGCTTTCGATAGTAATAGTCCCTTGAACAATCCGGGAAATACTAAAATATTGTTTACTTGGTTAGGATATTTCGAAGAACCTGTAGCGATTAGCTTTGCACCAGATTCTTTTGCTAAATCGGGTGTGATCTCTGGTACTGGATTGGCTAAAGCAAAAATAATCGGATTATCATTCATTTTTCCAATCATTTCAGGCGTTAAAACATTTCCTATTGAAAGACCGATAAAAACATCTTGTCCAACGATTGCATCTTCCAAAACGCTTGCATTATTATTTGTATCATGTATATGATCCAACAACTCTCTTTGATATTTATTTAATGTACTATCTTGCTTCTTTAATCTCCCTTGTTTATCCACCAATGTTAGATTTTTGATACCAGCAGCGATTAATAGTCTAGCTGTTGCAACCCCAGATGCTCCCATGCCGTTGATCAAAACTCGAAGTTCAGTTAATGTTTTCCTTTGGATCTTAGCAGCATTGATCAATCCAGCTAAAACGACTATCGCTGTTCCTTCTTGATCGTCATGATACACAGGAATAGAAAGTTTTTCTTGTAATTTTTCTTCAATCTCAAAACACTTCGGTGCTGCAATATCTTCTAAATGGATCCCTGCAAAACTATTTTGCAAATTGACAATTGTTTGTACAATCTCGTCTACTGATTTTTGTTCGATGGCTAATGGAATCGCATTGACACCTGCTAAATTTTTATAAAGCAGCGCTTTCCCTTCGACGATTGGTAATCCAGCTTGGTTTCCTACATTTCCAAGACCTAATACCGCCGACCCGTCTGTAATAACGGCCACTAATTTACCACTAATTGTTAATTCTCTTGCCAAAGCATGATTTTTCTCAATCATTAAACTTAGTTCTGCTACACCTGGGGTGTACATTTTTGCTAAATCTTGATCATCTTGCACGGCTTCTGTTGTTTCCATCCGTAAAACACCTACATTTTTTTTATGGATTTCTAAAACTTCATCAAGCATACCTTCACTCCTTTTTACATTTTTTTATTACAAAACCACTTTAACACTTTTTTTAAAATAAAAAAACCCTTTCATTTTAAATTTTAAAAAAATGATGCTTATTTTTAAAAATTTAAAAAAAGACTAAATTCAATTTTTTTGGTATAATGAGAAAAAATATCTATTTGAAAAAGTTAGGAGCTATACTATGCATCTGGAATTCTCTGACTATGAATCACTCCTTGTAAAAATTTGTGAAGACTATTATCTCGAGGATATCAATATTAGTGAAATTTCTAAAAAATATGGGATCACCAGATATAAAGCTTTAAAATATATTGAAGATGCACGTGAAAAACAATTAGTTAGTATTTCAATTAATTCTCCGTATGCTAGGAATTATGAGCTAGAAGAAATCTTCAAAAATTACTTTAAAACGAATATCTATATATTAAAAAGTAGTGAAGACTTATCACAACACGATTTATTATTTTCAAAATTTGCTGCCGATTACATTCAAGAATTAATTAAGAAAGCCAATGTGGTTGCACTATCTTGGGGAGATACCGTTTACAAAGTGATTGATCAGTTTAAAATGGGTGCTCGTGAAGAATTAATTTTTACTCAATTCATTGGCGAAATCGGAAAATATAATTCCTTAGCTGGCTCCACACGATTAGTTCAAAAAGCTGCTGAACGTTATGAGTCTTCTTATTTGACTCTCAGTATTCCTTTATATGTCATCAATGAAACTGCACGTGAACTAATGGCTCTAGAACCTTCTTTAGCTAATACCTTAGCAACCGCTTCGCATGCAGATATGTTAATTTCTGGAATTGGCACCTTATCCTCTATTGATTCTGTCGAACCCTGGAACAAGCATCGTAAAATCCTATTTCCAAGCATGACGGATACTGTTGGATTTCTTTACGGAAGACCCTTCAATATCAATGGTGAATTCATCAAAGCATCTGAGGATAAGACTTTTGGTCTTTCTTTAAAAGAAATTTTCGATATTCCAAAACGAATTGGTATTTGTAAAAGTAAGTTCAAAGCGGAGAGTTGTTTAGGCGCCTTGAATGGTAATTTTTTTACAGATTTATTTTTGGATGAAAAAACTGCTTGGAAAATACTTTCTTTGATAAAAAAAGAGTGAGTCATGTAAAATCCTCCAAAAAATTTAGATTTTTGGTACTACTTTTTTGGAGGGCAGTACAATGATTCACTCTTTTTATTGGATATCAAAATCCCTTTTTTTGAGAAGCTTGTCTTGATATTTTTTGAACTTTTCCAAGCCATACTCCATTACTTTTCAAGATTTAATTTCTTTGTATTCACTGAATAATTTCCACGTTTTTTCGTTAATGTTACTTCTTATTAATTTTATTGTACTTCTCATGCAATAGGATCATATATCCTTCTAAATCTTTTTTATGCTATAAAAAGGGGGTTCTATCTAACTTTATTATTCATTCCCCACCCTTTGCGCAGTGAGTCTTCGGTATCTTGTTTTATCTGACTGGTAGTTCTTATTATTTCTCCACGATCATCTAATTCTGGAACAATTGGATATTTTTCTCTGAACAAGTCTAGTTCTTTCACCACGTCATTAAACAAATCTTGCTTATCTTCTTGCGTAAGATTCTGTTTAATATACTCATCTAAAGCTTTTCTAAGCAATTCATCTCTTGTCATATTAGTCTCATACTTTTCTACTAAAACTCTGGAAGTCGCATTTAACAAAGTCGACAGTTTTAAAGGATGCTTGGTGGAATAAACCTTATCAAACTTTCTGATTGGTGCGCCAACTTTTTTTGTTCTTCCTCTACTCTGTCTTTCAACATTGGAGGAAGTTTTTATTTCTTGAACTTGGTGCACTTCTAATTGCTTATTTTCAGATGGTGTAATTGCTTGCTGCTTTTTCTTTGCTTCTGCTTCTTTTTTTATTTTGGCGAGTCCTTTGTTGTTCCCAAAAATATCAAGTCCTTTGATGTCAGCCAATTACTCCACCTCCGCATACCAATTCTCGTGTTCTTCCAATTCTTTCAAAATACTGATAAATAATTCGTGGCTTTTGCGATCCCATTGTTTTAAGAGACCTTTCTTTGTCTTCTCCATCGTAATACCTGATCCGTCGTATCGTTTTAAGCGTGCATTTTTGAGTACAACATTTTTAATCAAATGTTCCCCATAAATCTCTTGGGCTTGTTTATACATTTCCTGATCTACTGCGTCACCGCTTTCCAACATGAAAGGAATAACACCAGCAACATATAAATTTGTATCAAATTCTTTCACAAAAAAGTCCATATACTCAAGATATTGCATCGCATTTCTCATCGATTTTACTTGGGTCTGTAAGACGACGATTGCCCAGTCCGCAATGTACATCGCGGATTTACTATATACAGAAATAGAAGGTGGGACATCTAAATAGATGACGTCAAACTCATCAAATAATGGTTCTAGCTTTTCTTTCATATATTTGAATTGGGATAATGAATCATTATATTGGTCTTTGATCCAATCATCATACATTTCAAAGGACATGTCTGCTGGAAGTATATAGAGGTTATTGATTACTTTATAGACAGCCTCTTTAGGTGGAAGATTGTTTATCAACACGTCAGTCACAGTATTTTCGTAAACAATCGGTTCACCTTCTCCGCCTCCTTCTTCGTTAGTGAAGTTCATATGCGTTAAGTTCATCACATCAGAAGTATTTCCTTGCATATCCAAGTCAATTATCAAGGTTCTTTTTCCTTCATTAACTGCTGATTCAAACCCTAACATTTGCGCGCACGTACTTTTACCTACGCCACCTTTAAAATTACCGATTACATATTTCTTCGCTACCACGTTCCTACCTCTTTTCTTTTAGCAATATTCATTTGATACTATTATAACATATTTATTTTTAGTTACTACCAAAAAAAAGATATATATGTACTACCTTACAATTAATAAGTAAAAGGTAGTACATAAATAAGGAAAAGCTGAAATATATTGATTTCTAGCTTTCCTCAAAGTAATGACGTTATTTAATTTATCTAGAAGCAGAGAATACTCGCGACTTTAGTCATGTAGACGAATCAGATTTTCGATAAAAAAGAAGCCGTCCTTCTTAAGAACGACAACAAATCACTAGATTAATTTTTTCAACTGTTCATAAAAGCTTTCATGCGTTCCACATAACAATACTGGAATAACCTTGTTTTCTATAATCTCGTAAGCTACTCTATATGTTGTGCCCGCATATTTGAACCCACTAGACCAAATACCTGATAAATCCCCAGTTTTTTGTTCACCCTTATATGGATCAATCGCAATTTCATCATAAATTAAATTCAAAAATTTTTCTTTCAATGGCTTCTCTTTTAGCTTTTTTAAATACTTAATGACATGTTTTGAAGGAACGATTTCATAAGCCAATTTCTGTTGCCAACTCCTCTTTAGTCATTGCTTTAGAATTAGTAAGTGTATCTTCAGCAATATCTCTAAAGGAAGAATGCATTTTGTTTTTTCTATTCTTAAATTCTACAAGAATCTCATCTTTATCGTAGCCTTCTGCAATTATATCAGACAAAATATCTTCGCTAAAATCATAAAATTCTTTTTGTGGTTCAACAAATTCATAAAGAATACCATTCTCTACCAACTTTGCTTCAACTTCGACTCCATTAGGAACATTAAAATCTTTAGGTACTGTCAACATGATTGAATTGCCTTGTTTTCTTGTTTTTGTAATCATTTAAATCCCTCATTTCTAACAGTATGTAATTACTTAGTAAATACATTATACCACGAGATAATGTATTTACAAGTAATTACTGTGACTCGTAATGCGTCCTTGCTGAATAAATTTCAACCACGTGTTCATCTTCATCTACCTTATAAACAACCCGGTGTTGTCTATTCAATCTTCTAGAATACCTACCTTCATGTGTAGGTTTTAACTTCTCAAATGATTGGGTTCTGTTGCAAAGTTTTAAATAACGCGAATTGTAAAATTAAGTTAGAAAAATAAAAAGGCATTTATGGTA
>ERZ1027221.1104-NODE-1104-length-14615-cov-4.925755_pt1 | contig 14615 bp, 11 predicted proteins | sample MGYA00519267_ERZ1027221 | MGnify/ENA primary metagenome ERZ1027221 (study PRJEB26926, sample SAMN06164533) | human gut metagenome | biome: ENVO:00009003; feature: ENVO:2100002; material: ENVO:00002003 | host: Homo sapiens | place: USA | collected 2012 ...
ACGAGATTTCTGCCTGTCTCGTGGGCTCGGAGATGTGTATAAGAGACAGTTGAGAGAGTGAACATCAAGGGCGGCTCCGCTTATGAAGACGTGGCAGGCTATTCCCGTATCGTGAAAGCTGGTCCGTTCGTGTACGTTTCCGGTACCACATCGGTGACACCGGAAGGCACGGTTTACGGTGAGGGTGATCCCTACGAACAGGCAAAGTACATCTTTAACAAGCTGGTCGGTCTGCTGGAAGAAAACGGCGTTTCCCGCGAAGAAGTTGTGAAGGTGAACATCTTTGCCACCAAGTCTTCCTACAACAACGAGATCACCCGTGCTTATTCCGAGTACTTCAAGGAAAGCAGACCCTGCTGCACATGGATCGGTATCAAGGAACTGAACCGTCCCACACAGCTGGTGGAAATCGAAATGCAGGCAATCGTAGGGGCTAAGGCGTAAAAGCACGATAAGTTCTTACGACAGGTTTTATGAAATTTTCGTTGATTCCATAGAATGCAGAAAGACACCGCCGAACTTCTCCGTCCGGCGGTGTCTTTTTTTCTGCATTAAAACTTACGTTATTTCAACACTTTATACCCTTGTTCCGTCACAGCTTTTTTCAGGGCAGCCAGATCTGCCGGTGCATTTAGAGATACCACAGCAGTTCCCTCGGTGTGGCTGACAACGGCTTCGTCCACTTCCGGAAATGCCTCCAGACACTTTTTCACCGTTGTTTCACAGTGACTGCACATCATACCCTTGATGTGCAGTGTGACCTGCATGCCGGAGTTTTTTCCCGCAGCCCCAGTCTGCTGCTCCAGCTGAATGGCTGCCACAGCGTGTTTCAGCTTTTTGTCCCTGTCGGAACGGTTCAGTTGGAACAGGTTCAGCCGCAGAGCATTAGTGACAACGCAGAAGCTGGACAGGCTCATGGCAGCGGCTCCGAACATGGGGTTCAGCTTCCAGCCCAACAGCGGGATCCAGACACCGGCTGCCAGCGGAATGCCGATCACATTATAGATAAATGCCCAGAACAGGTTTTCGTGAATGTTCCGCAGTGCCGCACGGCTCAGACGAATGGCAGCAGGCACGTCTGTCAGCCGACTTTTCATCAGTACAACATCTGCTGCATCAATGGCAACATCGGTACCGGCACCAATGGCAATGCCGATGTCTGCACGTGTCAGTGCCGGTGCATCGTTGATGCCGTCGCCGACCATTGCTACTTTGCCCAGTGCGGACAGCTTTCGAATGACGGCTTCCTTGCCGTCCGGCAGTACGCCGGCAATGACATGATCGACACCAGCCTGTTTTCCGATCGCCCTGGCGGTCTGTTCATTGTCGCCGGTGAGCATGACCACCTGAATGCCCATGCTTTGTAGCTGGCGAATCGCCTCTGGACTTTCCTCTTTCAGCACGTCTGCCACGGCGATGATTCCCAGAAGCTGGTTATCGCGGGCAAAGAACAGCGGTGTTTTTCCGGCTTTCGCCAGCATTTCCGCCTGCTGCTGTACTTTCTCCGGAATGGTCGTCGCCTGGGCGATACAGCCGGCATTGCCGCCGTAGAGCACTTGCCCGTTCCACTTTGCTGTCAAACCGTTTCCCACCAGAGCCTGAAATTCAGTGACCGGCGAAGCGGGAATCTGGTGTTCTTCGCTATATTGTAAGATCGCTTTTGCAAGCGGGTGTTCGCTTTTCTGCTCCAATGCAGTTGCGGCGGAGAGCAGTTCCTGTTCGGTGACATCTGCCGCAGGGAGAATATCTGTAACGCGGGGTTCGCCGCAGGTGATCGTACCGGTCTTGTCCAGTGCTACGATCTGAACCTTGCCGGCTTCCTCCAGAGAAACCGCGGTTTTGAACAGGATTCCGTGCTTGGCTCCGACACCGTTTCCCACCATAATGGCAACTGGTGTAGCAAGTCCCAGTGCACAGGGGCAACTGATGACCAGCACGGAAATGCCCCGTGCCAGAGCATATCCCACGGTTTGTCCCACCAGCAGCCATACCACAATTGTGACAACAGCAATGGCAATGACAGCCGGTACAAACACACCGGAAACCTTGTCTGCGATCTTGGCAATGGGAGCCTTGGTGGCAGCGGCATCGCTGACCATGCGAATGATCTGGGAAAGCGTAGTATCTTCTCCCACACGTGTGGCTTCACACCGGAGAAAACCGGACTGGTTGATCGTGGCAGCTGAAACATTGTCGCCGACTGCCTTGTCCACCGGAATGCTCTCACCGGTGAGGGCAGATTCGTTGACGGCACTGGTACCCTCGACAATGACACCGTCCACCGGAATGCTCTCGCCGGGGCGGACAACAAACTGTTCGCCGCGGTGCACCTGCTCCACCGGAACCGTGACTTCCTCACCATTCCGGATCAGCACGGCGGTTTTCGGGGAGAGGTTCATCAGCCCTTTCAGAGCATTGGTCGTTTTGCCCTTGGAGTGTGCCTCCAGCATTTTTCCCACGGTAATCAGTGTCAAAATCATAGCGGCGGATTCAAAGTAGAATTCGTGCATATAACTCATCACTGCGTCCATGTCGCCCTTGACCTGGGCATCTGTCATGGCAAATAGGGCGTAGGTACTGTATACGAATGCCGCACCGGAACCCAGTGCCACCAGTGTGTCCATATTCGGGGCACGGTGGAGCAGGCTCTGGAATCCGCTGACGAAGAATTTCCGGTTGATGACCATGATGATAATGGTAAGCAGCATCTGTACCAGACCCATTGCCACATGGTTGCCGTTGAAGAACGGGGGCAAGGGGAATCCCCACATCATATGTCCCATAGAGATATACATGAGCACTGCCAGAAATCCCACAGAGGCGATCAGCCGCCGTTTCAGCACCGGTGTTTCGCGGTCGGCGAGGGCATCACTGTCCGGAGCCGCTGCTTCGTCAGAGCCGCCCTTGCGGGAAGCACCGTAACCGGCTTTCTGGACGGCATCGATAATTGCTTCCGGAGAAGCTGTGCCCTCGACTCCCATGGAGTTGGTCAGCAGGCTGACAGAGCAGCTGGTGACACCGTCCACCTTGGAAACCGCTTTTTCCACACGGGCACTGCACGCGGCACAGCTCATGCCCGTAACATTGTATTGTTCCATTGATTGAAAACCTCCTACTTCATCAATTTTTGCAGGGTGATCACCAATTCGTCGATGACTTCGTCCTTGCCGGCACGAATATCATCTGCCACACAGGTGCGGATATGGTTGGCAAGTAGTTCCTTATTGAAGGCGTTCAGGGCAGCGTTGGCGGCGGCGACCTGTACCAGAATATCCGGACAATAGGCGTTTTTCTCCACCATGCCCCGAATGCCCCGAATCTGCCCTTCGATGCGGTTCAGGCGGTGGATCAGTTTGGTGTATTCCTCCTGCGAGCGTTCCTTTGTCTTGTGACAACAGGGACATCCCTGTTTTTCTGTATGTTCCATAGCGGATAGGCTCCTTTCTGTATTTGCGGTGTATCGGGGATATACCCCCTACCAGTATTATATACCCCTAAGGGGTATTTGTCAAGGCGGGGAAGGTGCAAAAGTTTTGTTGCAAATTTGTTTCCTATATTATTGCCCTGAATATCATACAGATAGCTGAAATAGCATTGCAACTTTTGCAAAGATATGCTATAATAGAAAAAATGGAACAGGAGGAGTTCATATGACGTGGGAAACCATTGAAATTGCCGGAAAAATCTGCCGGATCGCCGCCGCAGATTCGCCTGTCTGTGTGCTGATCCAGCCCACAGGGGAACATGAGCAGGCACATCTGACAGAGGAAGCCGGACAGATCTTACAGCATGCCTCATGTGAGGCGTTGTTTGTGTCGTTTCCGATCGCAGACTGGGATCAGGAACTTTCTCCGTGGCATGCAAGACAGGCATTCGGAGAAGAATCGTTTGGCAGCGGTGCCGGTGCAACCTTGCAGTGGATTCTGGAAAAGCTGCTGCCGGCACTGCGATCTCAGCTGCATCTGCCGGAAAATATACCGTATATTTTGGGCGGTTACTCTCTGGCGGGATTGTTCAGCTTGTGGGCAGCGTACCAGACCGATGCTTTTGCGGCAGTGGCAGCTTGTTCCCCCTCAGTTTGGATGGACGGCTGGGCAGAATATGCTGCATTGTATCGTCCTAAGACACCGCACATCTACCTTAGTCTTGGAACCAAAGAACACAAAACCAGAAACCCGCTGCTGCGAACGGTAAAAGAACGCATAACAGAACAGGAAGAACTGCTCCGGCAGGGCGGCGTGGATACAGTGCTGGAATGGAATACCGGCAATCATTTTCAGGAAAACGCAGCACGCACAGCGAAAGGCTTTCTGTGGTGCATAAAACAAGTGGAGGAATGCTGATGTTGGAAGCTTTTGAGATCTACCAGCCGCCGCAGGCAGACCGCAACAAGATTGCCGGAAAAATGCTGGGGCATGTTTTGATCGTCTTTGCCGCCCTGGCGGTCGTCATGGTCAAGCTGTTTCTCTGCATCGGGGCAGATTCTGCACGGAACCGTGATGCAGTCCGCAAGGTGACTTCTCCGGAAACGGAACAATGGGCACTCATCGTGCTTCTGGTATTTGTTGCGGCAGTGATCTATCTGAGTGTGGCAGGATTCCTGCTTTCCCGAAAAGTTCGCAGACAGTTTACAGCCTGGGTGTACAATGGGGAAAAACTGTACGTGGTGACGGCAAAGGTACCATCTGCCGGAAGGTACAGTTCTCCCCGTAGAGTTTCCAGCGTGTTTCAGATACAGGAACGGGCATTGGAGATACTGCACGACCCGCGAATGCTGGTCAGTCTGATAGAGGGTACCGTTTCCGAACCGCTGTTTCACGTCACGCCGGTGACAGAGGTGCGGCGAATCCGGCAGCGGGAGCAGGAAGTGATCGTGTGTTTTGACCGTTATCGGGAAAAGATTTCCAAAAAAACAACAAATTTCGAAGCACTGATGATGCATTTGCGAGCATTAGGAGCAGAGTAAAGGCAGTCCTGTATGATATGCGTACAGGACTGCTTTTTTTGCAAAAAGACTTGCCAATCTGCGAAAAATGTGGTATAGTAGTACGTGGGCATTTGAAAAGCCCTTTTTATCGAACAATTGGCAGCAGATGTCAGGGAAGCAGGTGAGAATCCTGCACAGTTCCGCTACCGTGTCGGGGAGCACCATACACATGCCACTGGAATGTTCTGTTCCGGGAAGGCGTATGGTCCGCGGAGAGCCGAAGTCGGGATACCGGTCTGCTGCTTTGGAATAGATCCCATCTACGAGAATAGAGGAAATTGTTGGTGCATGTGTATTCTGTGCTTTGCATAACTGCAAAGGCTCTGCTTTTTGCACCCATACGAAGGAAATATGATCGGTATTTCCCAAGACAATCACACAAGGCTTGTGTGTTGTATCCCGTGTTCTTCTGGAAACACGGGCTTTTTTGACATTGGAGGAAACTTATGCAGCTGCTCTTGATTCGGCACAGCATCACAGCCGGCAATCTGGAACACCGCTATATCGGCTGCCGCACAGACGAACCGCTTTGCGAAGCGGGAATCGCTCTGGCACAGCAGAAATCGGTGGAATTTCGCCGGTCGTTTCCGGCACCGGAACTGGTGCTGGTCAGCCCGATGCAGCGTTGCCGGCAGACGGCAGAGATCCTGTTTCCCCATATGCCGCAGAAAATCGTATGGGGACTACAGGAGTGCGATTTCGGAGCGTTCGAAGGAAAAAATTATCAGGAGTTGTCCGGTGACACGTCCTATCAGGCGTGGATCGACAGCGGCGGTACGCTGGCATTTCCGGAGGGCGAATCCAGAGAGGGATTTGTGCGGCGATGCTGTGCGGCGTTGGAAACGGCACTGCAAAGCCGGCAGGAATCTCATATCGCAGCAGTAGTACACAGAGGCACAATTATGGCGGTGCTTTCTGCATTGGAACAACAGCAGAAAGCGTATTTTTCATGGCAGGTAAAACCTTGTACGCCGGTTTTTTGCAGGGTGGTGACTTTATCCCCCCTGCGGCTTGCTGCATCAGGGAGTTGAAACAACGAGATGTGCATTTATATGGCAGGAGTGGACGTGCATTCCGCAGACGTTTCCGCTAGGGAACAGTTTGCATTTTCGGAAGAACAGGTCAGGCAGATTCTGACAGAACTGGTGCAGAAAGACGGCATCAGCGGAGCAGTATTGCTTGCAACCTGCAATCGGACGGAACTGTATCTCTCCGTACAGGAACGCCGGTCTTCCGCAGAAGACGATGCTGTCAGCCAGCCGGCAATGGACATCTCTCCGGCAGAGCTCCTGCGGCAGTATGCCCATGCACCGGAAAAGCCTTTTACAGGGCGGGTTTTGACGGAAATCGATGCGGTACAGCATATCATGGAAGTCGCCTGCGGTCTGCATTCGCAGATCCTGCATGAAGAACAGATCGTCACACAAGTGGGACATGCGGTGGAACTGGCACGTGCCTGTCGCAGTACAGACGGCGTGCTGGACACCCTGTTCCGAACGGCAGTTTCTGCCGGAAAAGAGGCACAGACACAAGTGTCCGTGCAGAATGTACCGCTTTCGGTTTCTTATAGTGCGGTACAGCAGCTGGAACAGCATGCCGGAACACTGGACGGGAAAACCTGTCTGGTGATCGGCAACGGCAGCATGGGACGGCTGGCAGCTTCTCTGCTGGTGCAGTATGGCTGTCGGGTGTTTATGACACTGCGTTCTTATCATCACGGGGAAACGGTGATCCCGTTCGGGGTGCAGCCGGTTCCTTACGAACAGCGTTTCCTGCAAATGGAAGCGGCAGAGATCGTCATCAGTGCCACCAGAAGCCCGCATCACACCATTACCAAAAAGCAACTGGAAGCACTCTCGCGAAAGCCGGTCTGGATTCTGGATCTGGCAATGCCACGGGACGTGGAAGCAGACTGCGGCACAGTGGAAGGTGTCACGCTCTGGAATCTGGACGACCTGCACAGCAGCACGGCTCCGGACGAAACGGCGTTGGCGGCTCTGCGGCAAATCGCGGAACAGTATACCGACACCTTTCAGATGTGGCGGAATTATCGGGACGCGGTGCCCTATATGCAGCAACTGAAAGAGCTGACAACACAGCGAATCCTGCACAGTACGGCAGCAGAACCTTATGCAGAACTGCCTCAGCTGGAGGAGATCGTGCGGCTGGTGACGGAACGAACGGTGGATATGCTCATGGGCAGCATGAAATCGGAAATTACACCGGAACTGGTGCGGCAAAGCTGTGCAAAAATCAAAGACAGAGGAAGATTTTGAACCCATGGGAAGAAAAATTCGTATTGGCAGCCGTGCCAGCCGGCTTGCCGTGGTACAGAGCGAACTGGTCATGGCAGAGATCCGGAAGATCCTGCCGGAAGCAGACTTGGAACTGGTGACCATGAAAACCACTGGGGACAAGATCCTGCACAAGACGCTGGACAAGATCGGCGGCAAAGGGCTGTTCCTGAAAGAACTGGACGCGGCACTTCTCGCCGGACAGGTGGACATCTGTGTGAACAGCCTGAAAGATGTGCCAGTGACAGAGAATCCGGCACTGCCCATTGGGGCATACTCTGTGCGGGAACTGCCGGCAGATGTGCTGGTGTTCCCGAAGGGAACTTCACACTGGAATCCGGCACTGCCGGTAGGGTGTGCCAGTGCCCGAAGAAAGATGCAGTTTCAACAGCTATATCCGGAAGCGGTGATACAGCCGGTGCGTGGCAATGTGCTGACACGGCTGGAAAAACTGGACAGCGGTGAGTATGGTGCATTGATTCTGGCGGAGGCAGGGCTGAAACGGTTGGGGCTGTCTGACCGGATCGCCTACCGCTTTTCACCGGAGGAACTGGTGCCGGCGGCAGGGCAGGGGATTCTGGCGATACAGACCCGTGCCGGCGAATATGCCGACCTGCTTGCCCGGCTGAATTCCCCTGACGGGGCACTTTGTGCGAAAACAGAACGGCAGCTGGCATCGCTGCTGGGCGGGGACTGCTCGGCACCGGTGGGCTGTCATGCACAGCTGCACGGAACGGACATGACCCTTTATGGGTTTTCCGGTATCGGCGGGGTGCCGCGGTACGGCAGCGTGCAGGGAAACCGAAATGATGCGGACTTGCTGGTACAGCAGCTGGCATCAAAACTGACCATTACGGAATAAGTAAGAAGGTATCAATATGAATCTGACCAATCGGCCGCGTCGCCTGCGAAACGGTGCTCTGCTTCGCAGCATGGTACGGGAAACCCGTATTTCTGCGGATACACTGATCTATCCCATGTTCGTGCAGGAGGGGGAGCATATTCGGGAAGAGATCCCCTCCATGCCCGGACAGTATCGCTGGAGTCTGGACTGCGTAGATGAACTCTTGCAGCAGGTCGTGGATTCCGGTGTGAAAAGCGTGCTGCTTTTCGGGATCCCTGCTCAAAAAGATGAGATTGGCAGCAGTGCATGGCAGCCGGACGGCATTGTCCAGCAGGCGGTGCGGCATATCAAGAGCCGGTTCCCGCAGCTGTATGTCATCACTGATGTCTGCATGTGCGAGTATACGTCGCACGGACACTGCGGCATTCTCTGCGGACATGACGTGGACAACGACAAGACACTGGAAGTGCTGGCAAAAACAGCACTGTCCCATGTGCAGGCAGGTGCGGATATGGTTGCTCCCTCGGATATGATGGACGGCAGAGTGGGACGTATCCGGCAGGTGCTGGACGAAAACGGCTTTGTCAACACGCCGATCATGGCGTACTCCGTAAAGTATGCTTCGGCGTTCTACGGCCCGTTTCGGGACGCAGCCGGTTCTGCACCGGCGTTCGGCGACCGGAAAAGCTATCAGATGGATCCCCACAATGCCAGAGAAGCTTTGCTGGAAGCGGAATTGGACGTGCAGGAAGGTGCGGACATTCTCATGGTAAAGCCGGGTATGGCGTATCTGGACGTGCTGAAATCGCTGAAAGAACAATTCCGCCAGCCGGTGGCACTGTACAGCGTCAGCGGTGAATATGCCATGATTCAGGCAGCGGCTGCGGCAGGCTATATTGATCGGGAAGCTGTCATTTGCGAATCAGCGGTCTGCATGTACCGTGCCGGTGCAGATCTTTTGATCACATACTTTGCAATGGAACTGGCGAAGTACATTCGCGAGGGGAGGATCGGATAATGGAACAGATGCACATTGCTCATTCCGAGGCGTTGTACGACCGTGCCAAGGAACTGATGCCTGGCGGTGTCAATTCGCCGGTGCGGGCGTTTCAGTCTGTGGGCGGTACGCCGCGGTTTATTCAGCGTGCCAAAGACCAGTACCTCTACGATGAGGACGGCAACGTCTATATCGATTATATCGGCTCCTGGGGACCGATGATTCTGGGACACAATCCGGACATTGTGCTGGAAGCTGTCCGGAATCAGCTGGAAAACGGCTTGAGTTACGGTGCTGCCACGGCACTGGAAGTGGAAATGGCAGAACTGATTCATCAGATCGTTCCCTGCGTAGAAATGATGCGTATGGTAAACTCCGGCACAGAGGCAGTGATGAGTGCTGTCCGTGCCGCAAGAGGATTTACCGGACGGGACAAGATCGTCAAGTTTGAGGGCTGCTATCACGGGCATGCAGATGCCATGCTGGTGAAAGCCGGCTCTGGCGTGATGACTGCCGGCATTCCGGATTCCAGCGGTGTGCCGAAAGGCTGTACCGCGGATACTCTGTCCGCAGTCTATAATGATCTGGACAGCGTGGAACAGCTGTTTCAGCAGTATCCGGAGGAAATCGCCTGCGTGATCGTGGAACCGGTGGCTGCCAATATGGGCGTTGTGGTTCCGGAAAAGGGATTCCTGCAGGGAATCCGTCAGATCTGTGACCAGTACGGTGCTCTGCTGATTCTGGACGAAGTCATTACCGGATTTCGTCTGCAGCTGGACGGTGCTGTCGGACACTTTGGTGTCACACCGGATCTGGTGACCTATGGCAAGATCATCGGCGGCGGCATGCCGGTCGGTGCATACGGCGGCAGACGGGAGATCATGCAGCTGGTGGCTCCGCTGGGCTCTGTCTATCAGGCGGGTACGCTCAGCGGCAATCCGGTGGCAATGCGTGCCGGTCTGACACAGCTGCGGTATTTGCAGGCACATCCGGAAGTTTATCATCAGGTAGGCTTCCTGTCCCACCGGCTTCGCAGCGGTCTGGAAGACATTATTCGCCGGCACCATGGCAACTGTACCGTCAACGGTATCGGTTCGCTGTCCTGCCTGTATTTTACACCGGAACCGGTGCGGAACTATACTGATGCCAAAAAGGCGGATACCGCAAGATTTCGGGAATATTTTCATTTCATGCTGGATCAGGGCAACTATTTCGGTCCCAGCCAGTTTGAAGCAATTTTTGTATCGAACGCACACACGCTGCGTGAGATAGATAAAACGCTGGGGGATGCAGATGCATTTTTCTCTGCACACAGCGGAAACTGAGAACCTCTTTCTGTTCTCAGCCGGGAGCCAACGGAGAGGGGTTCCGAGAGGAGAGGTTTTCATATGAACAAACACAATGGCTCTGTTTTGCAGAACCGCAGCACCAGAGGCATGACGGGATGTCGTGTGCTGGTGTCTGCTCTGGCAGTTTGTCTGCTGCTGTCCGATATGGCAGCAAGCGGCAAATTCGGTGCATCTGCGATGCACATCATGGAGGGCTATCTGCCCGCTGGCTGGTGTATTGCATGGGGTGCACTTTGCATTCCGTTTCTGGTGGCTGGTGCAGTCAGCCTGAAGCGGAAAATCGCGTATCAGGGAAAAGTGAAGCTGCTGATCGCACTTTGTGCAGCCTTCGTCTTTATCATTTCTTCCCTGAAGATCCCGTCGGTTACCGGAAGCTGTTCTCATGCGACCGGTACCGGACTGGGTGCGATTCTGTTCGGACCGTCGATCATGTCCGTGCTGGGCATCATCGTGCTGCTGTTTCAGGCGATCCTGCTGGCACACGGCGGTCTGACCACACTGGGTGCCAACACATTTTCCATGGCGATTTTCGGACCGTTCGTTTCCTACGGACTGTTCCAGCTGCTGAAAAAGTGCAAGGCACCGATGGGACTGGCAGTATTTCTGTCGGCAACGATCGGAGATATGGCAACTTACTGCCTGACTTCGGTACAGCTTGCAGCTGCTTATCCCGGAGATAACTTCTGGGCATCGTTCGGCAAGTTCATTGCCGTTTTTGCACCGACTCAAGTCCCCATTGCCATTGCAGAAGGCATTCTGACTGTCATTGTCTATAATGTCATTCAGAAGAACTGCGTCAAGGAGTTGAAGGAACTGTCCGGCATTACAGTTTCCAACCCCAACCGCGGCAAATTGTGGGCAAGAAATCTGGTGCTGGCACTGGGTGTTGTTTTACTGGTCACCATTCCGCTGATGCTGCTGGGCAACAGTGAATTCGGCGGTTCTGATGATGCCGGTTCTACTGTAGTAGAAGAAATCAACGGCGGCTACACCCCGTGGTTTGAGTCCTTCTGGGAACCGCCTTCGGGAGAGGTCGAATCTCTGCTGTTCTGTGTACAGTCGGCGATCGGTGCAGGCATCTGCGGCTTTGTGCTGGGACGCATCAGCCGGAAACCGAAAGCATCTGCATCAGAGGACGATGCTGCATTGACAGACCAGAAGCAAACTTCTGCTTCCTGACCGCAGGAGGCAACAGATGAAACGACATACACATTCCCATAGTCACGGAGAACGAATCCTCATTGATGAGATCGCCTATGCATCTGCATTGCGGCGTGTTTCTCCGTTCTGGAAAATTTTTGTGTCCCTGTATAGTCTGCTTCTGTGCCTGATCTCACATACATGGGCGGTGAGCGTGCTGATCTTATGCTGCATGCTGACCGCGATGACTGCCATCGGGAAAACCCGGTGGCATCATGTTATCCACTTAATGCAGATCCCGCTGGCATTTGTCGTGCTGGGGTGCATCATGATCCTGCTGCAGATCTCACATCATGGCGAATCCATGCTGGTATCGCTGCATCTGGGAAGCTGGTACTTCGGCATCACCGGAGAAAGCCTGCATCAGTTCGGACAGGTGTTTTTACAGTGTCTGGCGGCAGTCAGCTGTCTGTATTTTCTCTCTGCCACTACGCCGATGACAGAACTGTTTACGGCACTACGCCGTCTGCATCTGCCGGCGTTTCTGGTGGAGATGATGGAACTGGTCTATCGGTATATCTTTGTGCTGATGGAGTCGGCTTCGCAGATTCGGAACGCACAGGAATGCCGCCTGGGGTATGGCTCGTTAAAGACCAGCTTTTACTCCATGGGACAGCTGGTCTCCAATCTGTTCCTGCGGGCATACCGGCAGGCAGACCGTACCTATACGGCAATGGAGTCCAGAGGGTACACCGATGAAGTGCGGACACTGGGATTGGCATATGAAACAACAGGCTGGCAGAAAGGGCTCGCCGTCGGATACAGTGTGCTCCTGACCGGAGCCGTGCTCTTTTGCAGAATAGGAGGCAGTGTATGGGGATTATTTTAGAGGCAAGTCATCTCACCTATGGCTATGACGAAAGCAGTCACGCCATTGAGGATTTGTCCATTGCATTTGAAGAAGGCAAGACTACCGCGATTCTGGGAGCAAACGGTGCCGGAAAGTCTACGCTGTTTCTGCATCTCAACGGCATTTTGCAGCCGGAGCAGGGAGAGGTTCGCTTTCGCGGGCAGCCGATTTCCTACAAAAAAGCAGGCTTGCGGCAACTGCGTTCCAAGGTGGGTATCGTCTTTCAGAATCCGGACGACCAGCTGTTTTCGGCTTCGGTATATCAGGACATTTCTTTCGGAGCAGTCAACATGGGCTTGCCCGCGGAGGAGGTGCACCGTCGTGTGGAAACGGTCATGGAACAGGTGGGGATCACATACCTGAAAGACCGTCCTACTCACGCCCTGAGCTTCGGACAGAAAAAGCGGGTGGCATTTGCCGGCATTATGGTCATGCAGCCGGAAGTCATTATTCTGGACGAGCCCACGGCAGGACTGGACCCTGTGGGCATCAGTGAACTGATGCACCTGCTCCAAGATGTCTGCCGGCAGCAGCACACCACCATTATTTTATCTACCCATGATATTGATGTGGTACCCATTTACGCCGATGTGATCGACGTTATGGACAAGGGACACATGGTGGCACATGGTACGCCGGCGGAAATTTTCGCCCAGCCGGAACTGCTGCGGGAGCATCATCTGCGTCTGCCGCGAATTTCGCATTTGCTGGAAATTTTGCATAAGGAGGATCACTGGGACGTAGATGCTTCGATTTCTACCATTTCCGGTGCAAGAAAAGAATTGCTGCGGCATGCGGCGGAGTGAGGAGGAATACCCATGAAAACAGGAACGGTATTTCTGGTGGGAGCAGGTCCGGGAGATCCGGCACTGCTGACAGAACAGGGAAAGGCTTGTCTGGAACAGGCGGACGTGGTGGTCTATGATGCACTGGCGTGTTCGTCGGTGCTGAATCTGACACGACCGGACTGCAAACTGATCTTCGCGGGAAAGACGGCGGGAAATCACCACAAAAAGCAGAGTGAAACCAATCAACTGCTGGCAGAACTGGCACAGCAGGGAAAACGGGTGGTACGGCTCAAGGGCGGTGACCCCTTTGTCTTTGGACGCGGGGGAGAAGAAGCACAGGTGCTGCAATCGCTGGGAATCCCTTTTCAGATTGTATCCGGCGTTTCCTCCTGCTATAGTGTGCCGGCTTATGCCGGAATCCCTGTGACACATCGGGAATACGCTCCTGCATTTCATGTTATCACGGGACACCGCAAAACGGAACAGCATACCGAACTGGACTATGCCACGCTGGCAAAACTGGACGGCACTCTGGTGTTGCTGATGAGCCTGAGCAACCTGCCGGCAATTGCCACTTCGCTGATACAGCAGGGGAAATCTCCGGATACACCGGCGGCAGTGATCCAGCAGGGAACAACTGCACGGCAGCGTGTGGTGACGGCTCCGCTTTCTGAGATCGCGGCAGAAGTACAGCGGCAGGGAATCCACACGCCGGCAATGACTGTGATCGGTGACGTGGTTTCTCTGCGGCAACAGCTGTCGTGGTTTGGAATGGGCGAACTGTCCGGCAAAAAGGTACTGCTGACCGGTACACCGGCGTATACCCGCAAGGCGGCAGAACAGCTTTGTTCCTGTGGAGCAGAGCCGGTGGAAGTCAGCCTGATCTACCCGAAGGCTTCTTCGCCGGACGTGCTGAAGGCGTTGCCCTGGCAGTCGTATACGTGGGCAGTGCTCACCAGTGCCAACGGCGTGGAACAACTGTTTGCATCGCTGAAGCAATCCCATGTAGACCTCCGGCGGCTGCTGCATCTGCATTTTGCTGCCATTGGAAACGGCACGGCACAGGCACTGGCGGAATACGGCATTTTCGTGGACTGTGTGCCGGAGCACTTCGACAGCCGCAGTCTGGCAGAGGCACTGATCCCGCAGCTGACCATGCAAGACCGTGTGCTTTTGCTGCGAGCGGAAAACGGCTCTGTCATTCTGCCGCAGCTGCTGGAACAGGCGGGGAAAGCCGTCGATACAGTGCCGCTGTATCGGGTGCCTGTCTCTTATACACATCTCCGAGCCCAGAGACAGGCAGAAA
>ERZ1027221.1112-NODE-1112-length-14468-cov-4.774162_pt1 | contig 14468 bp, 10 predicted proteins | sample MGYA00519267_ERZ1027221 | MGnify/ENA primary metagenome ERZ1027221 (study PRJEB26926, sample SAMN06164533) | human gut metagenome | biome: ENVO:00009003; feature: ENVO:2100002; material: ENVO:00002003 | host: Homo sapiens | place: USA | collected 2012 ...
ACGAGATTTCTGCCTGTCTCGTGGGCTCGGAGATGTGTATAAGAGACAGTACCGGTACTATCCAATAAGTCTTAAGAATAAAAGAAAGTGAGGCTACAATGGATGAATCTTCATTGTAGCCTCTTCTCTTCTTTTCGATATTAGTTTTAAACAGAAAAATCTAATGATATGAAAAAAGTAAATTTACTTCTTCTTTTTTTATTTTGGATAATTCCCTTTTGCTTCATAGCATGCAGTGACGATGAAATTGGTGGTGGAAGTGGCAATGACGATGGTATTTGGATAGATGTTGCGGCATCTTCTGCCAATTGGGATGGTGAAAAGAGGGCGGACATATCTTATCAGCTGTTGGTATACTCTTTCGCTGACAGTAATGGTGATAAATGTGGAGATATCAGAGGACTTATTACAAAACTGGATTACCTCAATGATTTAGGGATAAAGGCTATTTGGCTATCACCTATTCATCCGGCTATGTCATATCATGGATATGATGTGACAGACTATTCAGGGTTGAATCCGCAATATGGAACGATGGCCGATTTTGAAGAGTTGGTTACTAAAGCCCATAGCCTCGGTATTAAAATTTATCTGGATTATGTGATGAATCATACGGGGAGTGCACATCCTTGGTTTAAGGAAGCCAAGACCTCTCCGAACAATGAATACCGTAACTATTACATCTTCTCACAAGACCCGAAATCCGATATTACTGCCGGTAAAATTCCAATGATAAAGCGGGAAAGCTCTATGGGATATAATGCAGGCGAATGGTTTTCGGCTGGTATAGGTGATGCTATGAAAGGATATTATAAGTTTGTACTCGACTGGTCTAATGCTGCAAGCCCCACCATAACAGTTACAGAAGGGGGTACTCCGGATTCGGATAATCCGGATGTAACTACGCAAGATGCCAAGTACTTATATTATGGTGAGGGCATTTGCAAGAAATTCTATGCGAGAGGCAATAATAAGTACGAGTTAACGGTTGATCTTGATACGGATTGGGGTTTTTTAATCCGTACAAGTAATACTTCATGGGACAACGGAACGAAGTATGGTGCTCCGTCTAAAGCAAGTAAAGTACATTTGGGAGAGCCTTTTATTTTGAGTAATGCAAATCCTGAGGACATATTGTTTGCATCGGTCGAAGCATGGTATTTCCATTCCCATTTCCAAACAGACTGGTTTGCCGACCTTAATTACGGTGCTATTGATGATGCTGCCAACTCTCCGGCATATAAAGCAATATCCGCTGCTGCAAAAGAATGGATAGACAGGGGAATTGACGGATTCCGTTTGGATGCGGTGAAGCATATTTATCACAGTGCCACTTCGGATGAGAATCCCCGTTTTCTGAAAATGTTCTATGATGATATGAACGAATATTATAAATCGAAAGGGCATACAGATGATATTTATATTGTAGGTGAAGTCCTTTCGGGCAGTGACGAGGTGGCGCCTTATTATCAAGGACTTCCCGCATTGTTTGAGTTTGACTTCTGGTATAAACTGGATTGGTCGATTGCCAACTCCACTGGTTGTTACTTTGCGAAAGACATACTTTCTTTCCAACAGAAATATGCGAGATACCGTGCCGATTACATAGAAGCTACCAAACTATCCAACCATGATGAAGACCGTACAGCATCCAAACTGGGAAAATCAGAGGCAAAGTGTAAACTTGCGGCTGCCGTATTGCTCACCGCACCGGGCGAACCCTATATTTATTATGGGGAAGAATTGGGTATCTACGGAACGAAGGAAAAGGCGGATGAATATGTACGTAGTCCGATGCTGTGGGGAGATAATTATACTACTGCCTATACGGACAAGATTGATGCCACCGTGGCTTCGAGTATAAAATCCGTAGCAGAACAGAAGGAAAATGCAAATTCGTTGCTGAATACCTATCTCTCTTTTACCCGTTTGCGTAATACCTATCCGGCTTTGGCTCAAGGTACAATGACAAAACATGCGGTATATAACGAATCGAACGAAGAGTACAAGAGCATTGCTGCATGGTATATGACAAAAGATAATGAAAAGATGCTTGTTCTTCACAACTTTGGAAGCGCATCTGTTAAACTGTCATTGACAGATAATATCGAAAAGGCTGTCGGTGTATCGGGAACTGTTCAGGTAAAAGAAGGGGATAATACTTCCATACGGTTGGGAGGATATTCGTCAGTGGTCTATAAAATAGCCCAATAGCCCGTTTACTCATACATCTTTATCAGCACCCTGTTCAGCCATTCCCACCGAAAACGGAACCAGCGACGGGTGCTGATTTGTTTTCCGCCGAAGCGGAGCACGAATTCGCGGTAGCCATGTTTGTGGAAAGGCAGGCCTACGTCCATAAATTCCAGGTGGCGGTAGCCGCGTTCTTTGGCATCGTGCAATGCCTGCCACACGGCAAGAATGCCGGGATATTGCAAAGCGTATGTTTTACGCATGCCGCCGGAGAACCATAGGTATGCACTGTTATTGGAATAGATACAGACGCTTCCGCCAATAACTTTGTCTTTATAGGTTACAATGAAAATACGGCTTTTCCGGGGCATTTGCTTTTCCAGAAGCTGGAAAAAGTCTATGCTTGGGAAATGCCGCCGTATCTTGGCAGAGTAGTTGTAATGCAGCATCTTGGCAAAAGCATGGATTTCTTCCGGGGTATGCGCTTCTTTTACTTCTGCTCCGTTGTTCAGCCCTTTTTTGATTTGGCGGATGCGGGAGGAACTGAAACGGGATTCTACCTGCTCCACATTATGCAACGAGTTGCGTACGCGCAGCCAGTTGACGGCAAAGTAACGGTTCTCGCGGAATACTTTATAACCGGACAACGAATTGTCCAGATTGCGGAACTCGATAAGGAAGGCTTCCCGCAGGGCTTCGTCTGTGAGGCGTTGCAGCATATCGCTAAAGACAGCTTCGCGGTCGAGCGTTTCATCGAAATATTCTCCGGTGCCATACACCTCACACCGCTTGATAATGGCGGGTGGAAACAGTCGTACGCTCTTCCGTATGGCGGCAAGCAACTTGGCTACGGGTATTCCGTTTTCCGACGCCACAATAAGCAAAGGTGTGTATCCCGGAGTTGCTTCATAGACGTGAAACAGCTCCGTAGAGTGGAATGTATCGGTTCCCGGCAGTTCGGGTATCCGGCTTCCCCGATGGTATGTAGTCAGTTTCAAGGGCATTGCTGCAAATTTAAAAAAATAATCTTGTATCTTTGCATTACTTAACGACAAAGTATTCATTTCTAAACGATATACACTATGGAAAGTTTTAGCGAATTGATAAAGACCCGCCGCAGCATGCGGAAGTTTACAGAAGAGGAGTTGACGCAAGAACAGGTGGTTACGCTGATGAAAGCCGCACTGATGGCGCCTACTTCCAAACGGAGCAATGCGTGGCAGTTTATCGTGGTGGATGATAAGGAAACATTGAAAAAGCTGTCTTTCTGTAAAGAGCAGGCGTCGCAATTCATAGCGGATGCCGCATTGGCTGTGGTTGTAACCGCCGACCCGCTGGCAAGCGACGTCTGGATAGAAGATGCCTCTATCGCTTCCATTTACCTGCAACTTCAGGCGGAAGATATGGGATTGGGCAGTTGCTGGGTACAGCTTCGCGAGCGTTTTACGGCATCCGGCATGTCCTCTAACGAATATGTGCACGAAGTACTCGACATGCCTTTGCAGTTGCAGGCTCTCAGTATCATTGCCATCGGGCATAAAGGAATGGAGCGCAAGCCTTTCAATGAGGACAACCTGCAATGGGAAAAGATTCACCTTAACAAATATGGAGGAAAGTAACGGTGAGCGCGGCGAAAGCAAATAACAATAAAGATACCTATAAGGCTACGGCTATCACGCTGATTGTGTTCGGCGTGCTCTATCTGGCAGACAAACTGCTGCATTTCTCCACACTGGGACTGTCGTGGGTGATGAACCGGGATAATTTTCTGCTTTATACGGCGGTCATCTTCCTGTTATTCAAGAATGACAAGTCAGTGGGACTGGTGCTGACGGGCCTGTGGCTGATATTGAATTTCGGATTGATAACGGCTCTGCTCGGTACTATGTCCGCTTATTTGCTGCCGGTGGCACTGTTGGTTGTAGGCGGTATTTTGTATTTGGTATCTACGAGATAAGATGAAAAGAAGCATAGAAGATACATCTGTTGTATTTATCGGAGCCGGCAATCTGGCTACGAATCTGGCAAAGGCGCTTTATTATAAAGGATTCCGTATCGTGCAGGTATACAGCCGTACGGAAGAGTCGGCGCGAACATTGGCACAGGCGGTAGAGGCTGCCTATACTACCGACTTGTCGTCTGTGGCAGCGGATGCCCGGCTGTATATCGTTTCGCTGAAAGATGCGGCGTTTGTGCAATTGCTGCCCGAAATTGTTGCCGGAAAAGAAAATGCCCTGTGGGTACATACAGCCGGAAGTATTCCGATGGATGTTTGGGCAGGCAAGGTAAACCGGTATGGCGTGTTCTATCCGATGCAGACATTCAGCAAACAGCGTACGGTTGATTTCCGGCAGATACCGGTTTTCGTGGAAAGCAACTCTGCGGAAGATACCCGGACACTGAAAGATATTGCTTCCGTACTCTCCGAGAATGTCTATGAGGCCGATTCCGAACAGCGTAAAAGTCTGCACCTGGCAGCGGTGTTCACTTGTAATTTTACCAATCATATGTATGCCCTTGCAGCCGGGTTGTTGAAGAAATACGGGCTTCCTTTTGAAGTGATGCTGCCTTTGATAGACGAGACCGCCCGTAAGGTGCATGAACTCGAACCGCGTCTTGCGCAGACGGGGCCTGCCGTGCGGTATGACGAAAATGTTATTGGTGAGCACTTGCAGATGCTTTCCGACGAGCCGGACATGCAGGAACTGTACAGGCTGATTAGCGAAAGCATACATCGGCAAAATAGTTAACTTCTTGGAAAGAATAAGGATGAGTACAATCAATTACGATTTGAATAAGATAAAAGCCCTCGCCTTTGATGTGGACGGGGTGTTGAGCGCCAATGTCATTCCGATGAGTACGGAAGGCGAGCCGCTGCGTACGGTAAACATAAAGGATGGCTATGCCTTGCATCTGGCTGCCAGACATGAAATACCATTGGCTATCATTACCGGTGGACGCACGGAAGCGGTGCGCAAGCGTTTCCTTGCTTTGGGATTATTGCCGGAGAATATCTATATGGGGTCTTCCGTCAAGATACACGATTATCGCGACTTCCGCGACCGCTACGGCCTGCGGGATGAAGAAATTCTATATGTAGGTGATGATATTCCCGATATTGAGGTGATGCGCACTTGCGGTTTGCCTTGCTGTCCGCGGGATGCCGCTCCTGAGGTAAAATCCGTTGCCCGCTACATCTCCCACAAAGAGGGGGGATACGGTTGCGGACGGGATATCGTGGAGCAGTTCCTGAAAGTGAAAGGCCTCTGGATGGCAGACGAGCAGGCCTTCGGCTGGTAACTCCTGCCGGTTTGATACCCCGCAATCCATAACTTATAATTCATAACTCTACTTAAAGCCATGTTGGATAATCTCAAAAAATATAAAGTTATACTTGCTTCCAATTCTCCCCGCCGGAAAGAGTTGCTGGCAGGACTTGGTGTGGACTACGAAGTGCGTACCCTACCGGATGTAGATGAATCGTACCCTGATACATTGCAGGGTGCGGATATACCTCTTTATATCGCAAAAGAAAAAGCGGATGCCTATCGGAACATGTTGCAACCGGGCGAACTGATGATAACTGCCGATACCATTGTCTGGCTGGACGGGCGGGTGCTTGGGAAACCTAAAGACCGGGAAGACGCTTTGTGCATGCTGCGGGATATGTCCGGTCGCACCCACGAAGTGTTTACCGGAGTTTGTATAACTACAACGGAATGGCAGCGCAGCTTTGCCGCTCAGACGGAAGTACGCTTTGCTGAGCTGAGCGAAGAAGAAATAACCTATTATGTAGATAAGTTCCAGCCGATGGATAAAGCCGGTGCCTATGGGGTGCAGGAGTGGATTGGCTTTATCGGGGTGGAGAATATTTCGGGAAGCTATTATAATATTATGGGGCTGCCGGTGCAGCGGCTTTATAAGGAGCTTGTCAAGGTTTGAATCCGTAATATCTCGAACGGAAATAAACGACATTTTTTTGATGGTTGGATGTAGTTAAGGGTTGCGCTTTTGTAAGTGCAGCCCTTTTGCTTTATATTCGGATACGTTTATCTTTGAAATGTGCTAATCTTGGTGTAGAGATACTCAGAGCAAAGGTGATTTATTTATTGCAGACCGGATTTTACTCTTTTTGTACTAAATCTTACTCATGGTGATGCTGTCTTTTACGGATATTTGCGCAGGCAATAGAATGTTTTTTTGTGACTATTGAATACTAACTATAAAACACTAATACTTATGAAACATTTAATGAAATTATTATTTGTTCCGTTTTTGCTATTCTTTTCTTGCACTACGCAAGTCGATGGCGTTTTGAACGACGGTGATCTTTCTCAGAACAATGAGGATGCTTCTGTGGAAGCTACTTTGCATCCCGTCGGTATCAGTTTCAGTAAATCAAGCATTGCTGCATTTGCAGAAGAAGGTATTTCAGAAATTGGCATTTATGTGTACATGGACGGTTCTCTTATATATGGAGAGAAGCAACCTTTGGTGCATGGTGCTATTGAAGTTCCCTTACCTTTGGGAGAAAACCTACAGACTTTTGTTGTGGCGAATGCGGATGAGGTGGCTGATGCCGATCAGCTTTCCACAGCTGTTATCCGTCAGAACGATAATATGCAAAAGCCGGTTTACATTTCTGAAATAATAGGTTTTACTTCTGATAACTCTGTAAAGTCACTTGATGTGGAGTTGAAACGATTAGTGGGGCAGGCTGTGTTTGCCCCGGTGGAGTCGCAGGAGGAAATGGATGGCATTACTCAATTTGATGCATTGGACATAACTTTCACCAATGTAGGAGTAGCTTATAGTGTGAAAGAAGAAAAGGCAGTTCTTGAGGATGTCACTGTACGCACAAACCGCGAGTCAGGTTTCGGTGCATATGTTTATTCTTTCCCTACGGAGAACAACGGTTCACGCACTTCTGTTGATGTCGCTTATCTGAAAGAGGGAGTAATAGTGAACCGTACGAATGGCTCTCTCGATACGGGTATTATCTTTAAATCTTCCAAACGTTCGGTTGTTCATATGGAAATACTGAATGAAGACTGGGTGGAAACCGAGTGGGAGAGTATGATAGAAGAAATTGATTTTTAAAAAACAGCAAAATCTGATATGAGAAAAAGTATATTATCAGCTGTGGCAGGAGTGACCTTCTTGCTCGGCATTGTCGCTTGCTCCGAAGAGAATAAATATGATTCTTCGGTGGTGACGGACATTCAGTTGTATCTGGACGATGAGGCTTATTCGCTGAATACCGGCTCGTCCAATAAGCCGTTGTTTATTTACGCTTCCGATGGCAGGTATGTGGCTAACTATTCTACGTTATATCGTTTTCAGCTTCCTAACGGTACATACCGTGTTGTTGCTACTACCGAAGCGGATTCTCTTCCTCATCCGGGCAATTTGAACGACATCGTGCTTAATCAAGACCCAAAAGCAGAGAAAGTATATGCTTTATCCGCACCTGTGGAATACACTTCTCCGTTTAATAATCCTTTGGAGGTTCGTATGTACAACCGTACCGGTACGCTCCGTTTGAGAGCTACAGACCGTAAAGCGGATAAACGGTATTCCACGATACGTGCTATTGTATCTACACCTATATCCGGGTATAAGATTTCGGATGCCACATTTGTGAAGTCTCCTATCGAGGTGGTACGCAATACTGCGACTTCTACAGGGGGTGTGAACTATACCGATGACTTGGTGCTGTTTGAAACAGAGACCAGTCAAGAAGCCGTAACTGTACGTATTGAGTATCTCGATGAGAAACAACAGGTAATTCAGACCAAGGACATAGATGGTACCTTCTCCATTCTGCCTAAACAGCTTACTACGGTTTCATTCGAACTTAATAATCCGGATGAACCTACAATTCAGGATTATACGGTAACGATTACTCCCGAAGAATGGGAAGAAGAGGATATTACTCCAGATGCTCCTATTCGTGTGCCGGATGGGTATACATTTGTCAGCCCCGGAGAGAATATTAATAATGTTTATAACAAATTGAAGAGTGATGAAACGGCAGCAGACATTAAACTGTTCCTAAAAGCTGGAACTGCTTATCAGTTTACATCCAAGACATTGGATAATATTCCGAAAGGACTTTCGATTGTTGGACAAGAACCTAAAGCCGGTGAAGGACTTGCCGTGTTGGAATTGAAATCGAGTTTGAGTATGGCAAGTGAGAATCTGATTGAGGAACTCCATTTTGAGAATTTGGTTATTAAAGTAGATGCACAAGATTTCTTCAAACTGAAAAATCAAAAATTCCATGTAGGTACTATTTCATGGAAGAATTGTGAAATTAATGATTTGCAACGTACTATGTGGTATCAGGAGGTAGATGCCGCTCAAAAGCAAATTGTGGATAGGGTTTGCATTGAGAATTGCCGTATTTTGGGTTTGAATTCGGGTAAGAGTGGTTTGTTCGGCCTTTCTACCAAACAGGATGCCCCGATACATGCCTTTGAATTTAGAAACTCGACTTTCCACGCCAATGATATGACTAAAGCGTTGATTACAGGAGTTAGCTCAATGAAAGGTAAACTGGATATAGTGGTGGAGAACTGTACGTTTGTTGCCACGAAAGCAGGTATGACTTTCTTTGACTTGAATGCCAAGAATATTACCGACGGAAGTGTCACAATAAAAAACAACCTTTTCAGTGGTGAGGTTGATGCTGATAATGGTACTTGGTTCAGCCTTCATAAAAATATCACTGTCCGTACATTCGAGAACAATTATATCACCAATGGTTTTGCATTGAAAAATTGGGGTGTGGAAGAGGATGAGAAGCCGGCAGAAACCGTTCTTCCCATGAACGAACTGTTCGAAGATGTGTCTAACAGGAATTTCACCATTAAGGATAAATCCTCTGAGGTTTATACACAAGGCATCGGTGACCCGTATTGGAGAAAATAAAACCGGAATACTAACGAAAAACAAATAAAAACTATGAGAACTTTCTTATTCATATTATTGGCAGGCTTGTTAGGAGCATGTAGCGACGATGGCGAACTGAATGGCGCCGTGGAAGCCGATAATCTGGAATTGTCGAAGAATGAACTGAAACTTTCCAATGTAGCCGGTTCTTCTACTGTGGATATAACAGCTACTGCCGATTGGGTAGCTGCTGTGGTAGAGCCGGTTGGCGATGCGGAGAATATGTGGCTTACCTTGTCGAAAGATAGTGGTACGGGAAATGATGAACTTCGTCTGTTTGTTACGGAAAATACAGATGGAGCCAAACGTACTGGTAAGGTTAAAATAACCATGGCGGGTGCCGGTGCTGCTTTGGAACAGGAGATTTCCGTAGAGCAACTGGGTTCCGATCCTGACATTCTGCTTGAATTTACCTCCGAACCTATCTCTTTCCGGGGAGCGGAAGTGGAGCTTAAAGTCGTTTCCAATGTAGAGTGGGAAATGAATATCGATGAGCAGTGCGATTGGATTGAAGTAGTGGAGGAAACTCCGGCAACCCGTAATTTCACAACCGATAACCTGAAGCTCAAAGTGGCTCTTAATACGGGTGTTGCCCGTTCTACGGAACTTGTTTTCAAAACAGTAGGCGAATACAAATTACAACGTGTACTGAAAGTAATGCAAGAAGCAGTGAACGGTATGGCAACCATTGAACAGGATGAGTATGCCATTCCGTATATATGCCGTAAACTGGTAATTCCTTTCACTCAGGAAGGGGATGAATTGGTAGAGGATTTTGATGCCATTCCTTCTGAGTCTTGGATTACCCACAATAAGCGGGAGTCAACAGAAAATGAGATTGTATTGACAATTGCAGATAATGAGGGTGTTTTACCCCGTACATGTACAGTGCGTATCTTGGATAAGAGCGTGACGATTTTCCAATACGGAAAGCCCGATACCGGCATCGGTGATGACAAGAGTGTCGGAGTATTGGCTTTCCCTGGTGCGGAAGGTGGTGGTCGCTTTACTACGGGCGGACGTGGCGGTACACTCTATAAGGTTACCAATTTGGAAGATTACGGTAGTGGAGAAACACCGATAAAAGGTAGTCTGCGGTATGGTATCGAGCAAGTGGAAGGTCTTCGTACTATCGTTTTCGATGTTGACGGTATTATTGAATTGAAACAGGGTATTTATCTGGTAAATCATCCGGATTTGAGCATCATCGGACAGACTGCTCCGGGAGAGGGTATTACATTGAAGAATTATAATTTTTCTTTCAATCTTTCCAAAAAGCCGGAAGAAGGTGCAGGAAGTAAAATCAATGCTATTGTCCGTTTCTTGCGAATCCGTCCGGGAGATACTCATTCCGATTATGCCGAGGATGCTATTGGCGGACGCTATTTTACAGATGGAATCATCGACCATGTTACTGCCGGTTGGAGTGTGGATGAAACGTTGACTTTCTATGGAGTGAGAAACTTTACGGCGCAATGGTGCATTGCCAGTGAGAGTCTGAACTTGTCGAACCATGCCAAAGGCGCCCATGGTTACGGTGCTATGTTTAGCGGTGATAATGCTTCTTTCCACCATATTCTGTTGGCACATCATGGTAGCCGTTGTCCGCGTATCTCCGATCTTTCGGAACCGGGAACTCAGGCTGACTATGACTATTGCGGATATTTTGATGTACGCAATAATGTTTATTACAATTGGAGTGAAAGCGGTTTCGGAAGCTATGGTGGCAAGTATGCGAAATTCAATCTGACAAATTGCTATTATAAACCGGGACCGGCTACCGGTACGGGATATAAGTCATATCGTATTCTTTCTTCCGATCCCACTGCCAGAGCTTATATCGATGGTAATTATGTAGAAGGTAATTCGAAGGTCAGTGCCGATAACTGGACGGATGGTGTTTGGGCGCAGTTTGATAAGAGCTTGATTGAGCAAGGTGTGTCTGAAGAAGAGAAACAAGCTATGAAGATGGCGGATTATCAACCGTTCGGTAAGGTGACCAATCATACACCGCAAATTGCTTATGAAAGAGTATTGGATTATGCCGGTGCTTCTTTGCGTCGTGATGAGATAGACCAACGAGTAGTAGGAGAAGTCAGGGCAGGAAGTGCTCCTTATAAAGGTTCGAAGATGCAATATTGGGATGACAAAGGAAATTTGGTTACTCTGAAAGACTCTGATAAAAAACCGGGTATTATCGATACTCCGAGTGATGCAGCCGGAGGCTATAAAGAAGTGAAGAAAGGTTATCTTTGGCCGGATAGTGATAATGACGGCATACCCGATATTTGGGAACAGGCATACGGCATGAATCCGGAAGACCCTGCAGATGCCAATCAAATCAGTACCAATGTAGATCCTAATGGCCGTTACTCCAATTTGGAAGTATATTTCCATAATCTGGTACAGCATATCGTTTATTATCAGAATGAAGGTGGTCTGTCTATGGAGAGAAAATAGTGAACAACACATACATATACTATATATTTTAGAAAAATGAATAAGTTAATCATAAGCATATTTACTTTGTTGATGGTAGCGGTCGGTGCAATGGCACAGACTGCCACCGTAACAGGTACGGTGACCGACGACTATGGTCCTGTAATCGGCGCCACTGTGATTGTACAAGGTACGACATTGGGTTGTACTACGGATTTGGATGGCAAATTCACATTGACAAACGTTCCTGATGTGAACAAGGCTGTTTTGAAAATCAGTTTTGTAGGTATGGAAGAAGTGAAAGAACCGTTGAAGGGTCGTACTTCGGGTATTAATATACACATGACTGAGTCTGCCAGTATGCTGGGAGATGTAGTCGTTATTGGTTACGGTACTCAGAAAAGAGGTAATCTTACCGGTTCTATCTCCAGTGTGTCGGGAAAGATTCTGGAAAAAGTGCAGACAACTTCTGCAGCCGAAGCTATTGTCGGTAAACTGCCGGGCGTACAGGTGACGACGGTCGATGGTTCGCCCGATGCGGAAGTTAAGATTCTGGTACGTGGCGGCGGCTCTATCACACAGGACAACAGTCCGCTGATTATTCTCGACGGTTTTGAAGTAAACAGCCTGAATGATGTTCCGCCCACGGATATCGAATCTATTGAAGTATTGAAGGATGCCGCTTCTACAGCTATTTATGGTGCTCGTGGAGCCAACGGCGTTATTTTGGTGACAACCAAGAATCCGACGGAGGGTCGTGTTTCTATCAGCTTGAATACCTATGTACAAACCAAGACGCTTTCCAACAAACTGGATGTGATGGACCCGTATGAATTTGTATTGATGCAGTATGAGAATGCCCGCCAGAAGAGCTCCAATCCGACTGACTTTAACAATAAATACGGTCATGCCTACGAACATTATATCTATCAAGGCGACCCTGGTACCGACTGGCAGGATGAGGTGTTCGGTACTCATCCCGTGGCTTCTTATCTTGATCTCAGTGTGAATGGCGGTACGGAGAAAGCAAAATACAAACTGGCTTTTATTCATCAGGATCAACCCAGCGTAATGGTAGGCAATGGTTTGAAGCAGAACAACCTGAATGCCTCGTTCAACCTAAAGCCTTTCAAGTTTCTCACAATGGAATATCGTACCCGCTTGTTGCATAAGGAAGTAGACGGTTCCGGAACAGAGGGAGTCAGTTTGTTGGATGCTTTGCGCCAGGCACCTACCGAAGGATTGGATGAATACATGACTCTACCTGAGGACGATACTTATTTCGATCCGGACCAGCTGGAAGAAGTCGTACGTTTCAATCCCAAAGAAGAGTCAGAAAAGAACTATAAGAAACGTATTAATAAGTCGCTCAATACCATGGGAGCGCTGACATGGGAAATAAAGAAAGGACTGACTTTGCGCAATGAGTTCGGTTTTGAAAATAATACCGAAGAACAACGCAAATTCTGGGGTATGGGCACCAAGAATGCCAAGAATAACAATAACCAGCCTATGGCGGAATGGATGATGAAGCAAGGCACCAAGTGGCAGTTGACCAATGTATTGAACTACAACTTTACTTTGGATGATGATGCGCACGATATCCGGCTGATGCTGGGACAGGAAATCAAACACCAGCAAACCAAGACCAAGACTTATTCCACCCGTTATTTTCCGGAGAATACTACGGCTGAGCAGGCGTTTGACAATCTGTCACTCGGTACTCCGTACGAAAATTCTTCAAAAGCGGATTCTCCCTCACGCATATCTTCTTTCTTCGGTCGTATCAATTATGGATATAAGGACAAATATCTGGCTACGTTTACGCTTCGTGCCGACGGCTCATCGAAATTCGCTTCCAATAATCGTTGGGGATTCTTTCCGGCAGGAGCTTTGGCATGGCGTCTTTCCAATGAAGACTTTATGCAGGACATTCCCTGGATTTCCAACCTGAAACTACGTTTGAGTTACGGTACTTCCGGTAACGACCGTATTGATGCCGACCTCTATCAGAAACTCTACGGAGTAAGCAGCAAGACGCCTGCCGGCTGGGGCGAAATAAGCCGCTACTATTATCAGTTCTATAATACCAAATATGTGTACAACCCCAATGTGAAATGGGAGACTACCATTACCCGTAATCTTGGTTTCGACTTCGGTTTCTTTAAGGAACGTCTCAGCGGTACGGTAGATATTTACTGGAATACGGTGAAAGATTTGCTTGTTCCTTCGGACATTCCCGGCTATACGGGGTATACCAAATTGATGACTAATGTGGGGCAGACCTCCAATCGGGGTATCGAACTTCAGTTGAATGCCTATATCGTTGAAACAAAAGATTTCTCTCTGAATGCGAATTTCAATATCGGTCATAATAAGAACAAAATAGACAAACTGGCAAGCGGTGAGAAAGAATGGATACTGACTTCCGGTTGGAATAAAGGTCTGATGAATGCTGATGATTACCGTGCTTATGTAGGTGGTACCAGTGGACTGATTTACGGATACGTCAATGACGGTTTCTATACGGTGGATGATTTTGAATCGTTCGATGCTAAATCGCGTACTTGGAAATTGAAAGAGGGTGTGGTAGACTCCAGCCCGTTGTCGGACACTCCGCGTCCAGGTAATGCCAAGTTCAAGAAGCTGACTCCGGTAGACCCGAACAGCGCCAATCCTTATCAACTGACAGAAGCCGACCGTACAGTTATCGGAAATACGACTCCGAAGTTCTCGGGTGGCTTTGGCTTGAACGCTACTTATAAAGGTTTTGACCTCAGTATGTTCTTTAACTTCATGTACGATTTCGATGTATTCAATGCCAATAAGGTAATGCCTGTCTCTTATACACATCTCCGAGCCCACGAGACAGGCAGAAATCT
>ERZ1027221.1118-NODE-1118-length-14398-cov-5.019801_pt1 | contig 14398 bp, 8 predicted proteins | sample MGYA00519267_ERZ1027221 | MGnify/ENA primary metagenome ERZ1027221 (study PRJEB26926, sample SAMN06164533) | human gut metagenome | biome: ENVO:00009003; feature: ENVO:2100002; material: ENVO:00002003 | host: Homo sapiens | place: USA | collected 2012 ...
TCTACACTTATGCGATCGTCGGCAGCGTCAGATGTGTATAAGAGACAGCAGAAAACGGACACCATGCCGGAACCATACCGGCTGTGCCCATCCCGCCAAGTTGCCCCATTGCTTCAATCAATAGAGTCTTGGCCCCTTCGCGCGCTGCCGAGATAGCGGCAGCACAACCGCCAGGTCCTCCGCCAACTACAATAACATCCCACCGATCATCTACGGCAATCTTTGTATTCTTCAGACTCAGCCTGGATTGCGTTGTTTCTCCCTGCGTATTGAGAGTGGGTACAGTGAAAGCTGCGGTCAACAGCCCTGCTTTTTTTAAGAATTCTCTTCTAGAAGTCATAGTATTCTATTTATCATTTGATGAACATTAGTTCCTTTGTCCGATTCACTAACACTCAATTAAACAATCCACCTATCAATGTAGCTATAAGTTTAAGTTTCATCTTACTTAAGTTTATACTTTTGGCTATCGATATTCCATCCTTTTAATACCAATATTACTCCTTCACCCAGTTTTTTCTTCGCCGTCTCGATCGTTACCGTCTTCTTTTCACCCGGAGTCAGGGAGAAGAAATTATCCGTATAGAATGACGGACGTATCGGACTCATCTTTGCATTAAGGAATTGCAGTTGATTGAAGAAAGCTATCTGATTGGATGTATTCCTCATAGTGATATCAACAAAATAGTTATCACCTTCTTCCCTCACCTTATAAGCCAGTTTCACTTTAGAAGTCCGAAGTTTACTCAAATCCTCAAAGCCAGAGGCTGCCGGGCCGGTCAAGGTCGTCTTTCCTTCGTACTTATCGTTGGAACGCCAGTAAAAATTAGAAGAAACGTCTTTCCCTTTCTCATCTTTCAGTATTAATTTGATAAAGTGAACTTGAGAAATGTCTTCGGGAAAACGAATAGTCAACGCATCATTCGCTACTCCATCAGCCGGTAGATTAACAGTAGCCGATTCTTCAAACACCTTCCGGCTATTTATATCATACACCTGTGCTGTAACCTTGTAGTTATCGAAAGAACGATAGAAATCATTCACTACGGAAACCGTATTTTTAAGATAATCGAACTGAGCATGCAAAGGTTCTAAAGAATTGGCCGTGTGATAAAGAGAAGCTGTCGGCTCCAGAGACCAGTCCCACATACGGGAAGCTACCTGCCTCATAGAACAGTTATGATACCAAAACAAAAGCCCTGAACAAAAACGGTCACCATAATCCAGTTTATTATAGTTCCATACTTCCCAAATGCTCTTGGAGTTTATTGCACCCAGCAATTGTCCTTTCTGAGCAAATTCGTCAATCGAAGATGACTTTCCATAATGATTTACCAAGTCTGTATACATAGTAGTCATCAGATGGAAACCATTTCCATCCAAATAATCCCACACTTCTTTGTTGATAGGCCACAGGTCTTTCTCATCCATCATTTCCCGGAGTATTTCTACTGTAGGAAGAGTCGGTGCACCATATTCAGGATTAAAGCCATCTACACGACTACCTCGTGGAGAAGCTGTATTTTCATAATGCTGCATCGGATTCACCTGTTTATAAGGGCTGCCATCATGTACTCCAGCACACTCCGACTGCATCTGATATCCGCGTGTACCATCCAACTGATTCAGCAGTTCGGGAGTACCGGTCATTTCTGTGCTTTCATTGGAAGCAACATAATAAGCCAGAGACGGATGATTACGAATACGCTTCACTGTAGACTCCACGTTACTCATATAGAGAGCCTTGTCATGAGGATGACGAGTATCCCCTGTCATCCAGAATTCCTGCCATACCAGCAAACCCAGTTCATCACAAAGCTGGAAGAAATAGTCAGATTCGGCAATACCACCTCCCCACATACGCAGAAGGTTGACGCCCGACTGGCGGGTATAGCGCAATTCAGCATACGTACGTTCATCAGAGTGTCTCAACATAGCTTCCGGTATCCAGTTCGTACCGCGGATAAACAACCGTTTACCATTCACATAAAAGACACGTGATTTGTCCGGTGTTTTAGTATCGGAAGTGATTTCACGAATGCCAAATCTCGTCTTTACGGAATCACAGACCACTCCGTCAACCGATACGGTCAACTTCAGATCATATAAGTTTTGCGGTCCTTTGTTGACCGGCCACCACAAGCGAGGAGAATTCATCACAAGTTGCGGAAACTCTTCCGACGAAAAAGTAACCAGTTTTTGTTCTCCCCGAATCACTCGGAATGATTTCTCAAAAGATATATTCTCACCTACAATCTCACCCTTTACTTTGCAATTAATTCCACTATTGCTAGTTGACGAATTAATCACTTCTACAGATACGGTCTCACGTGCCTGGTCATAATCCGGTTTACGCAATTCAGACTTAATAAACGGATAACGTAAAGCTACCTTTCCGGTAGCATAGATAGAAATGTTTTTCCAGATGCCTGTATTGCGGTCACGGATGCCATCCATAAAGGTAAAGTCCCAGCCTACAGTCATCAACATCGTAGTATTCAATCCAATATTGCCGTTACCACCATTATGGAATTCTCCCGCAGCCCCCCAAGACTTCGGCTTAGTACTTCCGGGAACATCAACCGGATACACTTTGACAGCCAGTGCATTATTCTTCCCTATCTTTACAAAATCGGTCACATTAATATAGTCCTGTATAAACATACCATTGATGGTACTAAGCAAATTCCCATTCACCCATACTTCTGCCCGATAATTGATTCCATCCAGCTGTAACCAAACATTCTTCCCCTTAAAAGACTGAGGGACAGCAAACTCTGTACGGAACCAATAAGTATAAAAGTCACGTCCGACCTGAGAGAGATCAGGGATTAGTTTTGATTCAAGCTTATTATTGACTCCATAATAAGGTTCGGGATATTTCTGATTATACACCAAAGAATTTAAGACTGTACCGGGAACAATGGCTGGCAACCATTTTTCTGTCGGATAATCTGATGAAGATATTTTCTCACCCGGATCTGTGATATCGCCTGCTTTTATCATTTTCCACTGATAATCTCCATGATGGGTGACTTCCGAATCAAGCCAAATACGATTAGGGTCTCTGGCGTCATTCATCCTATCTTGTGCAGTCAATACTGAACAGAAAAGTAGTAGCAAAACAGAAAAAAGGGTCTTAACAAAGTTGTGCATATTTATGTTATAGTTTTAAATGTTTTTTGGCATGGAACAAAAGTAGAGGTTTCCTTTTATTCAACATGCCAAAAACAGGTCAATAAATAAGATTTTAGTCCCAAAATACTTTAATAAAAGACAGAATTGCCCGTATTCATCGTTATTTTTCCAGAAGAGCAACCGTACACCAAAGATAGGGTGCATGTCCATGATAATCTCCCGTATTACGCGGACGATCATAATAATACTGCATGTCGTTCTTTTTGTTGGTACCGACACACACTTCTCTTACTTTATCATTCGAGTTTATATAAGTAAGCATAGCCAACCATGCTCTTCGAGTAGCCTCACCATACTCCTTTACCGGCAACCATCCATATTTCACTCCCATAATAAATGCGTAAGTAAACATAGCCGAGCCCGATGTTTCTACCCAGCAGTCCGGTTTATCTATCAACTGTCTCCACATCCCCTCTTCTGTTTGATAATTTTTCAGACTTGCCATCATACGCTGGAAACCTCTTACAATAGGCAAATGATATGGGCTCGATTCCGGCAGATAGCGAAGCACTTCTGCCATCCCTGCCGCCACCCATCCGTTTCCTCTTCCCCAAAAATAGGGTACATCCGGTGCATGATAGAAAAGTCCATTCGTACGTTGCAACTCATCCAGATACATCGCCATTTCTTTAGCAGCGCGCTCAACGTATTTCAATTCACCGGTCACTTTATAAGCATGCGTTTGAATAACAGGAATCATATACATGTCGTCAATCCACAAACGAGTTTGCCAGCTATATCCCTTCGCTGCCCATGACTTCGCACTTGCACTTGCATTTTCCGGTACTTCCCATTGGGTATCTGCATAAGGCATACCCATTTCCCGATATCGTTCGTCTTTAGTGATCAGATACAACGTCAGAGGAAGACTACCGAACATATTCCGGTCAACATGGTCCATCCCAGGCAAAAAGTGCCTATCAGTAGTAAAAAAAGACTCAAACCCATCTTTCAAGGACCGGATCAGTTCATTGTCTTTCGCTACTTCCGCATATTTCAATGCTCCGTTCCAAGTAAAAGTTTCCGGATAACTGAGAGTTTTCCCATTATGTTTCCCCTTTGCAAAAAGTTTTCCCAACCGTTTCCCTATCTCCTTAGGAGTACTCCCTTCCGGAAAATCAGTCAGTAAGGGAGTATCAATTGTCCGCTTGGTCTGTAACATCCATTCCTGAATTTCGATTCCTTTTCCGCCTTGATTTCGATGAATGGTCAGTTTATAATACTGATACGCCTCCTTATGTCTCAACTCCAAAAACTTTTTCTCCCTTTTTTCAAACTCCTGCCGAATTCTATTATCTAGTTCGGTCCACTTCACATTGTCATTCGATCCGTAAAGAGACCACGCACCAGGTGCATTTCCTTCTTTATCCCCGGTTGCCATAACCGAATAATAACGCGCTACAACCGGTTCTTTTCCCTTCCAGATGATAGAGACAGAATTATTAGGAGTATAGAAAGAAGTTGTCCAGTCTCCATCAACCAAACTACTAATATCTTTTCCCTCAGGAGAGTCATCATACTCAGGAGAGATAGTACCCTCTGTCGGCATATTATAATTATCTGCCTTCAACTGATACACATAGGTGTATTTTTCCTTTTCGTCATTTCCCGTACCTTCCTGAACCGGTGGCACAGGGTCTTCATTTTCACTGGAACAGCTATAAAGCATACCACCCGATGTCATTATCAGGAATATGCAACACAGTGCCTTCGCTATATCATGTATCCAACCATCATTTTTCATTTTATACATCTTATTCTTCATTATTTTCCTTCTAGTTCCAGTACAGCTAAACGAGCCAGCATCTCGACAAAAGCTCCTTCGTGCAGGACTTGCCAAGAAGAATTCGTTTTACCGATAAAATAATTATTACTCAGCAGATTAGTTGTTTGATTCCGGCATTCTGACATCCAAGCCTGCAACATGCTCTTCTCGAACGCAGTGACATAATCCCTTCTTCCATCAATCTTATACAGCTCAAGGAAACCACGAAACAATACAGAATAAAACCAGGCATGATCTCCATTTATACGATAGAACTTTTCTCCCAGTTCTTTTGAGTCATACAAGGTAAACCACTTACTGTGGGCTGAACGGGCAATCTGCTGCGCTTCATTCAGATATTGTTGTTCTCCTGTTATATTGTACAATAAACAAGCAGCCTGCATTGGTTGACCGGAATTGTAACTGTACTTACTTTTGCCTATAGTCATCGAAGGAGTAATATTATCATAGAAAAGGTGATCACTCGGATCTTGCATGTATTGTATCAACCATGCATAAAATTCTTTAGCTTTATCCAGATACTTCTGCTCTTTGGTTATCTGATATAATTTACATCCCAATACTGCAGCCGGTGCGGTAGAACATGTATGTTTATTACTGTATGCCGGTATTTCCCTCCAAAGAATACCGCCACCACATGAACTGGTGTTTCCCACCATCAAATAATCCCAAACCATTTTCGCCTTCTCCAAGAAACGATTTTCCTTTGTCTGTTCATACAGTTCCGCCATATCCAGTCCTATCCAGACATTATCGTCATAATACCTTTCATTTCCGTTTTGCGGATAAACTGCGTAAGCGCTGCGCTTGTTATCAGTTGTGATAAAACGATTGATACTGTTAAACATACGGTCAGTCAAATCTGCATACTTTTTTTCATAAGCAGATACCCCGATTGAAGCTCCACGCAAAGCTACATAGCCAGAAAGCCCTGCTCCTTGATCCCAGACTACGGCATCTCCATCCCAATAAGGTCCGGTAGCAAGCGGATATCTTGTATTCCAACAGTCACGTGCAGACTTTCCGAAACAAAGATTCATTAACGAAGTCATCAGGATGTCAGCTCTTTCCAGGAAACGGGTTCTCACTACCTCTTCTTCACGAAGCGGCGTAGCAGTGACCGTCAATTCCTCCGAGCGTTTCCCATAATTATCGACAGCGACGGCAGTCACAATATATGTTCCCGGTTCAGAGACAACTATTAACAGCGAACCAACCTTTTCTGTAGCAATACGTATGTTTTTCTTTGCTGTGTTCTCAGGTTTATCTCCCTCTAACAAATAAGAGATCTCTACAGAAATAGCTCCGACAGGATTAGTCCAGCTTACTTGCAATTCATTCGCTCTCTCCGTTTTCTCCGCCACAAGATTGGTAACCGGAGGTACTGTTTTTGGGCCCTGTCCATCCTGCTTTCCATCATCTATTTCATCCGTGATAGGCGAGTCGCCCCCACCGCATGCACCTAATAATGCAAATAAGAGAAAGAAACAGATTCCTAACAGCATATTAAATCGGATATTTTTCATGATATTCCTAGTTTATAGGGTTACTTTATTCTCACTGGTTCAATCGTTTCTCCTGTGATACTAATTACTCCTTTATCGGAGATATTAAAGTTACTGATATAGGAAGTACGGGGGCCTACACTTGTCTCACTTGCATGAGCATGAAAGATATATTTATAACTTCCATTGGCACAGACAAACGGTGCTCCATGTCCTGTACCGACTAGCCCTACAGACTTAGCAGCCTCTTTGTCTCTCCGGAGAATCGGATTTCCGCTATACTTGGTCCAAGGTCCTTTAGGAGAACTAGCCGTTGCATATCCTACAGCATAGTCTTTACTTTCATAGTGGTTTGCTGAATATATCAGGTAATAAGTATTCCCTTTCTTCAACAACGAAGGACCTTCGGCAATCGTCCCTTGTTTCTTCTCCCAAGGTTCAGTAGCACTTATACACTTAGTCAATGTTTCTTTTTTTATACTGGTCAAGTCGTCATTCATTTCTGCTACCCAAATCACGTTTCCCCCGGTAAATCGTACATAATAGAGATAAGGAGTACCATCATCATCTATAAAAAACGAAGTATCAATTCCTTTCTCATCTGCTACAATAGGCTTCTTTTCCCTCTGTATAAAGGGGCCTTCCGGGCTAGTAGAGGTAGCTACACAAATATGTTCTTCTACCGAATAGAACATATAAAACAAATTCTTTGATTTCACATAATATACTTCCGGAGCCCAATACCATTTAGTTCCCCAGGAATTTTCCGGTGACAAAGCCTTTATATCATTTCGCTTCCATTGCTTCAAATCTTCAGAGATATACACTTCGAATCCGTTAACACGAGTTCCATATGCATAGTATTTACCTTCATGGTATAACACAAAAGGATCGGCAATCGGCAATTTATACTCTGCTATTATATCCGGGTCAATCGCGTCTTTTTCGGCTGGAGTAGCTGAAATCGTCACTTTCTCGGAACGCTTACCATAATTATCAACGGCTACAGCAGCAATTTGGTAGGTTCCAAATTCTGGTAATTGGAGTGCATATTTACTATTTTTCTCACCATATACACGCACATTAGTAGTCAAGGGGATATCTCCGCCACCTACTTCTAAAGCATAAGAAATCTCTACTAATACTGCATCTGAAGGATTTTTCCATTTCAGTTGCAATTCGTTAGCTTTTGATGTGGCAGCAGCAGTAAATTCAGTGATCGGATCCATGTTGTCCTCCTGAACATCTCCACTTTCCGTGTTTTTTCCTTCATCCAATGCTTTGTCATTGTCATCATTACATGACACCAAGCATGTCATCCCTATAATAAACAAAATATTGAGGAGTATTCCTTTTCTCATACCTTTCCTTTTAAAAGAAGTAAATAATTAGGTTAAAAAAGGAGAAGACTTAAACAGATGTTAACCCTCTCCCTATAAGTTTTATTAGAATAAAAAAGGGGAGAATCTTCCTATCACATAGATAGAATTCTCCCCAATATTTATAAGAGCTAGACAAACTTCAGTTTACCACTGAATCTGCTGATCTTCGTCAGGAATCAAAGTATTCAAATTACGCTGCATTGCCAAAGAACCTTCTACCACGTATTCAAGCTTTGTACCAGGGACAGTTGTATAATCCTTAAAAGAGTAATATAAATAAAGAGTAATATAAATCTTCTTCAGATAAGGCTTTAACTCATCCATCTCTTCATTCATTGTAAAAGTACATGCCTTTTTTTCATCAAGTTTTAATTCAATCTCTGGATTATCAGACCATACTTCTAACAATTTAGAATCTGTACCTTTTTCCGGAAAACGAATAAACACTTTATACTGTTTGCGATCAAGATAATCTATATCTCTTGTACCTGCATAGATAAAAATTGTCCTATCATCTACCACAAATGCTCTTTGCGAGGATATAGTGAAAGGATTCTTCACATCAGGTTTAAGAAAAATTCGATATTGAGCCGCATCATACGTGCCTGAATAATCATTGAATGGAAGTAAACGCAGCATAGCTCTACGATAGTATTTACGTGGATTTATCTGATAATCATAAGATTGATCACCCAATATCTGTATGGGTAACACCCACTTATCTGCTTGGTCAAGCGTCTCATCTAATTTAAATTCAATCGGCAATGTTGTCAAACATTCACCAGCCGGCATTTCAACAGACTCCGGCATACTATAATACTTACTTGGCAACTGTTGAAAATAAAGTTCTTCACGATGTCCATATTGTTCTATATTTAACCGTTCCAAAGTATCAGGATCCAAAGCAAAATGAATTGTATGAGATTGACTAGTCATAGTAGATCCACTCATAATAACCGGAAGGTCATATTTTACCACTCCACCTGGCTTAAATCGAACATACGTCGTGGTCACTCCCTGATCATTAACATTCGCTTTGAAAGAAGCCATATGTAAATATTGCTCATCTTCCCATTCTTTATTACAGGCTGTGCTACAAACAATTAGCACAATACCCCAAATTATATTATATATATTCCTCATTTTATTTAATATTTAAAAAGGTTATTCCGGATTTGTCCAACCTGGATTCTGGACCAAATTAATATTATGCTTCAATTCAGTATGGTCAATAGGACAGAGCCACATCTTTTCTGCAAAAATAGTAGGCAGCGAAGTACACATTATTGGTGTATGAAACTGCTCCGCCATATCTTTAGTAGCCAGCATATTACAGCCATATATAGGAGTGGTTTCTTCTACAGGTGCATCTAGCCAACGACGTAAATCCCAGTAACGATGTCCTTCAGCAAAAAATTCAATCTGACGTTCCCGTTTTAACATCATCCGGAATTCGTTCGGATCATCATAGGCTGTTTCATGCCCTTGAACATTGTCATAATCCGGTAATCCCGCACGAATACGGATCGGACGAATTCCTTTCTTCATCTCAGTTACATCACGTTTTACAGAATGGACTTTACTACCATCCCAAGATGGAATTTCATATGAACCAGTCAACTCATTTAACGCCTCTGCATAAATCAATAATATTTCAGCGTAACGAATAGCCGGATCTGCTTTATGTTCAATACGTTCAACGTCATACGAATTTTTCTGCGTATAACTAATATCATTAGGATGTACATATTTCTTTATACCGATACCTGTACGAAGCCAATAAGAAGAATTAGCATATCCATTATTTCCACCACGATAATAAAATACTTGTATATTTTTCTCCTCGGCATGATTGTTATCATTTAATGCATTTAACAAATGCCATGTACTTCCATTATAACCTACTGATGCATAAAATCGAGGTTCACGTTGTACATATTGTTTAGAAACCCCTGTTCCCAATGGTCCCAACTCTGGATAATTGGCCAACTCCTCAGTTTTCACATATCCCTCTGCCCTCGGGCGAGAATCATAACGGCCTTTATATCCATCAAACTCCTTATACATATCATTCATACCAGGACAATTTGTACCATCGTTCATGTAATAAGCATCACATTGCTTCTGGGTCATACCTTGCGAACCATATCCACCAGCGCCATTACGTGGAAGTTGATGAACAACCATAATATCTACACTTTCACGACTTTGATTCTTGCCTCGAGTAAAGATTAGCTCTTCATTCTGACTTACTATAATACTGCCATCAAACATTTCACGATATGATTGAAAAGGATCAATATTTTTCCAACCATTTGGCCAAGACTGATCAGAAAATTCATCATCATGTGGCGGAACAATTGTTGCCGGATACGCTATATCACCAGCATTGCTATTGAAATAAGCCACATGTATGCCATAAATATTCAAATCCATCACATCCTTAGCAGCAGCTGCTGCTTTTGCCCACTTAGACTCATCGTAGGTTTCTGGAAGCAATCGTTTTCCATCTTTATTTACCAAGGCTGAAGATACTACTTCTGGAGCTTTCCCATTAAATAATGGACTAGCTGCATACAAAAGGATTTTAGCTCGCAAAGCCAAAGCAGCTCCTCTCGTCGGGCGAAGGACTTCCTGTACAGAACGTTGTAATGGCAATTGTCCTGCAGCTTTCAGGAGCTCACCAGTTATGTACTCCACGCATTCGTCATATGAATTCCTGGGGTAAGCTAACTCATCATATTCTTTCGTATAGTCCACTCCTTCATCTGGTATAATAGGTATTGGTCCAAATGCACGGAGCATCAACCAATAGTAGTAAGCTCGCAAAAAATGCGCCTGCCCCTTAAAATCTATGATCTCTTCCTCTGTGAACTCTTTGTTCTTATCTATATTATTTAAAAAAATAGCTACCTGACGAATACCTAAATAAGCATTTTTCCAAATACCACTACTAGAATTGTTAACTCCACTTTCACTGTAATGTCCACTCTTCCATTTATCATAGCCACCATCTCCATAATACATGTCATCAGCAAAGTTAAAAGGATAATCTCTTTTGCTGCAAACATCCTGCAGATAACCATTACTTAAATAAGCGTATCCTCTTGCTAACCATCTATTTGTGTAATCTCGGTTACTGAAAACATCTTCAATAGTCATTCTCTCATCAAATAGATAATCGGAATCTAAGTAATCAGAACATCCTACTAAAGAGGTCAATCCCATAGCGAAGGATAAAATTGTTATTATCTTTTTCATATATATTCTTTTTTACAAATTAACAGATACACCTAAAGAAAGTGTCTTATTCAGCGGATATGTTTTTCCTGTTGAACTTCCCATTTCTGGATCCCAAAGTTTAAATTTAGAGAAAGTCAACAAATTGGTACCCGTAAAGAAGATACGCACTGTATTCATATGAGCTTTACGAACTATACTTTTAGGAAGCGTATAACCAACGTCTAATGTCTTCAAACGAAGATAAGCTCCATTTCTAAGCCAATATGTAGAAGCGCGATTATTATTATCATTCTTCCCATAAGTCAAACGAGGATATTCTGCATTCGGATCTTCATTTACACCCAAAATCCAACGATTACTTTCCGCCATCTCTTTCAGGACATTTCCCCAACCGTCACCACCGGAAAACATATAAACAGTAGAACCATCTATAAAATAAGTAGATTTACCCACACCTTGGAAATGTACATTTACATCCAAGCCTTTCCATTTAGCAGATACACCGAAACCATATGTAAAGTTCGGTTTTTTCGTTGCACCGATTGCTACTTTATCATTATCATCTATTACACCATCTCCATTAATATCTTTATACTTAATATCACCAGGCATAACATCACCAAATTGTTTTGGCCAATTACGAATTTCTTCATAATCTTTAAATAAACCTAATGCAACCAACCCCATAGCTTGATCAACCCGATGACCTTCCTGCATCTTATACCAATATATAGTGTTTTCTTCATCGCGCTCTAAAATCTCATTTTTACTATAGGTCATATTTCCACGTATAGTTAAATCAACCTTGTCTATTTTATGGCGGAATGAAAAGTTGCCATCAAATCCACGTGCTTCTACAATCCCGACATTTGCATAAGGATGAATATCCTTCTCATTAACCTTATTATCTTTATATTCTGTCCACGTACCCAATGAAGCAACCCAAGGCAAATACTTACGCTCCATATAAATACCTTCTCTACGTTCATGGAAATAGTCAATAGATCCCGACAATTTGTCGTCAAAAAATGAAAAATCTATACCTAAATCTTGTTTTGTAGCTACTTCCCATGACACATTGGTTGAAGCAACCGAAGTATAACGCATACCACCATAATATCTATCATAGCCAAAATCCGCAAATTGATAGCCTCCAACAGGCTTATTGCCACTTACCACATTTCCAGAATTGTCTCTCTCCCACAGAGTTTCAAGATTATATAAATATGGGAAACGAGTATCTCCTAAATTATCATTACCGGTTTTACCATACGAATAACGTATTTTAAACATATTCACCCACTTTAAATTATCTTTAACAATAGACTCTTCTGCCACATTCCATGCACCAGAAATAGCAGGAAAGAAACCAAAACGATTATCTTTATGGAAATTTTCCGATCCTGTATATCCAAAGTTAAAATCAACAAAATAACGATATTTCCAGTTATAATTAATACGTCCTGCTAATCCTTGATTACGCCGAGAAATACCATTTTTAAGGTCTGAACCAATCCCTTGAGTAGCAACTTTTGCAGATTGAGTATATTTCAATACTGCTCCTACATGATGATCCTTAAATCCACGATTATAATGTAATTCCCATTCGAAGAACTCATTTCGCTTTCCACTTGAACCAGAAGTTTGTGTCATTTTCTTCTCTTCAGAAAGTCGAGTAAAAATCAAATCACCATTTACATCACGGTAAGGTTCTGCTTTATATAATTCAGGCCACTTTACTCGTTTTATCCAATTGGAGTTTTCCGTATCATATCCGAAACGCCCAATAAATTTAAGCCCTTTCGTAATAAAGTCTAATTTCTGCTCCAATGTTACATTTGTTTGAATATTATTTTTCCAACTCTCATTGTATCCAGTCATAGTAGCTTGTACCCATGGGTTGATATTGTCCTCTTTTCCAGTCCAAGATGCTATTTTACCATCCGAATATGTCACTGGCATCATTATAGAATTATAGCCCATTAACGTTGTCCAAATAGCATCAGTTCCTACACCTGGGTCGTTCTGTTTACGTAATGAACCAGATACACCAACTTTCAACAAAGTTGTTTTAGTAATATCAATATCTACATTCATACGATACGTCCACTTCCGGAAATTAGCATTAGTATTATAATTCTTCAAGGATTTATCCGTTTTGTACATGCCCTGTTGGTCTTGATAACTACCACCTACATAATAACGAGCAGTTTTACCACCACCAGTCATATTTAATGAAGCGCGAGTGCTCCATGCACCATCCCTCAACATCAAGTCCATCCAATCCACATCTGGATATAAATCCGTATCAAGCCCTAAACGAAACAACTCCAATTCTTCCGGCTGATATAAAGGTTCTTGATTACGAGTCGTTTTTGCCTCATTTGCCATTGAAGCATAGGTATATCCATCTACAAATTCAGGAAGCTGAGTAAACATACTATAAAAAGTTTCGACTTTAGCATTTATATTGATTTTCCCCTCTTTACCACGACGAGTATTAATCAAAATAACACCATTGGCACCTTTACTTCCATAAATTGCTGTAGCAGAAGCATCCTTTAATACAGTAAAAGATTCCACATCTTCCACATTAATTTCATTCAAATCACGTTCAAACCCATCGACTAAAACCAATGCTGCATTGCTGGCACCAAAAGTAGAAATACTTCGCACCCAAAACTCGGAAACTGACCCCGGACGACCATTGGATTGCATAGCTTGAATGCCTGGAACAACACCCGCTAATGCATCAGCCATAGAAGTACTAGGACTTGTTTTCAATTCTGCAATATCTACATTAGTTACAGCACCAGTCACAGCTATTTTCTTTTGTACACCAGTACCAGTAACTACTACCTCATCAATAAGAGTAGCTTTGGCTTCTTCCATTGCCACATTTACCGTGCGTTGCTCTTTCACCAATACTTCCACTGGTTCATAACCAATATAAGTAAAAACTAACTTATTGTAAGGAGGCATTTTGAGCAAATACTTCCCATTTATATCAGTGATTGCGCCTAATCCAGGCATATTAGCAATAGACACATTGACACCTATTAACGGTTCTTTGTTTGTATCAGTTACAATTCCTGTCACTACAATCTCTTTTTGTGCAAAAGCATGAACTGAGAATCCGAGTAACATCATACATATTAATAAAAAATTTCTCATCATAAGTATGTTTATCATTATTAGTCTTCCATAGCAATTTTTCGGATACGATGATTATTCGCTGTCTCTTATACACATCTCCGAGCCCACGAGACAGGCAGAAATCTCGT
>ERZ1027221.1121-NODE-1121-length-14377-cov-6.869222_pt1 | contig 14377 bp, 14 predicted proteins | sample MGYA00519267_ERZ1027221 | MGnify/ENA primary metagenome ERZ1027221 (study PRJEB26926, sample SAMN06164533) | human gut metagenome | biome: ENVO:00009003; feature: ENVO:2100002; material: ENVO:00002003 | host: Homo sapiens | place: USA | collected 2012 ...
AGAAGACGGCATCCGAGATTTCTGCCTGTCTCGTGGGCGCGGAGATGTGTATAAGAGACAGGCAGCAGGTTCAGCAGCAGATACCACGCGCACAGCCGGGCAAAGCCGCGCGGGCCGGGCAAACCGTAGGCAGCGGCCACAACGGCACCGCAGGTAGAGGCTTTGCAGAGCACCGCCGCCGCACCGGGCAGCTCCGGCAGCAGGATGCCAAGGGAGAAGGCCGCCGCTGCCGCACTGCCTGCCAGCAGGCGCAGGCCGCTGCACTGCCGTGCACACAGCAGCCCGGTACACAAAAGCAGCATTGCTGCGGCCAGAAAGTTCGTCAGCAGCAGCTCATCCAGATAAATCACAGTTTTCATAGAAAAGCCCTCACACATTCCAGTATCTTCCAGTTACAGAAAAAACCATGTCGATGCGCTGAAAAACACGGCTTTTGTAAAGATTTTGAGACCGGATTTTCACAAGTTATCACACTTTTCACATTTTTTTCAAAAAAGTACTTGAATCTTTCTGGAAAGTGTGGTATATTATTGCCATCCTAGATACGGGATGCGAACCACACAAAGTGGTTTGTAAAATATTTTTTCTAATTTTGAAGGGAGTAATATCATTATGATGATGCCTGCAAACTTCTCTGCTGTTGCAGAAAACGAACTGACCTACGTTGTTGGTGGTGCTTCTCTGGTTGACTACCTGGCACCCGTTATGACCGCTCAGAACTGGCAGAATGTTTCTGCCAACGTGATCAAGATCGTTGGCAACACCTTCCTGAGAACTTATGTTTCTTCTGCTTTCGACAGCGTGTTCGATGGCAACTACGTCCCCGGTGACTTCATCGGCGGCGTGTGGAACACCGTGCATCGCGCATACGACAAGGGTGCTCACACCTACGCAAACGGCGCTTGGGGCGCTGCTCTGGGCATCCTGAACGCTGGCCTGAGCATTGCTGGCGGTCTGTCTGCTATCTACACTCTGGGCTCCAGCTCCATCGGTCTGGAGGTCAAGGAAGCTCCCAACAAGGCCCTGAACAGCGGCTACGGCTTCGGCTACAAGGGCTAATCTCTCCTGATATAAGGATAGACTAGCACCCGGAGGGAAACCAAAGGGCTAACATACCCCCGCACAGAATGGGAGACCGTTCTGTGCGGGGGTTTTGTTTTTGCAATGGTGGTGCGCGGGCAGAGGATAGATCTTTATAATACCGTAAAATTTGCAAATGGCGTTGGCTTGTAAAAAAGATGGGATTATGGTACTATGTTCTTGGAAGAAGAAAGCGGGTGGACCAATGCCTGAAAATAAAACGCAGCAAGAGTTGGCAACTATGTGCAGAGCTATGGAAGAAATGAGAAATGAAACTGTTCGGGAGCGGAACATCGAGTGTGCTTTGGAAATGCTGGCAGATGGAATGCCATATGAAAAGGTTGCAAAGTATTCAAAGCTGACCCTTGAAAAAGTCAAAGCCTTGGATACGAAGAAGCCTGCCTGATCTGTAAGGCGGCAAACGCCGCCCGGCAGCAGCTCCTGAACATTTTTATACGTAAATTGTAAAGCGTAAAAAGTAAGCCCCGCAAGACTTTTGATCGGTTTTGAACCAATTGAGCCTTGCAGGGCTTTTGCATTCTACAGGATTTTTGCTTTATACCGCCTGTAACGGTGTGTTTTCCATTGCTTTCTTAAATTCCTCAACTGTCATGTTGGCTTTTTCTGCAGCACGCTCCGGCTTTAAATCACCCTCTTGGACGAGCCGCATTAGCATCCGCATCTCGCCAATGCCGATGCCTTCTTCTCTGCCAATGCCGATGCCTTCTTCCCGGCCTTCGGCCTTGACACCTTGACTAAGGTTGCACATAATAAGCACCTCTCTTTCCAGTTCTTCACTCATTGCAACGCCAAACTCTTCTTCGAGAATTTTCTTTTTCTCCGCAGCCGCTCTTGACGAGGAAAGTAGCACATCCAGAAACTTCAAAATACCTGTATAGTTTTCTGCATCAGGTTTCCCCAGACAAATCGTTACCACGCTCATCAGATCATAATTTTCTGATTTTTCAGTAGCGTTTCCAATCAACTGCTCTGGCCGAATCGAATACCGTGTGAGTGTATTCTGAAATTCATCCGACGGTTTTGTGCAGACCCATATAGAATACACTTTTCGGATTTTTCCATACTCCGATTTTTTGAAAATCGGCCCGTGCTGCGCGGAGATCATTCGGCTGCAATAATAGATTGCACGCTTCGTCAGCGGGTATCCCGGATTAAAAGCAGTCTGTGCTTCTACATTGATAATAAGACGAATTACATCTTGTGAGGCCGCATCATTCGCTGTTGTCGGAGTGATCGCATCAAAGCGAACGTCATAACGCACCGTTCCCTCAGTCAGCGTAGAATCCTCATTATTGCTTCCGGTTATCACTTCGGGAGCTTTTGGAGATCTGTTTGTATCATCAACGTGAACGCCAACTGTGCCAACCTCTGGAGTTCCCTCAATATACTTTTCGGCAATTTCCTCTACGGAACATTCACTGTATTCATCTACACAACCCTTCATGATCTGCGCCAAAATCTGCTTGTTCGCCAGCAGTTTTTTGGCCGTCTTATCATAGTCCGAATCAAACTCCGTCTGAGTTATCGTGTGGGCAAGCTGATTTTCTACCGTGTTTTGCTTTTCCATCGGCATTCACTTCCTCGCAACAGGTTCAACAAGAGCATATAAGCCCTTATCGTACTTTCATCTTACCATAAATCGTTTTGCATATCAAGCTGTGCAGCCCGCTCAACACCGGAAATGGAGTTCCATGCTTATAATAGCGTTGGCTTGTAAAAAAGATGAGATAATGGAACGATGTTCTTGGAAGAAGAAAGCAGGTGAACCAATGTCTGAAAATAGAACCCGGCCGGCACCGGCATGACGAAGAAAACGTTCCTACACAGAATGGGAGACTGTTCTGTGCGGGGGTTTTGTTTTTTAAAATTTCTGGAAAAAATCTTCCGAAAACGGTTGACAATCCGGCAAGGCGCTGGTATAATTACTCCTGTCGTCAGGCACGGCACGGACATCTGGGGGATTAGCTCAGCTGGGAGAGCGCTTGCATGGCATGCAAGAGGTCACCGGTTCGATCCCGGTATTCTCCACCAGAAGGAAAAGCACCGCACGGAAACGTGTGGTGTTTTTTGTTGCTACCGAACAAAGGAGAAAACTATGAGCTACGCGATCGTATTCAGCAGTAAAACGGGCAACACAAAATTACTGGCAGACACGCTGCACACCTATCTGCCGCAGGAAAACTGCTGCTATTTTGGCACTCCGGACCCTGCTGCCCTGGAGGCAGACGAGCTCTACGTGGGCTTCTGGACAGACAAAGGAACCGCTGACGAAAGTACTTTGGATTTTTTGAAGCAGCTGCACGGCAAAAACATCTTCCTCTTTGGCACCGCCGGTTTTGGCGGCAGTGAGGAGTATTTCAGCAAGATCCTGAAAAAGGCGGAGCGTTCACTGGACAGGAGCAACACGGTTTTCGGCCGTTATATGTGTCAGGGCAAGATGCCGCTGTCGGTACGCCAGCGGTATGAGGGCATGAAAAAGCAGCCGATCCATCTGCCCAACTTGGATGCGCTGATCGAGAATTTCGACAACGCCCTTTCTCACCCGGATGCGGATGATCTGGAACGGCTGAAGCAGGCGGTAAAATGATAAAAAGGCAGCGGCTCCCCTCAAACAGAGGAAGCCGCTGCCTTTTTTGCTTAACGGATGATCCTACGCTCCTGCCTGCAGTTCCGCGGTTCTCATCCCACGCTTCTTTTATAAAAGAACAGGTACTGCTGCACGATGCCCGCTTCCGGCCCGAACTGCGGGAACGGGTCCTGCCCGGCAAACTCGTCCCGGATGAGCCGTTCGATCCAGACATCCACCGGCACACGGCCCACACGGCCATAGCCGAACAGACACACGCAGTTTGCCACCTTTTTGCCCACGCCATCCAGTTCCATCAACCGGGCAAAAAGCGCTTCATCGGGCAGAGAAGCCAGTTCTTTCAGGTCCAGTGTGCCCTCTGCCGCCTGCTGCGCCGCATGCAGCACGTAGCGGGTGCGGTAGCCAAGACCGCACTCCTGCAGCGCCTGCTCCCCGGCACAGCAGAGCGCTTCTGCTGTCGGGAACGCATACACCGGCCCTTCGCCATCGCTGCCCAGCCGCTCGCCAAACCGCTCCGAAAGCAGCTCTACCGCCCTGCGGATGGCCGGGATGCTCTTTCGCTGCGAGATGATGAAGCTGACCAGCATCTCCCACTCATCCTGACGCAGCACCCGGATGCCCCGGCCATATTCCATGGCACGCTGCAGAAAGTCGTCCCGGCTGTCCAGCTTTCCGCGCAGGGCGGCATAGCTGCGGCCAAGGTCGAAGTAACCGTGCCAGAAGGTTTCCCATGCGCCCGGCTCACACCGCACCGTGTAGGTTCCGCTGCGCAGTGGTCTGAGGTAAAGCAGCTGTCTTCCGGAAACAAACCGATACCAGCCCTCCACCTGTTTCCGGGGGCGAAAGCACTGGCCGCTTGCCAGAATTTTGTCCGGGTCGAAATCATCCCGGATCTGAACCGTTTTCTCTTCCAGCTCCATTGCCCCCATCACAGCTCCAGCTCCCGGTACACTTCACCTTCCAGCGTTTTCCAAAGGAAGGTCTCCCCTTCCAATGTCATATAGCTATGTGCACTTCCCTCCTTTGGGATGCTCACAGAACCGGGGTTCAGGTAGAGATTGCCTTCGCCGAACTCTGTCCACGCCGGAATGTGGGTGTGGCCATGCAGCAGGACATCCCCCGGAGCCAGCGGCGGCAGATTTTTCAGGTTGTGCACATGACCGTGGGTAGCGTAAACGAGCCGTCCGCCCACCGGCAGCACAGCATAGTCGGCCAGAATGGGAAAATCCAGCACCATCTGATCCACCTCAGCGTCACAGTTGCCCCGCACGCACAAAAGCGCCGGCTTCAGCCCGTTCAGGAGCGGGATGACCTCCTTCGGGGCATAGCCCTCCGGCAGGTCGTTGCGGGGGCCGTGATACAAAAGATCCCCCAGCAAAAGCAGCCGGTCTGCTCTCTCCCGCTCAAACGCTTTGATCATTTTTTTGCAATAAAACGCCGACCCGTGCAGGTCGGATGCGATCATCCATTTCATGGCAGGATTCTCCTTATTTTATAAAGTATCTATTTTTATTTTAGCCTCCCGGTGAAAAATGGTCAAGTCTATAAAAGTCACACTTTATCTGTTTGACATCTTGACATCTGCCGGAAGCCGTGTTATCCTACAGTTAATAAAATTCGTGTGGATTTTTACAGCAATATGCTACTTTTCGCCACACAATGACTTCAAAAGAGCCATTGTGTGGCTTTTTTGCGTCTGCTTTTATCTTCGAGCAGTCTCGCCCTGACGATTCCGCGGCTGCAGTAATTCATTCCTTTTCTCTACAGGAGCAATGCAAACACTATGAACGAGACCTTTATGAAAGAAAAACCGGTGCTGCCGCTGTTGGTATCCATGGCGCTGCCCAATGTTATTTCCATGCTGGTGAACAGTCTGTACAACATTGTAGACAGCCTGTTCGTGGCCCACATCAGCGAGGACGCCATGACTGCGTTGTCGCTGGTGTTCCCGATCCAGAATTTTGCCAACGCCATCGCCATCGGCTTCGGTATCGGCATCAATGCCATGATCGCACTGTATCTGGGCGCAGGCGACCGCAAAAAGGCTGAGACCGCAGCCACCCACGGTATGGCTCTGAGCCTGATACACGGCATTCTCATCACCATTCTCAGCATCGCCATCATGCCGGGCTTTTTGCGCCGGTTCACCGGTGACGAAAGCCTGATCTCCTCCGGCATCACCTACTCCACCATCGTATTCCTGTTTGCCACCATCAACATGGCGGCACTGGCCTTTGAAAAGATGTTTCAGGCCGTGGGCCGCATGAAGGTGACTATGGCGGCGCTGATCTTTGGCTGTGTGTGCAATATCCTTCTGGACCCCATCCTGATCTTCGGCCTTGGCCCGGTGCCTGCCATGGGCATTGCGGGTGCGGCCCTTGCCACCGGCATCGGCCAGCTGCTGAGCCTGTGCGTTTACCTTTTCGTTTACGTCCGTACTGAGCTGCCTATCCGACTGCGCCGCAGCTGCCTGCGCCCGGATGCTGCACTGGACGGCAAACTGTATGCCATCGGCGTGCCGGCCATCCTCAATCTGGCCCTGCCCTCTCTGCTGGTCACCTTCCTGAACGGCCTGCTGGCGGGCTTTTCCCAGAGCTACGTGGTGGTGCTGGGCATTTACTACAAGCTGCAGACCTTCCTGTATCTGCCCGCCAATGGCATCGTGCAGGGTATGCGCCCGCTCATTGGCTACAATTACGGTGCCAAACAGCACGCCCGCGTGAAAAAGCTCTACGAACTCACCCTCATCATGAGTGCTGCCATCATGGCTGCGGGCACGGTCATCTGCCTGTTCGCTTCCCGCCCGCTGATGCAGCTGTTCACTTCCAACCCCGAAACCGTCGCCATCGGCCAGACTGCCCTGCGCATCATCTGTCTGGGCTTTGTGGTTTCTGCCGTATCCACCACCTCTTCCGGTGCACTGGAAGGCCTTGGCAAGGGCGCAGAATCGCTGGTCATCTCGCTGTGCCGCTACATCGTATTCATCATGCCGCTGGCCGCTGTGCTGTGCCATTTCCTTGATGCCAACGGCGTGTGGCATGCATTCTGGATCACCGAAGTGCTGTCCGCCATCGTGGCTTACCCGGTGTACCGCAAGGCAGTTGGAAAGTGCTGAGCCTTCTTGAAAGCGCTGGACGGCGAAGGACAAGTAAAATAAAATAGTTTCAAGCAGTTGAGGGAGAGTTTGCCAAAAATCCTCCCTCTTTTTTGTGCATTTTATTTGACAGTACGCAAAAACTGCGGTAAAATAAGGTGTTTGTTTTCCGGCATTTCGGCTGGAAAAGCGCAATTTAACAGAGGATGTGGGAAAAATATGATCGAGACGATCACGGCCGTCAATCAGGCGGTCAACCAATTCATCTGGGGCGTGCCCGCCATGGTGTGCATCATCGGCGTAGGCCTGCTCCTGAGCGTTCGCACGGGCTTTTTGCAGATCCGCAAATTTCCCTACGCCATCAAAACTACCATCGGACGCATGTTCCGCAAAAAGGATGCTTCCGATGGTGCCATGACGCCGTTTCAGGCGGTGTGCACCGCACTGGCGGGCACTGTGGGCACCGGCAACATCGCCGGTGTGGCAGGTGCCATCGCCATCGGCGGCCCGGGTGCGGTGTTCTGGATGTGGTGCTCTGCCCTGCTGGGCATGTGCACCAAGTTCGCCGAAGTCACGCTGGCGGTGTACTACCGTGAGCGCAGCGAGACCGGCGAATGGGTAGGCGGCCCCATGTACTACATTAAAAACGGCCTGAGCAGGCATTGGCAGTTTCTTGCTGTGCTGTATTCCCTGTTCGGCGTGCTGACCGTGTTCGGCACCGGCAATGCCACACAGGTAAACACCATCGTTGCGGCCATTGACACCGCCCTGCTGGAGTACGGCATCGTGGGCAGCGGTTCTCTTTCCACCCTGAACCTTGTGGTGGGCATCATCGTGACCCTGCTGGTAGCGCTGGTACTGCTGGGCGGCATCAAGCGTATTGGCAGCGTGAGCGAAAAGCTGGTGCCCTTTATGGCTCTGTTCTACATCGTGCTGTCCGTGGGCGTTATGGTGCTGAACTTTGAGCGCCTGCCCTATGTGTTCGAGTCCATCATTGCGGGTGCGTTCAACCCGGCAGCGTTCACCGGCGGCACCATCGGCAGCCTGTTCGTCAGCATGCAGAAGGGCGTCTCCCGCGGCATCTTCTCCAATGAGGCCGGCCTTGGCACCGGCTCCATCGCCCACGCCTGCGCCGACACCAAAAAGCCGGTCAAGCAGGGCATGTTCGGCATCTTTGAAGTATTTGCGGATACCATCGTCATCTGCACCCTGACCGCCATGGTCATCCTGTGCAGCGGCACTCCCGTGAATTACGGCACTGCCGCCGGTGCAGAGCTGACCATCAGCGGCTTCACCACCACCTACGGTGGGTGGGCATCGGTCTTTACCGCTGTGGCGCTGTGCTGCTTTGCCTTTTCCACCATCATCGGCTGGGGCCTGTATGGTTCCCGGTTCCTGGTGTTCCTGTGCCGCAGCGATAAGGTGGCAAAGCCCTTCTTTCTGGTCTACTCCTTTGTGTCCATTCTGGGCGCAACGATGGATCTGGGCCTGCTGTGGAGCATTGCGGATACCTTCAACGGCCTGATGAGCATTCCGAACCTGCTCGCGTTGCTGCTGCTTTCCGGCACAGTGGTCAGGCTGACCAAAGAATTTTTTGCATCGGAGGGCTGATTGCCCACAACAAAAAGAGGCTGTTGCACATCGTTTTAGCCGAAAGTGCAACAGCCTCTTTTGTTATTCGGGCAGGTGTACCGGTACCCGCGCCACACAGTGCACCCAGCAATCGCCGTCCTTGCGGGTATAGCAGAACACCTTGCGGAACAAGATATCCCCCGGCACAAGGTTCAGCTGCCGGGCGCGCTCCATTCTGGACACCGCCATTGGTGTGATCATTGCACTGCTGGTGAACTATTTCCTGCCGCGTGAGCGGGTGGTGCGCCTGTGGGAGGGCTTCAAAAAGCGTCTCGGCCTTTGCCGATAAAAGCATCCGAACATGCGAAAAAGCTGTTGCAAGACAGCTCTCCAAAAATACTGTACGATACCCGGAACTTTTTCAGGGCCAAAACGGCTCCAAAAGGTTCCGGGTCTTTGATTTTTCGCAATTTCCCTGCGCAGGCTGCTACCGCATTTTTTCAATCCCCTTATTCTGCCCGCGTCCGGCTCTTTTCAATCCAGACAGTTCATGTTACAATAGGTTCATTGGATAAACAGCACTGAAAATGGACGGAGGAAAAGGATCTTGGATTTTTATGGAACCATCGGCCCGGCCTGTGGGCAGCTGGAAACCCTGCAGCGCATGGTGGAAGCCGGCATGACCGGCATCCGCATGAATCTTTCCCACGGACCGCTGACCGCACACGCTGACTGGCTGGCAATGATCCGCGCAGCCGGCATCCGGCAGCTTCTCATCGACCTGCAGGGTCCGGAGCTGCGCATCGGCACGCTGGCAGAGCCTGTCACTCTGGTTGAGGGCAGTTCTGTACGCCTTGGCGCAGACGGCATTCCCTGCCCGGCAGCTCTGGTGCAGGCCGCTGCACCCGGACAGCAGCTTCTGCTGGACGACGGGAAACTTCTGGTGCAGGTGACGCAGACCCTGCCGGGTGCCCTTTTGTGCACAGTGGTACGCGGCGGAACGCTGCAGAGCCGCAAGAGCATTGCTGCGCCGGGCCTTGCAGTGCACTCTCCTACCCTGACCGAAGAGGACCTGCAGAACCTGAAAATCGCAAAGCAGTGCGGTGTTACCGGCGTGATGCTGCCCTTTGTGCGCAGCAAGGCAGACATTCTGGCCCTGCGCAGTGCCTTAGAGCAGGCAGACGCAGCAGACATCCGCATTTTTGCCAAAATTGAAAACATGGCTGGGGTGCGTGCCCTGCCGGAATTTCTGCATCTTGCCGATGAGATCGTCATTGCCCGGGGCGACCTTGGCAACGCCATGCCGCTGTGGGAGCTGCCCCGCTGCCAGAAGCAGCTTTCTGCTGCCTGCCGGGCTGCCGGTGTGCCTTTTATGGTGGTGACCCAGATGCTGGACAGCATGTGCACCCGCGCCGTGCCCACCCGGGCCGAGGTGAGTGACATCTACAACGCCGTATTGGACGGTGCCGCCAGCGTCATGCTGACCGGCGAAACGGCCGCCGGACACTACCCGGTGCAGGCCATGGAATATCTGGTGCGCACGGCACGCACCGCGATGTGATACGTGCTGATTTAGAATGCCCTCCGCTACGCTCTGGGCATCGTCAGAGGAAGAATTATTTTTTATTTGGGATTCCGAAAAGTCTGCGGACTTTTCGGAATCCCTTTTTTACGGAAAGGGGTCGTGACCGAGAGCGGCAGCTTTCATTTCTGCATTTGTGAAAGTCTGTAAGAATTGTTGTAGATGTTGTTTCCCGCTGCGGCCCTCCCGTGAAAAGGCCAATCAGGAAGATCCGCAGATTTTCCCGATTGGCAAATATAAACAATATTCCGCTAAAATTGCCCAGAGCGCAGCGGAGGGCATTTTCAAATCGTCCCGCACAGAAGTTTTTCCGCAAAAAATCGGCAAAAGGATAGCTTCTTTTGTCCGCTTCCTGTATAATAAAGGTAAAATCAACTGAATTCAGAAAGGTTTATCGTTTATGGGCATCGTAGTCATCGGAGCTGTTTTTGTGGATATCAAGGGGTATCCCCTGTCTGCCTACATTCCCGGCGGACGCAACGCCGGGCGCATTGAGCAGGTACATGGCGGTGTGAGCCGCAATGTGGTGGAGGATATCGCCAATGTAGAGCTGCGTCCTACCTTTGTCAGTCTGGTGGACGACACCGGCATGGGACAGGATGTGATCAACAAGCTGGAAAATCATAAGGTGAACACCCGCTACATCCTGCGTGTGCCGAACGGCATGGGCACCTGGCTGGCCATCTTTGACAACGACGGCGATGTGCACGCAGCCATTTCCAAGCGGCCGGACACCACTCCCCTCACCGGCCTGCTGAAGGAAAAAGGAGATGAGATCTTTGCCGACTGTGACGCCATTGCACTGGAGCTGGATCTGGAAAAGGAAACTGTAAAGCAGGTGCTGCACTATGCCAAAAAGTACCATAAGAAGGTCTTTGCTGCCATTTCCAACATGAGCATCGCTATGGAGCGCCGGGACTTTTTGCAGCAGATCGATTGCTTTGTGTGCAACCAGCAGGAAGCCGGGCTGCTCTTTTCGGACGACTACGACCACCTGAGCCCCGAGGAAATGCGCAAGGTACTGGCTGCCAATGTGCACAGTGCCAACATTCCCAGCATGGTGATCACCATGGGCGGTCAGGGTGCCGTGTACGCCCATGCCAACGGCGGATCCGGCATCGTGCCCGCCAAGAAGGTAGACGTTCTCGACACCACCGGTGCCGGTGACGCCTTCTTCGCCGGCACCGTCATCGGCCAGACCTACGGCAAGACTCTGGCCGAGTCCTGTGAGATCGGCAGTCGTCTGGCTGCATCGGTCATCTGCATCACCGAGAACGTCTGTCCCCGCTTCCGCCCGCTGGAATTCGGGCTGGACGTCCCTGTGGTGGACTGAGAAACCGTTTTCATAAGCACCTGCTATAAAGCCATCATCTAAAAAAGACAGAGAAGCTTTTATGCTGCCTCTGTCTTTTTGTCTTTTCGGTTTCCACGCAGATGCGAGCCGGAAGGCCTTTTACTTTTCCTGGATCTGCTTGCCGGTCAGGTGTTCGATCGTGATCTCGTAGAGCTGTACGCCCTTGATGGCTTTTGCGATTTCTTTTTCCACCTCTTCCCTGCCGGGATAATACTTCAGGCCCAGTTCCCGCACGCGGGTCTCGGTGGCGGCCGCATCCTCGACCAGCCTGCAGCGGCCAAAGACCACTGTGCTCTGCACATAGGGGGCCCAATCGCCCGGCTCAAAGTGCTCATTGCCGTAAACGGTAAAGCAGACCTTATCGTTCTTTTTCAGTGCATCCACTTTATGTCCGGACTTTGCACCGTGAAAATAGATCTTATCCTGTTCCTGATCGTAGAAATAGTTGACCGGAATGGCAAATGGATAGCCGTCATCGCCGTTGACGGCCAGCACGCCCCGCCGGGACTGCTTCAGCAGATGTTTTGCGGCTTCCTCCGGGATCTCCCGGTTCGCTCTTCTCATGGGTCTGAACATCTTTGCTTTCCTTCCTGATATTGCACTTTCATCATAAGTAGTCTGCTGCCCTTTGGCGGTCAGCTTCCTTTGGTAATGCGGATCAGCGTTTTATCCAGCTGAATGGTGCGGTTCCACGGGTTCAGGATGATGCCGCTGATCTCCGGCACGGCAAGCGCTGCATCAAACAGCTTGTCCATATCCACAAGAAAGGTGGACTGCACCGGCTCGGCACCCTTCAGTTCTTCCTCAAAGCTGGTGAATGCATACCACCAGCTTGCACCGTCGGCGGTCCGGATGGTCCGAAGCTGCATCTGCTCACTACTCAAATTGGGTTCCACCGCCACGACGAACTGGCCGTGTTCCTTCATGCGCCTCCGGATGACGGTGAGGGTGTGGGCCAGCTGTTCCTGTGTGGCCTCCTGCTGCAGGGCATACACCGCCTGCTCGATCTTTTCGTTTCCGTTCAGGCCTTCGTCTTTGGGTCGATTCATTGAAGTTGGTTCCTTTCCATTGTGTTTTGGCGGAGGGAATAAGCGCAGCTCATCACAGCAGCAGATCGAACAGACCGATCATCACCGGCATTGTGATGATGGAAAGCAGCGTGGTGAGCACATACAACGCGCTGGAATGCGCTGCATCGCGGTCGTACAGCTGGGCCATGGAGGTAACGGTGGCGCAGGCGGGGGTAATGGCGGCAAGGTACACCGTCATGAGGATGTTTTTGCCATCAGCCACCCAGCTGGAAGCATGGCAGACCAATAGCAGCACCAGCATGACCAGCGGGCACACCACAAGCCGCAGCACGGTGGGCAGGTAGTTGCGGCGGGTACAGAACACATCCCGCAGCGGCTTTTCTGCAATGGCCATACCCGCCAGCAGCATGCCCATGGGGCCTATCATATCACCCATGGTGCTCATGGTGTTCTGCAGCGGCGCAGGCAGCGCCACACGGAACCAGTACAGCAGCGCACCGGCCGCAATGGCAATCATATTGATGTTGGAAAAAACTTTTTTCCAGTCCAGTGCACGGTCGCCCTGCAAAAGAGAACTGGCATGCGTCCACAGCAGGATCAGCTGTACAATGATAAATGCGCAGGAATAGATGACATACTCATCGCCCAGCAGGGCCCTGACCAGCGGGATCACCAGCGCCGCCGCGTTGCTGTAGATCACATTCACCTGTTCCACGGCATCCAGCTTCAGCGGACGGCTCAGCAGTGCACTGATCCCCAGCAGCACTACATGGATAGCCGCCGCAATAGCCATGGAGTACAAAAGCCCCTTGCGGATCTCTGGCGTGTCGTTGATCTGGAACGCATTGATGATGACACAGGGCGTGACCAGATATACCATAACCACCGAGAACACTTTGCTGTCACTTGCCTTCAGCAGCCCTGCTTTGACCACGGCGTAGCCCATGATCAGGATCAGGAACAGCTGCGCGATCTGCTGGGCCAAAAGAATGCTGATCTGCATTGTTTTTCCTCTTTTCCGTCTTGTGTTGTAAAAGCCCAAAAGGAGAGCCGCCTTTCTGCAAGGCAGCTCTCCCCTTTCGATTTTATTTGCCGTTCGTCAGCCGCGCCACATGCAGCGCCAGATAGGCTGTCTCCTCATTGGGCAGGAACACGCCGTACTTGCGCAGAATAAAGGTGCGTATTTTTTCCGCACAGGTCACTGCCGCCGGGTAGTTCTGCTGCATCTGCTGGAACAGGAAGTCATCCTCACTGTCCATCAGCTTGCCGGAAAAGAACCGCTCTGCAAAATACTGCAGATGGCTCACGAACCGTGCATAGTGGATGCTCTCAGCGCTGACCGGGCAGTGCATACTGTAGGTGACGATATTGGACAGCTCACTGATGAACTGTGCCGCCCGCATGGCATCGTAGCCGGCCTGCGGGTCCTGCCGTGCATTGACGATGTGGAACGCGATATTGCCCGCTTCTTCGTCCGGAAGCTCGATGTCAAGCTTTGCCCTGACTTTTTGCAGGCCGCGCTGACCCACCGCATACTCCTTGGGATAAAAGTGCTTGATCTCCCAGAAGATGCGGTTGGTCACCACAAGGCCCTTCTGCTGGCGCTCCACCGCAAAATGCAGATGGTCAGTCAGCAGCAGATAGATGTGGGCTGAAAGCTTGACCCCCAGCGACTGCTCTGCATCGTCCACGATGTCCTGTGTCAGATCCAGATAGACCGCCGGAATGCTGGAAAACAGCTCCAGCATGGGCTGTGCATCCGGGTTGGACAGCGGAAGGAACACACGGTCTGAGGGCTGCCGCTCAATGGGTTCGCCGGCCTTGCGTCCATAGCCGATGCCCTTGCCCAGCAGGATGGACTCCTCGCCGCTGTCATCCTGCACCAGCACAACGCTGCTGTTCAGCACCTTTTGGATGTGCATCGGTTTCTCCTCCTACTGTTGGAAAGTTCAGACTGCCGCTCAGAAGCAGCTGGCTTTTCAGTCCAGCTCTTCGCCGTTGGAAGCAATGACCTTTTTGTACCAGTAGAAGCTGTCCTTGCAGCTGCGGGCCAGTG
>ERZ1027221.1129-NODE-1129-length-14322-cov-17.486858_pt1 | contig 14322 bp, 8 predicted proteins | sample MGYA00519267_ERZ1027221 | MGnify/ENA primary metagenome ERZ1027221 (study PRJEB26926, sample SAMN06164533) | human gut metagenome | biome: ENVO:00009003; feature: ENVO:2100002; material: ENVO:00002003 | host: Homo sapiens | place: USA | collected 2012 ...
CGTCAGCTCGTGTCGTGAGATGTTGGGTTAAGTCCCGCAACGAGCGCAACCCTTACTGTTAGTTGCTACGCAAGAGCACTCTAGCAGGACTGCCGTTGACAAAACGGAGGAAGGTGGGGATGACGTCAAATCATCATGCCCCTTATGACCTGGGCTACACACGTACTACAATGGCAATAAAACAGAGGGAAGCAATACAGCGATGTGGAGCAAATCCCCAAAAATTGTCCCAGTTCAGATTGCAGGCTGCAACTCGCCTGCATGAAGTCGGAATTGCTAGTAATCGCAGATCAGCATGCTGCGGTGAATACGTTCCCGGGCCTTGTACACACCGCCCGTCACACCATGGGAGTCGGTAACACCCAAAGCCGGTCGTCTAACCTTCGGGAGGACGCCGTCTAAGGTGGGATTGATGACTGGGGTGAAGTCGTAACAAGGTAGCCGTATCGGAAGGTGCGGCTGGATCACCTCCTTTCTAAGGAGCACGAACGAAAGTTCAAAAGCTTCGGTCAGCAAGGGAGAGCAAGTAGAAAGAAAGCATTGTTCAATTTTGAGGATACTCAAGGAGAAAGAGCGTCTGCAAAAAGAAGCTTGAAAAACCGAGGGAAACCCGAACATGGGGGTGTAGCTCAGCTGGGAGAGCACCTGCTTTGCAAGCAGGGGGTCAGGAGTTCGATCCTCCTCATCTCCACCAAAAGGGCGCATAGCTCAGGTGGTTAGAGCGCACGCCTGATAAGCGTGAGGTCGATGGTTCGAGTCCATTTGTGCCCACCACTCACTTTTCTTTTTCGTGAAAAAAGAAAAGTAAGCAAAAGAAAAAACAATTCGGGTTTACCAAAGAAAAGGCTTTAAACTTACACGATGGTTTTTGAAAGAAAATGATTGTGTAGAAAAGAAGTGTCTTGCTTGCAAGAGCAAATATCAGTAGATGAAAAAGATCATCTGTTGATATCTGTTCTTGGAAAAGGACAGAAAAAAGTGCAGCTTGAAAACAGAATAATGAAAGCAAATGCAAGTGAAAACTACGAGTAAGTAGAAACAACGACATGAAGGTGAATAACCAAAATGTTGGGTAAAAAAATACTACAAATAGTTGGACGCGAAAATTCTGAGAAGAACCAAACGAACAAATGGTAAAGCAAAGAAGAGCGCAGAGTGAATGCCTTGGCATTGAGAGCCGAAGAAGGACGTGGTTAACTGCGATAAGCAGCGGGGAGTTGTAAGCAAGCATTGATCCGCTGATTTCCGAATGGAGCAATCCGCATGAAGTAGTTCATGCATCCATATGTGAATCAATAGCATATGGAGGGGAACCGCCTGAACTGAAACATCTAAGTAGGGCGAGGAAGAGAAATCAACCGAGATTCCGTAAGTAGTGGCGAGCGAACGCGGAAGAGGCCAAACCGAGAGAAGAAATTCTTTCGGGGTTCGGACTGCATTTAGTATTCCTGATCTTTAGTCGAACAGTCTGGGAAGGCTGACGAGAGAGTGTGAGAGTCACGTAGACGAAAAGGAGAAGGAGCGAGCAGGATCCAGAGTACCGCGGGGCACGTGAAATCCCGTGGGAAGATGGGGGGACCACCCTCCAAGCCTAAATACTACTCAATGACCGATAGCGTATAGTACTGTGAAGGAACGGTGAAAAGAACCCCGGGAGGGGAGTGAAAAGAACCTGAAACTCTGTGCTTACAAGCACATAGAGCACGTCAATGTGTGATATGGTACCTTTTGTAGAATGGTCCGGCGAGTTATGGTATGCAGCATGGTTAAGGACTTGAGGTCTGAAGCCGAAGCGAGAGCGAGTCTGACAAGGGCGATAAGTTGTATGCCATAGACCCGAAACCGGGTGACCTAGCCATGTCCAGGCTGAAGTGGAGGTAAAACTCCATGGAGGGCCGAACCGACCTCCGTTGAAAAGGCGGCGGATGAGATGTGGCTAGCGGAGAAATTCCAATCGAACCCGGATATAGCTGGTTCTCCCCGAAATAGCTTTAGGGCTAGCGTTGTATTAGATTACCGGAGGTAAAGCACTGAATGGGCTAGGGGCTGAGAAGTTACTGAACCCTATCAAACTAAGAATGCCGGATAATTGATGTACAGCAGTCAGACTATGTGAGATAAGTCTCATAGTCAAAAGGGAAACAGCCCAGACCCACAGCTAAGGTCCCAAAATGGATTTAAGTGGAAAAGGATGTGGAATTGCACAGACAACCAGGATGTTGGCTTAGAAGCAGCCACTCATTAAAAGAGTGCGTAATAGCTCACTGGTCGAGTGACTCTGCGCCGAAAATTCAACGGGGCTAAAATTCATACCGAAGCTTGGGCTTGACAGTAATGTCAGGGGTAGGGGAGCGTCGTATACGAGGTGAAGTCATAGCGGAAGCGGTGGTGGATTGTATACGAGTGAGAATGCCGGAATGAGTAGCGAGAATTATGTGAGAATCATAATGGCCGAAAGTCTAAGGTTTCCTGAGGAAGGTTCGTCCTCTCAGGGTTAGCCGGGAGCTAAGGTGAGGCGGAAACGCGTAGCCGATGCACATACGGTAGAAATTCCGTAGCCTCCGAAGATTTAAGCACAGGGACACTTTTGAAGGGCTGAGCCGGGCGTTGGTTGCCCCGGTCGAAAGGGACACGATTGAGTGGAAGTCAGTTTGGAAAGAGGCGAGAAAAGCTGTGTGTATATGGAAGGAGCCCGTACCGCAAACCGACACAGGTAGACAGGAAGAAGATTCTAAGGCCAGCGGGAGAAGGGTTGTTAAGGAACTCGGCAAGTTGACCCCGTAACTTCGGGAGAAGGGGTGCTTACGAAGGTAAGCCGCAGAGAATAGGCCCAAGCGACTGTTTAGCAAAAACACAGCTCTATGCTAAATCGAAAGATGACGTATATGGGGTGACACCTGCCCGGTGCTGGAAGGTTAAGAGGAGATGTGAGAGCATTGAATTGAAGCCCCAGTAAACGGCGGCCGTAACTATAACGGTCCTAAGGTAGCGAAATTCCTTGTCAGGTAAGTTCTGACCCGCACGAATGGTGTAACGATTTGGGCACTGTCTCAACAACCCACCCGGCGAAATTGTAGTACCGGTGAAGATGCCGGTTACCCGCGACTAGACGGAAAGACCCCATGGAGCTTCACTGCAGCTTAATATTGGATTTCGGTATTTCATGTACAGGATAGGTGGGAGACTGGGAAATACAGGCGTCAGCTTGTATGGAGTCATTGTTGGGATACCACTCTTGAGGTGCTGGAATTCTAACCTGTGGCCTTGAATCAGGTCAGGGGACATTGTTAGGCGGGCAGTTTGACTGGGGCGGTCGCCTCCTAAAAGGTAACGGAGGCGCTCAAAGGTTCGCTCAGCATGGACGGAAACCATGCCAGAGAGTGCAAACGCATAAGCGAGCCTAACTGCGAGACTGACGGGTCGAGCAGTAACGAAAGTTGGAGTTAGTGATCCGGTGGTATGTGAGTGGAAATGCCATCGCTCAACGGATAAAAGTTACCCTGGGGATAACAGGCTGATCTCCCCCAAGAGTCCACATCGACGGGGAGGTTTGGCACCTCGATGTCGGCTCATCGCATCCTGGGGCTGAATTCGGTCCCAAGGGTTTGGCTGTTCGCCAATTAAAGCGGTACGCGAGCTGGGTTCAGAACGTCGTGAGACAGTTCGGTCCCTATCTGTCGTGGGCGTAGGATATTTGCAAGGAGCTGTCCCTAGTACGAGAGGACCGGGATGGACGCACCTCTGGTGCACCAGTTGTCACGCCAGTGGCACAGCTGGGCAGCTATGTGCGGAACGGATAAACGCTGAAGGCATCTAAGCGTGAAGCCGCCCTTAAGATAAGATATCCCTTCTGTTTACAGAGTAAGACCCCTTGAAGACTACAAGGTTGATAGGCTCAAAGTGTAAGCACGGTGACGTGTTTAGCTAGCGAGTACTAATCGGTCGAGGGCTTAACCTTATTGGTTATGACTACTCCTTTTAACCAACAGCTTTTTCATTATTCAATTTTGAGGATTCGTTCCTCTTCACTTAGTCGGTGGCGTTTGAGTTGAGGTCACACCTGTTCCCATGCCGAACACAGTAGTTAAGCTCTTCTTCGCCGAAAATACTTGGATGGTAACGTCCCGGTAAGATAGGGTGCTGCCGACACCTATGCACCATTAGCTCAGATGGTAGAGCAACTGACTCTTAATCAGTGGGTCCTGGGTTCGAGTCCCCGATGGTGCACCAAATTTCCCGTAACGGGCAGATATATTTTTGCTCGCTGCGGTTTTTCTTTATATGCTGCAGCTCAGCATTATATGGCCCGTTGGTCAAGCGGTTAAGACTCCGGCCTCTCACGCCGGCATCGGGAGTTCGATTCTCCCACGGGTCACCAATATTTCCTCTCGCTTGCGTGAGGTCGTTATGCAAGCTTCTCAAAAAGCTTGCTATTTTTTTGCTCTATGTGGACCATTAGCTCAGTTGGTTAGAGCAACCGGCTCATAACCGGTGGGTCCGGGGTTCGAGTCCCTGATGGTCCACCACATTTTTTTATCTAGGGGTATAGCTCAGTTGGTAGAGCAGCGGTCTCCAAAACCGCGTGCCGAGGGTTCGAATCCTTCTGCCCCTGCCAAATTGCTTATTCGGACAAGATCAAGAATTTCTTCTTGATTTTGTCCCAACAAGCGGTATAAGGCTATACGCCTGTTGGTATTTAAACGGCTAAGCCGTTTTTTTGCTTTATTGATGTCTTTCCTTTTGACGTGATCATGTTGATCCCTAGTCATCACAACTCAGAGTGACAAGCTCTGAAAATGCTGCTTGCTGTCGGTTACGCCCCTTGCACTGCCACAGCAGTGACGCTCGATTACTTTCTCGGTAGCTCAGCCTCACAGGGCATATATACTTGCTAGAGCTGTTGGTGCAGCTCATCACTGCACGTACTAGGTATCTGCATATATGCAGGCTCGCTAATGCGGAGCTGTTAAGTACGACTGAAAAGATCAGCAGTTGTCTGAGATATCGTCGAGGTTACTTCATCAACCTTTATTCTTTTTAAATTGCTGTCAGCCGCCTGATCCGACTGTCAGACGGGTACAAAAAAAGCATTTATCAGAAGTTATTTGTAAACTTTCCGATAAACGCTTGACAAATGTATCGTAATCGTGTATACTAAACACGAAACAAAGCATTCACTAAGGTCATCAGAGGTTTTGCTACAACTTCTGGGACTGATATACTTTCTTACGGCTAATAAGAAGTATATCTTGTGGGTGCTTATTTTTTTGCACTCACTTGCTTTACGTGTTCAAATATACCACACTAGCGTGTATTTGTCAAGTGTTTTTCCAAATATTTTGGCTAAATAAGTTTGATTTGTTCATTATAGCCATTTTATTGTATAGCAATTTAGTTCAAATATTCGTATTCTTGAACATAAACAACCCTACCACGTGTGGTAGGGTTGTTTATGATATTTGCAAATTAATAAAGAAAAAGGTATAATATTTTTGTGATCTTTAAATTTTGAAAGAGGGGATTAAGTTGAAGATCAATAAAAATATCACTTTGGAAAAATATATTGCAGAGCAATGGCTGCCACGGAAGCAGTATGAGGTCAAGGTCAGTACATACACAAGATACTGCGGACTCACCCGAAGAATAAATGCTGCTCTTGGCTCTGAAAAGCTGAGGGATATTACTGTTATGGATATTTATTCTTTCTATGATGATCTAAGAGAAGCTAAGTCAGAGCAGATAACCTTTACTCCAAATGAAACTTGCAGACGATTGCTAAAGGATGGATACACAAGACCAGAAACTGTTCGCCTTACAGGAATGGGCATGGGGACAGTCGATTCTTTGAGAGCGGGTAAGGATGTTAGTCTTGTTACGGCTCAGAGGACTTCCGCATTGTTGCTTTTGCCGATTGATATGCTGTTCACCGAGAATGATTTTCTCCTTTCGGACAGGACTATCATGCACTATCATAGGCTGTTGTATTCCATATTCAAGGACGCTGCATATGACGGAGTTATCAGGCACAACCTTATGGCTAAAGTTAGGGTGCCTAAGCTCGATCTTTCTGAAGAAGCACGTTATCTTGATCTGAAAGACGCTGAAACTGTTCTTTCGACACTTAATGAATGTGGTAAGTATCCATACACAGAGCTGCTGACGCTCATTCTATTTACTGGAATGCGCCGTGGCGAAGCCTGCGGTCTTGAATGGGAGGACATAAACCTTGAACAAGGCTCGATCACTGTTCGTCGTTCGAGTTATTATCTCCCTGGCTTAGGTACATACACAGATACTCCTAAAACCAAGTTGTCAAAGCGTATAATAGCTATCAATGAGAAAGTTATCAATATTCTTCTTTCGGTCAGACGGCGGCAGTCGGAGCTTGGTATAGTCAGTATCAGTAAAAGAGTGTTCACCTACAGAAACGGGAAGCCATTAAATCCAAGCTCTGTTACAAAGTATTTTCACAATTTCATAGAGGAGCATGACCTGCCGAGCTGTTGTGTGCATACACTCAGGCACACCAATGCTTCACTGCTCATTGCAGCCAAGACACCGATAACAACAGTTGCTGGTCGTCTTGGTCATTCAACGCCTGAGATAACTCTTAGGTTGTATGCTCATCAGATGTCCGAAGAAAACAAGAAAGCGGCTGAGGCGATTGAGAAAATGCTATGAGCTATTCTTTTGGTGGGCTTGACATTTTACTAAAAGTAGAGTATAATATAGTTGAAGATAAGGTGCGAGGGTAACACTTTAAAGAAATCCCAATTGAAGATAAGGTGCGAGGGTAACACTTTAAAGAAATCCCAGTTGAAGATTTTCCCCTAGTACAACCCGTACTAGGGGATTTTGATTAGTTTGAAAGAGGAATAGCATGAAAAAGAAATATGAGATAAATTACTTATCAGAGGATTTTTTTGAAAAATATGACTCCAGACATTTTCCTGAAATTGAGCATAAATTAAATCGTCCTTATTTAGTCCTTGTTTTAAAAGTCGAAAATAATACATATGCTATTCCATTTAGAACAAATGTATCACATAAAGCTTGCTATCGTTTTAAAAATTCATCAAGAGATACTCATAGTTTTACTGGTCTTGATTATTCAAAAGCTGTTGTAGTAAATGATGATAGATATATTGGAACGTCTGCTTTTATTGATGAAAAAGAATTTCTAGAATTAAACAGAAAATATTACTTTATAATAAAACAATTTTCAGCGTATGTTAGTGGGTATAAAAAATATGTAGCTGGAGAATTAGATCATTTTTCTTCAAAGAAATATAGATATTCTACTTTGCAATATTTTCATTCTGAAATTGGTATATCAGTAAAACAGAATATTGAGCCTAAAGAAAAAGCAGTTGCTGCAAGCGCTGATGTGCCTGCAATTCATCCTGCTGTCATACGCAGACGAAGAAAGGTGGGTAGATCTCGCTAATTAATTATATTAAATTGCTAATTGCATTATTGACATTCTGTTGTTTGTGTTGTATAATATCAGTGTTGTAAGCTTGATGAGCTTGCAGCGGTTGTCCTGACCGTGCAAAAATGGGAGTTATTAAAGACGGGAGTCCTACCGTGTAAAATAAATGGGAGCTATCAAAGACGGGGATCCTACCGTATAAAATAAATGGGAGTTTTAAAAGGCGGGAGCCCTACCGAGCAAATAGGATCAAAAGCAGTACAGGTGTGCTGCTTTTTTATGTTGAATTTTACTTGACATTTTGTCGCAAGTAGAGTATAATATAAGTGAAGATAAGCAATGCTTATCATATGGAGGTCTTTGACCTTTGTAAAAAGAGGTAGTCCCTACCGTATAAGTGGGAGTTTTAAAAGCAGTGGACCCTACTGTGAGTGGGAGTTTTAAAAGCAGTGGACCCTACTGTGAGTGGGACCTATAAAAAACTTGGCTGCGGTATTTATATCGCAGCCTTTTTAATGAGAAACGGGTGAGAAGTATGAAAAAGAGGAGATTACATCTGTATACATTAGATGTCAAGTATGTTCGTGATTTGGCTAATGCCGATAATAGAGTTATGTCAGTGTCACCTCAACAACATAAAGAAAATAGACCTTTTGTGGGAATAATAATTATTATGAAACAGCATAATTACTGTATTCCAATGACATCGCCTAAGCCTAAGCATAATAAGATGAAAAATGATCTTGATTTTTCTAAAATATTGGATTCAAATAATTGTTTGATTGGAGCGCTTAATTTTAATAATATGATTCCAGTTTCAAATGATGTAATCCAAAAGTTAGACATTCGTCCCAGCAGTAGTGATACTCCGAAAGAAAGAGAATATAAGGAGTTGCTAAATAATCAGCTCGACTGGTGTAATGATAACATTGATAATATAATTAAAAAGGCGAACAAGCTTTATCGCTTAATTACTCAAAGTCCTGAAAAATCAATCAACCTCACACGCCGTTGCTGTGATTTCAAAAAGCTTGAGGCTGTTCTCGAAAGACGTTTGGCTAAAGTGCAGTCAAACGAGTACGAGCCGAAAGAAAAAGCTGTTGCGGCAAGTGCAGAAATTCCAGTTAGACATCCAGCCATTATACGCAGACGCAAAAATACAGGCAGATCCCGTTAGGGGCTGCCTGTTCTCTGTTTATTGAAAAGCTTGATCAGAACTTTGAGACGTGCGTCGTCATTGAAGAAAAGCTGTTCGCCATAAAGCTTTTCAACGGCTTTGTCCAGATTGATATGGGCAAGCAGCAGCTCAGGCGGTAGGTCATTATAGACATTGCCGAGTGGCTGGTCTTTGTAATTCATTCGCAGCTCAAGTATCCTTGCAGCAAGCCGAGCGATATTTTCTTTCTGTTCAGTGGTGATATCTTCAGGAAAAGGGAAGTTCTTGTAGCATAGGATGTTTGAGTATCGGATACGCATATCAAGACGTCCACAAAACATTCTTACCCAGGCATTGTGCATTGATGATGATAGCAAGCCGAAAACGAAGAGGTCTGTGTTTGGTATTATGTACACGCTGTCATTGACCATAACACGCTCTTTGCAGTAGATAAGCGGTACATATTTTCTTTTTTCGGAGGAATGACGGGGAATGACAATACTGTTCGAGTATCCGCCGTCAGTCACAACATATTGGCACATTGTTGTCGCCAGCATATTGTGCGCCGTTATAAATCTGCAAGTAAGAAGTCCGCTTTCTGTTCGCTGTTCGGCTTGGTATCTTGTAAGGATCGGCGTTTCTGTTCGCCGTCTTAGGAGCATTGTCGGGCGTCGATCGTCAAGTCCTTCAGGGTAGAGATATATGTCGTCATATTCTGTCAGATAAGCGTTGATATGTGAAACTGTTCTGGCGCTATCATGACCGTCATCGGATACTGTCATAAGCTGCTTGTCAGGCATATCTTTAGCACTGAAAGCCGTTATAACACAGCTCAGGTCTATCTTTGAGTTTGATATATCTGATACCCAGCGAAAGCTTTTGTATGCCCAATTTATGTGCATTTTGTACTTGTCAGTCACAGGCTCCCAGATGAACTGTACCTGCGAGCCTTGACAAACAGAATTGGTAGTTAGGAACGCACATTCTGTTCGTGGATGAGCGGCACAATACTGTGCGGCTTTAATTATCCAGCCTGCAGAGTAGTCTACTGACGCTGAAGCGGAGTCAGCAAAAAGCTGTGTTTGGCTGAAAGACTGTTCTTTGTGGTTAAACATGAATGGTGGATTTCCTACGATATAGTCGGCGGAAATTTTATCCCAGTCAAAATTTAGGGCGTCTATGCAGCGTATATCACCACATTCGGAGAGGTCAACGGGAGATAGGGGCGTTTTAAACTGTTCGGCATAGCGCTTCTCCTCAAGTCTTGCCGTGGCAAACAAAGCTGTTCGGCATATGCAGGCAGCTTCTTCAGAAAGCTCCAAACCATGAAAATTTCTGGTACTCAGAGGCTTGACCGATGATATTCCACGGGAGGCTATAAGACGCATTGCGGATAGCCCAAGATAGGACTCGATAAGAAAATTTCCGCCACCGCAGGCAGGGTCGAATACAGAGATCTTACCGAGCTGTTCGTAAAGCACAGCGATTTCTTCGGCACTTTTTGTTTCCGAAAATTGGTCAAGGAGCTTGTCTATCAACAGCTTGTCGATAACACGGTGAACGTTACGCAGTGAGGTGTAGTGAGTCCCTGTTGCACGCTGATCAGAACGGCTAAGTGCAGCCTGATGTACAGCTCCCATTATGCTCGGATTTACGTCGTTCCAGCTTATACGGCAAAGCTTCTTCATAGCGTGGTGAGTATCATCCGAAAGAAAAAGTTGTTGTGGTTTAGCCATGAAGGGCGGCAGGGAGGCGATAAGCTGCATAAATCTTGACGGAAAAGACGAAGCTTCAGAGTTTAAAACAAGCTGAGTAAAGGGCTTTCCCAGGAAAATTCCACTTTCCTCACAGTAAAAGCAGAAAATGAGCTGCAAAAGAAAGCTTCTCACGTCATCAATGCTGTTCTTGTCTGAAACAAGCTTGCGAACAAGGTTTTGTAAGTCATATAAAGTTTTGTCTTTTATCATAACATATACTCCTAACATAAATTTTTCTTTTTCGGATAGATAAAATTAAGTGGGTCATAGATATGACCTGTCAAAATTGCCCCTACCCTTAAACATAAACTGGGGTCCTGCTCGATTTTTTTCACAATTTTTCACATAACCCCTTGACAAATTCCCTAGATGGTGGTCGAATTTATGTAAATTCAGTGATTTTCTAGGGGTTGCTGGGTTATGAGTTTTGTGAGGACCGCTTTGGGCAGCGGTCCTTTTTTTGCACTTTTTTCGGATATGCCCAGTAACGAACTCAAAAACATAGTATCTGTTCTCTCCAAAGTCACCGCATGATGTGACCTGATAGCGCTTGTGTATGACTTTGAGAGAAATGAGCTTGTCCACTATTGCCATTAGCTCGCTGCGCTTCATACCGAGCATTTTGGCAAGGTCTGAGTAGCTGTGGAAAAACATTTTGCTGCTGTTCTGTTTGCATTTACAGAAAGCACAGTAGCACCTGAGTTCCTTTGCTGTCAGACGTTTAGCTGCCTTTCTGTCCACCCGAAAGAAACGAGATCCTATCTCTGCAAGAGTGTATGTATATGTGCTAAGATGTCTGTTAGCTTTGACGCAGCGCTCTCTGGATATGATAACGCCTGATGTAATGAGCCTTTTAGTTGCCCTTGCTACGGACTCCACACTTATGCCGCAGGCTTCTGCTATTGTAGTCTGCTTCACCTTAACGTATATGCCGTACAGGTTTTTATTTCCGTAGGCTTGTGCCATAGAATAGAGAAATGCTGCCACAGCAAAGTCTGATGGCAGCATTTTCTTTTCTACAAGGCTGTTCGGCAGGTAATAGTAGCTGAATTTCATAATTGACCTCTTTACGTTATGTTTGATAAAACAGTTTGCTGTTTCTTCCTGAGTATCATATTGCTCAGCATTTCAAACTGTTCGTCTGTTATAGTGCTTCTGTTTTTGATCTTGGCTCTGTTGAGTAGCCTTTCAAGGGTATCTATGTCAATCTCCTGCATAGCCCTGCTCCATTCGCCGTTTGTAGCTTCATTGATAGCTTCAAGAGCGGCTTTCTGTGGAGATATCACCACACTGTCAGGTGAGTCAACAAATCTGTTCGGGATAGCTGTTGCTGGTTGCTTGTGCAAGCCATCATCACTATTGTTCTTTTCGGACAGATGATCCTCCTGATCAGCTTTTTGAGGCATAAGTATTTCAAACGGAATAAGGATCTCGACGAGAGCTTTTCCTTCCGAAGAAAAAGCTATATCGTCAAGCTCTGCAGTGCCAAGATTGAGCTTGTAGAAGAACTTGAAATTTGACTCAATAGGGTACATACGGTGGTGCTTAACGATGGTGTCACCCTCTTGAAGAACGGCAAGCTCCGTCGGTGTTTTAAGCTGTTTTCCTTTATATGCTCTGTTCTCTGACAGCTCCTCTGAGAGCTTGCCTGAGTACGTCTTATACTGTACTGTTCTGCTTCCGAGAATGTTGCTTATGAACTGGTTAGTGTCAGGATCGCCTGAATAGATGTATACCCAGTTTGCACAGTTTTCACGGATAGTCTTGGAGTCGTCATGATACTTGGCGTCAAGCTGGCTCAAGCCCTGTATGTACAAGTGCCAGCCTATATTTCTGCTTCGAGATACTGTTATTTTATTATCCATGCCTGGTATCGTCACAAGATTACAAAACTCATCGAGGATGTAGTTTACTCGGCGTGGCAGTGCTTTCATACTGTTCCTCGTGAGGTATTCTATCATGCTGAGATAGCTCTGATTTATAAACATTGAGGCTATGACGTGCCTTGTAGGACGGTCATCAGGAATGATCATGTATATTGCAAATGGCTTTCCGCAAGAGATAAGCTCGTCAAGGTCTATGTCATTGCCTGAGGTCAGCTGTGCGATACCCGTGTCAAGACCAAATATGCGGATATTGTCCGCTAGGGTTGCGAATATGCTGGCTCTCATGTCGCCCTTTGCAAAGTTTGATGTAGCATATGCTGCTTTTGCAAGGGACCCTACAGGCAGGCTCTTAAATATCTCGTCAAGTCTGTTCTTAGTAGTGATATTTCCGAATGGATCTGTTTCTTCAACTTCCTGTCCATACTCGATAAAGAACTGGTAAATAGAATACATATTGACCTTGTCGAGTTGTTTGTGGTTATATCCCTGCTCAATCATATAGAGTATCAGTGCTGATAGCAGCGATTTCGCAGATGAAGGCCATATAGGATCTGATTTAGGGTTATATGTCAAAGTAGACGCCATTGTGTCGATATACTCAGATACCTTTGAAAGGTCAAGATTGTTCTTTACGCAGTGTACATACTCATTGATTATAAATGTGAGTGGATTCCACCGTGAGGATCTGTTCGTGTCTCTGAGGTTTAATATGACTACATTATAACCTTCTTTTTTCATTATAGGGTAAGTAGAAGAAAAGATCTCTCCCTTAGGGTCATTGAATATCATGGACTGTTTGTCCTTGCCGCAGGCGAATACTCGTGCCTGCTGAAGAACGTGGGACTGAGTTTTACCGGAGCCAGTTGTGCCGATTATAAGGGAGTGGTTGTTCTTTGGGTCAACATAGAAATATCCATATTTGCAGGCTATAAGCGGACCTGTTCTTTCTGCTTTGTATAGTTCCTTTTCAGGTATTCTTATAAGGTTTTTGTTAAGCTCTCGCTTTGTTGCCCATCTGTCGCTGCCTTCGAGGTCTTTGTAACCTCTCTTTATTTCTATCTGTCGTGATATTTTTGCAAAGATAACCAAAGATATGACGAAAGACAAGAAAAAAAGATCGCTGACCTCAAGCTGCTCAGGCTTTGTCCAGAAATATTCTTTCCGAATAGAAAAATTTGCCCACATTTCACCAATATTGCCTTGATTGGTCTGAGCTGCCTTGTTTATTGCGGACAGCTCATCAAGCAGATTAAATACCAGACATACGGCTCCTGCTATTGCCGCTGTGAGGATAATAAGAAGCAGTATCCGTCCTATTGTCTTTAGTATTTTATGCTCATTATTCATTTCTTATCCCCCTTGTCCTACCACGTGTGGTAGGGTGCATTATCGGCTATAAGTCTGACTTATAGCCTGTTTGTATTTCTGTTCCTGTTCGTCACGCTCCACCTGGGCAAGAAGCTGCTGAGCCTTTGTCTGCATATTGATGCAAACACGCCGCATGACGCTGTTCGCCGTTGCCCCAAGATGAAGCTTCATTCTTATCTGTTCGTGACGCTCTGCAAGAATTTTCTGTGCATATTCGTTACCGTTTTGTGCAGCAAGCTTCATCCAGTAATCTGACTGGCGGTATTTCTGTTCTTCTCGGTACATCAGACCCAGCTTCAGCTGAGCCGACGAGTTATTGTGACCTGACGACTCAAGAAGATATTTTTCTGCTAACCTGCGATCGTAATGCTCCTTTTTCAGATAGATACAGCCGAGTGCGTACTGAGCGTATTCATTGTCTGCCTTGTCAGCACATGGCTTCAGATATTTCACAGCTTTTGTGTAGTCAAGCTTTCTATCTGTAAGATACAGCTTTCCAAGTTTATATGAGGCATACAGATTTTCTTTTTCGGAGGATGAAATAAAAAGCTGTTCTGCTTCGTCAATACGATCCTGAGAGAGATAGAGCTTGCCAAGAGCATACTCGCCAATGCCAAGCTCATCATCAGACCCAGCAAGATATTGTTTCAGGAACTGTTCGGCTTTGCTGTCATCCCGCTTTTCTTCGGTCATGTATATCCGTCCGAGAGAAAAAGCTGAATA